>JAAUXU010177062.1_pt1 | contig 18067 bp, 21 predicted proteins | sample 7278151 | NCBI WGS metagenome assembly JAAUXU01 (sample SAMN14350113, study PRJNA611818) | marine sediment metagenome | isolation source: surface marine sediment (1.8m) | place: French Polynesia: Moorea | collected 2018-08 | reverse complement strand
TTTCAGTACCTTATGTAGTGGGCTTGGTCGATTGGGGGTCAACTTGAGAAATTCACTGACGGTGTCTGGGGTTTGTTTCATGGGCTCAAAAGATGAAGATGTAGTCTAATACTTTGGAAAAAAACATTCCCTATGCCCAACTTGATTTGAAATTTATGTAGTAAGCTACTGTAGTAAATTTGCTGTGAAAGTAGATTTCAACTCTGGTGGCTGTCAGAAGCTGCCAAACTGGGTGAAAATCACTGACCAAAACGCTGACCTGCTCCAGTTGGTCAGAAGAATATTCTACAGGAAGTCCTGAAGAAAAAAATTACAACTTATTTGACAGTATTATGCAACTTTAAATGCATTTGGGCATAGCTAAAACTCCTTGTTTCACTTTCATTTGACTACAAAGTCTTCAAATGGTATGGGCACCCATGAGGAATTCCAATTTTCGACCTAGCCTATTATGTAGCCTCCACGGTTTGCAAGAACCTTCTTCAGCCAGCCAGTCTTGGACTGGGTGCGGTTTAGAACCTTTAGCGGCCTCAATGGCTGCCCATAACTCATCAAAAGGGTGGTACTCGTAGTTACCGCTGTATAGCTCTTTGAAAAGCAGAAACGTAGTAGCAACCGAGATATGAGAGTTGAGTTTTACTACATAGCATTTATGGAGGCACCCATTCAGAACAGTCACTACAGTCATATTTGCTTCAGACGGGTTTTGCACACCGTGGAGGTCACGGAAAGTACAGGAAGGTGGACGTACATTACCAAGGTGAAGGCCAACTTCAAGGCACTCGTGCAACGCAATACAGATATCAACAATCACAATTAATGTTGCATTCACTCGGAATGGGAACGGCCCCCAAACCAAAGATTTCGCCCTAAAACGAAGTAGTGAAATGTATGTATTAAACTATTAAACATTCACGTACGTGGTCTAAACGTACCGCAAACGCAGTTGCCACTTCTTGAAGCGGTCGAGTCCGCTATTGTATCATAGATGAATCCCAGGTGTGCATTTTCGGCAAGGACTGTTCTGTGAGACGGTTCGCTACACAACGCTAGTAAGAGACTGTGATCACTCGCGCTACAGATGCAATTTTTGACTCGACCCACTAATAATGCCCTAAAGTCGAGTTTAACAAACATGCTTGAAATAGATGTCAAGGAAACTTGTATCTTTTCAATTAGGTATTGCATACTTTTATGTATTATTAGAGTGCTAAGTCCAAAATTTTGAAGCATCTTGCGCAGAGTTACGGCTGAAGAATGATGTTCAAGCCCCCTGAACAGCATCGCCACCACATAAGTCCTTCAGAGTCTTTCCCAATCAATTGTTCACTTCAAGTTTTACTTCCAATATCGCTACGGTGTTCTTTTCAACATTCATTGTATGAAAACTGACTAGAGTTAGATTTAATCCACGTTTGAAAAGATGTTGAGTGCCAAGTGAAAAGTTTCTTCCACAGTACCCAAGTGGTCTCCGTGAGCGGTCTATTATGCAAGCAATGTCAGCGTTATGAATACTTTTGAACTACTCTGTAACAATTGAGGCAGCCGACGCGTGGTCTGAGTATTATTGATGCAAACCGCAGAACATAATTCTAGGTTACACTCCACGTCTATTCTGCATAGTCCCGAAAGCCGCATCTTTCTGTGAAAGGCATGTTGTCGGCGTGAAAGTTTCCGAAAGTAGCTGGTCCTGAGTATTCCAGGGGGGATGGGGGTACCTCTCAGAAAGAGGGAAAGAGTGAAAGCTCCCATTTATTGATTTCTTGTCTCCATGGCAAGTCAGTTCTGACACTTGCGGGCAGAGGAGAAAGTCTCAGTTAAGTTTTATTTAGGAGAAGTTGCCTCTCTGCCAACTGCTTGTACGATTTTATATTATATAGAGCTCATTGTTGATAACAACTGAACAAGCTGAACGAGTGAGAAGGCCGCAAAATCGTGCTTTCCTCTTTTTCGGGTCACTTTCCCCCCAAGAAGGATGGTCACACCAGGGCCTTCACGCTCACCCACGCGCGAGCACGCACGCACGCACACACACATCTGTTGCTCCTTTGACCCTTGGACGTCACTGTTGTACAATATAGAAATAAGTTCTCTATTTACAAGGTCTATTTGTCCAGAACAGTTTTTGTAGTGATCAGAGGAAGATGTACTACGACTTTCCCATGGGCGCAGCAGCCTCAGCTGGAGGCGGCGGCAGCTGCGACTCCGATGAGGAGTTCGACGACACGAGCATCTTTGAGAACAAGGCCGGCCTTTCGGACGACATGCGTTTCCTGGCCTCCATGCCCGAGCTGTGTGACATCACCTTCCTCGTGGGCGAGACCAGAGAACCTGTGTGTGCAGTCAAGGCTGTACTAGGAGCAAGGAGCAGGTGTGCAGCAGCTCGTTTGGGCACGTTATATGGAATCACTTTCGCAACGTCGTAATCACCATCTTCCCCACAGGGTGTTCCAGAAGTTGGTGTACACGACGCCGAAGGAGCCTCCCAAGGAGAAGGAGGCCACAATGAAGGCCGCCAGCAAGCTGAGGGCATTTATCAAGCGGAGCTCTGAACCCCTCCTAAATATGCAGCCGCAACCGGTAGCGTCCATTTCCAGCATAATCTTGGCCAAAGTTGTCTTGTCGGGACCGCGTTAGGTGTCTCTAAAGCTGCTTCTTTTTTTTGTCTTTTATATGTGAAGAGGTTCACTTCCAGTTTGTCTACTGTGCAAGAGGTAAATGTGATAAGATTGTGTGAACACCCAATACGTTCATCCTTACTGACACTCCATATGATCCTGCTTTGCAGATTTTTAGCACGCAAATTTCACACCAACAAAAACTTTTCTTTAACTGATCGACTTTTTTGCTCTGTAAATGAGTGAGAAAAAGTCTTTGTTTCGCTGACTGCCTACTTTTTCTCACTGATTTGCCAATGGACCGTGAAAAAAGTGAATTAGTTAAAGAAAATTACATGTTTGGCCCAAAAGTAAGCAGTTATTCTCACTTGTAAATTTATCTCTGATTGTCTCGTGAGCCTTGAACACTTTTTTTCACGGGTTCTAGGCTCACTCAAGAATCAGTGACATTTACTTGTGAGAATAACTTTTCTTACTTTGTGTCAAACCAATAATCTTTGTCTCATGCTAGAGCTAATCCAAAAATGCACACTTCATCACAACCTCTATACCATCCTGTTCAATATTTTCTTTCATCCAAATGCATGGACAATGCGTTTGCGGTAGATATCTCATTTTTGCACTTCAGTTAGTTCAAAAAATTGTCTTTTCAAGATATTGCTCCTGACTGAATTTTAGTTTATGTTATTACAAGACTGACTTTCGATTTTTGCAAAACTCGATTTTTGCAAGGTCATTCTGCTGACTGACAGACTGACTGACTATTTGCAAAAGATGGAATGTGTACTGTATTTTTGTTACATACGTGCGAGCCGCTGGACAACGAAGTCGAGCTTTTTCACAAAGATTTTCTCTCATAGCCCTCTTCTGACCACCATCACCAGACATTGATCATTGAGGAGTTTGAGCCTGACGTCTTCAGACAGCTCATTGAATACATCCACACGGGCTGCGTCACCTTGCAGCCAAGGACGTTGCTAGGCAAGCAAGCATCTGATGTGTGTATGCACATAAGAGCACTCATATATACGTGCAAGAGCAAAATTAAGGGGCGGATCGACTTCTCAATGTGCTCATTCTCAAAAATTCAGTGGTACAGTAGACTACGTTTATATTTCAACGAGGAAAACAGTTGTGAAAGTTGTGGATGATGTCGAGTCCGCTTCAACAAGCTCGCTTCAGTTTCCCTATGAAAGTCCATCGGACTCTCAACTTTGTCACTGCTGTGAAGGGTGTTGGGCAGTTGCAAACGAGATAATTGCATTTAGCACTCACCATCATTTACAATGATCCTCGGCTCCTTTTAGGTGTAATGAATGCTGCCGACTATTACGGCTTGGACGAGCTGAAGAAGGCTTGTGCCGGCTTTATTCAGTGCTGTGTGAACGTGGACACAGTGTGCGCGTTGCTCGCCACTGCCGAGAGGTACATCCAGTACAAGTGCACCAAGAGCCTCGTACAAAAGGTGAGTACATGGTCCACCCCTCTCCACTCCGTCAACCTGTGACTGTTGAAGACTGGTGACTGCTCAGGTTCTCGAATTCGTGGATGAGCATGGCAATGAGGTTTTGAACTTGGGATCGTTCGCATTGCTGCCCCAGCATGTTGTCAGGCTCATCCTCACCAGGGAGGAGCTCAAGGCTGACGAGTTTTCCAAGTTTCAGGCAAGAAAAAGCTGCTATTGGTTGCATTTGAAAAAGATGAATAAAGAAAGTCCTCGCAAAAAATCCCTAGGCTGCCCTGATGTGGAGCAAGAAGTATTGCGACTCCACCAACAGCAGCTTAAATGAGGTCCTTGGAAGCTTCCTGGAGCACATTAACTTCCACATGATACCCGCCAACATCCTGATGAAAGAGATCCACCCACTAGGGCTGGTGCCATCACACATCATAATGAATGCTCTAGCTTACCAGGTAACTGCAGTCTGACCACAGAGTTATTCTGTTTAATACAACATTACAATACTAACCATGGAGTGGGACAACATAGCCTTCACTGATGTAAAAAACAGACATTCTATTACATTCTATCTAGGAAAATACTGATTGAGTATCAACCGAGAAAGTTGTTTGCGATAGGAGAAAGTATTAACGGAAAATCATGTTGTTTTTAAGGCCGATCCTGACTCAATTGAGCCGCTGAAGATATCTTCTCATCAAGGAGGAGCTTCCGGATCTAGAGGAACGGTGAGTGAGCCAGGAACCTATCCACTCTACAAAATATGCAACGTGTTGGTACAAATGTTCCATATCAGAGTCGCCCAAAAAGAGGAGGAGACAGCTCCAGGTCTATGTCCGTCCAGTCCTCCAAGGGCCCGTTTGGATCGAGCACAACTCTCTCCTCCTCCAACTCCTCGGCCGGGATCGCCCAGGCAGCAGCCGCGGACACGCTCTCAGTGGACGCTCACTCCACCCATTCACCATCGCGATGCTCCTCAGTCAGCAGATACTCGAACTAGGGCAACAAGTGTCACTTGTATGTACGTAGTGTAGTGTGTTGCATACACTCTGTCTACTCTATATAATATATTTATCCTAGGCTAATTTGAAAATATCCATAGCAGGTTTTTTTTTTGGGGGGGGGATTAGACATAGTGCACGCTTGGAAATGAAGAGAGATGGAACTGTCATGTAATAAAAGTACATCTGATGAAGCTGAAATTTTTCGTTGTCATAGCAGACACATGGTGCAACACTCGGTGTCACTCACTTTTAAAAGTTTTGAAGCTACATAGTCCATGAACAGGTCATAGTGTTAGCATAAGCTACACAGCACCATTTGGGGCTCAATTGGCAGCTGATGCAGCTGTTGACTTTGGGTGTCACTTTCGATCGGCGCGAGCGCATTCTTCAACCCTGGTTTCTTTGATATTTCCTCGACCAAGCTTAATCTTCGATGTTGCCAGAAGACACAAAGTTTGGCGGAACGTTTCGATCGCTTTTGCTATTAGTGTCCACTGACTGGATTACACTCATTCATCAAGAGCAGCGTGTCCAACCTCATGCAATCCTTGAATCTTTTCGTTCGGGTTGCCTCGGAGTCTCAGCAGCAGAACAACCCTGTGACAAGCCTCTGTGACAACCCTGTCGACGTCGGCTGTTCAACATCTAAGCAGGAGTTTTTCCCCGCCAAGTTTGGGGTGAGCTCAGAGCAGAGCACGATCAGGGTTCGGGCTGGCACAATTCAAGAGTTTTAAGAGTCGAGAGTCAGTGATTCTTCTACTTATCCAAAATTGAGTTGCATCGATTCATAAGGTGAATCGTTAGGCCATCAATTCAACCTGTACATATAAATGAATTGAATGATTGACTGAATGTAATTTGGTTTGAATGAAGTTTCTTTTACGGGCTCAAGCATAAGCTCGAGTGAGCGTTAAGAACCTACGAATACAGAGCACTCTGCATAAACGGGAACTAGATAAACGAAACTTTGGTGTAAATGGAACAAACTGCTCAGATCGATTCCTCACTGAAGTAAATATCACCCATGCTTTAGCGGGAACTCCGGATACGATGGAGAAAGAGCCTTCTCAAAAGCTGTCCCACTTATTCGAAGTGCATTGTGGCATCTCTATAAAATTCTGACTGGATGTAAAACTTCTTGTTTCGACCGAAAATTATAATCAATTCGTCATTGAAAATGAATTGATTCACGAATATCTGTGTTTCTCCCATTTTTCTTGATTTTGAATCGATTCACAATTCAAATATCGCGACAGCCCTAGTCAGGGCCGGCCACAGGGCACAGCAAAGCAAAGGCAGCTGGAGTAAAGCTTGGAAGGAGGGGAGGTTCACCTTGTTCCCCTCTCGCCCTTGCAGCCGCGGCTCCGGTGGAGGTTCCATTTCCAGCCTCTCGACCTCATTGTGTCCAAGAGCTCCTCAGGTTTCCACTCCTGATTCCACTCCTCTGGAATAACAGCAGCATGAGTAGCTCAGAGGAGGTAAGCTGGATCTCGTGGTTCTGTGGCCTCCGTGGCAACGAGTTCTTCTGCGAGGTGGACGAGGATTACATCCAGGACAAGTTCAATCTTACCGGGTTGAACGAGCAGGTGCCTCAGTACAGGCAGGCACTGGATATGATACTCGATTTGGAGCCAGACGATGAGCTGGAAGACAACCCCAACCAGGTGGGCGGCAATTAATATAATCTTATTGCTACTTTTTTAAAGAAGTCCTTATTTTTTTATTGCTCTATCCATCTACAGTCTGATTTGATCGAGCAAGCAGCTGAAATGTTGTATGGCCTGATCCATGCTCGCTACATCCTGACGAACCGCGGCATCGCGCAGATGATCGAGAAGTACCAGGCTGGGGACTTTGGTCATTGCCCGAGGGTTTACTGTGAAAACCAGCCCATGCTTCCCATTGGGCTGAGTGATGTGCCTGGTGAGGCCATGGTCAAGCTCTACTGTCCCAAATGCATGGACGTGTACACTCCAAAGTCCAGCAGGCATCACCATACTGATGGTGCCTACTTTGGGACTGGATTTCCTCACATGCTCTTCATGGTGCACCCGGAGTACAGACCCAAAAGACCTGCAAACCAATTTGTTCCCAGGCTCTACGGGTTCAAGATTCATCCACTTGCCTATCAGATCCAGCAGCAGGCAGCGGCAAACTTCAAGGCGCCCATGAGAACCATGAGCTACAACAGCGGAAAGCGCTGAGGAGTCCACAATAATGGTGACCTTGAGGAGCAAAAGAACTGTGATTTCTTTGGAAGCTGTTGGAAGAATCCACACATTGTTTAGATTAACATTTCCAGATGACTAGCTGAAGCCACCTTTGTCCCTAAAATCATGAGGGATTGTAAAATAAACTTGACGATGCCCTTTCTTATCTCAGTCTCCTTAGTGTGGAACTAGTGCTTAAGTACTACTAAGAGTGGTAGACAACACAATCATGGTGCTAATTTATTTTCCAGTTCCAGTATCTTGACACACGACACAGGGCACAGGTTTTAAAAGTACCATGATCAGCGCTGAACAACCAAGGAGTGACTTCCCCAAGGCAGATGACGGAGAAGCCCCTACTCCCCACCTGAAAAATGGCGTTCTGTACCCCTCCCCCCTGTGCTCATGTCTCGTCGTGTATATAGCAATAACATGGATAACCATCAGAATCCATCATTCCCCCAATTTGGCTGCTCCTGCAGCTTCTTCTTCTTCTCTACATTCATCTGTAGCATCTGACTCCGAAAGCTTATAGCCTTCGTCTTCTCGATGAGCTGTTGGTACGGCGATGACGTCTGCGTGCCCATGACAACATGTCCCAACTTTGAGTCGATCTTCGCGTCCAGCTTTGCGTTGCGAATCAAATTCACGATCCACCTGTTAAAAGACATTATAGGGAATTGCTAATCGAAAGTCTTCACGTAAACACGAACCTCTCGGCCTCATCCGGCGTCATGTTGAGCTTTTCAGCAAGCATTCCAATACTGATGCACTGGTGTATCCTACAGAACGTCTCGAAGATCATTAGCCTTGCATTTTCGAAAAAGTCGTCGAGGCAGGCGACTAGGAAGAAATCGTTGTCGAGGACGGTCTTGCATTCACGAAGTTTCTGTTGGGCGCCACCAAAATCAAACTTTACATACAAGTCTTCAACGAAGCAGGTGATTGGGTCACAGTACGTGTACGCCTCCTCCTGGATCACCTGAAAGAAGGGACATGATATTTAAGAATGTATTCCAATCATACACGTCAAGCGAGAGCAATACCTTAACGAGATCCTTCATGACGTTTCTCCTGGATCCCCTAATGATGACAGCTGTGGCAAGATACCTCAGGATCCAGGGACATATAGTCTGGATGGCGTTGAGGTACTGCTTCTGGTAAAGGAACATCTCAATGATGAGATCTTTCCCTTTGGGATGGTTAAAGAAGACGAACAAGGACCAATGGATCAGCCACGTTCTCTGCTGGAGGGTCTGAAGCGAAGATCCGAATGTCCAGTCGTCGATGAAGGCTTGCAAGTGCTTCAGTTCATCCAGTGCAGTGTCCCAGTCTTGGTCCTGTAAGCATGGCACGGACATCAGACGTAATTGAAGAAAAAAATGATAAATGACTTCTCACAGCACCGGTTTCAAGATCTCCGACGCCAGCTTGCCCCAAAGGCCGTTGAGGTAATTCCGGTCTGTGGGCTGAACCAGGATTCGGTGGAAGTAAAGGTACTCGGCGGCACCTGAGTACATCCCGCACTCGTATTGAAACTTGGCAAAGTTGTAGCAGGTGTCGATCATCTCGTTCTTAAAGTTGTTCTTCTGCAGGTACTCGAGAAGCTGCTTTGAGTCTCTCGAGTTCTGCATTTGGCGCGACACCTCAGGCTCCATAAAGATTTTGAGGATGGGCTGCGTCTCCTCTTGGAGCTTCTTGAACTTGTCAACCACGCCCTGACGCTCCTCCTTTAGCTCTTGAGGAACCTGGTGAAAAGGGGCAGGTGAAAACAAAGAACACGCCGAGTCAGAGCTCAATTATCCTACCTCTTGAACTCTGTAGATCTTCTTATGAACATCCATCCTGAAATCCACCATCTTGGTTCCTTTGAGGAGGTCGAGCTTGACGCGATCCAAGTCACTCTCGTCGTAGATGTACTTTTTCTCGGTCAGGAATGCCAGCAGGGGGATCATCTGGGAAAGGGACAGTCGATCAACTCGGCTTTAAAGCTTCGGCGCTGGCATAAAAACAATGCTTACCAGATGTCGGTCCAGGTATGGCGCCATCTTAGCCGTGAGGTCCCACTGCGACATGGTTGCTGTTGGGAGTGAGATGCAGAAGACGAAGTTAGCCGAAGGCTCCGAAGTCCGGGCAGTCAACGAAGGGATTTGTCAGAGCCTTGCTTTGCTTTCGCTTCGCCGGTCAACGCTTGCGCAGTCAACCTGGTCCTGGCCTGTGATGGGCAGCGCAGCAGCAGGAAACGGAACGAGGTGGTCCAGGGGGGTCACTTCTTTAGGGACAATCACGGATCAGGGACTTTGCAATGGGTAACCTTTTTAGCAGAGAAGACAATTATCACCGGTTGCAGTCAGATGTTGGTGGCGTCTGCAAAAAAGGGCCTGTTTAGCTTGACACTTTTGATTTTACGGGCTGGAAAATCGTGCTCACCCTTAATGTGACCAACGTCGGGTTCCGCGATCCGGCCGATCTGGCGGACCCTGGCAGTCCCAGAGACTTTGTTTATCAAGCGGAAAACAGCAGCTGCAGCAGCTGCAGCAGCAACGCAAGCGAAGAAACCGCCGACAACGACCGAACCGAGGAGCAAAATAACCGGGTCTCCAGTCAGTTCCATCTGTCGAGGTCCGTCTTCTTGTTTGCCATGAAGCTCGTCAGGTAGGCGTTTACACCCAGTCAAGTAGCTGAATACATTTTTGTGTACCTTAATGGCGTGGACCAATGGACCCACTCCTTGCAGATTTCTGATGAAGCTGTCGCACGAGACCGTGACGCTGGAGCTGAAGAATGGAACCCAGGTTCACGGGACCGTAACTGGAGTCGACGTCGCCATGAACACTCACCTCAAGAACGTCAAGATGACCCTCAAGAACAGAGATCCGGTCCAACTGGAGCAGGTACGTTCCTTTGTCGATTGTCATCCAACTAGCTGCTTAATCCTGTCTTGGACCTCATCATTTCAGTTGTCCGTGCGGGGCAACAACATCCGCTATTACATTCTTCCGGATAACCTTCCTCTCGAATCCCTCCTCATCGACGACGGTCCCAAGAAGCGTGCCGAACGCGGTCGAGGCCGCGGACGCGGCGGCCCGGGTGGTCGAGGGCGTGGAGGACCTCGCGGAGGAAGAGGCCGAGGCCGAGGCGGGCCCAGGGGCCGCGGCAGAGGGCCGCCGAGGCGCTAAAGGTCTCTTCGTTGAAGAGTGACCGTGTGCAAGAGTAACTTTCTCCTTCGATTTGGTACACGATCAGTATATGCCACATAATGTACGCTAAGTACTCAAGTACGAAGAACACGTTTGAATGTTGTGTATGTACAGTACAACTTTGTCTTCTTCATGCAGACATTGAAGAAAACAGGACTCTACCACAACTTGGCTACCTCGCTCCTCAATAAGAGGAAGAGGGTATTGCAGGTGCCGGAGGGTTGGAAAGTATCGATAACTTGTATTTCCAAATCGCTGCATCTCCTTACAGCGCACTCGCCTTGGCAGCAGGGAGTCCGTTGCTGGTTTAATTATACGCACGTCTACTTGTACGCAACTTGAATGAGTCCAGCCTCTCGCAGCTTCATAAACTTTTGCGCGATGTCCGGGTTCTTGAGGTGCTCTTGTATCGCATTCGGATCGTCTTGCATCTGCTCCAAAATCATCCGCATGGCTGGGTCATTAAGGATCCTCTGCACCTCGGGATCGCTCATAGCCCGTTTCCGCGTCTCCTCTGGATCTGCGTGACTGCTGATGGCGCATGCACGGTAGCCTTCCAAAGCCTCCGCGCAGTTGGGGTCGAGCTCCAGCGCTTTCTCGTAGGCCGACTGCGCCCGTGACGTCTGGCCCATGCCTTTGAGAACCATAGCCTTACGCAAATAGGCCTTGATAAAGTCGGGTTGCAGTTCGATGGCCTTTTCGCAGTCCTTGAGCGCCAAATCGAAAGACATTAGCTTGGTGAAACAGGCGGCGCGATTGGAGTAGATTTTGGCATCCGCAGGATTGCGCTTTATGGCCTCAGTGTATCGCTTGACGGCTCCGGAGAAGTCCCCAGCCTTGAAAAGGTCGTTTCCGGCCTTCTTCTCCTCATCAGCCAACTCCGGATTGACGTACTCCTGTTCCTGCTTCTTTTTGATCAAGCCTTCGAGCTACGAATAAAAGCAATCAACAATGAGCATCCTGCGCACGATATCGCCAACCTGAGCAATCGCCTCACCTCCGAGAGCGAGCTTTTGTAGTCCGGCGTTCGGTGTTCGGTGAGCGCCTTCTCAAAGGCCCACTTTGCCTTTTCGAGGTCGCCATTGCGCCTAAAAGCGTTCCCCATTCGTGCCAGTGCCTTTGCGATCAGCTTAAAATCGGCTCGATTCTCGCGCCCCACCTCGACGGCGCGTTCGCACGTGCGCACGCACTCATCCCACTCCTTGCGTTCAAAGTAGACGGCAGCCTGTTTGAAAGGAGCAAGAACGTGAAGGACAGAATAGCATATACTAATCATTTTCTTTGCCCTCACCAAGTTGGAGACAAAGGTGATTTCCGTGGGGTCTAGCTCAATGGCCTTTTTGTAGTGCTCGATCGCAGTATCGAACTCCTTGCTCTTGTAGGCAATGTTGCCCTTCTCCTTGCTCTCTCTGGCTAACTGCTTCTGGTCGCCCATGTTGATTGGCCGACAACCAAACCCACTCTCAAGTTCACGTCTCCTGGCCTCCAACTACTCTCTGTTGTCGCAGTCGAACTCCTCGAATCTATCTCAGTGCCTCTAGAATTTTCCTCAGCAGTTGCTATGAGCTGACGCCAGGTATGTGCTCTAGAAAGTCACCCAATGAGTGCTATAAAGACCCAACCGAGCATGATTTACCAGCAACAGAATCTTTCTGGTCACCGCTGCTCAACACCGGCTTGGTCGATGTGATGCAGCGTGCGACGCAACTTCCCTGTTGAGAAATTCACTCAACCTCTACACTTGCCTACGAAGTCGGTGTTACACGAACAAGTCTTACTTACGGTTAAATTCTATCTTTTCCATGTTTGCTCGTATCTACTTGCTTTCTTTTGTAATTCCACTTATTCCAAAGACTGCAACCAGACTTGGGAGAGCATTAACGGCCGGCCCTTGCTCATCTTGGACTTGGTCTTGGCCCAGTCAGTGAGGTATAGACCCCTCCTGCGAGCAAATTCAGACAACCGAGCCCGCCTCTTGTCTCCTTCTTCGTCCCCAGGATCGCTCGTTGTCACTATCACAGACCGCACCCACTTGCAACGGCCCCTGATCTCCGTAGCCCAGCTACTGTCCAGGCCAGCTAGATCGCAGCCATAGACTGACAGGACCCTTAGCGAGGGAAAAGAGCGGTCCAAGTCATGAGCAGTTGTGACTGCAGCAAATAGTTTGGGGCACAAATCTGCACGCAAGGTTCTCAGCTCCGGTAGCCTGATTCCTCTGCTGGTGAGACTTGTTATTCTCGTGGCTGACACGTCCAGATTCTCGAGTCTTGAGCAGTTAGTCATCACTCCCGCAAACGAGTCGTCGGTGAGCTTTTGCGTGCAACTCAGGTTGAGCACTTTCAGTTGAGTTGAGCTCGTCCCTGCGAAACACTTTCCGCTCACGTTAGTATAGCTCAGGTCCAGCTCCTTCAAGTGCTTAAGAGATCTCAGCAGACTGGAGACGTCACAGTCATTCAGTTGCTTGCATTTGGATAGGCTTAAGGTCGTGACTGCCGGACAACTCATGCCTATACAAGCCAGGCCAGACGCCCCAATGAAGGAACAGGCTTCAAGCTTAAGTGTACTGAGAGAAGGCATCTTCCTCAAGAAGCAGTTACCGGTAGCACCCGTGCCAGAGAGGTCCAGTTGCTTCAAACCAACAGAGTAATAGCTCCCAACAAGCCACTGAGCACCAGCATCCGTCACGTGGTAGCAGTGTGCAAGGCTGATTTTGCTAGGATGTCTACTCATTAAACCTACGGTATGTGATGAGAGATGATTGAGGCAGAACAATTGCATCACTTTGTCATCCACAGTTTGATAGAAGCCAGATAGATCGACTTCAGTGAGAGAAGATAACTGGCCTCCTTCGAACAAGGCATCGACTCGTTGCTCCTGTCGATCAAGGCAATAGTCGAAGCTCCATGGGTTGGTGACAAACATCTTGCCATCCCAGAAGAGTTTCAGGCTTTCCAGCTTGGTTAGGCCATCAGCCATCATGGCCAATGCATAACGAGTTAAATATTCTGGATTCTTTATCGATAGCGAGCGCAATGTTGTACGACACTGGAGTAGAGCAATTGCTCCAGAATAGGTGACTTTTCCACCGTGAAAGGTCAGATGTGTGAGTCTGAACTTCAAGCAGATAAAGTGCAGCAACTCATTGGAGACCTCTCCAACGTGAACTTGCTGCAGGCGGCTTTTGTTGCGCTCCAAAATTAGCTGCAGATGATCTCCCTTGACATGAGGAACCGTCAATTCGACCAAATTCTCTGTCCAAGCTCGATTTGCGACAACCTTCCAGAATGATTGTGATGCTGGGGAATCAAGCACTGACAATGATTCGACGTTGGGAAGGACTTCACCGTCGAGATGATGTAAGTCGCACTCCAGAAGCGACAGCTTTTTCAGCTTGAATCCTGGAAGCCCTTGAAGAACAGCGTTCAGCTCTTTGCCACTAGTGAAGCTTTTAAGCCTTAATTCACTTATCTTGAATTTGCGGCATACAGCGATACACTCATCCGTAGATGTGTTGCATCTGTCAATCGATACAACTGGCCTCAGACGCCCCGACTCCAGCTCTTCCTCGATGAAGAGGTGCCAATCCTTGCAGACCAGCCTGACCCTAGTGAGCAAGTCCTTGGAAGGCAGCAGGCAGAAGATCTTCCACTGCACCTCATATGGTAAATCCGGAAAGCCTGGTGCTTCCGACATGATTTCATGATAAAAAGCACTTCTTCGTTGTGTTGAAAACTTGGATGCTTTAAGGGGATGCTTTTCTGATTGGGTGCGCGAGAAAGTCTTTGAAAGCCAAGTACAGCAGAGTGTGTTCTTCGTCCCTTGGCTTCTGTCCAGCTTGGGCAGTTACTGGCCGAACGAGTCATTATGACGAGTACGTAAATGGATGTGTTCATTAGGTACGTTCGGTGGACATAAAATCATCTTGCTGCTTTATTGAGCAAACGCAGCAGAGCCAAGGAGCTCTCTGTGAGGCTTCTTGGTGAGCAGATCAAACCTTCTATCCTTGAAGGGCTTCCTTGTAGGGTACTTTCGTTCCAAGACAGTACAAGCGAATGGACAAAACCTCGTTGTGAAACATTTATGCTTGATCGGCTACGTTTGCTATATTAATCTGCCATTTCCGATGGAGAAAGAAAGTGCAGGCAAAACGCTTGCGCGCATGCCCGATCGAAGGAGCACAAAATGTGGATCAAACTCAAGGTAGTCACACTAAAGAGTAAAAGCTCAACATATCTGAATGAGGAGTTAAGTACATGTGCGCTTACGTTTCGGCTTTTGCTCCAGCTCGTTGTATGCAGTGCATTTTGAATGCATGTGGTACATCCTGGAGGCGTGTGCACGTATTCAGTTATAGCATGTCGTGACCCAGCGCAGAAATGATGGACGACACCACCGATATGATCTTCTTGGCTCATTGGCTTCCAGGAACATGCTGAAGTCGATAAATCAAATGGGGAACCTTGCCTAGTCGCTAATCAAAAACGTCTTGAGGTTTGTGTGGAGAAAGTACATACGTATAACTGTGACGTTCTGAGCGTCTCCTTCAAGGTCATAAGATCATGTTGCCAGAAGTTTTTCGGCCGTACATGTTAGTAGGCACACAGGCAGAAAAGAGAAAGCACATCAACTAAGGCAGTGAAAAGATGGGCAACAACCCTTCATCTGCGTTCCCCGGGGTCCGCGGCGTCCCCCGAGGAGGCTGCGACAGTCTCGCCGCGTTGGCGACCAGTCACGCCGCGGCGGCTGCTGCTGCAAGGGTGGGCTCACACGCTGCAATCTCCTACATGTACGTACTCATGGTTGGCACACGTAAGTACTGGGTGGTTTGCACCCGACTTTATTTGCACGGCGAAGATTGCATCGTGTGAGCACACTCTCAAGGCGGCGGCCAGCGGGGACAGTGCAGACGGCGATGTGGACGAGTTGGCAGCAGAGGCGAGCGAGGATAGTGAGCCCCTGTCCATATCCAACGAGATCAAGGAGGAGGAAGAGGATTTGGCTGCAGATGGGCCTAATCCCATTAAGTAAGACTCACCGCTTACACACAGTAAACTGTAAATTACTGTAACTCCAGACTTAGGCCCATATCCAAGGTTCACGTGTCCTTGGGACCTACATAGGCTGATAATCGAGGTTTCTATGCACATGACACTGGATGAGGGAGGGATGGAGGGAAAGAGAGAAAGCCCGAGACTTTTAATCAAGTCAGTTTCGAGCAAGGTTATTTGAGTTACCAACCCACAATGACTTTGACGCTTTGAGATCTCGTCCGCTTTATCGGGTTGATACTCACTAACTTTGTCCACACTCGTACAAAGCTCCAAAACGACTTCTGCAGATTGTACGACTTTTGCATGCCCAAGTCCTGATTAAAAGCCATTCGTCTCCACCTTGAACTTCAACGTGAGCCAAGTCCCTCAGAAGCAGATCTACTTCTTCTAAACATAACGTTGACAGTCCCAATCAGCCACCCAATCAGAGCAAATGGCAGATGTCATCGCTGCTTTTGTGGCGCTCTTCCAATTAACAAGAGAGTTGTTCGGGTCCCACGGGAAGGTCTAAGGACGCCTGCTTCGGCCAATCATCAGCAGTTTCTCCTTATCAGTCCCAAGGCTGCCTGCATGGTAGTGTCTGCATTGCCTTTTTAACGTTCTTCAGGTAGTCCTCAGAAGCAGCGCCCTTGTACAGTTCAGTCGAGCGGCACAGGTGTCAAGGACGTCTCCATCCAGTTGCCACAAGCAGTAAGGTCAACATGAGTGGGACAATGCAACAACGAGCAACTTGACACTCATGGCGCTTCACCATCAGAAGCGATTATTCTCCCAGTAGCTCAGCCACTTTGATGAGAGCTGAAATTCATTTCCTGTTTCCAAAGTAATCTTGATAGGCCTACTTTGTAGGCCTCAAGATGGGCTCTTTGGGTAGGCTTCTTCTGATACCACAGGAGGAAAAGTGCTTCTGCCACATCCTTTCATATCCCTGACCTGAGCTGTGGCGGTTTCCTTTTGATCTTAAAACGTTGAAGTAGCCAACGTACTCAAGTTTTATGGACGAAGGAAAGTCCTTTTGTTTTTCCCTGTTTTTTGGGGGGGAAGAGAAGCGTGCTGGGCTAAAGAGAAATCATGTGGTCGTCTCTCAAATCTGTCTGTCTCCTCTCGTTTCCTCTTTGTTGGACATCATGTATCGTACACACACCCAAAAAGTTTTCCAGTATGAAGGATGGGGCAAAATACCTACTTGCCACTTTAAACATAGCGTCAGTATCAATTGATAGTCTCTCCACCAAGAGCCTGAACAAGACTGGAAAAGTTTGCAGAGTGCTGCACGTTCAACAAAAGTTAAAGATAAAGAACAGCCCATCAGCAACTGCTTTTTGCACTTGACCGATGACTATATATACAACTCCCTCCTCGAAGAGCAGCTCCATCATTCGCAATTGGTTCAGATCAAGGCATGTAGTATATCATGCCACTTCACCATCGTCAAGCATTCTAACTCGAATAAAGTTCATCTCCTCTCAATTTTTCCGCTTCTACAATTTCACTGTATCAGACGTAATAACTTTGTCAAAGCCCACCTCCTCCCTTTTGGTAAGTTTTTCATTAATCTCATCTCACTTTGTCAGGTATAATAAGCTCATTAAGTGAAACAGATCTGTCTTATATACTCTCACACCTCAAACAGATCTATGTTCACTTAAAACGCATCACATACAAGGCCAAATTGAACCATCACCATCACCTCACCTTAAAACAAGTATAAAGAGTCATTAAAGTACGCAAAGTATGTAGAGTATGTTTCCATATTAAGTTAACTTTAGTGAAAAGGTGTGCTTGAGTCAGCTTCAAGCCGTCTTCACCGTAGCATTTCACATTGCTTTTTAAAAACTTCAAAAAATGTATGTGCCTGTGTCATCATTGGACAGTAGCACATCACATCACGTCGTTACTCCCCTCACCCCTCGAAAACATAGTACGAGACAATAGATAGGCTGTTCTAAGAAACGTTTCTTTGGCGCCTTACGAGGGCTTTCTGTTCAGTATGTTGTGCTGTTGTGACATTTTGATTCCGGTAATGTCTTCCTGGGTGATGTACTTTATACAATCTGCCCATGCTTTCTTCTTCAGTAAACTTCTTTAATCTCACCATATGTACGCATGCTCCGTTGGGGTCCTTGTCATTGGGGCTTTGATAATGGAGGACCGTTCCATTGCCGTCGCCTCCGTTAGTGGAAACGATTCATTGTGCAAAATGGTCTGACTGAGTTGGATAAGGAATTTTCTAATGTTTTACGCAAGGTCAGACAGCGAATTTCTTGGTACCTACAACAGTCAGAGAGCTTTAACACCTAGATGTCACTCCAGAAGCGGAACTCAGAGAAGCTGTATATCTTTGGTGACAACGCAGGTGCTTCAAAAAATACTTCTCTGAGGGTTCAACCTGATACCAAGGTCATAGTTCTCGTCGCGACTCCCGGAGCTCTCGTCGCGGCTCCCGGAGCTCTCGTCGCGGCTCCCGGAGCTCTCGTCGCGGCTCCCGGAGCTCTCGTCGCGGCTCCCGGAGCTCTCGTCGCGGC
>JAAUXU010019911.1_pt1 | contig 18071 bp, 6 predicted proteins | sample 7278151 | NCBI WGS metagenome assembly JAAUXU01 (sample SAMN14350113, study PRJNA611818) | marine sediment metagenome | isolation source: surface marine sediment (1.8m) | place: French Polynesia: Moorea | collected 2018-08 | reverse complement strand
TCAACGTAACTTCAGGAAGTACATGCAGCTGCGTAACTGGGGCTGGTTTATTGTAATTCAGAAGACCAGGCCACTGATTGGTCAGGTCAACATTGAAGAAGAGTTGAGACTTCTGGAAGAGAAGGCAAATGAAGCTTATGGTGCATATCAAGAAGCCCTTGAAGTCACTAAGAAGTTAGAGGAAGAGAACAAGAAAATCGAAGAGGAAAAGGTTGCTCTCACAAAACAGCTGGAATCAGAACAGGGGAACCTTTCACAGTACCAAGAAAGGCAAGCAAAAGCTGCTGCACAGAAAGCAGACTTGGAAAACCAGTTAACTGATGCTCAACAGACACTTACCAGAGAAGAAATTGCCCGTCAGGATTTGACTGCAGTAAAGAAGAATATGGAGGGTGAGGTCTCTGTCATAAAGAAGGACATATCTGATTTGGAAAACTGCCTGCTGAAAATTGAACAGGAGAAGACCAATCGAGACCACACCATCAGATCCTTAAATGATGAAGTTTCCTGTCAAGATGAAGTTATCAACAAACTCAATAAGGAGAAGAAGCACATTGGAGACAATCAATCCAAGGCCTCTGATGATCTCCAGGCTGCTGAAGACAAAGTAAATCACCTGACATCCTTGAAAACTAAGCTGGAACAAACACTGGATGAGTTGGAGGACTCAGCCAATCGGGAAAAGAGGCAAAGAGGAGATCTGGAAAAACAGAGGCGGAAGGTTGAGGGAGAACTTCGAATTTCACAAGAAAGTGTTATTGACTTGGAAAACAGGGAAGTATTTTGCACTGTCGGATTGTGCACTCAGGATAATTTCTCCTCTGTGGACAAAAAATCATTGACACAAAGAAATCGCTCATTTGCCAGGTCTACATATAATTGAGCTTATCAGTTCTTTTGTGGTAAATCGGTCCTGTGTGGGGTGTGTTATGCATTGTACACAAAGAGTACAATGTACCAGTTTGTACATGCTGAACGCAGTCGTAAGTCACCAGCATTGTACACTTGTCCTTCTGTGCACGATAGGAAGTGCCCTGACTGGGTCGTGACTACACAACACTGCTTGAAAATCTTGTCATCAGGCCTCAAAGTTTTGAAAGACTGCATTTGCTTTCCACTCAGTAATGCTTTGAAAACATAAGACTGAACAAAACTTGCTCTTCCAACACAGGTAGCCTTATCATTTTTGCGTAATTGCCTTCATTTGATCCCAATTGTAGAATTGACGAACTTATGAGGGCACACTTAAATATGCGAGTGAAATTTATGGCTGATTCTGCTCATTGAGAGAGATGTCTAGAGGATGTGGTGTAGTGCACAATCCGACAATCTGACACCATTCGGAAAATAGCAAACGTGAACTTGAAAACTTGATTGCGAGAAAAGAAAAGGAGATCAGTGCTTTTGGAGCAAGACTGGAAGATGAGCAAGGCGCAGTAGGCAGAGTTCAGAAGGGGATAAAGGAGAACCAGTCTCGTGTAGAAGAGTTGGAAGAGGAACTTGAGGCAGAGAGGCAAGTTCGCGCTAAAGCTGAGAGACAACGGTCTGATTTGGCAAGAGAGCTTGAGGAGATTGGAGAGAGGCTGGATGAAGCTGGAGGAGCTACTTCAGCACAGATTGAGCTGAACAAGAAGAGAGAAAATGAGGTGAACAAAATGCGGAAGGATCTGGAGGAAATCAACATCCAACATGAGGCTGTTTTGACTAACTTAAAGAGGAAGCATCAGGATGCCATTCAAGAGATGTCTGAACAAATTGATCAGCTCACAAAGATGAAGTCCAAGGTGGAAAAAGAGAAATCAAAAATTGCTAATGAGATATCTGATGCCAGAGCAGCTGCAGATGAAATTGCAAGGGCAAAGGCATCTGCTGAGAAAACAAACAAGAATCTGACGACCCAACTCAATGACCTCAACAGACGCATTGAGGAGGCAAACATGACTCTAGCAGACTTCGAAAATGCCAAGAGGAAGGTTGCAGCTGAAAATGGTGATCTCTTGAGGGTTGCTGGAGAGGTGAGCAACAATATTGCTATGCTTTCAAAAGCCAAGCAAGCTCTATCAGTTAATTTGGACGAAGCTAAGAGACAGGCTGATGATGAGGCTCGTGAGCGACAGCTGTTGTTAGGAAAGTACAGGAATATTGAGCATGAAGTAGATGTAATTCGTGACCAGCTTGATGAGGAGGTGGCCAGCAGAGAGGACATCAATCGACAATTCCAGAAGGCAGAAGCTGAGTCCAATATGTGGCGCCAGCGCTATGAAACTGAAGCTGTTGCTAAGGCAGAAGAACTTGAAATGGCTAAAATGAAAATGCAAGCCCGACTAACAGAAGCTGAAAACACAATTGAGAATCTTAATTGCAAATTGGCCCAAATTGAGAAGGCGAGATCAAAGCTGCAGGTTGAAATTGATGATATGACGATTAACCTCGATCAAGCTCAGATACTGAATAACCAGATGGAGAAGAAGGCACGCCAGTTTGACAAAATTGTTGCTGAATGGAAAAGAAAAGTTGATGGGCTTAGCATGGATCTCGACATTTCTCAAAAGGAAACAAGGAATGCATCATCTGAACTGTTCAGAGTCAAATCAGCTTATGAGGAACAAGTTACTCAACTTGATGAGGTTCGTCGAGAAAATAAGAATCTCAGCAATGAAATCAAAGACATTATGGATCAAATAAGTGAAGGTGGCAGGTCCATTCATGAGATTGACAAAATCAGGAAACGTCTCGAGGCTGAAAAACTTGAACTCCAGGCTGCACTGGAAGAGGCTGAGGGAGCCCTGGAGCAGGAAGAAAATAAGGTGCTTAGGGCACAATTAGAGCTCACCCAGGTCAGGCAAGAGATTGAAAAAAGAATTGCGGAAAAAGAAGAGGAATTCTTGGCTGTAAAGAAAACTATGTCCAAAGCCATTGAGGGCCTACAGAGTGCTCTTGAAACTGAGAGCAAGGCTAAGGCTGAGGCTCAGAGAATGAAGAAAAAACTGGAGGCAGATGTAGGAGAATTGGAGGGAGCGCTTGAGCATGCTAATGCCAATAACCTGGAGACACAAAAGTCCATCAAGAAGTACCAGCAGCAGATTCGGGAGGCCCAAGTCAAGCTGGAAGATGAGCAGAGACTAAAGAGTGCTGCCAGGGACAACCTGGTGGCCGCTGAAAGGCGCGCTCACGCCCTTCAGAATGCACTAGAAGAATCAAGGACACTTTTGGAACAAGCAGATCGCAACCGTCGCACTGTGGAACAGGAACTGTCCGACGTCAACGAGAGCCTTAGTGATGCTTCTGTCCAGAATCAGGCAATCGCGGCAGCGAAGCGAAAACTGGAGTCGGAGATGCAAACTCTGCACGTAAGTTGGATCAGTCATTGATTATGTCACGTGGTACCCTAGCACTACAGTACATCGTCACGTGCTGTGCAGTGAGAGTCAGAGAAATTGCAGAATGCGAGCGTGATCTCATCAATCAATGATGGTTCCTCGTCACAACAAAGCAACTTTTCGCATCGTAATGTTTAATTTTCACAATTTCTTACTCGCTCACTCACTGAGACGCAACCATGTCCTTGAAAAGAGTATGTGACGGTGTTTTGTCGCACCCAAAGTATAGTACGTACGTACACATTATACATGCATATGAATGTAAGCTCGCAAAGTATCTTTTCGAATGTATCCGAAAGTGCGCCTTTGTGTACACATCGGTAGGTCATGAACTTTCCCCCGTCATGTATACTGCACTGCATGCTCGTATGGCACTTCGCGTTCGCATATCTTAGCGTGCAGTGTGAGTTTTAAGGAAAAAATATTCAAAGCCTCGCGGTACCAGGGTTCTTGCAATACGCATCTCTGGCCTCTTACTCTCTACCGACAACCATAACGGCACGTAAACAATTTTGCTATGCTACATCCTCAGTGTGAAGAAAATCGAATCTCGATATATCGTATTTTTTAGTCAGTAGACTAAAATCATTATATTGGCATCATACACTTCATTGAGTTACGCTGTATAGAGAAGTAAAACATCGGTCAGTGGGGACAAAATAATATACGTCATAGCGAGATTCAACAAATAGAGATTCATCAACAAATAGGTACTATGATATAGTCTGCACATGCTATATTGTGTTGTGACAAACGTTGTTATGGGGGTATCTTCAAAAGCGACTCCCACTTCAAATATCTGCAACTTAAAAGCGGCACTTTTTTAAAGAGTGGGTTTTCATGCAGGCATCAGAACATATTTATTTATTTGCATCATTCATTTTCAGGCCGAACTCGATGAGATGAGTGCTGAGGCCCGATTGTGCGATGAGAAGGCGGCCAAAGCTATGGTGGATGCGGCTAGGTTGGCTGACGAACTTCGTGCTGAGCAAGACCTTGCCCAAGCTCTTGAGAGAGATAGGAAAGTTCTGGAAGCTCAAGTCAAGGATCTCCATTCGAGATGCGATGAAGTTGAGGCCAATGCTCTCAAGAATGGAAAGAAGGCGATGAACAAGATGGAGACTAGGATCAGGGAGCTGGAATCTGAAATGGATGCTGAGAACCGCAGATTTGCTGATGCACAGAAAAATCTTCGCAAGTCTGAACGCCGCATTAAGGACCTGACATTTGCTGCTGATGAGGATCGCAAGAACCAGGAACGCATGCAAGGATTGGTTGATCAGCTTCAAGGCAAGATTCGCTCTTACAAGAAGCAGATTGAGGAAGCTGAGGAAATTGCTGCTCTGAACTTGGCCAAATACCGTCAAGTCCAGGGTAATCTGGCAGAAGCGGAGGAAAGGGCGGACTTGAACGAACAAGCTTTGGCCAAATACAAGGCCAGAGCCCGCAGCGCTTCTCTTGGACCCCAATAAATTTAGGCTTCCTCATATGCGTACAATAGTCTTCAAGTAGAGAACCTAACAAACTCATGTCATTGTTCATGACTAACGCGTGAAATAAAAGATGGAGTGGAAGCACATGGAATCTTTTCATAAGAGCAGTACTGATTGCCCATTGCACAGTTCTCGCTGTAAGTAATATCCGCGTGGTAAACTCGGCTGTGTACACAGTCGTGGCAGTTTCTAGTGCAGAATGGGCACCTCAGATCGGTTGTTGAGTGTCAGATACAAGCTTGAGTACAGAAGTTCAATGTTGTGGATGCCCACTCAATGCTCAATGCTCCAAAGGCAGGAAGCTGGAGAGGGAGGAAAGCTTGAGATAATTGAGTCTTGGCTTTTTGTTGGGGAAAAATGGATGACATTGGCTAAAATATTTTCAGGTGTGTTCTCGCCCATTTTACGGTCAGCACTGTAAAAGTCAATGGAGACGTCTGTGCAGCGGGATCACATTACACTCACGTTGGTCGTCCCCAAAGCTGTGACATCCCTTAAGACACACCTATTGTGCCGCATGCGTGTTCAGTTCTTAACCCTGTTCTCATGGACAGCAGGATACAGCATGTTTTGAAATGCAGGTTACACTTCCGTCAGCTTACTTAAACTGGCAGTCGAGTGTAGCATGTTTCGTGTAGGTGCTTCCCAACTTACCCCGCATCACTCATAGCATAGGTTTTTTTGATGTATTCACATAGTTCTTCATATTCGTGGCAACACTCCTCGCGTAGGTATAAACAAAAGAACTTATGTGTACGTACACGTACCGTTCGTCGTTCAGTGCATGTACTGCTTATGCTCTGTCAAGAGAAAGCTTTCAGAGTCCGAAGGGACGATCTTTGACATTTCCAATGATGTGGACAGGAAAACAACACTGCGAACAAAGCTTAAAGTACAGTTAAGTGTACGTTCGTATACGTAGCATTTAATATTTGGTAAAAGATTCGGAACTGTCTCATGACGTCACACTTAGATTGTGAGATCCCTGAAAAAAACAGAGACGTGTGCGTAGGAGTTCTCTTTTGACGGCCCATAGGACTTTGTTCAGTCCACTTTGTAGTACAGCGGCTGTGCAAACAAGGCTTAATGCAATGCCTGTCCCCAAAATACCCTCAAACTATACTCACAAGAAGAAGTAAGCGATAAATAGAGCACCCTCTCTCCAGAACTGCTCCATTCGCGGCTCAGCATTCACCGCGGATAAGTGAGAGGTGCTGTGGGTGATATCAACGGAAGGAAGCAAACCTTATGTGAGTAAACTTAACGCTAGCGGTTGATATTTGAAATGATGCTCGGTGAGACACGCACGATGGCTCGTGTAGGTGTTCCTGTTGGCTAGACAGACCTTTTATATTCTGCAGTATCCTGTGACTCACGCAGCGCATCATATTCGCAAGACGAATTGCTCCTGCTGTAAAGTGCAGATTAGAGTACTTCCCAAGATGAGAAACCAAGGGCACTTTATTTGGCTCTCTGTGCTGAGTGGGATACCCGCGTACTATAAGGTGAACATTCGGTACATTCGGATCATTTTCTACAGGGGAAAAAAGCAGGGTCACTTTATGCCGTGATTTTGTCAAATTTTCAAATGAATAAAAGCCAATGTTACTGCTTTCTGAGTTCAGAGGTATATTAGTGCCAAAATGTGTACCCGGATACTCCACGGAAAATTCCCATATGGTTGCTGACCCCCTGAATCCTGAATACTGTACCTGGATACTCCAATCCGCACTTTTCAGTACCTGGTACCATGAGATCAACAAAACAATTTCTTGTACTCATTGATCCACACAAGCTCTAATACCCACTTCGATGCATGCAGCAACATGCCTGGTCACGTGAAACTGGGCAGCAGCAGCGAGCCCGACCCAGATCCCATGCCTTACCTCCTGGTGAGCTCAGATATGCGTCGGGCCGATATGAACAAGCCGTATGATGCAAAGAAGTCAGTGTGGGTGCCTAGTGAGGATGGCGGATTCAAAGAAGGCCTGCTCGAGTCGGAAAGCGGAGGAAAGACAACGGTCATGGTCGGCCATGAGGTACAATGCCATCATACGATTACGTGCACTCAGGTAGCGTCGGCAAGTAACGGTAGCACCCGCAGGTTAACTACAAAGGCAGCAACGATGGCATACGGGAAGTGATGTCCTTATATAGAGTAGAGAATTTCGTCAACACTTCAGCATATACATGGAATAAATGTCCCTCTCCCCCTCTTACATCCACAGAAAAAAGTCTTTAAGAGTGAGCTGATTGGACAGGTCAACCCACCAAAGTTCGAGAAGTGTGAGGACATGGCCAATTTGACTTACCTCAATGACGCCTCAGTCTTTTGGAACCTGAAGACAAGATACCAAGCAAAGCTTATTTACACCTACTCAGGGCTGTTTTGTGTTGTGGTCAATCCATATAAAAGGTTTCCCATCTACACTCAAACTGTAGTCAAGATTTATCTGGGAAAGAGAAGAAATGAAGTTCCCCCTCACCTTTGGGCTATCACAGAAACAGCCTATAGGAATATGTTGATGAACACAAAGGATCAGTCAATGCTTATCACAGGAGAGTCTGGAGCTGGAAAGACTGAAAACACAAAGAAGGTAATCTCATACTTGGCCATGGTTGCAACATCAGGAAAGAAGAGTGTGAAGAAAGTCTCTCTTGAAGATCAGATTGTGGCTACAAATCCAATTTTGGAATCATATGGCAATGCAAAAACCTCAAGAAATGACAATTCATCTCGGTTTGGAAAGTTCATCAGGATTCATTTCACAGCAGCAGGGAAACTTGCTGGATGTGACATTGAGTCCTACTTGTTGGAGAAGTCCAGGATTACCCAACAGCAAGAAGTAGAGAGGTCCTATCATATCTTTTATCAGTTACTGCAGCCTTATGTCCCAGACCTGAAATCAAAATGTCACTTGAGTGATGACATTTATGACTATTCATATGTATCACAAGGCAAAACAACTGTTGCTTCAATTGATGACAATGAGGAGTTGGAGTATACTGACAGTGCCTTTGACATCATTGGCTTCAGTGAGCAAGAAAAATGGGATTGTTACAAGTTGACAGCAGCTGTCATGTCAAAGGGAGAAATTAAATTTAAGCAAAAGGGAAGAGATGAACAATGTGAGCCTGATGGCTTTGATGTTGCTGCAAAAGTGGCTGACCTAATGGGTGTTGATCCTGAAGCATTACTCAAGGCCTTTGTGAAGCCAAAGATCAAAGTTGGAACTGAATGGGTCACAAAAGGCCAGAACATTGAACAAGCAACAAATGCAGTAGGAGGAATTGCCAGAGCAATCTTTGACAGGATATTCAAGTGGCTGATTATAAAATGCAATGACACCCTGATTGATCCTACCATGAAGAAGAGCAATTTTGTGGCTGTTCTTGACATTGCTGGCTTTGAGATCTTTGAGTATAATGGATTTGAGCAGATCTCCATCAACTTTGTCAATGAGAAGCTACAGCAATTCTTTAATCATCACATGTTTGTGGTTGAGCAAGAAGAATACATCTCCGAAGGCATAGAATGGACCATGGTAGACTTTGGCATGGACCTGGCAGCTTGCATTACAATGTTTGAAAAGCCCATGGGTATTTGGGCCATCCTAGAGGAAGAGTCTCTATTCCCGAAAGCTACAGACAAGACCTTTGAGGAAAAGCTAAAAGCCCAACATCTAGGTAAATCACCTCCCTTTGCAAAGCCTCAATCGAAGACTGATAAAAATGCCCACTTCGCAATCATCCACTATGCTGGTGTGGTGTCCTACAATGTCACTGGATGGCTTGAAAAGAACAAGGATCCTGTCAATGACACTGTTGTGGATTTGTTAAAAAGAGGGTCAAATGAGCTCCTGGTGCTACTCTGGGCTGATCACCCTGGTCAATCTGCTCCTCCACCAGATGATGCTAAAGGTGGAAAGAAGAAGAAGAAGGGTGGAGGACAGAAGACGGTGTCCTCGGTATACCTTGTCCAACTGCAGTCTCTTATGGCTACTCTGCACAGTACAGAGCCACATTTCATCAGATGCATCGTCCCCAACACGCACAAGCAGCCCGGAGGCGTGGAGCCGCCACTCATTATGCACCAGTTGACATGCAATGGAGTTCTGGAGGGAATCAGGATTTGCATGAGAGGTTTTCCCAATAGAATTCTGTATCCTGACTTCAAGCAGCGCTATGCTATTCTCGGCGGCGCAAAAGCAGCACAGGAGAAAGATCTGAAGAAATGTGCACAGATTATCTTGGAAAGCACCGAAGGATTCAGCCCAGAAAAGTACAAAACCGGACATACAAAGGTAATCCTCGTCTCTTTACATATGTTTTCCTTTAGTACTTACGAAGCAGTGCAGCTCGAGACCTTTGAAGAAATGTTTAGGTTGTACTTTTGCTTGCCAAGTGTTGATAAAATTGAAACTTCTGACGAAGGTAACCTCATAGTTCATGGAAAAAAGATGAATTCATTCGTACATGTCAAGTTCACACACTAATGCGGAAAAAGGAACTGATTTGGGGGGTAACTGAAAATGATTCTCATAAGCATTTGATCCTTGTACATGTCGAGGCTGAATGACACGCGGTACATTCGTGTCAGAACTTCACCCATGGTCAGCAGGAACTACAAACTGGATCTCTGCTATCACTCCACGTCACAACACTCTGGATGCCATCGGAGATGAGATATGATCGTTTCCTTTGGCCAATCGATTTCTGTCTCCCTCCCGTAGATTTCAACAGTATCAATTTATTTGCTGTCATTTTTAAGGCTTTAAAAAAGTGGCTTTGTTGGGTATGCAAGTAACTCGCTATCAGGACTGAGTTCAAGCACCTCAACTGATCGTCGGCATCATGGTCCGTGGGACTTTCTGACACCACTTCACGAATTGTAATGTAATTTTATCTGGAATGGTCTTTTGCAACTAATATGATGATGACCTATTCAATGCAGGATTATTCAATTCCGCTCCCATCTTATTTTACCTTGTAACTCTGTGACAATGCAGAGTAGAATTCTATCCTCGCCTTGCACTACGCAATAGAATCGTATCCCCCATTTAAAAGCATTTTTCAAAATCTCAAAAGAAAGGCAGGCAGAATGGATTGTTCTGCGGTTGAAATAGCACAATCTGTTTTGTGGTACTATCAATTCCACTCCCCAAAAGCTGCTCCGTTTAAAAGTCATAATGCTTGAAGGCCGCCTCGTTGACCTGTTACACAAGCAATGAAATTGACATTCTGACACAAAACTCTCTGCCAAGCAGAGTTGAACATGCATTTGAAAAGAGAATCCCTTTGCAAAGAACATAAAATTAGCTTTAGGGGGAAAATATTATCAAGTCCTCGCAGTGGCTGTGGAAAACTTCTAAAGGTTTGAGGTCTAACTACCTTCATTCATTGTGAAGGAGCTTTCAAAAAAGGGGATGACAGGCTATTGTAGCCCAAGGCACAGCGGAGCTACAAGGTGAGGTACGGCAAGAAGGAATTCTCGGACACCTTGCGATAAATAAATTTTCCATGGCTACTTAATAGTTGGCCTCACATGGTAGTCGTGCGACCTACAGGTAACTAAATATGATGGCCTGCCCTCGATATATACACTGCTACACAAGTATGAAATACCAGGCACTCGTACTTGTACTGGGACGTCCCTCAGAATCGATGAAGTCAGCCGACGTCCTGTAACCACTCAAAACTTTTGACGGGGTTGACCTACAGAAATGCCCCTTACCATGAAAAGCTCAGACAATATCTAAAATTAACTTTTAAGCTTGATTTTTTTTATTGCTATAGGATCACCTATTTTCGAGAAGACGCTTTTTTCTTCATTAATTACATGTCCTGATGGATCAATTCTGATTGAGATCTTGAGGAAAGGGCGACCAAAGCAGACATTAGTTAGACTTGTGATACAAAATAGTAGCTCTGAAACACACTATGGGCAAAGATCTATAGTTTATCATATTCGATCTTTCCTAACTTCAATACGAGATTGATTTATGTAAATAAATGATCTGTTAAGGTGAATACGTGTGAACAAGAAAGTAACTGTCCAAATCTCACTCGATGTAGGTTGATGTGGACGGTTTCTCCTTCTTCGTTGTGGATAAGTGCAATGTCCCTGGCGCCCCCTAAGCTAAAGTTGAATGAGTCAACTGATTGGATATGGCAGCAAGCAGAATGAGCATCGAATAGTAATTTATAAATAATTTAAATATGAAAAATAGAATCAAAGAAGTGGCGAAAACAATTCTTTATGCAAAAAAGTTTGAGTATGTCCCACCAATTTTATGCCTCTGAAGTAAACGCCACAATTTGCAGGTATTCTTTCGAGCTGGAGCCTTGGCACTGCTGGAAGAGCTGCGAGATGACATCGTCACTCTTCTCATAAGGAAGCTCCAGGGTGCTTCCTATGGATTTCTGAGGCGGAAGAACTACGCCAAGAGAAAGGCTCAACGGTGAGTACGAACTTGATATTGCACCTGCATGAGGTGCGTACTTACATGCGTAGCACTTGCCGGGAGTTCAAGGCGACGCACACGAGTTCCGGGTAGGCAGACAGCGTCATAGAACGAAAGTTATGACAGCCGCCCTCTGCGCCCTGGACCAGAGGCTGGTGCGAAGCAGCCGCAGCGACCAGGCAGTCAGAAGTAGAACGTGCCGCTTGTTGTTGCCATGCACTCCACTGCCGAACGCTGGGTGGTACAAAGTCCGGTCCATTTCAATGCATTTTTAAGGAAACGTTGAAAGAAGCTGTTCTGTAGAAGGTTAGATATGCCAGGCCTCTCCACAGCAAGAACCAAAGTGTAACTATGAAGCTAAATTTGCCGTTTACTGTGAGGTCGCTACCATCAGCTGCGGCTGAGGTCGGCTCTTTTTGGTGAGTCTTTGGCGAATCTTTAACGGCACTCTACCTTCAAGGGTAATTTACATAAAAATTAAGATGAATAATTTATATGTTTACGAGCTCTGTGGATCCACTATTCACAAAATCTTTGAGTTATTACTGTTCAAAGACTGGTCTACCTTTCCTCATCGGGCTGAAAGAAATTCAGAAAGCCACAACATTTAAAATTTCTTTGAAAAATGTAATTCCCCTGTGGTAAACAGCCGTTTCTAAGAGTTACAAGATTACGGCGGGTGGGGTTCCTCATCAAGTTGTACACTGTAGTGTGATTTTCGGTCGACATTACACGGTTGTGAGGAGGCTTTGGATGACTTTCATTGTTGCCCTTGATTGTTAAAACCTTTGGCTTACTAAAGCGAGGGTCGACAAGGTCCAAAAGCTTTATATTGCAAAAAAGATGGTGTATAGGGCATAATTTCTCCGATGGACGTTTGCAGTTTAACATTAAGTTGACGTTGTGAGGTTTCCTCCCGAGCCCAAAAAGCTTCTTTTTTGGCGGAAATTTTGAATATACTGAGAGTAGCATTGGAAAATCGATCGGACTCCTGCCACCACTGTACGAGCCAAGTTTATTTCCTCTTGTTGACTTGCTCTCTCTTTTAGTGACTACATCGTGGTCATCCAACGCAACTTCCGCAAGTACCGCGAGCACCGAGACTGGCCGTGGTTTATGATAATCCAAAAGACAAGGCCACTCATTGGACTTGTCAATGTTGAGGAAGAACTTCGCATTCTAGAAGAGAAGGCCAATGAAGCTTACGGTGCATATCAAGAACAACTCACGACCAAGGCAGAATTGGAAAATGCTAATACAAACATAGAAAAAGAGATAGGGGACATGAAGGCAAAAATTATGTCGGAACAAGGAGACCTTGGACTGCACCAAGAGCAAATGGCAAAGATATCTGCTCAGAAAGCAGACCTCGAGGTTCAGCTGGAGGAGGCCAGGCAAAGGCTGGAGAGAGAAGAAATGGAAAGGATGAGACTCTCTGAAACCAAAAAAGACTCAGAAAGAGAGTTAGGCTCCATCAAACAAGATGTGGCTGAAGTCCAGGGTAAAGTGGATAAGGCAAATCAGGAGAAGAACAAGCTCGATCAGATTATTCGCAGCTTGAACGAAGAGGTCATTCATCAAGATGAGGTCATTTCAAGGCTAAACAAGGAGAAGCGATATATTGTTGAGACCTCCAATAAATCTAATGAAGAACTGTCGGCCCATCAAGACAAGTTTGGTCACCTGAATGACGTAAAAACAAAGTTAGAAAAGACTCTGGATCAAATGGACAACGCTGTTGAAAATGAGAAACGAATGAAGGCCAATACTGAGAAGGAAAGGAGACGATTGGAAGGTGAACTGAAGATCACACAAGAGACTGTCATGGATTTGGAGAGGCATAAGAGGGATTTGGAGCAAGCGATTCTCCGAAAAGACACAGAAATTCATCAATTCATGACCCAGTTAGATGACGAACAATCAGGCATGAATAGGATCCAAAGGGGCATAAAAGAGCACCAAGGGAGAGTGGAGGAATTGGAGGAAGAACTTGAAGCCGAGCGCCAGGGAAGAGCAAAAGCTGAGCGACAAAGGCAGGACTTGGCTCGGGAATATGATGAGTTAGCAGAGCGCCTCAATGAGTCCTGCTTGGCCACTGCTGCTCAAATTGAACTCAATAAGAAGAGAGAGGCTGAGATTTTGCGCATGAGAAAAGACGTAGAAGAAAATAACATCCAGCACGAATCAACGCTCTTGAGTTTGAGAAAGAAGCACCAGGATGCGGTTGTAGAAATGTCTGAGCAGATTGACCAGCTGAATAAGTTAAAGGCCAGGATTGAAAAAGACAAAGGTACGGTGAGGATGCAGCTGGAAGATACTAAGGGTGCACTAGAGCATGTTCGCCATGAAAAGTCAGTGGCAGATAAAAACTGGAAGACCTTGGATACTCAGCTCAACAGCCTGCAAAAGAAGATCGATGACAGTGTGGCCACCCTGGTTGATTATGAAAATATGAATAGACGTCTGACCTCAGAAAATGCCAATCAGTTTACACACTTGGAAGAAGTGGCGGGTTCTGCTTCAATGCTGCAAAAAGTGAAGATTCAATTGGCTGCACAGTTGGAAGATGCCAAGAGAATGTGCGATGAAGAGGCTAAGGAACGGCAGTCGCTGCTTGGTCGCTTTCGCACCGTGGAGCATGAGTATGATGGTGTGAAGTCTCATTGTGATGACGAGATTCAGCAGAAAGATGAAGTGGCCAGGCAAGTTGTCAAGGCAACATCTGACTGTGATCTTTGGCGCTTGAAGTACGAACAGGAAGCCCTTGGACGGATTGAGGAGCTAGAGAACACCAAAGTGAAACTCCAAGCAAGGCTGGCAGAGTGTGAGAGCACTATGAATAATCTCAACAACAAGTTAATGGCTCTGGAGAAGTCAAAGGATGGCACAACCAAAGAAATCGAAGAGCTTGCTGTAAGAGTTGACCAGGCAAATATTCTCCACAATCAAGCGGAGAAGAAGATCAAGATGATGGACAAAGTCATTGGAGAATGGAAGACAAAAGCAGACTCTGCCTCCATGGATCTTAATAACTCGCAAAAGGAGTGTCGAAATGCCTCTGCTGAGCTTTTCCGAGTGAAGAATGGTTACGAGGAGGCTGCTGCCCATTTAGAGGATGTCAAGAGAGAGAATAGGAGTCTCGCAGATGAAATAAAGGACCTCATGGAACAAATAAGTGAGGGCGGTCGCTCCATTCATGAAATAGAGAAGCAGAGGAAGAAGCTGGAGAGTGAAAAATTTGAGTTGGAAGCAGCTTTGGGAGATGCAGAAGGTGCTCTTGAGCAGGAAGAAAATAAGCTGCTGAGACTGAATTTGGAGATCAATCAGGTACGAGCTGACATTGAGAAGAGGATACAGGAAAAGGAAGAAGAATTTGAAGGGACCAAGAGAAACCATGTGAAGCAACTGGAGCAAATGCAGTACAACATCGAGGCCGAGAGCAAATCTAAAGCAGAAGCCATGCGTATGCGGAAGAAGTTGGAGCTGGATATAAACGAACTGGAGTCAGCGCTTGAACACGCCAACCTAGCCAACATGGAACTTCAAAAGAATGTCAAAAGTTATCAAGATAGGATCAAGGAAAAAACACTACAGCTTGAGGAAGAGCAGCAGGCTAAAGACAATGCTAGGGAAATCATGCTGAGCGCCAACAGGAGGGAAAACACTTTGCAAAATGCCCTTGAGGAGGCTAAAACCATGTTGGAACAGGCAGACCGAGCTAGGAAGCAGTCGGAGCAGGAGTTGACAGACACGAATGAGATTCTGGCTGATATGACGGTGCAGAATCAAAGTCTCAACTCCTCCAAGAGAAAACTTGACCAAGACATTGCCGACTTGAAGGTAAGTGTGGAAAGTATCAACGCAGTATTTTTTTTTCCAATGTCTTCACACAAAAGCCTAGTTTGAACACGGTATAGTAGAGTACTCATAGTGCTTTAGACAAACAGCGGACACTACACATCAGTTTCGATTAAGCATTTTGATTTAGTCGACCAAAACTAATGGGGGACTTAGTTGACTAAATAGCCGACTAAAATGGCGCTAAAAAATACAATTTATATCTGACGCAGTCAGTAATTTCCCGGGCGCCGTCTACTGCGAGGCTAGTAGGCTGCGACCTTCTTGTCGCCGCCTGGCCGACGCTACAGCTATGACCTGATCTTGGTGACCAAAAGACCTATGACGCTGAAAGCCCTCTTTGTGGGCTGTACGGTGAGAAGAACTTGGAAAAGAGACTTGAGCGAGCTGGGTCTCTTTCTAGAGTCCATCAATTGACATATCTCTTCAACATTAGAAGCACATTGTTATGTCTTCTGTCCTTGTTCTCTGTTTCCTTTTCCTCCTTCGCTGAAGCGAAGAATGCCCTGAGAGCCTCTGATGCACTTATCTGAGCTGGTGACGAAATTCCTTCTCTTCCCTACACCCTAGTCGTGACTCATATCGTTTGAGGCGAGTATGACTAAATGAGATTTTAGTTGACTAATCAGTCGACGATGGACCATAATCTCTGCTTGACCGAAACCCATGCCTTGTGGATAGCTCGGCTAGGATATATGAGGCAACTGTTGCCCATCATCAGAGCTCTTTCCCAAAGCTGAGCGCACCAGAGAGGACCCCCGAAAGTGCACTGGCTGTAGGCGACCCTGGGCACGTGAGCGCCCATGCAGCGTAAGGCACCAGAGCGCATTCCGCTGGAGCACAAAAAAGATTTCATATACGCACATCGAACATTTCATCAGATTGATGCGTCCAATGTCTAATCCCATACTGACATCGACTTTAGAGTTTAACCCAACATGGCCTGATCTAAGCTATCGAGCTCAGTTCCTAGGAACTCAACCTCCCCCACCACCACCAACCCACCCACCCCCCACACGCAATTCCCGCTCATTTCGCTCAAGTACATTTAGACTGTTTTTACTAATCGCACTGGCTGCACTGGCGAAAGTGTACTTATAATTGAAAGTATACTTACACTGATGCTCTGGCATGAGCAGCCTGCGACCAAATCAACTGTTCTCTCGGCTAGACATCCGCGAATCCCATTTTCACAGTAGGATTCAGGCATGTTGCAGTACTTTGTATCTGGTACTTCCTCTTACTTGACTCGACTACTTGAGCTTTTATAGATTACAATACTCGTCAACCCCTAGTTAAACAATGGGTGCTCCTTTAGAACTACGCTCCGCAGTGAAGAGCGCTCTGGCAGGCGGTGCGCTACATACCACGCTCTGGTGGGCGTCGCACTGTTGAGGTGCATTGCCGAATACATAACCGATGCGCCATAGCAATAATCCCCGGAGATATACACTGGCACTCCAACACGTTCATGTTGTCAGGGAAAGATTAACGGAGGGGATATTTTTCAGGTAATGGATAGCAGACGCTTCATTCAGGGAGTCGTGCATTGTGTTCTTTATTGACATAAATACTTGAACGCACTGTTAACCAACAGGTTGAAGCCGACGAGGCCAGCGCCGACGCTTACGCCACCGAGGAGAAAGCGAAGAAGGCCATGCTTGACGCTGCTCGCCTGGCCGACGAACTTCGATGCGAGCAGGAAGCTGCCCAAGCTCTCGAGCGAGAGCGCAGGGAGCTGGAAGCTAGAGCTCATGACATTCAGGTGCAGACGGATGAAGCGGAGCAGAATGCCATCAAGTGGGGCAGGAAGATGGCGGCGAAGTTGGAGGCAAGGTAAGCCCCATATTTAAAAACAAGAATATATTATGACAGAAACTCTTGCCCCTTGATCAAACAAAAACCAATTATTGCAGGGTGAAGGAACTGGAGAATGAATTAGACAGTGAGCAGCGTAGACTGAGTGATGCCAGCAAGAACTTTCGCCGGGCCGAGCGCGGTATCAAGGAGTACACTTTCAGGCAAGAGGAGGACAGGAAAAACGCCGAGAGGATGCAGGATCTGGTGGACAGGTTGCAGCAACAGGTACAATACTTCTCCTATACTTTCTCTTATACTTCTTTAGCAAATGGCGCGTGCGAGAGGACGATGCCCCAGATTGTGTCGTGAATAATGATAAACTGCTGGGTGCTACTGTACTTGATATTTGGTGACTCACTCTGTCAACCTTTAGTATCAAAACCCTCCTCTTCCAAGTTCAGCCTCCTAACAAGTATTGAGCTAAATCACTTAGAGTTTGACCATCCTCAATGAGCTGAGCGTCGAATCCTACTGTTCTCTCTGTCACTATCTCAGTGCTCTGCCTTCAAGTGCACGCGGACGAGAAGGAGCAGCAGAATTATCACAGCAGCTTTTTCGTCATGATCAACTCACAACTACTCAACTTCACTAGTTGTTGGGTGGATGAAGCTAGATGAAAAGAGATGGAGATACCGAAAGATTGACAGAAGGAGTCACTGAATCCCCTGTGCAGCACCACTCAGCAAATCATCATCGTTTACGGCGTTGTATAAATGCTACTCACTAGTGTTTGCGGCGAATAATAGTCATATTTGTTATTAACGAACGTTCATAGGTGTTACTCATTTTTTATTCATTTTTTTGGCTACATTCAGTAAAAACATTGTTAACTGGGGAACTCCAATGATAGCAAATGGTAGGCACACCAGAGGCTTCGGCAACCAGATTGTCTGTGAAATGCAGTGACAAAGCAAAGGAAATTGCTCAGTTTGATGCTCTGCTAAGCAAGCTCAAGCTTCTCGAAGAAGCTCTTCTCTCATCCCCCTACCAGAATGTGAACAGGTATTCTCCACCTC
>JAAUXU010078081.1_pt1 | contig 18081 bp, 14 predicted proteins | sample 7278151 | NCBI WGS metagenome assembly JAAUXU01 (sample SAMN14350113, study PRJNA611818) | marine sediment metagenome | isolation source: surface marine sediment (1.8m) | place: French Polynesia: Moorea | collected 2018-08 | reverse complement strand
GCGCTCTCAGTTCTTCAAGGATCTGGCTCATTTTTGGCATGCGAGACCTTTGGGTCAACAAGAAGGACATAGGCTATGCAAAGTTGCATGACGAGGCTGTTTTGAGGCCAAAATCGAGGTCAAATGTTGCATTTACTACAAAGGTCATAGATAGCTATGTCAATAGGTATAGCTAAGCCTGTGTGACTTAGCTGCGTGGCACCAGTACTTGTTAGTAGCTTTCTATAGAGAAGGAGTCAGTTGAAGTGGACAGTGAACTGGATAGACCCAGCAAGCCCAACTGGGGCTTGATCTGTCAACCCGCCCGCTGCCATCACTTCCATGAGCTGGGGAGAGCAGGAGAGTGTCCGGTTCAGTCAGTTCCAAAAGTAACAACGAAAAATAGTGCATGGTGAGGTCGAGGCGCATGGACAGCGTGAAGTACGTGGTGGATGAGGAGAGAGATCAATGATAGTGATCAATAGAATTCTCCGCAATTACTTCTGCAAGGTCAGCTTGTGGAACTTGATGACGTCCTCTTCTATTCCTTCTCCTAATGCAGATAACGACGCCAATGATAATAGCGCCAACCCCAGTGACAGCTGTCACGCATATGCGACTTAATTCAAGCGTTGAAAGTCCGTCGACGTTCTCAGATTGATAAAACATAGGGCCGGAGGTTGCTGTCTGCGTAGCCTTAGTCGAAATAAATGCACGGTGGGTGGTGGTGTTATGCGACTGTTCTGCTCCCTGTGGAACTTCCATGCCGTTGACCACGTCGACCACAACCCCATAGGTCTTGTAGAAGAGCACCCCAGACCAGGATCCTGATTCGGATAGAATCTAGGTGTGCTTGATCCCATCTCCATCTCCATAGGTCTTCTTTTTCTTGGCCGTGAATGGGATAACAGTGTTCTCCTTCTACATAACTATCAACTTGACCCTCTTGGTCTGGCCCGGACCGCAGGGCACAGTTGCCTTCTCCGAAGACTCGGTGCGGTTGGTAAAGAAAGACGAGCCGCCAGTTCTGTAGTCATGGGACAGAGTCAACTCGAAGTGGACGTCCATCACCAGCGAGGCAGCAAGACCTGTCTGCAAAATCTCTAACTTTTAAATCGTTTTTTTGACCATCCGTATTTTCATGGTCTGTTTGAGCATGATTCCAAAGGCGTGTTCCCAGTGCGTCTCCTCCGTTCGCGCCACCGAGAAGACCAACGCGGCCGTGTGTGTGACGGCTTCCTTGTCGTTGGACTGGTTCGAGATCTCAACCTCGTTGACCACGGCAGGCGGGTAATTCTACAATGGCGAGGGGTATAAAAAGTGCGCTGTTACTATCAATACATACCTCTGGGTCGAGGTCCCTGGTGTTGAACTCAATGTCAAGAATTTCACACTTTGTGGGGAAGAACGAGGCGGAGTCCACGTCCAAGGTGGAGTACTCAGTGATGGAGTAGTCTCCGGCAGCCATCAGGCGGAAGTATTCGTTTATGTGTGGCAGGTGAATCCACTTGATGAATTTGGCATTGGCGGGCATTCGCAGAGCAACTTTATCACCACCCCCCAGAGAGAAAGCCTGAAGTGGGTCGACCAAAACGTGTCAAAAAATCCTGTAGAATGCATAATTCCGACTTGAAACTTGTCCCAGGGAGCCAGACCGTCAGGCGAACCTATGTGATAGCACTCCAAGCCAAAGTAGCGGTAGTTCCGGTCACTGGGAACGTGTCGGTCCACAACTTGAACGAAGTAACCCTCCTTGTCGCACTCAAGCGCGAGCAGCCCGTCGTCCGTCTCTCTGGCGAAGAAGCGCGTCAAGGGATCCTTGTTGGCTTTGCTACCAAAGATGTACTCCACATTGGAGTAGGTCCATCTGCTGAGGTATCTGCCATGTACCGTGAGGGCCAACCCCACCGGGGCCTCGATGAAGGGCTTCAAGTTTGGAGGGATCTCATACGAAGAAGACGCTTGGATCACCAGGAAAAGTCCAAATGCAATAAGAATCATTTGGGCAAATGCGGATTGGACAACTCCGAATCGAATGCTACAAAGCTAAAGCTATCTTTATGAGAATTGCTATCGAATTGCTAAGGTTTTCCTCCTAGCAGGTGCTGTTTACAGCTCACTGTTCCTATTTAACATTGCACACTGGTTTTGTCTTTAAATTCTAGTCTTTTAAGGCTAAAGGAGGAATCATATATCGGAAAGGGATGTGGGCAAGATCAATGCAGATCTAGGCGCGATCTCAGAGCTGAACAACAAGGGTTGTGTCAGCTTGCGTCATACAGAGCCGAGATTAAGTTCGCGGACGGATTTTGAAAACAGCTTAACCTACGGCGACCTCAAGCTTTCCATGGGTGCAAGAAGTGTTTGAGTAGCTTCAAGAAAGTTACAATTTTTTGTTTTTTTCATTACGAAAAGGTTTTCCACATTCAGCACCTGCATGCAAACACAAATGTTTACACATCTGTCACGAGGTCGGCACTCACATAGCTGAAGCGGTCATCCTCGGACTTTGTCAGCAGACATTACAGTCCACGTGACATGGAAGGCCTGATCAAAGTTAAATTTAGAGGCCATCGTAACATTGAAACTGAGGTCCAAAGGTGTATCTACTACATAAGAACTTATGTAACCAGTCATCCTCCACTGCTACTTTCTCTCTCCCTCTCCAGTGAGGTCCTTAACACCTACTGCACAGCTAGATATCTAGATACAATAAGACCACGCCCGTTGGGAAGCTATCTTTGTACTGTGCAGTGGCTATCTATGGTTAGAGCAGGAGAGAGAAGTGTTCTAAGAGTTGCCAACCTTTGAAACACAGAGAGAGGAATGCAAGCAAGTTTACTGAGCAACTTGGCAACACTGACGAGGAGAGGTGGGTGAGGTGCTCCAGATAATCCAGCTTCAAAAGTAAAAAAATCTGTGTGGGCTTGGACGGAGTGCATGGACAGCACGGAGTGCGTAGACGGTATGGAGTGCTTCAACAGCATGGCGTGCTTCAACAGCATGGCGTGCTTCAACAGCATGGAGTGCGTGGGCGGCACAGTGAAAAGTAGTGTTTGCAGCATACATTTTTGGTCCTAAAGTAAACGTGGCCAAGTCGGGTGCCTGACTAGTCCATTTTTGCGAATTAATTTGTGTGTGTGTGTGGGTGTCAAACTGCATCACAGCGAGTCTGTCTCACTGTACTTCGAGAAAGCAACATCTGTAAAGTATCAGTTCTTTCAGGGATATTTCTAAACTCATCTGCTTTTTAAGATGAAAAAAGAAGAGATGACCAAGTTCCAGCAAAACCTAGTAGGGCTAAGAGTTGCAATATCATGAAACCACTAGATGAAAAATGCCAGAAACAAGTGGAGACGAATTAAGCTGAGACGAAAACACGCGAGAGGACCAATTGGAGTCAAAGAAAAATACAGACAAAGAAGCTGGTGGTGAACGTCGTGAGGTGGGAGACACAGACAGACAGACAGGCAAACAGACAAACATAGCGCCACTTTTCCTTCTCAGCGCAGTGGGAAAAGCGCAGCATAAAGATGTGCTGCTTAAATGACTAACCCGGTTTTGCCAGAGTCATGGCCAGACCAGTCAGTGCAGAGGCCTCCGAATTGTACGCACCCATAGGTCTTGTGGGGTTACACAATGTCCTTTTTTTGCAGAAGCATTAGACAAATTGACAAGTCACGAGATTCTGTAGGACATGCATTGTAGAATGGACACCTTCAGCGTGGTCTCTTGTACACTGAGCAGCTGAGTGTTCGATGGATCACAAATTCATAGCCAAGTTTCTGGGCTATGCAGTCACCGAGTATTTCCCCGGTGCGCAGAAGAACTCGAATGAATCCCAAAAAATTCGCGCTAAAAATGATCAATAATAAAAAGTGATGCAGCAGTCAGACTTGTCCGTTTGACTGAGAAGGTCTGGAGCAGGGGAGACAATTCTCTAGCCGTGTCTCGTGGGGGGAAAGCAAAACGTGGACGCTTCAGCCATGGACGACTTCAGCTTGTCCGGCAACAGCGTCAATGGCTGTAAACTTAAAAGTGTAAGGACGCTTTTTTTTGCGATCATGGGTCTTTCGCCTTGAGCAGCCAACGCGGCCTCTATCCTTGGCTCGGCGATCTCACAGATGTCCCTTGTTGATAGAGCGCAGACACCTTGTTCCTCCCTGTCGTCACGTCCACGTCAAAGTGCAATGTTTTGTTCCCCAAAGTTGTCGACTCCTGACGACTGCTCACGTGCAGCCCAAAATAATACTCAGGAACGTCCGTCTGTCAGCAGAGCAGTGAGTCCAACTGTTGTTCCCATTTTGCTCCCCCACCCTGTATGAGGGTGAGGAAAGGAACTTGAGCCAGATCCTGCACGTTCATCGCAGGCTTCTCTTTCCTGACGGTCCCGGAATTGCCGTCGTGTCATGCAAATTAAATTACACGAAGAAGAAAGCATCATGTCAAATGGAATTTTTCCTTCAAGGGTCTTTCTGCACGAAAATGTTAGTCAAGCTGCCCACATTTCTCCTCTCGTCTCCTCTGCAAGGCCTCGAAGAAAGTATTTCTTGGCGATGGAGGAAAGTTTGTTTAATCACCTGTTCTATCTATCCCCCTTATTAGGCGTTACCAACTTTTAGGCCAGAAGTAGAAACACTTTTTCACACGGGCCAAAAACAGGGGCTTGCGTGAGTAGTACAATCTGAGCAACAATAACGGTAAGGGAAAAAATCGATGCTTTTTCGACATTAGTCCAGCTGACAGCTGCTGTCGAAACAGTCTAAGAAGTTTCAGGAGAAATGTCAATTCCCCTTCTATATAACTTGAACAGAACATTGGGAAGAAAGAAAATTCGATGGCGTTTTGTCCGCTCAATTAGTTGCTCTTCAATGTACTTACTACTCACACTGTGACCCAAATTTGACATCCTGGCCTTTCTCGCTATCGGCCTTGAATCAGATGGTAACTCTGATTATGTGAAGTAACAAAATGTTAAAAAAGTGGACAAGTTTTCTGCGGCCGAGCGATGTCTGAAGCGACCGACGGGCCTACCAAAGGCCAACAACTATGGCCCGTGGGACAACTTGTGTATGTAGAAAGAGTTGTTTGGACCCATCCCCAGATGTCTTTCTGGCCTGTGGAGTCCCAGGTTTGCCATCGCGGACTGTCGAGACCCATCCCCAGATGTCTCATCACCTGCTGGCCTCAAAGCCTGCCTCGGGCTCTAAGTATGGCTCACACGTTACAACAGAGCACGAACTTTCCAGCACTGTGAACAGTAGCAGTGTCATTAATAGCGCTGGCAGATTTCTCACTCCTCCGTAGGAATTCAATTATCTGAAGTTGTCGTACGAATTAAATTTAACCTGGGGAGTTCTTTTATGCTACCGGGTGGACTAGCAAAAAGTAGATTTCAATTTGCATAAAATGGCAAGATATTTGGCATACCAATAGAGAAGTTCAGCTAGTCGGTTCATCCAGCGCTCTTTTACAAGCTGCCCCCCGCCCCCTTTTTCTTACCTAATGCACAGCTTGAATGATCATCTTATGGCAGGTATGACATTTCCTTTCTTCTCTCTTACATTACAGCCGGGCCCACTCAAGGCATTAAAGGAACTCGCTGGCCTCTCATAACTCATAACAAGAGCTGCGACTCTTAGGTGCTTCTGTCCCAGACCGCTTTTGCCACTGTCCTGAGAGCAGCAGGGTGGATCTTGCAGAGTGCAGTGCAGTGCAGCATGGCGGCAGAAGTGTCTGCGACAGAAGCACCTAAGAGTCGCAGCTCGACGACAGTCATGATCTTCAACGTTGCACCAACTGTCCCAGCGTTGGCGGGATTTTAGTGCACTTGGCTTCTTTTAGACTTATATCGCTCTTATGATAAGTCTCATATTTATAACAGCTTTTGCTTAGCAACAGTCTCACCAATCGGATCACGTGTTGCATTTATGATATATGTGCCTTTAAAAAGCCTGCCTTTTTGGCCAATCCCAAGTCGAGCAAATTCAATTGTCTGTATGGTGAAAGCTTGAAAAAAGTTGTTACGTCACTGAGGCTACATAGGGATAGAACAAAAGTCAAAAGTGTGTGCGCCATTTGACGATACCTAAAACTCAAACAAATAAAGTGAAAGCCAGGTAATGCATCATTCATTGGACCAAAGACAATGGACCATTTAGCCGACTGGCAATATATACACTTACACGCCCTTGAGGTAGGCAAAGACCTTACAAAATTTCATCTGCAAGAAAGTTTTCCATGATAGAGTATTTCACTATTAAAGGCAAGACTTCCTCTGCGTGGGCTGTTCAAGACTATCAATAAAGGACCCTATTCACTTTTTGCTCAAACTTGTTGAACAAAGGAAAAAATCGAAATCACCAATGTGGAGGCCTTTTTAGAGAACAGCCAAGGCTTGTATCTTGTAGCACTTGGAGAATGTTGGAAAAAAGGCTTTTTCATGTTTGACATTGTTCTCACACTTTCATGTCTTGCAGAATCCAAAAGGCCGGAATGGTTTTTTACCCATTCAGCTATGCTGAATGACACATTAACTGAGGCAAAACACTTCAAAAAGTCTCAAAAAATTACTTCAGAAGTTTGACCTAACAAGCGATTTCACCCATGGTGTATTATCCACCTTTCATTGCGTTAAGGATTTCTCAAAAATGAAGAGTGGCCAACATGCGCACGAATCTCCAGCGGTACCACATTATAGGGTCCACGGCAGGCCTGCAGTCTAAAGAGCTGCTCTGGCATTAGCTAATCAGCTCTGCTTTGTGGGACTCCAAAAGAATTCGTACGCAGGAAAGACCGTATGCTAGGGTGCATAAGACACAACTTTATAAAAAGAAAATTGGCGGTGAACTGATGGTGTGTCTGGTACCATACGTTGAATCAGCGGGATAACGTGGATAAGTTTGCTGGATTTATTGGAGCCCTAGGAAATCCCCACAGTTCAGAGTCCTTCTTGCCTTGTAGATCGAGTTGATGATAGACCTGCACTTGCATGGCCGTGGAAAAGTTCAAATTTCTGAATCCAATCATTGAGTTTGTCGGTCGAATCAATCATTGAAAGGTAACAAAAAAGTCATGGAATTGAAAGTGCTCAAGATCAGCGCTACTACCTTCGTCAAATTGTGCAAATTTTGCAGCATTTAAGATTGTCTGCATTCTTCGCCACTACTCAACTGTAGCATGCTGTGTGATGTGCAGGAGGAAACAATAAAAGCATGGCATTTAGAGTCCCCTTCTTTTGTTTACGTGTCTGTCCTATTTACCGTCAGCGGGCTGTATAGTGTCACTAAGTATAGTGATGCCTTAAAACTTTAAAGCGTCAAACTTTACCTCCAGCTGCACTGTAATATATTGTAGAGCGAGTGGTACAGTTCGACGGCCCGCTGCCAATGGAACTATGGCCGTATATTGATACTGCCCGCTGCAAACCTGGGTCAACTGTGTGCACTCAATGCATATTTATGAATTGCTTGCATAGGTGTCACAGGTTCAAATCTTTTATTTCTTTCGAATTCTCCAGATGAAAAATTTAAAAAAAGCCTAAGTGACGGTCAACTGCACGTGCTCATCCAGGACAAGGCCTAAACACAGGTGCTGCTTGCCCAGATGGATGTATATAATTAGTGGTACCTACAGTGGAAGCTCTGTACACGAATCACCTCCCTGTCGACTTGTAATTGCTCACTGTTTCCCATATAAAAGACGTCCCTCCGCATTTGTGAATCAAATCCTTTAAGCTCATTGTTATGGAGAGGCTGCAATATAGCCGGAAATCTATATCAAGAAGGTTCACTTCCTGTCTGGCCTGTCACTACGCACAGCCACGCCACTGGTCCAAAGGGGTGCAAATTTGGCATGGGTCCAGCATTTTACCTGGTTCAGATCATGCGGGGAAAGTCAGTCCCCCCAGAGGGTCATTTGGGAGCCCAGCCCCCCACCCCCCCTTGAACCCAAAATCCCGCAACAGCCATTTTGGGGTGAAAGAGGCCTCAAATAAAAAAGTTACTAAAGAGACCTCCAAAAGCACCTTCATAAATGGGGGATCGGATGAGGTCAGAAGTGACTTAAGAGGTCGCTCGAGGTCACATTTGAGGTTGCGATTTTTAGGACTCGACCGCATGACGCACATGTCACTGTTCAGTTTCCATGAGAACCCGAGCAACACTGGGTACAACGGGAAATTGTTTGTGAATGAACGACCCCCATGTCTGTGTAGGGTGCTACTTCTATAGCTGGACATGGATCCCAAGGGTGAAGATCTGATGTAGTCGATAGACAAGTCCGACGGGGATCCAGACGCCCATCTTGTTCACCGTGCAGCAGCGGTTGGCGTTGAAGCAGTTTTGCCCCACGTTCTCTTGACACCCACGTGGACGTTGGTGGCTTCTTTGGTCGTGTTCTCCACCGCGTTGCAGTCAGACGACTGCTTTTACTTTCATGTTTTTCAATCACATTTCAAGCATTTTGAATTAAAAATTGAAAAAGCTAAGTGTCTATTCAAATAAATAGCACGTCTCTATACACCAGTGTCTCCTAAGGAGACGTCGACTTCAAAATCGCCTCCCCTTCAACTCTGTATCCATCTTCTCGTTCCAGGTGAACATCGCGCAGCCATCGTGGACGAAAATTGCTCTCGGCGTTCTCAGCCTCCTTCTCTGGCTTCCGTGGTGTTGGTGGCTGCTCTCAACGCCAATGGCACCATCAAGTGGGGCTTCTGTTGGGCACAGACGATGTTATTATATTTTGCGGGAAAAGGAAGGAGGGAGCGGAAGGGATCAGTGTCAGAATTACTTTAGCGGAAAAGGAAAGGAGAGAGAGGAGGAGGAGGAGGATTTTCGCTTCTTCTCCTCGGTGACGTGCGTACTTCCTACAGTGAGAAAATTACAGTGTGAGGCGGAAAAGAGCCTTTGGTGAAGCGCCTCAGACTGACGGGACTGACGGAGGTGAGACTGAAACTTGTGACTCACGCTGCAAAGGGATGCGCTCGTTGTTCGTTCGCATGATCAAGTGAAAGACATCGCTGAACTTCTTCGCCCCAGAGGAGTTTTGGTGCTTGAAGTGACTGGGGCCCATTTTCTTCTTCTTCTTGCTCCACTTCTTCTTCTTCCTCTTCTTCTTCTTCTCCACCACCGTGAATACTCGAGAAAAAAAAAAAGGGTGGGTTGGTCACACTCAGACCATATTCAACATATCGCACGGAGTCTGAATTTAAATGAAGGTTAGTTTTGCTGACTGGGCCTGCAGTATTACACGGACTACACCATATGTACCACGTTCAACTGCTGAAACACACTCATCGTGGCAGAGAGAGAGAGAGAGAGAGAGAGAGAGAGAGAGGGGCTTACACAAAATGTACTCAGAGACACTGCGAAGTTTCAGTGATGTCTTCTCTGCTTCTACTTCCCTTTCTGTGCGGGAAAAAATGCAGAGAGAAATGGGCCATAAAAGAGTGCCAAATATACATCATTCCAGAAGAAATCTGGCAGTATGATGGGCTCACGATCAGGGGGAAAAGAGATGAACTTTATATGGGGATCAACGACAAATAACAACCATCATCAGAGTGCGAAGAAACTTGCCGAGGATCAATCTGGAGAGAAACATTAGAACTGGAGAGAAAAAAAACGGGATGACAGCAGCCTCTTCAAAGGGAAGTCGCACCAGAAAGAGAGAGAAATAAAAAATGTTGTTGTTGTTGTTGCTGCTGCTGCTGCTGCTGCTGCTGTTGCTGCCAACTTGACGTAGTGTATACGTTAGTGCCAACAACCGTAATCAGCCATTACGGGTAATGGCTAAGCCAACACACTTAATGGCTGAACTTTCGGTTGTTGTCTAGCCAAGAGCCGTCATTTGCCAACTATTGTAAATGACTAAATGCCACGCAAAAAGCCAGCCGGGAAGAAAAAGAGATCAAACGTCACGAGTCTTGAATGACTTACATAAAGACCTAAGATGAAACGTTCTTTAGACAGGCTTCAGTCTTGCCTTGGCCAGGTCCTCGGTCCTTGAGAAAGCACCCAGTACTACCAGGGCCCTTGAGTGATGCATCTATGGCGCTACCCAGGACCGTCCTAGGTTGTCACTGCGTACCCAGGCTGACGGCTGCATCTACGGTATGTGAAATTGGCTGAAAATGAAGACTTCTGCTTATACGATATTAATATTTAAATGCAAATGCACGCAGGATTACGCAAGGCAATTTTCTGCCATCGACTCATCTTTGGTATGAACTCATTTGACGCCGATGCAGGCAACAAGTACGAGATCTGAAGGCCAGAAAGACATAGTGTTGCCAGGTGGCCGATGACCAAGATGGACAAATTCAGCATCGCAAACGACCAAATTATTAAGCGAGAATCTTCAGTCCAAAGTTGGCTCAAGACGACATAAGAGCGTCAGCGAAGAAACGGCTAAGCACAACTTAAGTTCAAACGAAACATATTGCAAAAGAAGAAGCCACGTTCGATGGCTTTTTTTTTGGGGGGGGGGGGTTCAATCTCAGGACTCATCCAGGAGAGGTTGCTCAGGAGTTCATATCATGTACTGGTGTTGTGCCAGATGCCAAAAGTTCTTAACGCAAGACTCTTGGGAGATTTTCCCACCACGTACTTGACCTCTGTTCTGCCAAATCTTCAGCTGTTCCTGCGAGTTGGTCAAGGGGGCGGATTGGGAGCCTTTGTACCTCTCGGTCAAGGACTTCCCACTCACCCCTCTGACCTCAGACACTGCCAAAAAGGGGCCTTTTTCAGCCAGACAATGCAACTTCGCTCATGCATTTATTGGAGTTACAGTAAACTTACTTTCAATTTCATCAATTTGCAGTCGTTGGTCGGACTCTCCTCCGGCTAGACACGAGTCGCCTTTCCAGTCATTGCCAGAAAATGGCTGCTTGTGGCTGCTTGTGCCGTGGACCCATTGTAGACCTTGGTCAGGGGTAGATGACCGCTCTGAAAGGAGATAAAGTCATGATAAGACCTGATAGAAGTAGAAGAAAAAGTTCACGATCATGCTGGCAGTCAGGGACGAGGAAAGAAAACAGGCGGCTTACCTGCCCGGAAGATACGAGAATCTTTTTTGGCCTTAGCTCGCGGAGCAGAGTCAGGAATTTCAGTTAGAGGATATTTGCGGATTTCGAATGCCTGCCTGATAATTGCAAGCAGCAGGCGGTCGCCCCACTTGCTGGAGCGCTTGGATTGGTCAAGCCTGACTCTTCTTGGCGAGCCCATGGAAGTCTCTTCATCTCTGTTCATCGGTGGAGTCGATGATCTCACTTGTACAGTGGACGCCGGTAACATTTGCAGTTCGCTGACCACCATCGAAACTGAGTGTTCGGGTGCATGAAAGCATCAAGTTTGTTTCAATCATATTCATGACAGCCAGTCTGACTGACTGGAGACACTGGCCAGCCATTGGGTTGACTCCTCAGGCATCTCGTGCAAGTGATAAATACGTCTGCCGGTGTCTTCTGGTTCATGCCGACGCCAAAGTTCCGAAGTCACAACCTCGATCATTGCAGCAAAGTGCCGCCTCTGTACCGGTCAGCCCATTCAGCCCGCCAGTGCAGCCTAAGCCTATGTGTCGTCCATGAGTCCCCTACTTTTGAAACCTCTTTGATTTGCATGCGCTCGAGCAGCAAAAGAATCGCCCTTGAAGTTTGGAGGCTCGCTTCAACAACAGGCAGCGTTAGAACTGTTAGGGAAATGTGAGTCGTTCACTGAATAATGCCCCAGCAGTCGTAACATGAAGGGTTTTTTTTCTGAGTGTAGCAGCTCCACGGTCACTTCCTCACGCTCCCAAGTGGGCGCTTCAGTTGCAGTGACGTTGCTGCTGCAGCCCAAGTACCAGAGGTGGCTGGACGGAATTGCTGAGTGCAACCACTGTACTCAACTTGCATAACAAGCACGCACCTCTTGTGAGCAGCATTCATTTCTCCCTCGAGCGGACCAAAGTGTCTGTTTCTGCGCGCTTCCTTTCTGCTGTCAGTCCCCATCCAACCCTTTTTATGCATCCCCTCTCTCGACACAGTTACACTTGAACAAAAGAAAGAAGGAATGACCATGAAGGCAACAAGTTCTCGTGCTTTCCGTGACGCATAAAGTGAGAGAAAAGGAAAAAAAATCATCAAAGAACCACAGGTGAACAGAAAAAGCTCATTATTGCTTCATTATTTTAGGATATGATAACGTAAACACATATATGAAGATTGAAGATCTTGCCCATCTGTGTCCTTCCAACGTACAGCACTGTCTATGATTAACTTGTGCTACACATTAACAGCGTGCGTGCACACACAAAAGCGAACAAACATTTGTCGAAATATACAACAGGACTGGGAGAATGTGGGATCGAAATGTGATTCAGACAAATTTGTACAAGTGAAGACGAAATAGACGAACAAGGCTTTAGGTCAAACACCAGCGTATGCGGGGTTTTTTTTCGCGAACGATAAACATTGACTGCGTACAGTTCAAAGGTCAAAAGTTGGCGTACACCTTCGTACGCGTACTCGAGGAAGAAGCCCTCGTGTGCTCTGCTACTCACGAAGGTGCTGGCTCATGCCCAGAGAGCGGAAGAACATGTTACTTTAGGCAAAGAAATGTACCATTTGTGTGAAACTTTCGATGCATCCTTGGGGGAAGCGACAGTAGACTCCGCCGATGGTGACGTTCTCGGGCAGAGCCGAAGCCACTAGATGCCGCCGAGTGTCACTGTAATCACGACAGGTCCGAGCAAAATGTGTCACTGTGAACCGTAGGTACTGCTTGAGAAAACTGTGCTTATTCTGACCAGTTACGTGACTTTCGTATAATTTTTCAAGTGCTTTTTTGCACCTTTTGGGCAAGAGACGTACTGAGTGTGCGAAAAGTCAGCTCACCGGGCAAGCAGGGTTAACGTCGACAAATCCTGACCACCTTGACCTTCTCCTTTGTTTGGCCTCAGCTATCCATGTGCAGACTGTTATAGACCTTTTAAATTCTCTTGTTGACATAAAAGAAAAGCTTTTTTGGCCAACACCAACGTGAGGATCAATGCACGACCTGTTTGCTTTGGTGGTGAGCACCTGAGAGGAGACTCTTCACAGCACAATTTAAATGTTTGGCCAATTCTTCTTGCCTTCTTGCGAATGCGTTTGTATTTTTACCATAAGTCCTGATTTCTGTGTGGTTTTCGTCTCTCCAACTGTGAAAAGGCCAATGCATGAGAGGACTAGCAAAGTAACGTCCACGATCCCTGCCAGCAATAACACCGACGCTTCGACATAGCCAAAGCTATGTCCACGGCACTGGACTGCCTGTACTGTACAAACACTCTGGCTAAAAAAGAACCAAAAGAACTTGGTCCGGCCACGACCAAAATAAAATTCTGCGTACGCCCCTGCTGGGCTAGCTCGAAAAGCTACTCCTTCCGGAAAATGGCGTGGGCCTTTAACCAAAATGTTAGGTTTCACCAATAAAATTATTTTCGTATGTGCACTTTTCCCGCCAATTTTTGTAACTCACTTTTACCTGACAGCCTTTTCCCTTGTTATTGGAACACTGAGCTTCTGTTGATGTCGGGACGCTGAACAATCACTTCTCTGCTCTTGAGCCCAGTGACACGATCCCGGAAAGCTAGGGTTTTGTTTGTCTCTATTAACGAGCAGTTTCTCCTTGAATTGGTCTAGCGATTTAAGCCCAGAAACAATGCCTTTACAGTCAATCTCTCTGTCTGAAGCTCTAGGAATGTGTCTCTGTCACGTCATGGGCGCCCCAACCGCTGCCACCAAACTTGATCAGCAGACGCTACTTCCCACGGACTCGAAAGCCATCGCATCGCACTTAAGGTTGAGGCCGTTTTGAGGCCAAAATCGAGGTCCAAAGTTGCCAGCTTCGTGTTGAACAGTTCAGAGACACCCAGCAGAGTAGGTTGAGTCCGTTGGCAGGCGAGATCGGGACGGATGTTACAAAAATCCGAGTGCCTCTGCTAGTTGCTCATAGGTGCGTGCTTGAACATGCTGATTTTGTTTGGTCCGTGGGAGAAATTGGCCTAAGGCATAATTATACCTGGTACACGTCTCATTTCTACGATAGGCCGTAACTTTGGACAGGATTCACCTACACAAATGGGTCTCCCTTCTATGAAGTGTTACAACTCTCCTCATAAAGCAACCTGAGGATGGACTTTTACTCCAGGACCACCCATTTTTTCCGGATATGGATGCAAAGTAGGGGGTTGAAGTTGGTCCGTTTACACCGGAAGTTGAGCCACCGGTTCAATCAACTTTGACGGATACCCTTTACTCATTGTCGATCAGAGAGAAGAATTCCAAACAGTTATTGTCTGCTGATTAAAAAAGTGAAGCCCAGAACAACACGAACATCTACTTTGGATTGTCTTCTCCTCGGAGCAGAACTCAGCCATTTTAGACACAAATTCTATGATGACGTCGTCCACGCCGGACCCAAGAGAGTAGAACCAGCTGTGTCGACTAAGAAAGTGTTGTTGGACTAAAATGTGTAGATAACGCCTTTTGCATATTGCATGACTGCCGAGCAGCAAGTCGGCGTCTCAGAAATATCTGCAATTGAGGGACAACAAGATACTCTTCTGTGGCATTAGGAACATTGACAAATGACTATGGTACTCGAGATCTTGAGATCAGTAGCCATACATGCTGTGCATTCTGGCATCAGCTGCCTTGATATGAAGTCACTGACAAACCTGTGGCTCTGACAATACAAAGGCACAAGTGTAGATGTTCTTCTGCCGATGAAGAACAAGTTACCATTCAATTTCACATGTCTGGTTGAGAAAGTCCGTTGTTGTCAAAAAAACTGCCATCACAAGAAAACAGTGCAAAATGCGTCATCTACAGATTTTGGTCCAACAGTGAGACACGAGGGTGTCAGGAAGCACAGGCGAAATAATCTGGTAACTCTACCTCTGTTTTCAGCAGATGCTATGCATGTCTTTTTGTTTGCTACCAGAATGTTTATTGCAAATGTAAAAGCTGATCTGAAAGATCAGCCAATCAATACTTTGATCATTCTCCTTTCTCACCTGCTTAACAGGGAATCATAAATCACTAAACAGTCTTGTTCATAAGGCAGGTTAAGAAATTTTCAACTGATTTTAACATACAAGTTAGCTCACCGTTAGTGGGGGAGGCATATTTAGCAATTTCCGCCGAGTAAAATCGGCTGCGTCCACAGCCGTTGCATCTTCTCGTGCAGCATGGACAGCTCAGATGGGTCAAACACCTCAGCTGTGTGTAACTCAAGATGAAACTGCCCGTTACAAACAAAAATTTAGCTCCCTGCGACACTCCGGGATCTTGTCACTGGGCTCAAGAATAGGGAGGTGATTCTTCAGCTTGCCGACATTAAAAGAAGCTCACTGTTCCATTAACAAAGGAGAGGCTTATTTGAAGAGTTTTAGGAGGATCAGGGTTTTATAGATCGGGGATGCCGTGACAGTCCTATCCGATCTGCTCCCTGCTGACCCCGCTTCCAGCAGGAGGACCCAGCTTGCGCATCTGCTCGCAAGCTGGAGGCACCCGTACAACCCGAGACCTGCTGGCCCGCAGCTCGCTCGGCTCGCGAGCTTTGGGCGAGCCGAGCCAGCTTCTAGACAACACTGGTACGTACGCATGGACCACAACAAAAATCCGGAGGATTCTGAGTGGAAAATATAAGTGCGCAGCTTTTTCTATCGTGGCAAAAATCCACGAGACGACATCCTTGTCGGTGGGAATCCTTGGCAAAATTTCCCTCCCGTCCCAGCTTTCGAAAGCCATCACTGTTCTTAGTAGGCACTTTCTTGCCGGAGAAAAAAAGATAGGGCAAAAAAGATGCAGCCTTAACTTGCGTAAGCTTAGAACGTAACAGCGATATCAACGTAATGTATGGATTGCGTGAGTAAAAAATACCTGGAGCCACATCCTAAAATAGTTGACTGTCTACATCAGCGTGAGCAGTTCTGATATGCACAAGTTATAAAATGTCATCTAAGCATAACCTTATTCCCCATGTTTCCTTCCTTTTCTTTTTTACTATTCAGGATGATTGTTGATATTGCGGTTTCTGTTATTCTGTTAGTACGAGTACATCGTACACTCGAATGAAAGCAGCCAGACGCAATTGCTTTGAACGGGAAGGAGTGGTGACTTTTGAAAAAAAGCCAACTTCTGCGTATACCAACACTCATAAAAGTTTGAGGAGGCATAAGCATAACCTCTTTTTTTATCTTTCACCACTGAGAGAAATGTCTTGAACCGATGTGACGCGGTATGGGACCCCAACCCACATCCCTACTACGCTGTTCAGGCCCACAACGTACACTTACATGAGCGTAGGTATACCAAAGGAGTAATCTCGTCCAATAGAAGTACTATGCCTCGTCACGACCAGGACTGCAAGGAGCTCCTAATGGCTTCCCCCCCCCCCTGCCTTCCCCTTTGCCTAATATGTTGACGGTCACTTTTGGATAATGTACCTGGATTAGTGCCTCTGATTTAATGGCAGACTGTGCTGACATGCCAAACAGAGGACTCACGCAAATGAAAAGGTTCGACTCAGCCAGCAACGCATGCATGCAGTGTAAGGTAACAGCCAAATTCGCTTGCAGAGCTTTTGAGGAGTGTGACTCAAGGAACACTGCTGATCGTCGTTGTCAATCAAGAGTTTGGCTTATTCCAGATTGAGCCCACCAGTAGAGAACAGGATGTTCTCGTGTATGAATGACGGTCCCATCACCTGGCTGCTGCTTCAGGGTTGCCACGTGGCCGTTTTGGTCGCCAAATTATGCTCTGCTTGACGTGATTGGGCTTCAGAACCTTTCTCCTCGCATTTTCATCATGTCATACGCAACTTTTGCGACATAAACTGTAAATTTGGCTTGGCCATGGCGTATCCGCCAGACGGTTGGTCCTTTTCTTGAGAGCAGTTTGGCTTCGTAAAAAAGCAAGAATGTGGCAATCCTGACCACAGTTTCTTGCTGCCGCGTAGGGGACTTCGTCAAGACGGGAAAAGGAATTTCGACCCAATGCAGGAATTTCCAGGGAATAAAGGGAAAGATCAATACCATAGTTTTACAACATAAGGTCAGTCATGAAAGTGTAAGGAGAGTAAAGACAGGGTGAACAAACAATGTATGGGAGTCTGAGCTGGTGAACAAATTTCATTTTCAAACCTGTTCCTCACAACGCTGTGCGAAATGTTCGTCCATCTCCTACAAGTCCCAAGTGATTTTGTAAAACCCTTAACATTTATTTGTTTTGCCTCTTGGTCAAGGACATTTGAAGATCCGAACGAGGAGAACGTTTGACTCTACCTAAAAACAACCACGCAATTCGGCGCATACAAACGTTGTCGTTTCGACTCCTCCTGCCTGTTCTCGGCATACGATAAAGGTGCCAAACACATGAGGTGTGACTTCATCAAGACTCCGGCGTCGATCACAGTGCACCCGCAAAGTTGCGCGCTTAAAGATGCTAATTTTTTCCGTCTGTCCTGTGTGTATTGAATTTCCGTGTTAAAGTGATTCCACAGTATTACAAGTATTTGCCCTGACGATTCCCGATCTAACGATATGGTCCGTCAACCTAAATATATGGTTAGATTGAGAATATTCTTAGATCGAGAGTGTGGGCATTCTCCATCATTCTATGGTGGTTAAAGATGGCCCTACATCAGAACTTACTTAACCTTCCTCAGCAGAAATTACCAAGCTATTCGTGAAATAACATTTTAACGCACGATTTCCGGAATATTTCTCGTCCAACGGGAAATATTCTTGCACTATATTTCCCTCACTACTATATTACCCCCTCCCCCCTCCCCTCAGAGGGACATATTGTAAATTAACACTTTTAGACTCGTCCATGGTGAGGGGTGCTCCATCCTGAATCCGATTCTGCTGACTCACATTCAGCTGACCCAAGTCGGCATTTCACGCCTTTCAACTATTTTGAAAGTGTCAAGAAAGCGGGAAAACATTCCGGAAATCGTGCGTTAAATTACAAATGTTAATTAATGTGTTCTATATTGACCCTCTTTGGAATCGACAGCACTAGGGTCCATATAGAACTACAATATGCGTTGTTAATAAATAGGTACAGTCCTT
>JAAUXU010031267.1_pt1 | contig 18091 bp, 26 predicted proteins | sample 7278151 | NCBI WGS metagenome assembly JAAUXU01 (sample SAMN14350113, study PRJNA611818) | marine sediment metagenome | isolation source: surface marine sediment (1.8m) | place: French Polynesia: Moorea | collected 2018-08 | reverse complement strand
TGGCGCAGCCTTGGCCTTATTTGGCACACCTTTGGCCATCGTTGGCGCACCTTCCGCCTTTGCTGGCGCAACCAAAGTTTGACACGCAATGAAAACTTTGCCTCACTATTTAATAAGACGTTATTACTGAACAAGATTGTACTGTACACAGGAGTACATACGTACAGACGAAAATCTTAGATTAGGAATGGTGCAGAACCTTGTTGAAGGACCCATAGGACGACTCCAGGTCGAAGAGCATTTGCCTGGCCTGTGACTCCGAGAGCTCGTCTGAGGCGCTCATGCCGCTCAGCACGCCCAACCACTTGCGCACTTTGTCCTTGCCTTCGTAGTCGGCCGGCAGCAGGCTCAATCGGTTCAGCCCGTCGGACAAGTCCTTCAGATCCGTGTAAAGCTCGTCCATCGACCTGATGAGAAACATGCAACTCAGTACGGCTACGAAAGATTCATAATGACGACAAGTCTTCCCACGCACCTAATCTCTAATCGCAGCTTGTCCATGATTGTGATGAACAGGGCCACTGTCTCTGCAATGAGCTTGCTGGTGTTGCCCTTGTCGTCCTTGATGGTAATGGGCCGCTCTTCCCTAATTCGTTCGAGCGCGGCGGGGCAATCGAGGCGGTACTTAGCCATGAAGGACTCAACGGTGGGAAACTCCTCGCTCTGCACCTGCTTGAAGGCGGCTTTGTACTGCACCAGCAGCTTGGAGCAATGCGCCGTGTACTCCTTGGCGGGCACGGAGTCCTTGATGTAGGCCTTCTCTAAGCATTGCAGCGTGTTGATGACGGCGAACAGCTCAGCTTGATTGTCATACTTCTCGCGCTCGCGAGGGTTCCGGTACAACTTGACTTCTTCCATCAACTCCGGGCGGTGCGCTGAAGACATATTGAGTGCTGGCGCACGTTTGAGGTGTTCTTGAAGTTGGAGAAGAGGCTGCCGAAGTTTCCGTCTCCGTCGCTCGTCTTGATGCCGCTGCAAGGAGGCGGTGACGTTGTTGCTGTTGCGGACTCAGCCTGAGCTGCTGTGCCACAGAACGATACTGCTTCCAACCGCATAAGCTGACTTTTTTCATTCTCCCCAGCCCTGAGCTCTAGTGATGTCTTCGAGCTGTTGATTCGACTCAAGCTCACATCTTTCAACTCAACTGGCAAAACGGCAGCTCGAAGACATCACTAGATAGCGCATAATTTAAAGAATCAGCTGTAGAGGCAATTATAGTGAGGTGTTAGTAAAGTCTAGAGTGAGAGCCATTGAGGTGTTAGTTACTAAGACCTCACTGAGTTGACTGCAGCCAACTCTAGAATGTGACCAGGTGGGTTGTCAAAAACTGACAGCAGCAATGGAGTAACTGACACCCTCGGGTGCCTCACTGAGGCAAATTCAGTTCGTGACCTTAGTGAGAATGGAACAAAATTGACTGAGTCAAAGACAAGCCAAGTTGTGATCAGCTCATGAGTACTTGAAAAAGGCTCGAGCTGACTCATAACAGCTCACGATCTGCTGGGCTCAGCAGCAGCTCGGATCCACCTCTATTTGACAGCCGCAGCAGACAGCTGATTTCTTTATTCTCTGTGTTCAGCTCAGCCCCTGGCTGATCCATTGAGGCTCGCTGGGCTGATCTTACGCACCGTGATGAAATCGCCACTGCTGAACCTAGTATAAAACACAGCAAACTCACCTTCCCCGTCCACTTTGTTCGGCGGCCAGAACCTTTTCGTCACCACACATTTCTCCGCCGATAAAAGTTGCTTCAAGATGTCTGCCGCGCCCGAGGTCCTGGAGCCCGAGAAATCCAAGAAGGAGTACAAAAATCCCTGGGGCTTGGTGGAGAAGCCCGTGGAGGTCCAAAATTTGACGGAGGTCATGTCCGAGCAGCTAGCCAAGGACTTGGTGGAGAAGGAAGAAAGGAAATTGGACGACTTTCCAGTGGAGGAAAGTTTATTCCAGGCCAGCAACGACGCCTGCGCGGACGATCTGCTGATCGCGCAGATGCTACAGATGCAGTTTGACAAGGAGTACGATCAGGTGACGAATCCATCATCTTTCTTGTAGCATACATGCCATGTCACCTTGATCCCCAGGACAAGGCCCAAGTAAGACCAGAAACTGAATGTGGCCTTCAAGGCCAGATCTGACGTTGTCCACATCTGAGAATACTTTGCAACGTTGGTTCAGTGCCCGCGGGAAAATTTAGCCCTTTTTCGGCCGAAAGAGAGACATTGGAGTCATGACAGTGGTCAAATGGATCAAGTTCGTCCTTTTGTTCTTTTGAAAGGCACTGGCCAAAGAAGAGCAGCATCACAATGGCTCCTCCAAGGTGACAGTCTCGTACTCAAAGTACAAGGTGATCCCGGACAATCCGATCTGGGATGACGAGGACGACAGCGAGGACGACGCCTACTTTGTCATGGACGACAGGAAGAGACCTCTCGACTGCTATGAGGTGGCGGAGAAGGAGACGGGAGCGCTGCCAAAGTGCGGATACAAGAAGGTTCGGTTTCCCACCGATTCTCGCGGGTTTTGTAATAAGAAAGGTTCTTTTCTCCAGGTTGGCGACAAGATCGTGACGAAGCACGACCGAGACCTGAGTCACCGGAGCAACGGAAAGAGGATGATGAACTTCCAAGGCATTGAGACCGGCGATGGAGGCGGAATGGACGTCATGATCTCCAACCCTGTGTTCAACAAGATTAGGAACTTCAAGTGAGTTCACGACTCTTCAACTCTCAGATGTAGAAGAGGTTTTTTTTAATCAAAATGTACTAAAAACGCCTTAACATCTAACATGTAACATCTTGTGCACCAATGATGCAGCTTGAAGGAGAACAAGCGCAAGAGCCGCGTGCGCGACAAGACCGACAAGTCTACGGTGAGTCAGGCTGTGGACGACAAGACCAGGCTCATCCTGTTCAAAATGGTCAATAACGGCGTCCTCGAGAGCGTCGGCGGCGTCATTTCCATTGGCAAAGAGGCCGTCATCATGGAGGCCGAAGGTGGCGACCTCGATGACGGCCTCAAGTTGCCCGCCAACTGTGCGGTCAAGGTGTTCAAGACGAGTCTGAACGAGTTCAAGACCAGGGACAAGTACATCAAGGACGACAAACGCTTCAAGGATCGCTTCGGCAAGCAGAACCCGCGCAAGATTGTGCATATTTGGGCGGAGAAGGAGTTGCACAACTTGCTCAAGATGGAGAGGTTCGGCGTCAGGGTACCCAAACCCGTGCTCCTCAAGAAACACGTTCTCGTCATGGAGCTTATAGGTGAGCTCACACACGCCATGCTCTCCCACTTAGCAGTGAGTGGCTAAGCTTGATTTCTCACAGGCGATGACGAAGGCCGGCCCGCGCCTAAAATCAAGGACGCCGTCCTGTCCAGGTACAGCCTGAACGTACACAAAAGCTGAAATGTCATGAAAAACCACCAGTGTGTGACACGTGCTGTGTTGCTGTCGTAGATCTGACTTGGAGTCGGCGCACTGGCAGACAGTATCCATGATGCACACCCTGTACTCCCAGTGCAAGTTGGTCCACGCGGATCTCTCGGAGTACAACATCCTGTGGGTGGAGGCTTCGAAGCAGGTTTTCAGAGCAGTCTAATTAGTACTTTGAGCATTTCTTCTTACTTTTCTACCATATTCGATCATTTACAGGTGTTCTTCATCGACGTGAGCCAAAGCGTGGAGCCTAACCATCCTCACGGCCTCGAGTTCCTCCTGCGAGACTGCACCAACGTCGTCAACTTCTTCAGCAGGATGGGATTGGACTCCGTGGGCTCTCCAATGCAACTTTTCACCAGCGTCACAGGTGAGATCTGGCGTTGTCTCCACACAAGGGAAGAAAGACGTACACTCTGCTGAAAAGAGGTTCATGATGACGCAGAACATGAGGAGTCTCTTCCAAATGAAAATTGATAAATCGCAGTTGAAGTTCTTGTGCACCTCCTGTTCAAAGCAGTGCAGCAGGCCTGTTCGCAGAAGCCAAAGGACCTGGCAGAATTGATGGTGTGCTCCTTAAGGATCTCCACCCAGACATTCATGATGGCTGGCCTTGAGTGACTGCAAATTTTGATGGTTTGCACAATTCGACCTCTGCTCGACGTTGCCGTGGACGAAGCAGTCGAGGACACTCGAAGCTGGCCATGAGAAAGGTTGGTCACTCGTCCTTCAAGCTGTCAGGTCCGTCTGCTTCTGCATTGCAGGGAAGGGCGAACGTTTCGAGTGGTGGGTGCACGAGTACTTCAACTTCAAATCCATTTATCTATTTTTATGTGAAGGATTAACTCCCCATGTCCTGAACGACTGCTTACTCGACGTGTCGAAGGGGTGCTGCATAGCCAAGAACGTTCAAAATGGCCTATCCTGGGTGACCTCGGCGAAAAAGGATGCTCCTGACCTCTTTTGATGACGTGCCAGGCTGAACTTTCGGCCTCGAGGCCACCGCATCAGCCTCAGTAGCAGAAACATTGTAGTACTGTGTGCGCGACTGCAATTGCCTCTGGCATTGATGAAATGAGTGCTACTCCAGCAGCGTCAACTGCAATAGCGAGTAGAAGCCTCACACTGAAGTCACTTTCAAAACATAACTGCATCGGTCATTTCAAAGTGCTGTTAAAAAGAGACTCAAGCTGATTTGGCAGGGTCTGCCTGGTTCTTTTTGCAGCCTGAAGGAGCGTGAAAAGTAGATTTAAATAGAATCAAGGTAAAGAAAGGACTCACAAGCACCTTCTCATGAACTTTTGTTAAAGTATCAGTGCAAGTGCTTCACTAGCTCACATCAAAGAGCTACATAAGCTTTGAAGTTGACCTGTACAATAGGCTGGTGCAGAGCCATTGTTTCCCATGGTGTGACTCCCACACCTCTTGCACCTGTGCACCAGGCAGTCAATAATACTGACTTGTGTTTGTTGATCTGCTCACTGTGCTAAGAGATGACTAATAGAGAAGCTCCAGTCCATGGACTGCTCAAACAGGTGAGCTCAGGAGCATTTCCGTAGCTAGCTAATTCATGCCCACCCTGTACAAGGTCATTTATGCAATCCCAGTCAAGCTTTTGACGGGTTCTTCAAGATTTTCCGCTGAAGAAGGACAAAAACTCCGACAATTCATAGGTCTGCATCTGACTGGAAAGAGAGAAAACAAGTGAAAGTGCACAGTTTCTGAGAACCCGGAAAAATTGCTTGTTTACACTAGACTGAGCAGTGTGCAAATAATCCGGCTGAAGGAGAGAAACCGGCTAAGTTTCTTGTCCTAAGCTAACGTTGGAGGTTTTTCTTTTATTTTGACAGGTCTTCCCCTGGATAAAGATCAGACCGAGGCCGAGGTGATCAATCAGGTCAGGAGCTACCAAAAAAACGACCAGGTACGACTACGTCCTCGTCAGGACCGCGGGCAAAGTTGAACGAGACTTTTGGCTCAAAATTGCAGATCCTGCGAGACCTCCCGCAAGACTCCTCCTTGCTGGTGGATAGTGACTATGTCGATGCTGTCACCGACTCCAACTTCGACCACTGCTGGCGTCAGTCCCAGAACAATTCTTCGCCCGTCCCCATTCCGGGGACCACTGGCAGTAACTTCAGGATGAAGATGAGCGCCAAGTCGCCCAGCTCGGGGGCCAAGTCGCCCGGCTCGAGTGCCAAATCGCCCAGGACCAACAGCCTGGCCGGGCTGAGTGACCAGGAGTTGAAGAACTTGAAAGAGGAAGTCTTGGCCGAGACAGTCGAGCCCCACGAGGCTTCTGTGGTAACATTTGAAGCAAGTTGAATCTCGTGGGCAAGAACTTGTTCGACGTCGAGGGGAGGGGGGGGGGGGAATAGTGTTCGTAATCATACGTTTTGTACCTCCTAAAAATCCAGAGTGGCCGAAGTTATAATATATGAAGAGAAACTACTGATCCATCACCTTCGAGAGATCTTTCTTCACTTGCAAGCTTTTTGCCCAACATCAGCAGAAGTTTATTTTTCTCATACAAAAATGCCAGAGCTTAGAGACTTCACACTTCAGAGGGAGTTTTTCTAATATTTAAAATAAACACCTCGATTTGGGAGTTTACATAACTAGGATCGGCTTTGGCTCAATTCTTAGACCTTTTTCAGACCATTCTTAGATCCTCTTGAACTCCTGGACGCAGACGAGGTCGTTGCCGACGATCTCCATCGTCTGGATCACCTTGTCCTCAAAAAATTCCCTGGAGAAAACGCGAAGGAAATGCCGAGTTGCTCGCCAGAGAAGACGATTGGACACTCACCTGACAGTTTTGGTGCTCTTCACGCCCTCCTTCTTGGCTGTCTGCACGGAGACGAACTTGTTTCCGTCCTGAAAGCCAAGAGAGGCGGTAGACAATGATCCAAGACGCCCACCTTGCCCGCCTTCCTTACCTGCGTGACGATGGCCTTGACCTCTCTGCCGTCCGGGGTGGTCTCGTCGAACTCCTCGCCCAGCTTGAACTTGAGCTCCATCGTCTTGAGGGTGGTCGAGGTCTTGATACTCCATTCGCCGTCCTTCTCAGTCACCTGCAAGGGAGAGAGCGAAAACTTCACCTGAGAGATCTTTTTCACCGCAAATGTCCCGACTCAGCTGTAACTCAATTCGCTACCTCAAAGACTCCTACTCCGTGCAAAAATGCAAGTTTGCAACTTGAGCGTCCACCATCACGCTCTTCAGCGTCGACAGACGCGACCTGCTCACCTCCATGACTGGGGTAGAGACGGTGGCGGCCTTCCTCATCAAGATGTTGACCCCGAGGGCCTGGAGGAACTGCTCATAGTTCTCCGCCTTGACTCTCTCGTACTTGCCGACGAAGGACATGGTGATGCGAGGATGTACTTTTCGTTGAGAAGACGAGTGACGTTGCCGGCGGACTCGGTTCGACTGAGACTGAGAACAGACTCGTTGCTCGCTGAACAAACCTCGTCCGTCCGCTCCGAGCTGTCCAAGTCGAAGCTTTGCTGCTTGCGTCTGCTCCTCCTCTTCCCCCTCCCCTTGCTCTCCAGCTCTCCTTTCCGGTTACAGTGGACACCGCGTAAGAGGAGCGCTCCAACAGACTCGCATGTGACCACGGACGTGTGGAGGCGAAGGCCAGCAAGGCCAAAAGTCATCAGCCTTTTTTTCTGCATCCGTGGATGAGTGCACGTACCTGCAGGCCGACATTGTCGGCGGCCATGCCCGCACGCTCAACTCGTCGCCATCGTCACCAGCAAGTACTGTACGGACTGGGACTGTACTGTCCGACGTGACCTCATGCTCGTACGTGTGTAGCGCACGTGTGCGTGTGAGCGGGCGGGGGTGGGGGGGAAGGGGGGGGGTAAGTGCAGCTAGACTGTGTCGAGAAAAAAAAAACCCTCGTGCGCATGCATGACGTCGGCGAAACAGTTGACGCCGTCTCCTTCCTGCGTGTCCCTGCAAGTTTTCTCCATCTCGAGACACTCGCGCCGGGGATGATCTTGCAACTCGTGACCAGAAACAGCTTTCATCAAAGTACATCCTCATCTTTCATGAGCAGCTTCTGCCTGTCCGTCGTCGGTCGCGGCCGTGGACTCGAGCAGCGCCTACTCGGAGAGCTTGGTTAATTGTGCCGTACTGTACGGAGGTACTGCCTTCTGCACCATGAGGAGCGTGAGCTCTGGCGTCAGCAGGAGCAAGAGCAGGGAGCAGCTGCCGCCGACGGATTCCGGTGGTCTGATGCATTTCCAAGCTTTTCATTGGCCCGCACGGTTTCCCGGCAAAAGTGAGTCATGCACACGGAGCTGAGGTTTGAAATTTCTGAGGGGGGTGCAAAAAATGGGAAATTGGGACAATTTGGTCGTCATTCCTTGGTGACCTCGCTCAAGCTTCTCCTTGTCATACTATTGAAGAATGAGTCGAATGATGTATGCAATGTTGGGAAAGACTCCACTGCTCTGCGGCCTCCACCGTGGGTCACAGTGTACGAGGCGTGCCTGGGGTGTGGAGAGGAGTCCGCCAGAAGAAGTCGTCGACTTGTACATTGATAATGAGCACAACAACAGCAATTTGGTGTTTAACGCCCATTCCGACTGCAGGGGCAGGGCCGGTTGTTGAATGAGACGTGATCAGCGCGGCAGATTTCACTTCTCCCGTCTAAGGAGAGGGGCCGAGCGAAGACAGATTGCGGCTCCCTCAAAACCTCCTACGATGACATGTAAACGGACAGCACTAGGGCCAGGGAGACGGAAGTAAAGTACAACGACATGGGCACCCAACCAAGTGTCCCCCTAACATTGTACAAGGCACTATGATCACTGCTTATGCTCTACAGGGGGAAGTGGCCGCATGTATAACAGACGTTTTATTCGGAATTGTGCAGAAAATGCACTGCAGAGCTGAGGCAAATTGCCTATTAATGTGCTTGAATCCTCGTCAAGCAGGCATCATTAAATAAACATCCCCACTGCCTCAATGTAAACACGATTATGTCTTATATTCTGCAATGAAGTTTCTTGGCCAAGTCCCCAGAGAATCTAATTAATATTAAGTGTAAAGAAAATTGACCTAACGCGAAATTTTTGGATCATGTTCGGATTTTTTTTACCGTGCGGCGAAATATTCTGTCACTAAATGTCCAGAAATCACAGTATTTCTGGAAGGAGCCTAATACGTGGTACACAGAGGGATATATTTTTAGGTTCCCCTCCGCCAACTGCCTTCTTTTGACTGCCGAGGCCACTCTCCTCACCATCTGCCAGTATTGTACTTCCGTCTGCAAGTATTTCTCATCGTGCCACAAAACTTGTGAAATGTCGTGAATTTCGAATTACAAATTGCCTGACCGTAATCATGTTTTCTTCGTTGTGACTGAGATTTTGACCAGTCCTCGGCCTCATACAAAGCCTCAGACGAGTCCAATCATCTCAGTGAAAACTCGGAAAGTGTAGTGCTACAATACCTCCAGGCAATACATAGTTAGAACGTGCCAGATAAAGCAAACCCCAGGCAGACAAGCTGGACATGTAGCAAACATATCCAAGAAGCTTGGCCACTCATTCCAATCATGAACCTTCATGCTTGAACAGTCTTCAATGACTCTTTCAAGAGCTCTTTCCACATGACTCTCATGCTGGATCGGATGAACGGCACATTTCACTGAGTTGACCACTGTGTGTTGACATGCGGAAGGTCAAGTTACTCTAATTGTAATTTTGTTCACCAGATGGCGGCCTCAGTTGGTAGTTAGAAGAGCTGCCTATTTTCTAACTATGCTCATGCAGACGTGTGTCAAGAATATGGGATTGCAAACGGCTGGAACGACTTGTACGTACTCGCCCTGGACAGCGAGGGAACCGGCGTCTACAGCGTCACGAGCAACGTGTATTGCATGATGCTGGAGTAGAAAGTATCAAAAAAATAAATAACGCTGACAGGAAGACTCCGGACTCATCGCCGCGGGACATCCCAACGAGTTCACAAGTGTCTTCTTCCCGGCAAGAGAACATCTTGTTGCACGTCTGTTTCCTGGTCCTCACTTCCTTGGCGACCTCCGCCCTAACGGCAACTACACTCTCACCCCCCGCCCACGAGGCTGGAAACAACAGCACGTCTGACCTGTCCGGATGAACAATGCAGTATGATCAGTGATTCTGCTGCAATATGCCCGGCGCGATGAAGCGCAGCCTCAGCTGGAGAGGGGGGCTGAGTTCTCTGATGATTCTCTCTGCATCCTGTCGCACGCTGTCGCCGGTGAACTGGTACTTCACGTGGTAGAGGATGTCGCAGATGGCGTCCATGTGTCTCAGTCCTTTTCCTTCTCGGTCGACTCGGAGAAGCGCGCGGTATAGTTCAACTGTCAGGGTTGACAAAGGACGACTCAGCCTGCATCACGGAGAAGGTGGTTATGTGAATGAACGAATGCATGACGGAGAGCAGCATGTACTGAACTCACCTTTCTCGGCTTTCGGAGTGCAACCTCTGCAAGAAGGGCCCCGTCAGGTGCAAAACAAAGAGTAGCTGTTCTTCATTCTTGATGATTGGCAGCATCCTCTTTCGTACTAATTCCGGTAGCGTCTGTATCTGCGCCAAACCGGTGTGGTGGAACGCGGCGTGCGCCAGCGCCAACAGATGCGCCAGCGAATGGTTGCTGTCCGTTGACAACAGGCGAAAGATGTTTAGCTGCGGCATGTTATGGTGAGAGAGTGGAGAAGAAGACAGCACAGCGACGAGACGTTGAGTCAGGCCCTCGAAGTAGGCGTCGGGCAAGTTGGCGAGCAACAAACCTGCAGCGTTGTACCAATCGGGAAGCTCTTTGGGTGAGATGGCGTACGAGTGTTCCAGCACCACATTCAATATTTGGCCGCCCACCTGTAGGTAGGTAGAGTACAAGCAGGACGGGTTATACATGAGGAAGCCCGTTTTTCATGTCTAGAGCGCACCTTGACTGGATCTATGGGCAGCCCCATGACCTCCACGCAGGTCGCGTAGAGCGCGTGCGCTCCCTCGTTGGGAAACTCGTTGAACCGCCAGTCCATGTAGGGAAACGTCGAGTGCCCCGACACACTTCGGGCCAGTCTGCCCAAGAGGCGGAGAAAGTACTCGGGCGGCGGCGTCCACTCAGTCTCGTCGGCGGCTGACAAGAAGTTCTGGTACTCAGAGGTTAAGCACCAACCAGGCGGACGGACTTCCTTCAGGGCACCTGTTGATTGAGACGATCATAGAGTGCCCGTTACAGTGCCAAAACCTCAGTCTGGATAAAGACTGTAACACACACACACACGCATCTGTTCAAGAAAGTAGGCAAGGAGACACGCCGGTGCATGAGATCACGCACGACAACTTACCAGTGATGCTGCTTATGAGCTTTTTTCTCAAGGAAGGTCGGTCTCTCAGTCTCTGTTCGAAGTAGTGTAGCGTGTTGTACAGGTACGTCATAGGCTTGTCGTGGAATTTGTATAAGACAGCCACATGGTCAATCAGCGTCTCCAAAGCCTTCGTCAACTGAGGAAGCTCCAGGAATCTAAAGGCAAATTAAGACATGACCTGCATGATCAAGAACTGGAGGGGATGCCCTTGGGCTTGCAGGAACTTACTACAGTAGTGCTCTTTCACCTGTGGACTACAATGTCAAAGACGGGAATGAAGCGTAGGCACACGTTGCTGAAGTAAGTGGGCATCGTCTGGTGGTGGTTTGCTTCCCTCTGCTGTTCCTTGGAAGAATCTTGTTCGACAGACTCCACGTTGTAGCAAAATCGCTCTGGAAACTTTTGGTGAAAGTCCATGTGAGTCCTGTGGAAGTCCTGCAAGAGCTGGTGTTCTGGCGACATCGTGCGCACGAGCTCACTCACGCGGCTACGAAACTCAGGAGGCTTTAGCAGCAGGAGCTGAATGATGAAGAAACAGACCTGTCCAACGACACCAAGAGTCAGAAGAGTCAAGAGCAACTGGAAAAGAGATACCGCCCTACCTGAGCTTCGTTGCCCTCGTTAGTCCTGAGCGACATGCAGAGTATGAGGCGATCAATCGAAAAGACGTTATACTTCCAGATAAGGTCATTCATGGCTTCGATGCACTTGTTCACGTGGCCAGAGCCGCCTGACTTGCTGAACTCGCACACCATCACGTCACAGAATGAGCGCAGGTACAGCATCATCTGCTTGGAGCCAATGCGGTCGAATACCTAATTCACGTAGGAGGTGAAAATGGTGCTATTGGTCGACCAGAGAAGCAACAACAATACCTGGTATGCGACCGCTGGAATCTGCTCCGTGTCCAGGAGTATCTTCCACAGAACACAGAGGAACAAAGTGTTGCTGGGAGCTGAGAAGCGCTCGATTATTTCGAGCTCGCTCTTCATGCTGTTCCACACTTTGTACTCTTCCTCCACCTTCTGCATCAACTGAGCCTTGTCATCAACGGGGACTTGATGTTCCTGTCGGGTAAGCAATACATGCGTGCGTGACTTTGTGTACGAAGAAAAAATAGTTCATCATAAGTCTCACCTTAAAGAATTCCTGCAAGATCGGCGGGAAGTTCATAGTAGTGTGCGAGGGCCAACTGTGAGGCGTCTTCTGCATGATGGCGCTCAACACCTAAGGCAAAACTCTCTTTAACTGTATTCAATCTTGAGACAGACAAGACATACTTCCTTGACCCACTGTGCCGAGATCTGCTCCAGTCCATTGACGTGGACAGCTCTCGCCAAAGTGAGGACTACGAGACGGTTGAGCTCCTCATTGTCGCCGTACATCACGTTCATCGGAGGGACGTTTCCAGACTTGCCTTGCTGCTGACCGGCACTGCTGGAAGAAGCTGACAGTGCGGGGTGGTTCTTCATTGTACTCACCTCAGAAGTGCCGAGACCTGCATAGCAATGGTTAAGGCGACGATGACACTACTGTCCCTGCTCGAGACCAAGTCAAGCTTAATGTTAACCTACCTGTTATCAATCTGAGACAGGTGGACTCTATGCAAATGTTCAATTGAGCATTTCTATTGAGTATGGGATGGGCTCCTCCAGCCAGAGCCACCTGCAGGTGGTTAAGAAGGGACAGCCGGAAATTGGCCTGAACATGGTGAAGTCGGTGTGAGGCGACTTCTAGCAGGAGATGCAGGGCTCCCCACGCCCCCTGCTTGAACGTCGCCGGCAGCAGCTGGTTCAAAAAGCTTTTCACTCCCAAGTTCTCGATCTCTGGGCTAACCAGCAGGCGGCAGTAGGATTCGACTAGCGCAGGCGAAAGGTTGGTCGAGTCCGGGAGTCCACTTTGGCCTCCGACATGCTTGAGTATATGTTGAACAATGCCGTGAACCAGAGATATTTTTGTGTGGACCGACATGGAATCCAAGAGAGCCATGGGCAATGGTTCTGTGGGGGCGGCGGCGAAGCATCGAGGTCCAGGCAAGTTGATCGTCTCGGTACACTCGGGCACGGCTCCCAAGACCTGAAACAGTGAGAGATGCAGGAGCGCGTAGCAGCAAGACCAATTTCAGACCACCTTTACCTTGTAGATCGTTATCACGTGCTTCTGGAAGATTTCGTGGCCTGTGGACAACGTGTTGCAGAGGACAGGAACAAGGTAGTCTCCTTTTGACAGGGACGCCTCAAATTCGGCCTCGCTCGTATGGGCCAGCTCTCGTAGGAACTTTTCATGTTCTCGGAGAGCCAGGGGTATAGGGTATCCCATGAGAAACTTCCCAGACATCAAACCCTTTGCCTCTCCTTGCTGCTCTGCCTTATTTCTCAACAGGGTGAACAGGGTTGCCGCCGCCAGCTCCCGGACGCTCTCGGGCCGGGACAGGTCCGGGACGGGCAGCGGCTTTGGTTCCTCACCGTAGAGCAAAGAGAACAGCCTGAGGACGCTAGAAAAGTCCGCCACTGGATTCTTAGTAATGGATCCAGAGATATACTGCATAAGGCACCAGAAGAGATCTCCTCGACCTCCTATTGCATCGGCGCCGGCGACTACGAGGTCACTTGCTAAACGTTCCATGAACTTGCCAAAGTTCACGTTTTGGAAAAGCACGAAGAGGATGAGATTGGAGGTGAGCGTCCGCCAAAGCAGCTGCTGTCGCTTTTCACCGTCGTCTTCATTGCGGCTCAAGGCACACGAAGATTCTTTCATGGCAATCACAAAGAGCTGGGCGAGCAGCCCCTCGAACGCCGGGTAGCGCACGGCCGAGGCACCCGAACCAGAACCGTCTTTTCTGGGTTTCTGAATTCCGCACATACTGTTGACCATTTCCTTCGAGTAGGGCTGCCTGAGGATGTGCAGCATCAACTTCGTCTGGGGCTCTATCACTTGTCTCTCGTATGGCAAGGTTCTCTCGTAGGTCTGGTTGACCTTCAGAAGAAACTTTAGCGAGTTGGGATCCAGTCTCCAGGTGGACACCGAGTGGGCCTTGCCTGTTTGCTCCACGACTGGACGCATCCGGTGTTTGTGAAGAGAGGTCACCATTTGCGCAGTCGGCCTGAAGCTGTCCAGGAAGGAAGCCACCAGGGGCACGAAGGAAGGATGTGGCCAGCTTTTGTTCTCTGGGTAGCTTTTTAGGATTTCGTTCACTATGAAATATCCAGGCAACAGTGCGGCGTTCCGGTCAAAGATGTACTCGAGCAAATGCTTGATTGCGGCCAGCTGCTGGCATTGCGCCAAAGACGGCGCTGCTGGTAGGGCCGCTACCTTCTCGATACTGTTCTTCATGATCTCCCGCACTCCCTTGTAGTCGACACCACCAATGATCCGCCGGACTAGGGCAAAGGAACTCGTCCAAAAGGCTGCATGTTCAGGGCGCAGCGCCTCTGAGGTCAGCACAGCATCGCACACTTGTCTCGCACTGACGACGAGGGCTCCCACGGCGTCCTCCAAGAGCGAGCGCAACTTTTTCAGCACCTTTGGATTGGTCTGTCTGGCCATTTGCGCCACCACTATTCGCAGGGCGAGGTCCTGTTGATGTGCCGTCGAGGTAGCCGCCGAGCCGCCTCCCTCGGTCGACGACGTTTCGGTTGAGAGGCGTCTCAGAAGCTCGATCCACTCCTTGACGGAACGTTCGTGGTTCGCCTTATCGAGTTCAGGATGGTGGACCAAAACGAAGTTAAATCCCTCCTCCAACGCGTCGACGTGCACCATCTCCTTGAGGAAGGCGCTGACCTGATCTTCTACGGCGACGACAGCTCCACCACCGCCGCTGCCACCACTACCACCACCACCACCACCGCCGCCGCCGCCGCCGCTGCCGCCGCCGCCACCGCCACCGCCGGCGCCACCGCTGCCGCCTCCTCCTCCACCGCCGCCGGCGCCTCCAGCGGTGTCTGCGGCACCCGTGCTGTTCGACATGACGATCTTCAAGTCACTGTTTGGGACCACGCTGACATTTTTTCGTTTTTCACAACGTTGTTTCACATCGCGACCGTGTTCGACCGGTCGCGTCTCCTCTACTGACGCTGCCCAGTGCCTTCTGAAGTCGAGGGCGAGGGAGGCAGGGGTACCGGCGAGGGCAGACCTGGAGGCAGCCAACGCAGCCCAGCGGAATCGTTGCTTCTTATGTACATACAAGGAGGTTAGCAAACAAGAGCCGTCAACAAGCTACCAGGGCAGCTGCTACTGATTTTGGTCGGCGCGGCACGGCTAAGTTGGCAAGGAGGACATGAGATTCACTTCATAATGGATGTGTGCTATTAGCAGCTTCATTAGAAATGTCGCTTACAACAAAGTTTCATTTAGAAATCAAGCAGTTAGGTTTATATGCAGACCTTCTCCCCATAACATCCGAGTGACGGTGGTTGTATATTGTGGCCTTTGTACGAGAGCTTGTAGTGTCATGAGCATGCATCATGGTCATTTATTACAATTTAGATTTATTGCATGACACAAGATAACAGATGCTAGTGCAAACAGGTCATGTTGTATACTGGGCAAGCTGCTTCAGTCTCCTAAATTTGGCTGAAGCAGCATCGACCTCAATACATTTGTTCAAGGCTGTGATGCGGATAAACATCCTTACTCTAGTGTAAAGCATGAGAACATCTCTAGGCCATTGGCTGCCAAAGGCTGCAGCCAGCTTCTCATAGAATCGCTTTATGACCATATCATTTCTATCAATGTTGTCACCATGAAACTCCACAAAAAGTCTTTCAAACTCCTTGCTCGCCTCGAGAAAGCTGCTGTCCGACATGAGGAGGCCACCCTTTGACAGATGTAAGATCCACGATGAGGTGATTTTGTCACCTGATTGTAGTTGGCTGGTTTTGCATCCAAGATTTGGGTGTGATTTGTGCAGCTTAAAGGCAATCCATCCACACACGTAAGCAAGGCCTTGCTGAGAGCAGTCAAAGTCAGAAGAGGAAGATTGAGCACGTCCTACAGCCCTAGACGATGTAGCAGGCGAGTGAGGAGACTCCTGCTCAATTGACTGTGCGGATTCTTGCTCCTCAGGACATGCTAAATCTTCCTATGCTTCTTCCACAGTCACCACGTCATCCACTTCATCCTGCTGAACTGGCTCAGAAACGTCTGCTGTCACCTCTTTTGTGAAGAATGGACCACAGTCGTTGTTTCCAAGCATGTGGACTTCAGGAGTGGATTGGACTGCTGGGTTGGAGACGAGGTCTTCCGCATTTTCCCCAATTAAAATCAAGCGGATGCGTTGCATTGCATCAACTGCAGTAGGGTGGACATTTTGACCTCCCAGTCCTCGCAGCTGACTGAAAAAGTTCTCCAAAGGATCCTGTAAGAATAATCCAACTATAAGTATCAGTATAAATATAAAAGGATAGGTCATTATGTATGTGTGTGTGTGTGAGGGCTAGTCATCGTATGAATGTTTTACTCAAGAAATACCTGATTCAGCCGTGACGTCATGATGAATGAAAGGTCGTAACGATTCTTGAGGTCCTGATACAGCTCCTTAACTGAGCGAATGCCCATGACAACTCCTTTCTCCCATGGCTGCCTGGATTTTCCGACCGCGGGACCTGCTGTCACCAAATTCTCCATGGCGGTGAGGGCATGAAGCTGTTCCTCGAAGTGAATTCCGAATGCAGAGTTGAGTTTGTTCGCACTCGTGATCTGCCGCGAATTCATGACATCAAACCAGTCATTGATCGTTTGAACAGCTCTACCTTGCTTCTCTTTGCCAAAGAGGTACTCTAGAGCTTTGGCAACTGTGTGTGACAGAAGCTGGGCTGCGAGGTAGACATGTTGTCTCTCACTGCTTTTGCACGTCACATGCAGCATCGTGAGCTTGAATGTCATCTGAAGATCCTCTCTAGACTCAAGATTCTTCTCAATGAGATCAAGGAAGTCTCGGCGGGACAGGACAACTTCATGATCTGGAGGAAGAAGCAGTCCTTCGTCCAAGATGTGGTTTCTGGCCAGCTTGAGCATATGACATGCGTCAGGAATAGCAAAGATCTTTCGTCCCCCTGGCAAGTTTATCCAGTGCGTCTCTTCTGTCAGACCAAACTCCGATACAAATGACTTGTTGCCAAGGTCAAAGGTGACAGCACAAATTTCAGCTCCAGACTCTTCTTCAACTTGCCTCAAAATGCTACCAAAGAGTGGTCTCTTCATTGGTGTATCAACATTAAAGTACACCAGTTGCTTCCAGTTGTGAGTGATTCCTCGAATAAGAACGGCTTGAAGCTTGTTGCTCGGGCCATAGATCTTCTTTGTTGTCGTGTGGTATTCGTACTTCTGCTTCAGCTCCATTTCATCGAATGACACGGTGACCAGCTTCTCGTGAGGAGACTCTGCTCGTTGAAGTTTTTCCATAACTCCTCTCAAGCTGTCATGCTGAATGCCAGGTGCGCACCTGAAGTCTTGGAGCCACTTTGACAACGTAGTACGACTTGGAAGTGCCATGAACTTCTGTGAACGTAGGAACTTGTATGCTTCGTTGGAGATGGTCTTCAAAACAAGCGCTGTAGTGATGTCTTGTTTACTGTAGTTCCGGACGAACTTGATGCGGGACTTCATGATGCGGCGAACCTGAGCTGGTGAGTAAATCTCTCGTAAGGCTTCACCAACCAGCTTTCGTTGATGTGTTTTGGTCTTCAGCCTCTTGTTCTCCTTGCTTAGTTCCTGCTTCTGCTTCGTCACCAACTTCAGTTTGCGCTCCAGTGCTTCATTTGCTGCCCTTAGTTGTATGATGCCCTTCGTAATGCAGCATTCAACAGCAACATCAGCGACATCTGGTTTGGCTTGACAGCCAGCATCGTGAGACACAGAGGCAGAAACATCTCGTAGCTCTGAAGAATGTGGAGGGACTTCCACAAGGCTGAAGCTGTTGTCATTGTTCAATTCGCAAGTGTCCACAGAAGTGCTGCACAGATCTGGAAAGGAAAGATTTGCAAGTACACGTATTCGAAGGACAGGGTGGTAAGAAAAAAAAGACAAATAATCTGAACAGAACAGTGCTATTAGCACATCATGTTTTGCAGAATTGCGTGCATTAGAACGCACTCAAAACTTCAGTAGATTGGACAAGTAAGAAACCTATTGAAGCCTAATCCACTCCAGTATTAGCATCTTGACATAATAAATAGTAGGCTATAACGAAAATTTCAAACCCTCCATGACATGGCCTATTTGATGCCTATTGATATAAAAACAAGTGCCAGTCAAATAATTTTGCTCAAAAAAGCGATTTAGCTTTCCC
>JAAUXU010065225.1_pt1 | contig 18102 bp, 12 predicted proteins | sample 7278151 | NCBI WGS metagenome assembly JAAUXU01 (sample SAMN14350113, study PRJNA611818) | marine sediment metagenome | isolation source: surface marine sediment (1.8m) | place: French Polynesia: Moorea | collected 2018-08 | reverse complement strand
CCCCCCCCCCCCCCCCCCCCCCCCCCCCCCCCCCCCCCCCCCCCCCAACGAGGCGACGCAAACAGTCATTCATTTTTTTTTTGTTGCTGCACTGCTTACAATTATACAATATAACTTTTTTCAATATCTCCCTCCTTCATTCTCTTTAGGGGAGAACTAGAAATGCCAGCAGACTTTGGTGTTATTGCAACCGCAGCAAAGTGTTGTTCTACTCGAATGTTTTGAGCTGCTGCCTACTACACATTCTAGGAAAAAAAATATCTTTATAGGAAATTCTCTCATGCTGAAAAACACGTCAGTGCAATTTATTCTCGAACCCCCCCTTGTGTTCGTAGCAAAATATTTTGCTGCAATCGCCTGAGTGAGAGGAATCGACTTTGACTTTTTCTTTGCTTACCTTGACAAGGATGTAATCTTGATTCGCTGTAAGATCGCACTAAACGACGAAAGCCAGTTGTCGGGGGAGACGTCAATAAAAATTGCGCTGTATATCTTGGTGTATTTGCTATTAAGGGTTATGTGGTGGCTGTCGAGGCCCAAAATCCAATGCTGGTAGCCGGATTTAGCTCATGGTCACTTGATGGAGGCCGCCCACGCGGGGTGATCAAGGTCGCTCGAGGCCAGACTGAAGGAAAGCTTCAGAAGTGGTCGAAAATTCCTTCCCGACTTCGGCCTTGTAGGGTCGACTGGTCACGTTAAGACCACGTCCTGTGTCTAACCAAGGGGCCTTTGAAGAAAAGTAAAGTGTGTCTTCTTGCTCGTGACGTCTCTGCGCTTCTCTCTAGCTGCCTCCCATGGAACCTCCGGAGTTGCCCAGCCTGGACGACCTGGCCAACACAGTGCCGGACAACTCGCCCTTCCCGCCCACACAGCAGACGGCGCCGCCAGGGCCGTCACCCTCCCACGCAGCCTCGACGACCTTGCCCCAGCTGCACCAGAGCCACCAGCACGCTGAGGGTGGGATCCTGTCCATGTCGTCTCCCGAGACACCACCTCCGGGCTACATGACTGACGAGGGGGACCCCAACAGCCCTCCCCCGCCCCAGGGAGCCAACCCGGGTGGATCCTCCTTCAACAGTAACCACCACCACAGCCGCAGCCTGGACACCCCCAGCCCCATGAACAATTCTCCACAGAACCAGACCCTCGAGGCCGAGCCAGGTAGGTCACTGCTAGGACGTATGAGAAATTCATCGATGGATAAAAATAGAGTACATTGTCACTGAGACCTTTTGTCTCGGTCATCTTTGCTCTCACCGACTCAGATCCACGAACTGCCCAAGTTCCTAGGACAAGGTTCAAAAAGGCCAAGAACAGTCAAGTGTTGCAGAACTGATGCAGCTTCTTGGGAACACGAGTCTTTGTTAAACGTAATAACTTCGGTTTCGGGAATTTCCCTGGGGTGGCTCGAGAAAGTTTGCAAATTGTCTTGTACCGGGTGCACCAGAAGTTGTGCAGTTGGGCTTCACGGAGCTAGGTGACTACCGGAATCTCTGTATTACGAAATGCTTGCAAGAGCTCTTCTGATGCTGATCATATTGGAAAGCTTAAGTTGTCGACAAATTTGCTTTTTGCTACGCTTTTAAATATGCATGCATGCATTGTGTGCAGTATGGAGAGCTCTTATGGTAAAACCTTGTCTCTTTTGCTGGGAATCTCTCCAATCTTTAGCTCTTCATAATATAGTCGAGTCTCCAGCTAGTGACTCCCGAAGATATGATAAATCTCAGTTATGATAATCTTGTTGCTGACCAAGCTTTATTATTCTTCCTAAAAGTCATCTCTCCAACTTATGATATGTCTCAAAGTTATGATATACTTGTAACCGCTGACCAAGCAATATCACAACTTCGAGGTTTGACTGTGCAGAGAAAACGGTGTCAATGAGGTGCTGCAACTGTATTTGAATGGCTTCATTCAGAGCTTTGTGTACAAGCTGCAACGACAATCATGGAAATGAGACAGAAATGCTGCAAACGAATGTTGGCTGTGCCACCATGCATCGAGGCCGTCATTATGGCCCATTCTCAATAAGTCAACAAATTGAATCAGCACACTTGATGAAGAAACTTGCAATTATATACTTAATGGCATAATTGAGCATTTCATAGACTGCAGAAATATGAACCACCCCCTGAGGGCAGGGCCAGACCTTGAGGGTCGGGGAGAGGAAGGCAGGAATACCTACGACGAATACGGGATTGGAAGGCAATCTTGAATTCTGAGAGCGGCCTCTCCTGCATGAGGCCTACTTGTTGCCTGGTAGTTCTCGTTTGGGGCCCAGGTGCCTCTCATTTGGCGGTTTTTGAACATCTCTGGCCAGAGGATTGATGTGACTCTCAGCCTTGTCCCAACTGATCCTTTTATTTAGTGTTGGGCAAAATTCTTGTCAAGCGACTTGGTCATATTGACTGCCCATGATGGTCATCGGTGATCTGACAACTCTGTCTGCCATCATGTCTGATCCAGCCTTCCGATCCTGTACTTCTTCTGGGTGCGTCCCTGGGTGAGGGAAAGCTTTACGCGTTTGGATAAGCTCACTATACTCACACGATTTGGAAACGTTGTCTGCTTTTGTTCCAGTGATGTACTGCGAGCCCGCCTTCTGGTGTTCCATCTCCTACTACGAGTTAAGCTTGCGCGTGGGGGAGACCTTTCACGCCTCCCAGCCCTCGATCACCGTGGACGGATTCACCGACCCCAGCAACGCTGATAGGTACGAGTCCTATTTTTAACAGTACTCCTCATTGCTTTGGATTGTTCTCCCCAAGTATGGACGTAAGGTTTCTTGTTTGGCTCATCGAGCCCGAACAAGTCGAATGCGATGCTCGTGACGTCTCCACTGATGTCGTGATTGTTTACACTCATGCTCCCATCAATCCTTGTTCCCCAATACCTGATGTGATTGAGTCGAGTCTTGTACCTTCGAGCCGGAGCTTTAGTTTTGTCGGGCCTAAATAGGGAAGTTGATCTCAACTGACCTGAGGCCAAAGCAACATTTAGGCTGGTCGGGTTGTGACTTGGCTGCTCTACCTGGTGGTCTTACATGTCACGTTTTCTCCAGCGGCTCGAGCCTGGACCGTCTGGAGAGCTCTCGAGCTTATTATGCAAGTGGCCCCAATTGGGCTGGAGGCTTGGAGCTTCGAACCTGGCTCGATTCCATCACTACCCTCCTCTTATTCCTGCTGTCTCTAAAGACGTTCACTTTCCCGTCACGTTACCAAAATTGTCTCCTTTTTGTTTTTAAATCTTCGACATACCAGGTTTTTTGCCATGTAACTATACTTTGCAGGTTTAGGTCTGTACTGTTGCTAGTTCAGTTCTACTCAGGTATGCAGTACTGCATAATTTATCGGGAAAGCTTAGCTGTCATTACTGCTCATGTGAAGAAAAGGTCTCCTCTTTGTTAGCTATAACGCCCCAAAGTAGCTTTACTGCTTGAAGGCTTTGCGAAAAAAACAGACAAGTTTCCAAAAAAAGCTTCAGTCAAGTCATGTCTTGTCGATCAGTCATGTCATGAGTCATCATGACATGTCTCGAACTGCTCACTCACAGAATAAACATCCTGAACGTGTCATGACCGTATCGTGGCCCTACAGTGACAGCCCTCATACAGACGGTTGTTTCTAAGTGCATAATTTCTATTATCCTTTTTTTTTCCAGATTTTGCCTGGGTCTCTTGTCCAACGTGAACCGCAACACGGTGGTGGAGCAGACCCGCCGCCACATCGGCAAGGGTGTGCGCCTCTACTACATTGGGGGCGAGGTCTTCGCTGAGTGTCTGTCAGAGTCATCCATCTTCGTTCAGAGCCCGAACTGCAACCAACGCTACGGCTGGCACCCGGCCACAGTAAGTGAAACCGTACAGTACAGTGTGAGTCAGAAAGAATGAACCTCTCCGACTCGCACTGTTCGGCCGCGCCCATACGTAGACACCAGAGTTGCACGGGACGCGTCCACTGCTACATTCACGTTCACGTTCCAGGTATGCAAGATCCCTCCCGGCTGCAACCTGAAGATCTTCAACAACCAGGAGTTCGCGGCCCTGCTGTCTCAGTCGGTTAACCAGGGCTTCGAGGCTGTCTACCAGCTGACTCGCATGTGCACGATCCGCATGAGCTTCGTCAAGGGCTGGGGTGCCGAGTACCGCAGGCAGACGGTCACGTCCACGCCCTGCTGGATCGAGCTGCACTTGAACGGGCCGCTCCAGTGGTTGGACCGGGTGCTCACGCAAATGGGATCGCCTTCACTCAGATGCTCCTCCATGTCATGAGCTCTCCCCACAAGATTGTTTTTGCAGGTTTCAGAAGAGAGGGACAATTTGTGCAGGTTAATGCGCTGGCGTCAGGCAGAGCAGAGAAATTCTTAAGAGCTTCAAAGTTTTTTTTTTTTTAAAAAAAAAAGTAAAGATTTTTATCTTACGCATATATTCTGTGGATCATATACTGATTGATACCTTAAGAAACCTCAGCAAGAAGTCCCTTTTTTTTAGCAGACACAAGTTTAAGAGATCTAAAGAGAGAATCTAAAGTCAAACTGGCATGAAAAGCGCATCTTTTTTCTTCATTTGCAACCTTGTGCCCATGGCTTTGTTGACATTTTCGTTTGTTTATTGTCAGCTGTCGAATTCTTAAGAGAAATTGCAGCTTTGATTAATTCTGATGATTCACAGAGAAAAACTCCCACGAATACTAATTATTAAAAGCTTTGAATAATTTTCATGATGCACTGGAGGAAGCAGAATTTTACTGTACATATAGAAGTTCTAAGAGTTTCTTAACGTCTGTGACACCAGTTCTTGCTTGAATCCGCGATCATGTTCACTCAACTCCAGCATGTGACAGCAAGAGGACTCAAGGAATGAAGTCCAGTCAAAGAGAAGGACTTCAGCACAAGCGCAGCAGCAACAGTCTTGCCAAACAATTTTTTCCCCTTTAAAAACAAACGAACAAAAAAGTAACAGATTTTCTGAGCAGCAATGATAAAAGTCAGAAGAACAGAGAATCGGTGTGTTAACAGTAGTACTACTGATACGGGGTAGAGCAGCAGGTAACAACAGTTTCTTTTCGCGGCATTATAACGTAAAAAAAATCATCCCTTGCTACTTACTTACACAGAAAACCGGTAATTCATAGACGAGGAACCCACCCAAGTACATTCTGAACTTCACCACCACCTCCAACCTGTAAAATAGTTTGTTTGGATCTCTTACCCACCCCACTCCCACCCCCTGCCCTCATGACATCCTTGGAAAAAGATGACAAATTTCCCATAAATACTACAGAAATCAAATTGTGCGGGTGTTCTTGTTGGAAAGCGTTATACCTCACACACACACACACACACGCACACGCACACACACACACACACACACACACACACACACACACACACACACACACAGAAGCAGCAGACATAATCTTTTGCACAAATGGAGTCGGAGCCGGGTTGTTTTAAAGGCCAGTCTTTGACCACTAACTTGTTTGTGTTCAGGAACTTCAACATTGGGCTTTTTTTTAAGAAAAAATAGGAAAGAAAAGAGAAAAAAAAAAGAAAAGTCACTTATTTGGGGCTTATCATTGGTCACTTGATGCCCAACCTCAAAAATGGTCTCACCACTCACAAAGTAGAGCCACAACCGATCCTTCTTGTTCGTCAGATCAAAGCATCTGGGATGACCAAGAGAAGAAAGAAAAAAAGCATCAGATATCAGAACTTTCCGTCGAAAGCCTCCATTTTACATACATAAGTGTAACACGCAACTTTCTCCAGTCACTCAGGGTGACGGTTTCTGTCCTCCCTCCCGCGACACAAGTCCCAAATAATAGCGCGGTCTCTTAAGACACCTGGCTCTGGTCGAACCTCGTACGCTGTTGCTAAGAACTTGACAAAACCTAAAAAAGTCTCGTAACATTGAAAAAAAAATTGTTTGTTTTACTGTACGTAGTGCCTGCTAGGATTTGTTTTTCTTCTCTTCCTTAATGTCACGATCTGTGTAACACCCTGTAGGCACTTTTTTTTTTCCCCCCAGTGCAAAATTTTACCTACATAGAAGTGGTTTGTCTGATCTGGTAGCTACTACAGGTGTGCTCGAGAGTGCACAGGTTGTTACTCTTTTTGCTTTCTCTTTTTTCTGTGTATAGAATTAAGGCTCGTTTCAAGCGTAGTAAAAACCCCTTTAAACACACTCCAAAAGAGGTACTTAAGTTTACACTACCAAATTTATGGCAACAGTCCTGGTGAGAAAGAAATGGTAACTAAGAGCGTAGTCGAGTGGGTGTCTGACCACGACCTTCGTATTGGTAGGAAGGAAAAAGGAAAGAAAGTCTTGAATCCAAAGTCAACGTATTGCTGTAAACGATGTCTTTTAAGAAAAAAGAACACAGGAAAGTAACATTTCTTCTGCGAAAAATTGGTTTTTCGTGTGTAATTTGTATGCTGTCTTAAGATGATGGAAGATGTCCTATATAAAGCAGAATTATTTTAGTGTTTTAGATGCCCGGTGGGGCCTCATTGAGTGCGTGTTGTCTGCAGTAACTCCTATTATAATTGTTTTATCGATGCTGTCGCTTCAGTAGAAAGTATAAAAATATACAAGTGTCGTTTAATGAAAAAGAGTGCGAAAGCGTTCGAGCTACTAACTTTTTCCGAGGTAAAACTTCATTGAAAATAAGCAAAGTTACTCTCAAGGGCAAAATTCGGTGGTGGCTGAGTGAGCCTTTTTCACGAGGAACAAGTGAAAAAGTGGCGCATGAGACGTTAAATTTGCAAGTGAGAAGAACTACTTATGTTATGTCAATCACCCAATTTCCTTCGATGAAGTGATTTTTTTGCACTGCATTTGCGGTACAGTCATTCTCCAATAAATCACTCCAAGAATATATTTTTTCTTCAATATGAGGGATTTGCCTATAGTAAAAGTCGGTAAAGAGAAGACTTTTTTCACTGATTCCTGAGTGCAAAAAGTCGATCAGTTTCATGCATTTCCGGGTGTCAAAAAGTGGACTGGTAGAAAAAGGCTTTCCCTTAACCGATTGACTTCTGTTCTCTGAAAAAGTCTTTTTTTCCCCCCTGTTTTTCTACTTTTTTCACTGACTCATATTTTAGGCAAGCCTTTGCTAATGCGGCGAAATTTAATATTCTGGGGCTGATTTATTGGAGAATTCTGAACCTTTCATGAGCCTCGAACACTTTTTTTTTTTCACTTGTTCCTCGTGAAAAAGGCTCGCTCAAAAATCAGAGAGATTTGCTCATGTGAGTAACTTTTCATCAAAGGAAAATAATCTTTGCGGGTGCATTTTACTGCACCCATCTTGGGCATGGCCTTGTATGGGCCTTGCTTGCCTCCCGAAAAAGGCCTTCTGGGGCAATGACTGTACTATAGCGCAAAAAGCGGATGCCCAAGGGAAAACTTCATGTTCGGAGAAAAATGAGGCCTTTCTTTCACTTCTGAGTCCCTCTCGAGCAGCAGCATCACTTATGTCTCTCTTGTTGCGCACTCAGGGCACGAAAGTTGCCCAAGTGAAAGTCAGGGCGTGAGAGGAAGTCTTAGCTCTCTATATATTATGTGTAATTTCTTTTGACGTACAGTAGTTCATTTTCTCTGTTCTTTTCCAATTCCATGGAAGTCTCACACATGGTTGGTTTCTCCTCACAGTTGCCAGTCAGTCAATCCTCTGTTGAACCTTTAAAAAAGAAATTGCTGCATACGTAAACACTTCATGAGCCTTGTAAAGGCTTGTGTAAGTGAGGAATAAAATAACTTGAATTGCTGCTCATTATACCGAAAGGGACGTCCAAGTCCTCGACCATCCAGATGATACGACTGATTGTGATGTTCCCCGGTGATCCGGCCACCTCCGTGACCGCCTGGAGCCCCGACAGGACGGACTACATCACGGATCCGAGTCCCGTGTTCAAGATCGGCAACAAAGACTGCGATTCAGCCACCGAATCAATAAAGCCTTGGTCATTCTCCACCAAACTCCACCATAATGATGGACAACTCAATTTGTTCACATTTATATCTTCTCACTCTTTATGTGACCTATGTGCGCATAACATTTGTCTCTCGCATAGACCCTCTGATCTAAGGAGAAGGAAGCTCATGACTAGAGGAGGATTTAGCGCAAGATGATCTGCGGGAAGGCTCAGGTGAAATAGGAGAGGAACTTCACGGGCACTGACGACAGCGCGACAGAGGACGAGGACGATGCGGCTGTTGATTCCGCCCGGTGACCTCGAAACGCTCGCCAGGTGCTGGAAAAAATGGGTGCGTCGGGGTGGGGTTTCTTAGCCCACTTTCGAATGCGTGCTGGCGCAGTCGAATTGGGGCCACTCAAAGAGGTTCCACCAACTGACTGAAAACAGAAGGTAAGCCCACGTCCGTGGTCGTCGAGTTTCCCAAGGTCGACCACTCAGCCTGTTTTCGACCGAGCCAGCGCGCAAGAGGAAAAGGGAAAGAATCCTGCGTTAACATAACATGTCCAACTTCAGCAGGTCCATCTATGGGACTTTGCGGGGCTCCTCCAGACACTTTTAAGGGTTAGGTCCACGCCATGACCTTGATATCCGTCTGTACTGCGCAGAGTGAAGTGTCGACTTCGAGGGGATCATGGCTACCTTAGCGTTCACCCGCGTGATTCTCTCCAGCTTGTGGACTCTCACCGTGAATTGGCCGACAGCTCTGGTGGTAAGAGCGTTATGCGGCTGAAGGAAAATGGTCGTTGCCAACTTGTGTGTCTTCTGTAGTTGTCGTGGGTGGCAGGCTCACAGCATGGCGAGCTCGGCGAGGATGAGCGCCAGACTACGGTGCGTGACCTCGGTACAAAGTCATCCTGTCCGGAGTCGAGGGGCAGACGAGCTTTGGGGCGGAGAGGTAGGGACGAATGGTAGCAGACGGTGGAGAAAGAGACCCTCATGGATACGGTGACCGCCACACTCTATGTCTGCGCCAACGTCCGTGCGGATGCGCAATGTGTCCCAGAAGGGACTGACCCTTCCCAAGCACTACTTTCTCGGCGACCAGGAACGATCCAGAGGCGAACTTCGTATCAGAGAATCCTCCGATTCTTCTCATTGGGGAAAATCTGGCCTGTTTCGACAATGCTACGAGCGCACTTATGCCTCATGTGCCTATCGATGATGGCAGCACTGGAGAAAGTTAAGAGATTTGATGGAAAGGAGTGTTGCATTGGTGCAGTCTGCACTTGCCCTCTTTGACACTGGCCTCGGAGCTACTTTTGGCATCTGCATCGGCATTGACATGCAACTGATTTGGCACTGGCATCAGCAGTGGTGATGCGATTGGGGTCAGTATCGTTTTTTCAACGTTTTTCCCCCAGATGAGCCAAAACCTGAGACTCCAACAACTCCTCCTTTGACGTTAGCACGCCTCTGGAGCCCTCCTGATGGCCGAGGAAAATTACTTTCGTAGAAGGGTCAGTCGAAGTCTTGAACATTCTGTGTAAGCTAAAAGATGTGACTCGAATGTTGGTGTCACCCAGTCGAGATAGGCGATACTTTCAAGATCTTTCCATGTGACTCACTTTGCATTTATCGGCAGGCCCGCGGATCGCCGGCTCCGAGAACCTTTTGCCGTGGCAGAACGCCAGGGACGAGTTGGAGGTAGAGGGAGCAGAAAAAGAAGACGAGGGTAAAGATGCATCGCAAGACGTTGAAGTCAAGCCATCACATATTACTGCCGTCGGACCATCAGAAGCTGTCAATGCTGCAGTCCTGGAGAGCTGGTGTTCTCATTTCACCACTAAAGCAGTTGTTGAAAGCCCCAGCAAAGGAGAATTCAGGGATAAAGGTATGGATTGTCACCAGCCCATTGCTATGCCGAGGAAACTGGCCAGAACAACCCACAGCACAGAAACGCAGACATTGGCGGACGACTTGATCAAAATGGTACCACTGGATGACTGCACTGATCGTCATGCAACTCTTGAGAATGCCAAGCTCAAACCACGATCAAGCAGTGTCACTCACCGCACTAAAGGAACTTGGACTGACCATGTCCACGAGTCGCACAGGCAGGCAGCAGCTATGACTGTTGCCTTGAAGAAAACGAAAGAGCGTCCAGGAGGTCACGGAGGAAACAGACTTGCAAAAGTTGTTCAAGGACCGAGAAAAACACAGCCCAGGGTTGGGCAGCTTTGCTCCAAGTTCGAGAACCTAACAATGAAGTCGAGGCCGCTGGAACCTGAGTGCCTGAGGAGGGGTGAGGCTGAGTTGAGCAAGCCGACACCAATGATGACCAAAAGAACATGCGGGGTGAAGAGGATCACGGACACTCCAGCAGTTGGGCGTGAACACGGTGGACAAGACGTGGCCATTGATCCATGGACAAAATTTGGAGCCAGGAGAAGGACCACGTCAACTTGTCACTCCTCATCAAGCAGTCATATTCCAAGAGGGTCCCATCTTTGTGAAGATCTACCGCTGGAGTTGAGACAGGGTCCAACAGCTGTGCATGTGGCTCGAAAAACGGTTGTCCAGCCGCGAGGTTTCGGCCACGATGAAGGTGCTCAAGGTTGGACACCCGATCGGCACCGTCCACTTCCAGCTGCTACTCACAGGTCGAAAGAAGAAGGGGGCAAAGGTCCCCTGAGCGGCAGCCTTGACCTCGTTCCAAGGCCAAGGCCGGCAAGATCATCCCGGCCCCTGGATAATGTTCGAAAACAACTCTCCTCCTCAGGGACAACTAGACACGATGACCTAAGGGAGAACCTCAAAGTCCTCCAGGAGAAAAGAAAGAAGGCCAAGAAGCAACTAAGAGGATAACAGTTGAGTTTGTTTTGTACTGAGCTTCTCCTTTTTTTGTCTTTTGAATATTTATGTAGTGTGCCAACCTAAGCTAGACTTGGACTTTTTATCCTGTTGAGTCATTGCGGATTGCACAGTGCACCCCAGATACGCGAGAAACTTGGATTAGAGGGAATAAATTCAGGGAAGCCATCACAATTGACGTAAATCTGTTCGATTAAGGGGGGAGCTACAACCAGAGGGGCAATTTGCGGGAAAGGCGGTCGACTTGTAGAGAGTCATAACTAGAGATGGCCGAACATGCAAAGTGCAGCAAACATGGAAAAAATGCAGAGAAAATCCTCGTTTCATTGCTCTGTACACAGTGGGCTCTCCACTCTCTACCTCAAGATTGAAAATCGTCCGAGGGACCCCAAAAGATGGTGCAGCTGGTCAGGCAAAGTTCCCCAGATGCAAAAGTTTTTCTCCCACCTCCACCAAAAAGGACCCGTGAGCTGCCAAAGATTCCCAGCCCTCAGGGAACTTCTGCAGGTATGATTGTCGGGCTGATTATGAAGCCACCCCAAAATTTTTATTAATATTAAGGGATATTCTGAACAGAAAAGTATAAAATAACTTTTTTGACTCGTTTTAGCAATTCCTTAACTTTGCCTAGTATAAGTGGTGCAGTAGGACTGCCCTTCGGAAAGGGTGGGATAGGGGTAAAAACACCACGATGGAAAGTAATGAAGATGACCAAATCAGGGGATTTGCCTCTCTGCAATCACCTCAAGGTGAAAGTCAGTCAGGAGGTATATCCCAGCCACCTGCCACCACAGGAACCAGCAATCTAGGGCGTTCTGCAGTGTCTTCAGGAACAAATGGGACTGGAACTGTTAGGACAAGGACAGGAATCATTCAAATACGGACACAAAGAGGTCACTTTCTGCTTGACCTCCCACCATCACTCTCACCTCTGACACTTCCAATGAACATTGCTCTCATCAAGGCTTAATAAACAAAAAAATAATGATTAAAAAACTCACATGTGCTCTGAAGTCAAAGTTAATAGATGAGTTGTCAGAGGAAGTATGTGGGAAAAGGCAGGCATAACAACCTTGCAAAGCAACATCAGCAAAAGAAAGATCTCAAGACTATTTGACACAAGCTGTAGCAAAGCTAGCAGGAAGGACAAGAAGAGAAGAACAGGTCCTGAAGTCACTGAGTCTGAAAGGAAGAAACTGAATGAGCTGCTCATAGATCGGTACAATAGGAGATCGTGCAAGGGGAGAAGAAAACGTGGTCTAAATCATCAGCAGACCAATTATACATGAGAGCAATGTTGTGCCCTTCTTTTCTACATTAAATTCGAGCTTTCAGTCGTTGACGGTGGGAACGACTTTTCTTGGGTGGGCAGCAGCAACTTAGGCATTCTCTGTAGCAGATTTCTGTGGAGCTGCTGGCCTTTGCCAGGTGCAACTGCTTCTGAAACTGCAACACCCTAGGTGATGCTCGTGCCTTGCAGTCCAGATGCAACCAAGCAGGCAAGATCCGTACGAGTGAGCTCAACTTTTACATTGACCAAGTGAGAGACAGGAAAGAGATCATGAGCTCCCAAATTGACCCAAGAAAAAGTGCACAAAACTATGACAAGCTCCAAAGACAAGAAGCATAAAGCAGACCGAGGTTGGAGGAACAAAAGAGGCTACTTGAAACGACTCAAGAGATGGATACAAGAATTAGCCTCAGAAGAACCGTCCTCAAACGCCACATCAGAATCTGCCCCTTTTTCTCCTGAAGGACTGGATCTGAATGGACAACAGACTTTCAGATACAATGGTGAGGAGAGGAGACAGAAATGCTGCTGTGTTAAGATTCCTCAAAAAAATCTTTCATTGTAAATTATTCTATTAAAAATATCTTGTCAATTAAAGTGGATGGTATATGTACAGCACAGCTTCCTACAGTTTTTCTCTTCTGCTTTTATTGGACAATTTGGTTAAAAAATTCGGCCCTGTTCATCCTATCATGGGGGCTGTCGGCCCATGAGCTAGCTCAGCTCGCAAGTTTCAGAAAATTCAACGGCTCTTTTCACGGCCCCTCATTACGGCTGAAAATCCCACCACTAGAAGCTACAGTCAACTGGTGCCAGTGAGTTTGCTTGGCAAGGATGGATGTGGGAGAGGAGGAGAACGCGTCATGTCAAGCTGTACTGACCTTAGTGCAATCAGTACAGTGCGCTATGAGCAGTCTGTGATGAGTTCTCCTTTCCTGTCCCCCATGTCCGCCCTTGTCAAGAATCCATCAAAGATTGCTCGTAGTGTCAGTACAGCATGCTAAGAGCACGCAGTCTGTCATGGATTCTCCTCCTTTGAGAAGAGTGGGAGCAAGAGGAGAGGAGCAGAGCCAGAGATAACAGTAGAGCTACGCTAGATCGGCCAAGATGCTGCTGCAGCAGTTAAAGTGCAGCTGACCCATTAGAGTGGCAGAAAAGCAAGGTCTATAGTGGTGTGCGGTAAATGTCAACATGATAAGTTAGGCAAGATTAGTGTTTATTTGACTTGAGTTTGGTATGACAGAAATACAGACTAAACATTTTTGAAAATACATATTCTATGAATTGCATTTTCTCTGCACTTTTGGGCTGACATGTCATGTAGAACTTTCCTTAGGTGCAGACGCAGGTATTTCCAACATACCAAATAAACTAGAGTCAGGTAGTGGTTGTCCACCCCATCACATGTTTCTAAGGCATGAACTTCAGGTTAGGTTAGGCCAAAGGCAGGGTCGCGCAGTATAGTGATCACAGTGACAAAGTCAAATGGTGCCTTATGACACAAGACAGCTCATGAGGTTTGCCACTCGAAGGCAACAGCAGCAATTTGCAGGGGCAGCTGATTTTTCCTCCTACAAAATCAGGCAGCCGTGCCAGCTGGGGGAATTCCGGGGAGGCCGATCTAGCGTAGCTCTACTGTTATCTCTGGGCAGAGCAGAAGCTCTTCCACCGAGAAAGAGCGGCAAATTCAAGGTGCGAGGATCATAAAATCTCAAGACTTAAAAACTTTAAGTGATGGGAGGGAAAGCAAAATCAACTTTTAGAGCAAAATCATTCGACTAGGACTTGTTTTTACATCAATATGCATCAAATGGACAGCCTCACAAACAAGTGCCCAACCATCCCAGCCACAAGGGTGTCGAGCAGGAGGGTCTTGGCGGTTATCTCCAAGAAGAGAAACAACATTTAAGGGAAGAATGATGGGAAGTCGGAGTCCCTGCCGGTATCCACCAAGACTGTGCAATATCCCAAAATGGTCGATATCGTGATGTACGAGATACTGAGACTAATGAGGTAATGTAAGGTAAAGTGACGACTCGCTCTGAACCGTGGGTCTGCAACAGCTGATGATACTTCGTTGTCATTTGAGGATCAGTACTAAAAAGAGCACATGGAGTGTAGTTGCCGTACGTGTACTGGTCATAAAATTACTGTTTTTTTTGCATTGCCAGTTGAGTATTGCACCTATTTCTGGTGAAGGTGGGAGAAAAACTTTTGTATCCAGGGAAGTTTGTATGACCAGCTGCACCATCTTTTGGCTGTCCTGGGTGAATTTAAAATTTTGAGGAAAAAGGCTGCCACCCAAATGTGGACCTATGCCATCACAGTCTTCGCAGCGAAGAGGGCTAGGGAAGGCAGAATCTCCCCACACGGATTTCTGAACATTTCACTAAAAAAAAGTGGCCAAAGACAGCCAGAACTTGTGTGGGGTGATGTGTGGGTCACCACAGTTTAAACACTAGTGTCACTATGGCCACTCAAAACTGTGAACCCATGAACTCAAAGGCATGTCTGAAGAACTCATTCTATGAAAAAATTCCACTGAAAAAATGACTCCATGCAGCCTATACACTGTTTGTTCTCACTGTAATCACTCACGCCAAGGTCTGCATCACTGGAGACATGACACAACTGTCAGTCAGCATCCAGACAGATCGGACGCAGAAGGACAGAGAATTGGGCAAATGATCACAGGGACGAGAGCTGAAAAAGAGAGCAGCAATCCAAATAAAATGAGGTAGTTGCCAGCAAGAGTGAAGAGCTTGGCCATCGACACTGGGGGCAGCACTGGCTTGCACCAGGCAAGCATCAAAGTAGTCACAGGAGTGTCTTGAAAGGGAACTAAGGTTTTGCACGTTACAATGCAGTCTGGATCTAATGTTGGAGTTAATTAGCATGATGAATCATGATGCTCTACAGTTCCAGAAGGAGCGGTTAGAAAACTTGACGGAAATGTCAGGAATACAAGAATGAGTCTGGCAAAGACTTTTCGACTAATGATTTTCACTCAGGGCATAATGAAAATCAGTGCGCAAAAAAGGGAATCACTTTTTTTCGGACAAATAGTTGAACTTGTCTGTTTCTACACGTTGTTTCGGCATCAGTGCTACATTTTCCGGCTGTTGCTGCTACATGAACGTAACATTGTTTGGCATTGTTTACATAATCAAAAAGCGATCTCTTAAAGATGCGTTCACTAAATGCTGGACAAAGGTTGCTGACAGCTTTGGAGTCCGCTTCCTTTTCGGATCTCTGAAGTCGACAGAATACAAGCCGAACTTCTCACTGAAACATGATAATGCACATTAGCATTGTCAGACTGTACGCACATTTACTCACATTCACAGCATCGACATATGCTACCGGTGGGGCAGAAGTGGCACAAAGATAGAAACTTAAGCAATAATTCAACTTTTAAACCAAGTAGGAGGCCCTCTCAACACTGGGCGGCAGGTCATTATGACATACGTTGTTTTCGTAAAGCACCACTTTACACTTTACTTTTGGCTTTGCAAGTGCAGTCTGTCTGCAAATGGTTAGTAAGCTGTGTGGAAAGAGCGCTCGAAGATGCGGGCAATACGTAATGTAATAGATATCAATCTCGTATGTTGAAACATTGACATCTGGAAGTAAGGTTTCCCAGTGAGGAAAGATGGTTGCCTGAGGGTATGCCCGAGGCTGAGAAAAAATCATGGATATTCATTTCCTCCCGAGAAAGGCAGCTTTACTCCCAGAAGTCTGTTTTCCTCATAACAGGCAACATTTTCTCTCTTAGAAAGGGCAATTCTCATGCTGAGGACAGGTCAAAGCTGACCTCTCGAACCAAGAATGAAGTTCATGTCAATGTACTGAGTACTGGCTTGGTGGCTCGGCTGCCTCTAAGGAAGTTTTGATGAGTCATCGATGGTAACCTGTCCGAGAAAAATGGTTGACCTACAGAATGTGGACCATCTCTGTAAGCTGATGAACAAAGTAACAAGGCAGAAGTACCTGAGGTATTGGAGTAAATTTGTGTGCTTTTCTGGGGTTGATGCTGACAACCTGCCCAAGAGGGAACTCTGTGCTATGTTTTTCAAAGACAGACGAGAGGAAGGGAAGTATAGCAGGAAACCCATGTGGACTTACCACTCCAGCATCAACCCGATTCAATGTTGATTGTACGCTACGTCGATGAGGGAGTTGGGGCATACTACAAGAGTGAGACAAAGATAAAAGGCAGGAGTATTTGAGGAAAATGTCCTGGAGCATTTCCTTTTTGGGGCCAAAAATGAGAATTATGGTTATCAAGCTGTCTTGCTGGTCTCCTGGTTCACATGGCAATAGCCGTGTTATCCACTTGCGGTGGTCACTGTATGGATACAAAGGAGCGCTCACGACGGATGATGTCTGACCAGTTTTAAAGGTCTTCAAGGTTGTTAAGACAGAGGTCACCAACATCCTCAAAAGTAAGATTGAGTTAACATTTACGTGTTTCAATGAGGCTGCAGTGCACAAAAATCACTTTGATTTAGGTATCTCATCCCATATTGTCGTGAAGAGGAGGAAGGAGCTTGCTATGACCGCATCATTAGAAGCTACTTCCAAGCCCTAAATTGTGACTTGAATGAGAGGGAAACCCAATGGGTCTTCTACCATGGAAAGAAAGGAACAGCACCAAAACCATCACTTTTTCTTGACATGCACGTAGCAAAAAACACACTTGAAGACTCAGGGAAAGTGATTACAGCTAGGCTGGCATTTCCCAATCCTAGTGACTATACTGGGCATTGCTTTGGGTGGTACAAGTTACATTTAAGTACATTTTTTCTTGATAACCATCGATTGAACTCTTCAGATGTACCTCATCCTCACTAGCAGATGATAATTCCGCAACTGATGCTCAACTACAAATGCATTTGGGATGGAAGAGTAATGAGATGGCAAAAGAGTACATCGAAAACCCAAAGCCCCACCGGCTGACCATGGCTGCTCTGATCACTGGCTGCAGCACAGCTTCCAGAGGAACCATTGATGGCTATGAAGGCAAACAAGATGCTAAAATGGCTATTTCATCACAGGAAGAAAGAAATTCACAGTCAGCAAAACAATGCAAGATTGACAAACCTTTACACGCAGGGACATTCTAATTTCGTAATTGTCAGGTTTTAATTGTTGATAACCTTAATGAAAATGTCTCAAAATAGTTACTTTTAAAACACACGCATACTTTTTCCCCCTGTGAATTATTTCCCCAAGAAAAATGGAAATGCTTTCTCAAGCACGAGAATTGCCCTTTCTGTAACAGAAAAGTTGTGACCAATTCTCCAATGACGACTGATGACTAAATGTACATCCCTATCAAATGCCTCCTTTGAGGGCTCTTACTCCTGAAATTTTGGATCGTGGATCAATAAAATTGGTACTCCCTCTGTTTCAATATAAGTCAGCCATTTGGAACTAAAGCTTTGATCATTGGCTGATTATAATAATTTTACAAGCTGTTTGACTGAAATGACTTCTGGTGTTGACTGTGATCTGGTGGTCACACAGCATCAGAAATGCTTCAGGTCACTGAGCTAGGAGCTAACATAGTTGTGGATTTAAAGGTGAGATCAAAGTCACACCTGATGTGACTACAACACTTCAGTTCTCGTGGAGAAATTGAAGGATAGTGGTCCAGGAATAAAACAAACACACTCCGGTGAAACAAAAAGTGTTTTGAGACCTTGCATGTCCTGCTGCAGGGAGACCAAGATGATCCACCAGTACAGTTCTATGGGCATGATAGTACTCCAAGGCAAATCATCTTAGCCAGTCATGATCCTGACATGGGACTCACTTCCTACTACATTTGTCCAACTACATTTTTACATACATCCTACAACAATCTTGTACTACAATCATCCGAACAGGTGCATGAATCTAAAATGGCTCACTTATTTAGGAACATCTGAAATGGGATCATGGCTCACTTATTTAGGAACATCTGAAATGGGATCATGGCTCACTTATTTAGGAACATCTGAAATGGGATCATG
>JAAUXU010010157.1_pt1 | contig 18102 bp, 20 predicted proteins | sample 7278151 | NCBI WGS metagenome assembly JAAUXU01 (sample SAMN14350113, study PRJNA611818) | marine sediment metagenome | isolation source: surface marine sediment (1.8m) | place: French Polynesia: Moorea | collected 2018-08 | reverse complement strand
TGACCTGATATTTATACAACTCATTGGTACACCTGTCTTCCCCCCATAAAAAGTTGGATATTTTTTATTTTACCACGCGATTTTTTCCAATTTCCCCCCGGAGAAGTATGGCTTGTCCCACTTGCACTCTGCGCTTACGTTGGCGCCGGAGGACACCAGGGTCTCAGTCAAGGGGAGGTTCTCATTCTGTTTTTAAAAAATAAAATAAAATATGGGGTTTTGTATTATTATTTTATAACACAAATTAGTTTCACGATTTACCGTGACTGCCCAGTGGAGCGGCGCGTATATCTTTGCCCCCGCATAATTAACGTCGGCGCCAGACTCGATGAGGTACATGGCAACCTGAAAAAAATATATATGAATGAACTGTATTTCCCACATTTATTTTCTCTCCGTACCTCCGTGTGGTTTCCCGCGGCGGCCCTGTTGAGAGCTGAGTCGCCGTTCTCTGCTCTGTGGCTCAGATCGGCTCCGGAGGACAGCAACTGCTTGGAAGCCTCCTAAAAGGGAAAGCATAAAAAATGTAAAAAATAAATGTAATTTTAGTTTTGTTGGCTTCATGTCATTCTTACCAGCAGCCCTCCCTCCGCCGCCGCCACCAGCAGCCTCCCGCCCTCCTCCCCTTTGACCAGAGCCTCTGCCGCCGCCTGGCCTTCTGGGCCCGACGCGATCGTGGTCCACAACAGCTGAAACAATTAAATAAATTATCAATTAGTGGGAAAGTTAAGTGCAGGCATATTCGAATTACCTCGAATCCTCTTTCGTTTCCATCTTCCAGCGCCGCGGAAAGTGGCGAGTTTCCCCTCTTGTCTTTAATACGGTAGTCTGCGCTTTGCACCAACTAAAATAAAAGAGACAAGTGCGCAAAAAGATTTTCCTTGGCCAGTGAAAAAGTATTGCTTTCACCAATTCTCTTGCTACGTCGTTGTTCCCTTCCCTGATGGCGACTATGAGCGGCGTCTCCCCTCTGATATTGGCGGCGTCTACGGAGGCGCCAGAGGAGGAAAGAAGAGTGATCATCTCGGGGGTCCTGGAATGGGTTTTTGTGATTGTTGTTGTTCTTCTTTATTTGTGCGTATTTCCCCTACTTTGACATAGCCGCGTAGTGCATCGGCCTCATCCTTGAGAACGAGGTTGCCGCGCTGACGTTGGCGCCTTGATCGATCAGGTATTTAGCTATTTCCAAGTGGCCTCTCTGAAAGGCGGAAATATTCCATTATATTTCCCCTGTTTTGGGGGGAAATATCGCACCCGTGTGTTACCTGTGCTGCGGCCGAGAGAGCCGTCTGCCCGTCAGCGGGAGCGGTGGCGTCAATCTCAAGAAAGGAAAAAAATATTTAAACGGAAAATAATGAGGAAATATGCACTAGTATTGTATACGGGAGAACGTCAAATTTCCGAAAAGAAATCTTTAACCAGTCAAATTTCCGACAAACATCACAACAGGCAAAATTCCGACAGAAAGAGTGAGTGCCTGCAATTCTCCGACACCCATAGAAAGGGAGAAAACTTAACTCTGCTCTCTATAGAAACAGTTACACCAACACTAACCACCGCCCTCCATCCCTTGTCTCTTGGACAAGTCTGTAGATAAACTGCAAAAATAGATATGTATGCCACAGAAAAATTGTATAAATTTTCAAAGCAAACTAAAATACTTAAGACTGCCTGCCTATTCTTTATATGCTTTCAAGTGTTCACCTCCTGTTTCCCCATGCTTACTTATAAAAACTTGTCAATGCAGTCTCTTTATGTAACCATTGCTAAAAGTTGTTTGCAAGAATTTCCCAGTGGAGAGAAGGGCTTCTTGCTCTTTGAAATCCCAAATATTCATTTTAAAAAAATGATCAGCCTGCTAGCCCCCCAACCAGACACAACACACTGATCTGAAGTAGTATACAGATGTACAGTATATCTTTGTATATGTCTCTGTCGGAAATATGAAGGGACAAGGGATATCTGTCGGAAAATTGCAGGGTCCCTGTGTCGGAACTCTGCAGGCAGCCAGAATAACTGGAATCTGTCGGAATTTTGCCTACGCCTCTTGTATACCTGCACTCCCGTTTTGAGCCTGGCTACGACGGCCTCTTCGTCTCCCGCCCTCGCCGCCTCCACCAGTCGAGGATCGCTGGCACCTGCAATTAAAAAAATCATTTTCGAACTTTGAGAAATAATGTTCACTTACATCTGGCCAGCCTCCTGATCCCTTCCCACAGCTGCGGCAGTTCAGGACTTCTTTTCCTAACCAGAAGAACATCTTCCTTGTCCAGCTCCGAGGGAATCCTGGTGGAGAAGGCATTGTCAAGCAGGATAAGCTTGGTGCTGCCGGAGGACTCCAGGCAGGTCAGCAGCTCAAAGTTATTTCCTGAGGTTGGACCAAAATTAAAAACTAGACAAGAGTATAGACAAAAAGTATAGAAATGTTTTTCACCTAATGATTGTGTGATCTCCGAATCCAAGTCATCCTTGCAATTCCTGAGCAGTCCCATTTGAGTCTCCCCCTCTTTGCCGTGGTGGCTCATGGAGAAGGAATCGTTGAAGGAGGAGGAGGAGGAGGAGAGGGGCTCGCCGCAAACGGTCACGTGAACTTCGGTCTTGTTCCACGATCTGGGAAAATGTGTATGATCAATTTTTTTTACAAAAAACAATGATTTCCAACTTGTCATTTCTAAAAAAAAAAATACGAGAAAAATAATCCAATTGTACAATTTAAATCGAATTTGGCCGAATTTATTCTAAACATATCACGGAAGTATCATTTTTTTAAACGGTTCACCGGTTTCTCCTTGTTCTCAACTCTCGAGTTTCGTATATACCTTGGCATGTAGTACGGCGCTGCCACTGCCATCAGCACCAGCAGGACAAGGGCGACCCTGGCCCCTAGGGAGAAGCCCATCCTTGTCCTCACCTTGGAGGGGAGGGGCCAGTTGCTAAAGTGTTCCGCCGTTGTAGACACCCTTCTGCGGACGGTGGCGGCGGCGGGGGAGTCAGACATGTTGAACCTACAATTGCGACCAAAGACATACTTTTGAAACTGTACTTCCAATTACAATTTGCTATGTTTGCCGTCCCCGAGAGTAATTGCTTCTTTATAAGAACATGCGAAGCGCATACAAACTTATTTTATGGCAAAGGTGTGATGATGCTATTTGCCATGCTCTGACATGACCCTCCCACTGTACTCCCAAAAAATACCTTTCTGAGGGGCCGCCGCGTCTAACGGCCATAAATCTGGAAAAGCGGGGATGATACTTTGCCAGACAGCAAGAGACAGTGAACTACACACAAAATCACTTTAGACAAAATAAATCGTAATTCTCAACAGTTTTTCCTCGTATGTGCATTTTTAAAAAAAAGCTCACTTCTTAGCCACCGCGCTCGCCGCCTCCACGGGCGCCATGGAGACCCTCCTGAGGACCCTGACTGCTGGGCCGGGCAGGCTGATGAAGAAGGTCGAGCAGACGGCGACGGCGCCAAGGACGGTGCAGGAGACCAAAAAGTGGTACAGGACGTCGCGGGAGAGGATGATCTGGTTCGGAAATATTTAAAAATACAAAAATCCATATTGTATCTATGCACTCACGGTATACAGGTTCAAAGGGCTTACCTAGCTAGGAAATTAATTAGGAGAGGTTGTACAAAGATTCATTTAAAAGACTTTTCGAAAATTGCATTATTTCGTGTTAGGTTCAGGGCCAGGGCAGATGGAGCTTCTCAAGGTCAACTTTTCTAAAACAGAAGCCAAATTCGATCCTCCATCACCTGCGGGTTGTACTGCAGATGCGGCAGCACCGTGTAGAGGGTCCACAGAGCCACGATGAGCACGCAGGTGCCGAACAGGGAGAGGAGCTTCTGCATGCGCTTCACAAGGCCAAGCTCAGCCTCGATCTGTAGAAAGAGAAACAGAGGAAACAGCAATGTTATTCACGAATATACTGTATGTAGCAAGTGGGATAGAATCCAGCGCCAAAGTCGCTATGAACGTAATGCATGAAGTGGCTTCCCAAATAGGCAAGTATATTTCTTATTTCGTGATGTAGAAACTGAATTAACACCAAAATACAAATTTCCTGCTTAAGACCCGGGCAAAACAGTAGATGGTTTTTTAAAAGAAAATTATTTTAATTCTTATAATTTTTTTACCTGCTCCGCCTGATAGATCGACTTCATGAATGTGACCGGGAACACCAGGGATAGCACGGCCGACAGGACGGGGTCCACCTTGACGGTCTTCTGGACGAGGACGAGGGAGACCAGGTTGAAGGCGAAGGTCAGGACGACCACGGGGAGGGCGTAGACGTCCAGGTAGGTGGCCAGGAGCACCCAGGCCTGGAGAAAGAGCATAAAAAGAGCCAAACAAGGTGACTTATGTATTTTTTGAACTTCACATCAGAAGCTAGACAAAAACAATCGAATTCATGTATGACATCAATGGCCTCCCGAAGAGAGGTAAAATCGATATTTTTTTTCTAGCTTTAGCCCCTCAAAATTGTAAGAAATTGTTTTTCTTGGAACAAATTGAAAACTTGCCTGCAGCCTAAAGAGTATGTTGGAGAGTAGGAATAGGATCCATGTGAGGCTCCTCTTTGGGTTGACGGTGAGGTTGTCCAGGAGGTTGACGGTGCCGCCGGCGTTCAGAAGGATGGAGAAGAGGGAGAGCAGGATCGACAATGTCGGCAAAAATGACAGATTGATCTGTTTGGAGAAGAAAAAACATTTAATTCTCACAGAAAATACAAAAATAATTATTTTTTTGCCTCGTTCCCCCACGCGTTGCTGAAGGAGAATCCCTTGTCCCACGGCGCTGGGAGGATCCCGTGGCAGATCAGGGAGAGGTTGAAGATTACCTACGTTAAAAAAGTATTTCTCTCAAAAAGGCAATTTTTCTTGCTTTATATAGCCGAGCATGTAGTTGGAATAATTAATTACTTTGTTGTTGTTACTGGACAAGCTTTTTTCCCTCCAAGACTAATATGTTTATACATTGAAAGCAAACTTGTAGATCCTAGTGAGATAAGATCCTGTGCAAGCCAGTTGGGCAAATATTATGTGACCAGAATATTTGTCCAAAAGAGCATATGAAATTATTTCTCGTTGTGGCCAATTTTCTTTCTCCACACCTGCAGCGGTGACTCTAGTAGAGCCTGCGACTCGTGGCAGTATGCCACCACCGTCCTTGCAAAATTGGTCAGTTTTGCGTTGACCTTGCAGACTGCGAGGATCGTCCATAGGAAGACGTTCAAGGGATGGCACAGGAGGAGGAAGGCCGAGCGACGGTGGCCAAGCAGGAAGAACTGATAGGCGGCCACGGGACCTGAAAATCAAATATTTTTTTTAAAAAAATAGACAAATTGTTTTTATGCAGCAAAAAAAGTGAATATTGCTTTTGAAGGCATGTGCGAAAGAGTGCCGTCTATCCACAGGTATAAAAAGCGACACGAGACTGGCGGAGGACGCATACGTGTGTGCCAAAAAAATGACAAAATTATGGCGCACAAAATGTACCAAACATATTTTGGTTCTAATAATGCTTTAACATGCCTGGCAGCAGGTCGATGGCTAGCCCGATCCAGAATAGCCGCGTGTATCCGGTGGCCCAGAGGAAGGCCAGCACAGGGATGTCCGAGAGGTGGTCCACGGCGGCGGGGAGGGTGCGAAGGACGAGGCGGAGGGAGTCCACGTAGGAGCCGCGGTCAACGTCCAACTCGGACCTCTGGGTTTCTAGCTTCGGAGGTGGGGTTTTAGGGCCTGTAGGGGAAAAACAAAAAGAAAACTCAACATTATTTTTTTCAACAACTCGTGAGAACTCCCGCCAAGCTTCAGCAAAAAAATCAAAGGGGTGTGTGTGATGTGTTTTTTGTCTAAGCAGCAATGTTTTTTCTGCTGTTTTGCACTACAAGCTATTCCAAAAAAAACAATACGTATGACTTAGCCATAGTTCTCTGTACCCACAATATATCCGCTTTGTTTTTATTTTTACCCATTTCCACTTTCTTCTCCCGCCCGTCCCGGCCTGATTCGGCGCTGGCTTCGCTAGCAGCCATCTCCAAGTCGGTGGAGGACGAACTACTAACGTTTTCTCTCGGCATCTTTGGGGACACTGATGACACTTTCGTACACTTGTTTTTCCTTCAGTTTTCTAGCAGGAAACGGAAATGTTTTTTCCGATACCGCCTCTTGGAGTTGCAGTGGGAAACGTCAAAAAGACAAAAACGCACTTTGATTTGTACGAGTTCTACACGGGTTTCTTCTTCTTCTTCTTCCCTTGCAATTGCGTTGGTACAAAGTGCACACGCAATTCATTCGCACATAAAGAGCATGACAAGACTATGACGTAGCAAGATAGTTGAAAGTTTTTTTTATTAACTGCGGTTGGGTATTTCACTTCGCACCACCAACCACTCTCGGCAGAGGCGAAATTAACAACTGGGGAGGAAGAAAACCAGATTCTTCTCCTGTGAGACGGTCAAAGGCGTCACTTATTTACCTGACCCTAACTCTCCTTCCTACGGTGGCCCCCCGACGAGGGAATCCCCCGTCTCCTATCATATAACTATACCGCGTATACCTGACCCAAGGAGAGGGGGCCCAAGAACAGAAAAAACCCTAGTGGCTAAGACAGGGGGCGGCGCACAGGCTTGAAAATATTGCCAAATGCGGACAGGCCTTCCGAAATCTTTTTAACAGGTTTGACAATAAGAGGTGCTGTACTGTAGTACAAATGTAGTAGTGCAAAATGGTGATGAAAACAGGAAAAAAATTTAAAACGTCTCGGGGAATTTCACTCCCCAAGATGCCCTGGAGTGAGATGGATAGATTAGATCTCTCGTCCTTTTTTGCTCCGAAACCCAGAAACCGGTTGGCGGTCGATTTCGAGCGCCTTACGTCAAAGCGAAAGGGGGGATTCCCTTCTGTGCCATGTTACAGGCAAGGAAGGGCTTCGTCGAGCGCTGTGTCTTGTGCCAGTGTACAAAGGTATGCGATAAATATGACCTAGGTAATTGAAGATGTTTTTTCCTCAAAACTGTGTGCTTTTTCTGGAATATTGTCTTCGAAATGGATTTTCTTCTTTCTGGGACTTACAATAAAGGTATACTATGCAAGCAAGAACTTTTTATGCAACATAAAAGCAATTTCCGAAGTGCCCCTTTCCTTTCAGCGCTAATTATGCACCCCTTCCTAGCGTCTTGGCTCTTTCTTTCAACAGTGCAGTCGAAAAGGCCTATCTGATCTCGAGCATATGGGACCATCCAGGCCTACCCTTGCATCCCATTCGAGATGCAGTGCAGGCCCAAGAACACAAGTCAAAACTTTGTTTGGACTTACCGGTTCCAAAAGTTTTGCCACTTGTCACAAAAACAACTTTATTATTGTTGCATTCGCCAAGAAAAAGAAACAAAACAAAAATCCAATCATCGACCTGGTAAAGAAAGAAACAGACCCTTTTCCCGACTACAGATTATCTTGTTCACACCTACGAACACATTCTGACTTTCCTGTTCTGGGAAATGAGAGTGCGTTCCTTTCGCCTTTTCTTTCGGAGTTGCTAATGGGGAGAAAATGAGAAAAAGGAGGGAGAGAAAGAAGAAGGCCTTTTCTTGACCTTTGCCTTCTCTTCCCGCGGTATTGTGCAGGTGTGTAAGGAGAGGAAGACCAACTTTTCCCAGCTGGGATACTGAGAAAAATACCAACTGTGCCATTTTGTACTTCTGCAAGTGTCCAAACAGCTCAAAGAAAGTTGAGGGCACCATTTTTTGGTGTAAAGTTGAAGATGCTTTTAATTCACTGTTGAAGGTCGCAAAATCTCGTGGTCCCCAATAGACCAGAAATTCTTTCGAATCACGGAAACTTTTTCCTACCACTTTCGCCCTCTTCAAGGAATTATGACGGTTGTCCAAAGGCGAAGAAAAAAGGGAAAAGAAAGAAAGGGAAAATTAGGAGATTGCCCGCCAAAAAGTTCTTTTCTTTTTCTCGGGCGGGAAAAAGGGGGTAAAAGGCTGCTCCGACTTGGAGGAAGAAGAAAAAGAGGAGGAGAGGAGAAGTAAGGCGACAACGCCCACGGGAGTTACTCAGCAACAAGGGGAGAAATGGGAAAGAATGTAGCAATGGAAATAGGTCCAACTCAGGCTTTTTCTTGCGGCATGAACCTACTGCGAGTGGGCGGCACAATTGGAGCAAAATTCGTAGAAACATTTCTTTGCTACACAATATGAGTTTATTTGGTAAATGCTTCTCCTCTACTCTGCTATTCCAGATAATTCCAAAAAATAAAGCTTGTCGCTGTATTAATTGGCACAAATTTGTATGTGCCAAAAGGGGGACAAAATGTCCAGCGTCAGCAACACGCTTCTGAGGGCCTTTCATCAGGGTCAAAAAGGCCCCCGCCCGCCCCTGTTATATTTCACGAATTCCCTCCCTCCCGTTTTTTTCTGCGAAATTGAGAGAGGGTCATGCAGCAAAAGCAGAGAGCCCGTTTTCAAATACGGGGAAAGGAGAGAGGAGGAACATAACTCTTCCTGTCTGATTCCGCCCCCTCCTTCTCTCTTTCTCTGGTGTCTGCCGCCGGCCGCGGTGGTTCGAATTCTCTCTCTCCCCCTCTTCTTCCTCTTTCTCTGTTCCACGAAAAAAGAGACCAAAGCAGAGAGAGAAATGCGGCGCTTACACCTCATCCAGTCCCCCCCCCTTCCCTCTCTTTTCCTCAGTATTCACGATTCCCTTGGACCGACAAGTACCTTCCCCTTCATTCATGATTTTTTTGCCAAATTTGATACTAAACGTGCGAAACTTTATGAAAACCGCAGAATGAAAAATGTGTGCTTTAACAGTGGTTTTGCAGTGAAATGTGACGTGGCAAAAAGTGCCCAATAGTGAAGTTTGTTCTTCTCAGTCATGGCCGATAGGGAATTCGAGGAACTTCAGCAGCAGCAGCAACAACAACAACAACGGCAACTGGACCTTCAGCCAGCCTTAAACTACAAGTTAATATTTGGACTTTTCCTCCATACTTTCCACAGAACGAATCAATGGGTAGAAAACACAGACAGAACCAATTGATATCGATGGTGACGGTGTGGCTTTAATTTTGGGAGAGATCGACCTATTCTATACACATCAAACTGTCAATGACATTTCCGTAATTTAATGCTGAATGCTACAAAGAGAAAGTTTTGCCTTATCGAAATTTCAGCGCGACATAGCCCCCCCCATGATATTAAAACTGGAAACAGCTTTTCTAAATGTTTTTTTCGCACAAAAATGTTCACTTAAGTGCTTCCTTGTCATGCTATCGGTACCACTGTATTTGCTCCTCCGCGGAGTACAAAGGAGTTCTTGCCCTCGTGGCACGATGCCGTAGTCTCTCGTCTGCTGACGCAAAATATTCCGCGAAAGGACGGACGGAGGGGCGGAGGGAAATTATTCCCTGCTGCCCTTGGGAGTTGGGACGGGGACTTTTTTCTCACTCTTTCCAACTCGAATGGCGAGAGTTGCTGCTACAGGGGAAACCAAAAGAAGTGTCAAAAAGCAAATATTCGTCTACATTTAAACCAATTCCTTACAAACTACTGTACAAAGTTTGGAAAAAAGTAATAGTTTTTTTTTCGACTGGAGCCATGGGGTATGATGCTCGAATACCTAGAAGATAGCTATCCCCTCCTGCCACAGGGGTCTGACTTGGAAAGAGATGGCATCAAAAAAGGTCCCCATATTTTCGGGTCATTTTAGGCCAAAGACAAAACAAGAAAAAATCCTATATGTTGATTGTGGGGCGTTTTTAGGTGCCTCTGAATGATTGTGAGTCTATTTGGCTCCCCCTGTATACCTTCCTTCCTATCCTGAACGAAGGAGAGGGGGGAGGAAGGGCCTTCCAGTGTCCCTGCTCCTTTTTGCTGCAGTGCCTCCAATGGTCTTTTCGTAGGCAGCAAACGAAGCCCCCCCCCCCTCCTCCTTCTCTTCCATTCGTCTCTTGCCATCTAATGCAGCTGCAAGGACGAGGACAGGACAGAATAGTAGTGATCGGCTTGCTTACAAAAGAGAGGAGAAGTCCATTGAGATTGTCAACATGCGGCACAGTCCTCATTTTTAGACAAAAAAATCACGGTTTTTCACAAAGCCAGCTGGGTTGAAGTTTCAGATCTACACTCTATAAAGACGGTTAGCTTGGTTTCCCGCAAACTTTTTCCCCCGCATTTGCGTTGGAGAACGACCTGCGCCATAACAATTTCGCACAAGTAGAGCCCGATAACGATTTACTGTGTACCTGAGAATGAACGTGGGGAAGCTATAGTCAAAAGGTTTTTTCCCCTCTTATTCTGCTCAGGCTGGTCCACGGCGTCACTCCGATGGAGGAGAACAAGAGCTTCCTGGAAAAGGTGCAGCTGGGGGAGGCGCTGTGCGGGATACAGCAAGGGAACAGGTGGGAAAAATGAATTTCCCATCTCTAGATTAAATATTTATGCGATTTTTTTCTCTACACGGCAATACAAAGTAAGAGAGTGTTTAATACGGTATATATATTTTTCTCAGGCTGTTCCCGGCCACCTTGCTGGACGCCAATGGCACGCTCACTGCTGCTGCTGCGGCCAACACCTCAGCCCATGCGGCCGCCGCGGCCGCCGCCGCCGCCGCCACCGCGGCCACCCTGAACGGCGGCGGCGTGACGGCCTCGACCGAGGCCCTCCTCCAGGCGCTGATGGCCCCTCCACCGGCGGAGATATGGGGGGACGAAGAGGACATGACGGAAGACGGAGATGGGACAAGGTACTTTCCCATATTTCCTATCTTGATAAAAATCTATTTTCGTATAAAAATGTCCCTTCAGTTCAACTGACGAGGCCCTGTTCAACCTCGACCTCTTGACCGGCCGCCTGGGTGGTCTCGCCCTCCTCAACAACGGCGGCGGCGCCTTAGGCGGAGGAGGGGCGGCGGCAAACCACTTCGGTTTCGACCCCGTGACCCCTTCCTCCTCCTCCTCCTCCGGAACGAAGCACAAGAGGGCCAGCGTTGTCAGGTGGCAGGAGCCAGAGTGCATTGACCAGGTATAAAGACTAACGTTGTTTTCCCAAAAAAAAATTAATGGGGGGGAAAGCAAAGAATGTCTTTTTCCCAAGGTGCCAAGCAAGACGAGGCAGCAACAGCCTCACCACTCATCACTAAAGAACAGGTACAGCAAAAAAGTAGTATTCACGTTAATTACATACTATACCGGTATATTTTTCTATTTCAGCCGAATCGGTTCGGCCTCCTCCTCGCCCAAGAAGACTCCCCCTTCCTCTTCTTCCTCCTCCTCCTCCCCTCTTCGCAAGGTTGAGACGATGGTGAACGGAGACGGAGAGGTATTATATTAGTATACATATGTTGCCTCCACATGAGCTCGTAACACCATCCAAAGGTGACAGTCATCCACCGCCGCCCGCCGCCGCCCTCCCCGGCACCTGAGCCGCCGCCTCCTCCCCCGGCACCTACATCTGCTTCGGACGGTGCCGTGGAACAACTCCCCGGCAGCAGGTCCGGCAGTTTGAAGAGGAGGCGGAGGCTGCCGGAGCTGCCCAAGGACAGGAGGCGTGAGTTGTTGTTTTACCGTTCAAGAAGCTTTTCGAAAGGCAGATTCTGCAGATATTTTTCAGTGTATGGATAGGGAATCCTAGAATAGATCACTTGTACCTACTACATCTTCCTTTGGGAGAGGAGGGAGGGGAGGAAAAACTTTGTTCGCCTGAGCTCAACACACGGGGGAAAAGGGAAAAAGGAGAAGCCATGGAGTGGGGGAGGGAAATTGAGAAGGGAAAAGGGGGAAAATTTGTAATTCCCCACCAAAAAATGAATTTCAGAAGCAGAACTACGGAAAAGCAAAAAAACATAAGATTTTTGCTGCATCGTCTGTGCTCGTTTTCAATTCCTCGTGGTGGCGAATCCTGCCACCCTATTTCCTCATGCCGAGGGCTGAAAGGAAAGGGAAAGAGGAGGAGGAAGGAAACCTCAAAACTTTTTTTCTGTTTCTCCTCCTCCTCCTCCTTTCTTTCCCATGGCTCAGGAGGGAGGGAGACTGCCAGCAGAGGTAGGATTCCCCCTCTATCGCCTGGGGAGAGAGAAAGGGAGAGAGGGGAAAAAAGTCTTTTTCTTGTTCTTCGTCCGTCTGTTGTCGGCTCCAATTTAGTTGTCTGTCAGCGGCTTTTGCCAGTCTGCTCGGTTCTTGGTCATGGATTCCGCTCTTCCCTCCCTCCCCAAGGGAAAAGGTTGTGTGTGTAGGCCCCCTTCAAGGAATGTATAAGACTTTCTCCCCTCATGGCAGAAAAAAGTTAGGGCCATGACAAGCTCTGATGAAAGCTTTTCATTGTTTCTCACGCTCTGAACATTTCTCTATTTATTGCAGCTTTACAAAAGATCCGTCAGGCCTCTCTACTGGAGGAGCTGAGGGAGGCCTGCGCCAAGAAGGCCCAGGACCGGGCGGCGCTGCTGGCGGCGCAGTCGCTGGCCTGTGGCGCAACCGGCGGCGCATCCGGCGCATCCGCAGGCGGAGACAGCGACGCCGTTTCCACCCTGCTGGCGTGCGCCGCAGAGTCGCAGGACCCGCCAAAGCTGCCGCCGTCCTTCATACTCAACCTGGTCAAAAGTAAGCGGGTTTTTTTGGAGGGGGGGAATATATATCAATAAGCGATGGTTTTGGGTGCGACAAAAAAGGCCAAACAATTTGTCTCAAGAAATTAAAGTAGTCTTTCAAAAAGGGAAGAAACGAGAAATTCCGATTCCTCCCACCCCCCCAAAAAGCCTAACAAGTCACTACGCACACCCGAATTGAGCGAAAGAAAGAGGGACTAAAATTTGGAGAAAAAGGGAGAGTACCGCCGCCGCCTTTTTGGTCCAATTTGCGGAGGAGGAGGAGAAGAAGAATCCCGCTCTATTCCCCTTTCCCTTTCCTTAAGGACCCACACAGCCAGAATCTTCCAATTGGACCATTCTCCTTCTTACTCTTCCCTCCTTCCTCTTTTATGCTAATATCCGGGTTGTTGGTGAGAAGGGGACGAAAAGGAAAAATCTGGTTTCCCCCCCGAAATTTCCTATGCAATTTTGGCCGGCCAATGTAACTTTTTTCTTTTGGTTGTTTGTAAAGCCCAAAAAATAGGTTGAATTTAATAGCTTTCAAGCTGTTCGTATATCGCAGCGCCAAGACCCAAAGACAAACGATTTCCGATCTGGGGGGGAAGAAATTCACCCGAGCATGAATTCATTGATATCGATTTATTCAGACATTCACTGGGAACGAAAATTCAATTTCGGACTCGATTCCTTGAACTGCTTGTTTTCTATCCCCTTGATTATTTCCCCACAAGAAATATAAGAATCTCCATCTCCTCTCTCTCTCCCTCTCGCTCCAAAAACCAACTCATATGACAAGCAAAAGAGACCGCAGCGAGAGGGAAGAAGAAGAGGAACTCAAACCAGATCTCGTCTCTGCTTTTACGACGAAGGCGCCCAAACTTTCTTACGGTCTTGTGAGTGAGGCCGCTGTTGGATGTCTCCTCCTCCTCCTCTTCTTCTCTCGCCGCCGGCTTTTTGGCACTTCCATCCCTCCTCTCTCTCTCTCTCTCTCTTCCCCTCTCCTCATTTCCTGCAGAAGATAGTTAGGAGGCAGAGGGAGCATGGTCGCTACATAGGGTAAAAGAAGATTGTCTTGGAGGCGTCTTGAGAAAAAAGCTGTAGTATTTTTTTGGAAAAAGTGTTTGAAAATATATTTTCGAATCACCATTGACGCTTTTTTGAATGCCTGCCTTGGCTGTGACGGTCCTCTGTCGTCTTTCTCAATCTCGAAACCGTCGCCACAACAGCCTGCTATGTAGCACAACAAGAAAGCCACGGGAGAGGAGGGACGGACCAACGGCCACAGAAATGCCTCCAAGCAAGCAAGGGAAAGGCGGGGTTGGAGGAGCTACAGAGTGATCCACATGAATTGCCACGCTATTTTTGGAAGCCCAGTCTACTAACTAGCAGCATATTTAAAGCCACATGTTTTTCGGATTGTAGTCCAATTAACCTTTGACAAAAATTTGAACATTAAGAGGTCTCAACTCTCAAGTGACTTTTGGAGGAGTAGTCTTCCAAAAAAAACACCCTTTTGGTTATTATTTTTTTAAAAAAAATCTATAGCTTTCAAAAAGTATTTAATTATGATCAAGTAGTGTTCAGAATTTTTTTTGGATTATTTGGTGGTGTGTCAATCCTATTGGACCCCCCTGTAGGAACTCTCTCTCTCGGATTTGTTTTGTAGCGGAGGGATTAGAAGGACATTTTCGAGAGCCTCTTGAAAGTCGAAGTTGGTTCAATCGGGGTTAAGAAAAGCAAACCCAGTCCCGCTGGAAATTTGCAAACAGAATATCAGGCCGAAAGAGCATTTTTCTTTTTCTCTCTCAGTTCTGGCATTACTTCAATTCAGCGTAACGCAATATAATAACGCGTTGTGTGCTTAAAGGCCTTCGGGAGACAAACCCCAGGTTGAATGAGGAGGATTTCTGGTCGGATTAGTTCCCCCCCTTTTGTAACGTGCACAGTGTCCTCTCATCCCCCTCCCTCCCCCAATGCCAAAGAGGACGGAGGAGGGGGGGGCATGTTCAGTGTATGGATCCCCTTCAACCTCATGCCAAAGCCTCTACTGCGGCTTTCAACCATTTTTTCAGCGTCTCTCAGGCGCAAATAACCTAGACTTACCTTGATTGTTGAATCCCGTACCTAAGCGAGGCTAAAGGGGGACATTTTCTGTGACGATATCCAGACTGCACGCCTCCGCCTCCGCTCTATATGCGAGTAGTGTGTCACGGGAGGGCCCTCCGTCGAGGGGAGGAGGAGGAGGACGGTGAACAATCAATTTGGCCGGATAGAGGAGGAGCCTGTTTATTCATGGCACGGGGAGGGCGATATTGTATGGGGGAGAGACAGGCATGGCGTGGATAGATAGCAGGCTAGGCGAGACGAAAAGGACATATCTCTCAATTTGCCTACGGTACAATAAGGCTAAAACTGTTGCGCTTTGATGGGGGGCGGCGGCTCTAAATGCTTTCAAGGCGGCTCAAAAGCTCGTTTACTATGTAATTTTTGCCGTGGAAAAGTTCGGTTCAATTAGTTTCATTCAGTGAAGCATTATTTTGTTATTCCAGGCGAGACCCTATCCTCAACCTCGTCCTCTAACCAGTCTCACCAGCCCCACCTGCACCACCCTCACCACCACCCTCACCACCAGAACCCCCTGCTGAACGGCGGCGGCGTCCCACCCGTTCCCAGCAGGCACTACCACCCCCAACCTGGCCGCCCTCACCACCACCACCACCACGCAGGGGTGCACCACCATCACCACCACCACAACGGCCTCGACGACTCGGGAAACTCCACCAGCCACTCGCCGGTGGAGGCCGACCAGGTAAGACGTTGTCAAATTTAAAAAATCGGATTATTTTTATAGAAAGGCACTAAATGTTTCAGAGACTGAACCACCGCTGCAGTCCAAAGAAATCTCCCAAGAGAGTCGCCAGCAGCAGGGCGGCAACAGCAGCGGCAGCGGCGGCCAGCTCAGTTTTGACTGCCGCCGACGTGGAAGGTTCGAGAGAGATTTTCGAATTTTGCTTGTGTGTCATTTCTTGAAAATCGAATTGAGCTGGAAATAGCACAAAAGAAGAGCTTTTTTGTTTTCCTTGCCCTGAGGCAACAGGCTGAAAGTGTATCAAGGTTAGGCCTCAAAAAACGAAATGGACGCCGGGGAAGGAAAACTTCACAGGAATGTTGAACAACCAGTAAACTACGCTGCCCCCCAAAAAAGGATCGTTTAGCAGGGGAAAACGTGGCAGAACTAAATGAGGAAGACGAATAGTTTCCCTTCTCTTTTTTTGCCGCACACAACGAAAAAAAGGGCTTTTCGGGTAATCAGGGGAGGAGGAGGAGAAAGAGAGCAACAATTTTTTCCCCTTTTCCCCTTTCGCTGGCGAAACTGCTCCCAGGAGGGAAATTATTACACGAAAGGAATGCCCCCCCCCCCTCCAAGGTCCCAACAAGGGACAACAGGGGGGGGGGGGTTTACGTACGGCAGTTTCCCTTGCAACAGTCTCGAAAAAAAAAGTTTGAAGGAATTTGCCAAAGAGTTGGCTTGCTTAAATCTAGGCTAGCCGCTGCATGGTGGCGGTGTTTTCCAGAGTAGTTTGCAGCTAGCAGGATTGCTGCTATAGTACTGCTAGTCTGGGCTGAGGAGGAGGAAAAGGAAAAGTCTAATAGTACAGAGTGAGGCCGGGCCCTCCTCCTCCTCTTGCTGGAGGAGCATAGAAGGAGGTTTGCGTGCGCTGAGGAGGAGGACGAGGTAGGTGAAAAAAAGGGAAAGAGGGCCAGGGGTTTTCACATTCATTAATCTGGGAAAATCGGGCCAAGCAAAATAAAACAGAATGCCGAAAAACACAAGTAATCTTGTAAGAAACATTTAAGTACAGTCGGTAGAAAAGCCCTGTTTTACCTTTTCTTCTTCTTCGCGGCAGCTCCCCCTCCTTCCTTTTCTCCTTTAACCTTCGCAGGAAAGCGTTGTAGCAAGGCTTTACCGTTCGCCGCTGGACTCCCCCTCCCCCTCAGTCTGTGTTTCCCCCTCCTCCTCCTTTTGTTTTCTTCAAAAGTTTCTTCGCCATCGTTCAATGCCTCAACGGGAGAGAGAAGAGGGGTGAAAAGGGAAAAGGAGGGCCCGGGAGAGCATAAGAGAATTTGTCATGTAAGAAAGGGGGGGAGGGAGACACCTCTGGGCCAAAGAAGGGCCATTCATGCAGCAAAGGGCCCATATGCAGCTGCTGATATTTCTTGCGGCACTCGCTCATTTCCCATGTAGTAAGGAAAAAAATAAACCTTTGCCCGGGTTGTGGCTCTCTGGTTTTTTTTTGGGGGGGGGGGCAGGGGGACGGATGAATCCGCGCAAGGTCTCTCACCCCCCCGTCCTCCGTCCTACCAATCAAGACTGATTGTGTGGGATGGGGAGAGACAGAGAAAGGGGGAGAGGGGGGGGAGAAAAAGAGCAACATGTAGTGTGCGCAGTGCTGTACAAATGTGGGAAGGTCCCCCCTCTTTCCCACACTGCCCTAGTTGTTCAACCAGATGTGTAGTAGCAATGCTGTGGCATGGGCAATCTGCATGCTGGCTGGTAGAGATAGTTTTCCAAATGTGGGAGAGGAAATGTGCGGGAGATGAAAGCAGCATCGATTTTTTTGGACCTTTTGCAAGCGGCAGAAGAAAAATGTGCCATAGAAACGGTATCCAGGTTCGTCTTTGGCCTTTGAAAGCAGAAGCACGGATTTAATTTCAAGTGAAGTACTGAATGTTCCTTTTTATCTGCGGCACAGCCGACAGATCAGGGAGAGGAAAGCATTGTTCTTCTTTTTGTTGTTATGGGATTTTTGGGGACTGTTTTCTGATCTCCCAAGTACACTCAAAAGGGAAAACGGTTTTTTTTTTCAGAATCCCTGAAATACACTTTTTTGGGGTGCATCCAGAGAAAACTTTTCTCCAAAATGGGCGCATTCACAAAAGAAGCATTTTTTAAAAAAAATGGATGCATTCACAGATTTTTTTTTTCTAAAAATGGGTACATCAAGACAAAACTTTACTTCAAAATGGAAGCATCAAGTTCCTTTTTTTACCGGAGTTTAGAAAAAGAATTTGTTCTGTCAATGTGTCTGTGACTGGGATGTTATCAAACTTAAGACTGAATCAAAGTTAAGTCTGATCGAAACAAACGCCGCAGATCAGTGAAAGTTTCCCTTTCTTGTTTCAATTGTACTTTGTACATTGTAATTGCTTTTTTGTGTCTGCCGTACATGTGAAGAGACAAAAAGTAATAAATGGGGATTCCTTCCCCCCAGCCCACACTCTTTTAATGTAGTGTACAGCACACTGGAGTAGTATGTAGAGAGCCAAAAGCACTTGTTCCTTGCTCTCTCCTTCTCCTCCTCCCCCTCCTCTCATAACCAGAAAGGAGCCACCCTCCCTCCTCCTTTCCACTTGGCGTGACCGGAATGCCCGATTATTTTTATTTTCTTGCGGCAAAACGGGGTGTGTCGGCCGTCGGGTGCAAGCCAGCCAAGCCACCTC
>JAAUXU010138869.1_pt1 | contig 18103 bp, 19 predicted proteins | sample 7278151 | NCBI WGS metagenome assembly JAAUXU01 (sample SAMN14350113, study PRJNA611818) | marine sediment metagenome | isolation source: surface marine sediment (1.8m) | place: French Polynesia: Moorea | collected 2018-08 | reverse complement strand
CCCCCCCCCCCCCCCCCCCCCCCCCCCCCCCCCCCCCCCCCCCCCCCCCCCCCCCCCCCCCCCCCCCCCCCCCCCGCCGCCCCCAGCCCCCCCCCCCCCCCTCCCAGGCTGTATAACTGTCTATTTTTGACTGACTTTTGCTGGGATCAAATGCGAAAGAATTTATCTTAGACACTACATGTGACGCCCGCCTGATCTGCAGCGCTGCAGAGCGCTGCAGGCTCCGGAAGGCGCATGTCCACATGTCCACGCACATGTACGTATTTGGTTGCCACAGCTGTCGTTCAGGCTCTTCTATTGTTGCTGCACCCGGATTAGACTTTGTCCGGGCGTTGAAAGAACAGAAAGAGAAAAAAAACACCTCTTTTTTTAATCTCTCGAATTCGTGCAAGTGACGTTTTCACATCTTAACAGAATCATCGTGTGGTGATTTCAACGCGGTGTTAATTGAGACATTTGGCTTCGCACGCGCAGGACGAACCCGGAGGCAGGATGAAAACCCCGCGTGCAACAAGGACTCCCTTTTTTTAGGCCTGGGATCCCGGAAATATTGGCAGAGCCAAGAAATTTGCTTGTCTGCCAGCAGCGGCCGCGTTTCTGTGGCTGCCACAGGCTTGTTTTTTTATTCAATCACTTGCCTGATTGATGCAGCCCATGCGATGACTTCCAAGTGTAGCAACCCCCAAAAGTCGTGTCAGCCTCCCCCCTACAAAAAGCTGTGGAGTGCCCGCTTTTTGCTCTGGGGCCCGTTTTCATGTTGGGTAGGTGCCCCCCCCCCCCGAAGGCACCTTAGAACCTGATTTTCGCCACCCATCACCTGGCTGTGGGTGTTGTCTCTGACTTTGTGAGCCCGTCGACGACAACTGGACGTTTCCTCGATCGGTCTGAGCCTTTTTTTGTGGCATCTTTTTTTGTACACCCGGTTCTTCCTCCTGTCAACACCAAGGAAGGGCGTGACGCCCAAAATGGGGCTCACGTCCATCTATCTATATATGTATGTACATATAATATCCGTACACACGCAGCATATCTGGGAAGTGACAGTGACGAATGCATTGACTTTTGTCTCATTCTCTCTCCTGGTGCCACTTTCTTCGTGTGCACATCTGGGCAACAAATCTAGACTCGATAAATCCCAGAACTAAGCCTTGGACGTTTTCTACTATGACTGACGTTAGTGTGCAGCCAAAAAGAAGACCAAAGCTGAGATTTCAATCTGACTTACGCTACAGTGACAGAATGGGGCGCCCCAATTTTTTGGGTGTGTCCCGGTCCAGGTAGCTCACACACGCACACCCGAGTTGGGGCGCGCGCGTGCGCCTGCCCAAGTCGCTGTGCGACCTCTCAGGCATGCTGCTGCTGTAATGTTTGCATCATGCGCGCTTAACATGACTCAATAGTGACAAAAGCGTGGCTTTTTTGCCATCATTGCAACTCGGCGGAATAAAAGCACCACATGGATCTTCCTGCCTCTTTACCCAGAAACTTTCCGTTTGTTACAGCGAATTTGCATGGGGATTTTTTTGCAAACTCTGCAGCCACGTAATAAAGTGTGCACTTGTCTGCTGCCAGCCAGGCAGGACAAAAGGATCAGCAGCGGCTGTTGTGCAGTTGTGGCAACCTTTGTGCGTGCGTCCCTGCGTGCGCGCGCGCGCCCGCGTGTTGCTCCGTACCCGCCACTTCTCCCGTGTGAAACGACCTTGAAAGTTTTCTTTTTGAAACCAGAAGTCCCAAAATTCTCCCTTACTTTTGTCTGTTCGAGATGAAGCTGTGGCTGATGTCGGGACTGCAGCTGTGGCCGATGTCGGGGCTGGAGCTGTGACTGATGTCAGGGCTGGAGCTGTGGCTGGAGCTGTGGCTGGAGCTGTGGCTGGAGCTGTGGCTGGAGCTGTGGCTGGAGCTGGGTCCAAGCTGGTCGGTCTCATCGGGTCCACTTTGTCCCACACAACGCTCAGTGGCAGACCTGAAATGTATTCCAAAGAAACGTCTTTTTTGCCATCACTTTTGTCCGTTGAACGCCCCATTGAAACCTGTTCTGTCTGATCGGAAAGATACAACATTTTTAGCTTCATAACATTTCTACCTTGAGAAGCTGGGAAACATGAGGTTTTGGCCTTCAGCTTTGTTGCTGTGCCCAATGCAGAGGCTTAATTTGCCGTCTCTTTATTATGGGGTGGCCGCATGGGTATTTCTTGGGTGTGTGAGACAGAAAATGGGCTCTCCTGACACCGTAAAGTCTTCTTGCTCTGCCCATTTCTTATGGCTGTAATGGGTTCACATTGTTGGGGTCAAACAGCCTGCGAGCACCTGAAGAAAAAGCCTTTTTTGTTGAAAGAGCTCAATGTACGTATTATGGGCTGTTCAATGGTGAATGCATTCATGAGTGCAGGGTGGATATTTAGGTTTCTGCCTGAGAAGACGCACTATGTGCATTTTTTCACGTACACTCATAGTTTATGCCTTTTTGTTCAACATCGTGTGATAGTTCAGAGTGTTCTTTGGCGGATCAAACAAACATGTTCAAACTAAGTAACCTATTTCTTTTTCTAACATATTTCAGTCGCGCAGATCTAGACTAAAAATATCTCACGTCCATCATGTTCTGTTAAGTCAGATTGAAACATGAGCAAATTCTGCTGCTTCTTTCTCTCCTGACACACGACATTTGACAGAGGTTCTTTTTTGCTCATGCATCTCCCTCGGTACAGGGTGCCCAACTTTTGGGCATGCCCATGTTTCGAGCCCCAGAAACCACGGTTGCTGTTGGCCCAACTGTCCCTGACTGCAATTCACTGGAAAGTGAAGTGATTTGGCAGGAACGAGCTGATGCGCGAACGCCATCAGCTTGCACACGACCATCGTGGTCTGGGCCAAGATGCAGCTGTTCTTCTCCGCGTCTGGGCTGGCAGCGGATGCAGCAGTCTCGGACCAGTTTACCATATAATTGGGTCTTCACGCTTTATCGATTAAGTAAAGGCAAACGAGCATCTTTGGCTCCCCAATTGGGGACCTTTTGCTTGGGATGACTTTTTTCCCCGTCTTTCCTGGGAAGAAAGACAGGGTTGCCAAGTGCGCCAAAAAGACCCCCGTCCATAGTTCAATTCGGTGGTCTCTGGATAAAAAAAGGATCCAGAGGAAACTGTACATTTAATATCAGAGTGGCAACGCTGGACATCACCTGACCACCATTGACGCACAGCGCCGAAGAATGTGAACAAATATGAGGATCTCCTGAGCATTTAGTTCACGTTGTATATCCGGTGACCACTGTAAAACAGCTCTGTTATGTGTAGAAGAATATCTGTGCCAAGCTCGACCACACCCCAAGTGTCCGACCCTCCCTCCAGGCCCCTCAATCACAGGATCTTGAAGAATTAAGCTCGATCAGAATGAAGGAGGGAAGGGGGGGCTTAAGGGGGGATACCCGCTGGGAGGAAGCAGCGATTTATTACGCCAAGAACTGTCTGTAAATAATAGAGAGCAGCAGTCAAATGTCAGTGGCACGCAAAATGTCGAGCAGCAGCCCCAACAGTGTGGGCAGCAACACCATGACAGCCTGGAAGGTCTCCACGGTCGTCGCCACCGCAAGAGAGAAGAACTTGTTCAATTTTTCGTCTTGGTCAAGGCCAAGAAGAAGCACCGGAGACTCTTGTAGAGCTTCTGCGTGCAAAAAAAAAAAGGTCAAAATTTGCAGCTTTGGTAATCTTTTTATGACGACTGCATCCCTTTGTCAGGTTTCTTGCAAAATCTTATCTGCATATGCGAAAGAAGAAGAAATGCAAGTGTGTGAGTACAAAACCACAGCTAAAACTGGTTTTCACAAATTGCGGCAGATCCATGGTGATGACGCAACCTCTTCTCCTTTTTCTCCTTTTCCCTCTTGTCCTTCTTGACGTTCGTGTCCCTCTCAACGGTCTCCTGGGCCTGCAAAAGCGGGCCGGCACAGGCCCGGTGTGCATCTGGGCACCATCCTTGTTTTGGCATCTCGTTTTCATGACCCCATCTTTTACAGCAGAGGAAAAAATGAAGAAGATTTGCCAATTGAGATGCTCGCAGAAGTCAAGACTGTGAACTTGTGGCATTTTTCCTGCTGTGCAAAAATCCTTACAGAAATGTTAATACAGTGGCTGTTTTGACCTGAAATGAAGGATCCACAGTTTGAACGGTGTGGCAGAATTGAGTGCCAATGTTTTAGCACTTTTGTGGCGTGCCAAAATCTTGCATGAAACCAATCAATGTGAATGCTCGTTTGACCTGAAACAAAAGTGCAGCCTTGGGCGAACCCGTTACACTTTTTGGATACTTCTGCCACCTGTTGTTTGTTTGTCTGCCTGTTCGTCTGTTTGTCTGTTTGTCTGTTTGTCTGTTTGTCCGTCCGTCCGTCAGTTCGTCCGTCCGTCCGTCCGTCAGTCTGTCTGGTCATTTGCCCCAAACAAAATGATGTAGGATGTTGGAGCCAATCAGGGCCAAGGTCATCCCACACTCTTGGACGAGCTCACTGCTGCTGCCGTTGCCGCCCATACAGCGGAACATGAACTGGGCCGAGTGATACCTGTTCAAGGCGTCAACTCTTAATGATGAGAAATGGATTATGGCGGAAAATAATTAGACACGGGAGGAGTTGGACTTGTGAGTTCTTCTCCTACACACAAAAGCTTCCATAGATGATTATCAACCCTCCTCTGAGAGCTCATTAAAACGGGCAAACAAAGAACCACTGATAAAGTTGAGTCCTGGCTTTTTTTTTAATTATTCTGAGATATTTTCAGTAGAAACTGGTGCATTTTTTTGTGGGCTGAGACGATCCTGGCCAGTTCTCAACGGAGCAGAAAAGGGTTGTTTCTGCTCTGCTGACTCGGTCAATGACGAGAATTGAGCTAATGCAGTGGTGTTTGAGCATGTTTCTCTCTCGGGCATAAGTGGAGTCGTCCATTCTCTCAAGGTTTTCAGCGTTGTCTTGTCCATCAAGGGCAGCAACAGGAAGAAAAGCGTCATTGACGGCAGAAGTGGCTAAATGGAAGTCGGTTGTTGTCTGCAATCGCAGAGCCATGGATCAAAATTGGTGGAGGGACTCTAATAAGGCAGAGACTATGTGAGGGACTTCATTCCACAGTGGACTCCGCCTGTGGCGACGGCGGCGCTCCAAGGCCGCCGGACGGGCGCGGGTGCTGCCACCGCTCTGTCCGGGCAAGACCCGGAGGAGGGGAGTCACCGTAAGCGGAGTCCACTGTACTTGATTGAGCTGTTCTGCAGTCTTGGGCTGAGCTCACGCAGAGACCCAAAAACACGTACGCAAACTGCAACTTCTCTTCCTGGCGAGGCCCACCTAGGCCTACTGCCGCGAAGGCCCTCCCATTGCTGCTGCTAACAACAACAGCTTTTTTGCGTCAAATCAATATACGTTGAGGAATGACGCAGTTTCGTTGTTCAAATCGATCTCTTAAGGAAGCTGCAGGAAGAGGAAGAGAGAGAGAGAAAAAAAAGGGGACCGCGAGATTGTGGTTTCACCGGCCTAATTTCCACGTGCGCACGTCCGTATGCCAGGCCTAGCCAGGCCTACCTACGCAATTGCGCATGCGTCACACGTACGCATGCGCGCCACGTACACAAGTTTAGGGCCGCTTGACATGTCGGGGGAAATCATTTAATGCAGTGACTTCACTACCTGTGTGTACGTAGTAGTCATTCATTATTTATGCCGGGTCATCACTTTAGAACGACTCCTTATTGGACTAGTACAGCTCGTCCTCGTTCTCCAAGTCGCACACGCTGCTGCAGCAAGAGTTCACTCTCACTTTCCGACTTCGGCCAACCTGTACTTCAGAAAGCCGCACTTATCTACTCATGTGTGACGCAGCCAGTGAGATGCGTACGGCGTCAGAGGACTCGTGACATTTCAATTTCCTCCGATTGAGGCTGGGGGAAAAAGGCAACAGGAAGGAAATAGAGGGGGGGGGGGGAAATCCCCCTGCAACTCAAATATCTCTGACTGCTGTGAAGTCCTTGAGACCACAGCAGCATCCACAAAGAACAGACTCATCTAATCTTTGCGCAGGCCATGTTTAAAGTCCAGTTTCCCTCGAAGGCCGAGAGTGGCAAATAAGGAGGCCTTTGCAAAGTTTGCCTTTCTTTTTCTTTGTTTTTTTTTCTCCACCGCCCTCTCATTTAGCAGAAAATGAAGTCGCAGTTTTCATCTCTCTCAGTGGCGTCATCATCATCATCATTAGGTAGCCCCCTCTGGAGACCTCACACGCACCGTGTGAGCCGCGCTAAAGTCGCTGCGTGCACCTGACGCAGTTCTGCGCGGCTCGCACGACCGACATTTCGCAATACCTCTTTTTTTCTCGCTTTTTATCGCCGACTCTAATTGAAATGCGGCAAATGTAAGGTCGGGAAGACGCGAATTACTTTTCTCCGCAGGTGGCTACGAGATTGTTTTCTTCTTCCTTACAGTAAAAATGCAATGAAAACCTCTTTTTTTTTCTTTCTTCATTTGCTTCTTCAGCAAATACCTCTATTATTCTGCACTAGACAAACAGAGGTGTCGACTTGGAGCGCCTCCTTCAGGCCGGCCTGCACGGGTACAATTTTCGCACGGGGGGGAGGGTGAAACTTTGTGAACGTGCGAAACGCTCGCGCGCCCAAGAAGGAGGTGAAACGCGCGTCCGCCGTCGTCGCCGTCGCTGCAGTCGTTGTAGCTGTCGTTGTCGCACTTCGTCTTCCTTGCATCGAATTTCTTCCCCCCTCTAAATGGAAGCAGGAGAGGCAATTAAGTCCTCGCAGGTCAAGGTCTAGAGGTGGGAACCCCTGAGGCTTTGGAGAATCTTCAACAAAAGCATTTGAAGTCACCTTCATGTAATGAATGACTTTCTTCTTTAGTGACGGAGGCATTTTTCGTTCTCCCTTCTCTTTCAGGACCACATCCAGGAGGTGCTGAACAAGTGGGAGAGCATCGACGATGAGATCTGGGCCAAGATCATCGTGCTGGAGAGGAACCGGAGGGTGGCCAAGGCCTACGCCAGAGCCCCGGTGCTCACAGTCAACGGATCGGACGACGGATTCGACGGATTCAGGTCTGTTTGTCACTTGTTCGTCTCTGTCCTCGGTGTCGACGTTTCTGTCCTCGGCAGGATCGGTCTCAGCGGCTTCGAGAACCCAATGCGCGACCCCAAGACAGAAGAGGTCAAGAGACTCATAGGACAGGTGAGTTCAATGGGGCTGAAGAAAAGGTTGAGGTACGTGCACGTATGTGGTGACTTTGCTCATGCTCGATCACGTCACTGACAGGGTTGCAAGATCAAGATGGACGACAGCGGCAACATCCTTATCAAGAGAATCGCCAAGAGCAACGTCTATGTCAAGAGCACAGAGGTCAACGGACAGGTTTCACTCAACAAATTAATTATAAAGACTCATTCGAGAATGAATTGTTTGCTTTTTTTCTGTATAGACATCTGGTGATGACACGGCCATTTCCAACGAGATCCTGAAGCTGCCCAACGGCCAGTTGGAGGCGGAGAAGCCAGTCAGGCTCTTCGACATGAAAAAGTTCCAACAGGTGAGTTCAACACCAACTTGTCGTTCCATAAGTGCCCGGATGCCCGGGTCTAGATGTCCCGGACAGCGAGTGTCGAACTGGGTCCAACGAGTATCCGCCCTACAAAGATCCTCATCTCTTCCTCCCGCAGAACGTGAGCCGCGAGCTGAAGCGCGGCTATCCCGATCGCCGTCGCCTCGAGTGCCAGTGCATCAGCGCCGTGGCCTTCGTGAGGAACGAGGGAGACCTGCTCGAGTCGCCGTGCTGGATCATGCTGATCAACGTCGTCGCCATGGACATGCTCAGGTCGAAGATGCCTCCAGGTGAGCTGAACAGGGTTGATTGTCACGACACTTCTCGGCGGACGGCTCGTACAGCCAGATGCAGTTGTCGTCGCAGCTGCGGAATTGGCTGTGCTCGTTGACCCCGAGAGCGTTGGCAAACTTGTCCCAAAAAAAGTCTTCTTTGGCACAGTCAAAACTCCTCGCTCGGCCATCGACATCCGCAACCGACCGCGCATCCCGATCCCGGACGAGGACCCGTACTCCATCGCCGGAAGCGGAAGCAGCGGATCCAGCGGAAACGGAAACAGGTTTAAAAAGCTTTCTTTCTCACTCACTTCATGCACTGATCTGACCTCCTCATGATCAGGGATAAATCTCGCGACAAACCGCCCAAGCTGCCTCCTAGGGAGAACCACGGAATCTACGCATCGCGCAAGCCAAGGGTATGGATCGTCACTGATATTCGTAGAGTCGATGCTGGAGCAGGTAGAATAGAGCTCGAACGTCTTTTGACCGTTCCAGGGTGACTACGAGCACATGGACGAGCAGAGGTTCCGCCAGCAGCTGGAGGCCAGAAACAAGGCGGCCAAGAAGGCGGATAACAAGAGGAGCGGTGAGTGAGCGCAATCACACGAGGGACATGCATAATCATTGTCTGTTCACCTCCTGTCTGTTAGATGACCCTTACTACATCGGCCTCCGCGCCAGGATCCCCAACTTTGCCAAGAGCAAAGCGCAGAAGGAGAAGGAGGCCAATGCCCTGTACGCGAGGCTGCCCGCGCAGAACCAGGTGACTGAGTCTACTTGATAGATGTTTTAAGGCTAGACAGTGGCCTTCATGCTTCCCACTTCCTTCTTTCTCCAGCCGTCCGCCGTCGGCCTTCACAGTCCTTACGGGCCCCTCCCCGGACAAGGAGCCCCCCCAGTGGGATGGCCTGGAGATCATCCTGGACGAGGATATCTCGACAATGTTGAGGTTGAGAGCATGCACAAGCACAAATGCATCCTTCATTACTGCTCATTCACTCTTTCCCTCTCTCTCTCCTTCACTCCCTCGACTGCATCTCAGTGGCCATGAACACTGGCTACACGTTCCGGTCCAGGCCCTTCGAGCGCAACCCCACCACCTGGGTGCCCCAGGCTCCCCTCAGAAACGGTGAGGAGGGTCGAATTGCACAATTTTTCCTTGGACACCCTGTACAAAGTTTTCACTAAAAAAAAATTGATCCTAATACTTACTCAACTAGCTATGCATACCGTATGTGTTCTCTGCATCCCTGTGATTGCCCATCGGGTCGGTCAGACAGATCAACAACGCTGCCAATGTCGTACGCGCACGTGTACGGGGTCGGATAAATCTAGAACTTGCCATTCCTCTTCTAGTCGTCCCTGGGGTCGCCTTGGCCTTGGTCACCCTCTTGCCCGGGTTGCACATGCCATCCGTGGCGGGCTTGGGGTGTCCAAGGGCCTCGGTATTGGCAACGCAGCTCAGGACTTTTTTTCTCTCATCACGCCCAAGCGCATTTCTTTACAACGATTTTGTTGAACGACCCTGTACAGACACGCGTTCCAGCAGCTCTGCTTGATCTCTCTGAACATGTAGCTCATGTGGTACGTACCTACTATGGCCACCCTGTAAAGACTTGTACAGAATGCTTCCTTCGCCCTTGTTGCTGTTGTCGTTGCTGCTGCTGCTGCTGCTGCTGCACCTTGTCTTCATGTTGTTGTTAACAACCGTATGCGCAGGGGGGTTAAAGTGGTTGATTGCAAGACTTCCGTTGAATGTAAGAGATCGAATAATGCCGGCATTTTCTCGCCCCCACCCCCTTACCAATTTCCTTGCACCACCCTGTCCTCCACTCTCTTCTTTTCTCTCTTCAGCAATGACGGAATGGGAGTCGTACTGGCAGAAAGAAAACTGACAGACAGACAGTCAAACAAACAGCAACGCACGGATTTCTTGCTCACACTGCCCAAGGGTAAGAAGGGAGGAACTCTACCAGACACAAGTTCGTCGTCAGCGGAGCTCGGAATTTTAGTTGAAAGCAAAGAAAAAGTAAAAGAGGGAAATTTGGGTCAAAACTCTCCGTGGTCATAACAGGAAAATGTCAAAAATATTGTTAAAAAAAGTAACCATAGTCAGTTAGACCGCTAAAATTCCAAGTTCTTCGTCTCGAGGAAGAAAAAAAGCGCCAACTATAATACCGAAGCACCCAATCTGTGTGTGGTGTTTGACAGCTGTTGCGAATGCCTGCATGACAAACTTTCCTGGACGGCAGGAGAAAAAGTAAAAAAAAAAATGTTGCTCATGTGATCGTTGGCACTGCTTCTTCTTGGCATTTGGCACACCTAACACACGTACGATGCCAGATTTGGTTCGTCAGTTTGTCTCGTTGCACGGGCCAGGAGGTGATGTTGTAACCACGCATCTTTCCAGATTACGAGTCCGACTATTCCCACATCTACGGGCGCCTGCCGCTGCCCACCAGGTTCCGCCAGTTCCCGGGGGGCCACGTCCTCAGCAGGCACATGTACGTCAGCGAGTGGGAGTAGGAGAAGACTTTTTTAGTAGAAGAAGAAGAAGCAGACAAATCATCAACTGTATGTAGTAGTACACGTATGAGTAAAAAGAAAGTTTTTCTTGCCTTGCCCGACCCAATCCTCCATTCTTTTTTGTACGACGAACACAGTAAAAAAAAGCATTAACTGAAGCCTACATGAACAAGAAGTACACACACGAAGATGAAGAAGCAATGCTCAAGTAGTGGAGAAGAAAATGGAATATTACCCATAACCCTTTACAGGGGCTACGATATTCTGTGATATTTCTATCCCCGCTCTCCGGAGAAAAAGAGGTTGCGAAAAAATGCGATTATTTTTGAGAGAATTTTGATCTTTTGCAAGTCAGAATGAGGAGAAAATGTGAGCTCTGGGTGTTGTGTAAAGATATTTTTTTATCAGTGCTGTCCCAAAATTCACCCTCCCCCCCCAAAAAAAACCCTTGTACATAACAGTTGCGTGAACGTGTGCAAAGAAACCGTGTGTGACAGAAAAATTTGCGAGACGATGAACAAAATAAATGTATACACATTAAAGTTTCGTGCACACGTGACTCTTTTATAGACTGTGGTCAACGTTGTGGTCCAGAGAAAGTTTCTTCTGTCTTTCTGCTGGTGTCGACGTCGGTTGGTGCCCCCAAAATACCCGAGACCACGAAGAAAAAGCCGCTGACTTTTGTCCTTCCTCCTGTCGCTCACGGACTTGTTGCTCCTGCTCACTAAGGCCGCGTGGTTCGTGGCAGAGGCCGCGGGGTTCGTCGACGCCGACATCATGGAACTCCAAGGGAGCAGCGCTTGGAATACGTTGAGACGACTCCTCTACGGGACTTGGTTCAGAATAATCCGGCCCAAGTTTATTCATCCATTCAGGTCTCAAGGGAGTGGCCGTATTTTCCAATTCCCCCCCCTTTCCCCTCCGATTTCCTATGCAGCGCACGCATCACTCAGCCCAGTCAAAAATCGACATATCCTGACTCAAAAATTGATGTTTACCCAGAATGGAGAATTCGCTTGATTGCATTGGTACTTGTCGACAAAAAATGAGTGCATGCAACCAAAAAGCAGCTCAGGCCTAGGCCCGATTTCGAGCCAACAACTCGTCAAAGTCGTGCAAGCTGGAATGATACAGTAGTCACCAGTTTAACTTATCACCCCATGTTTTGATGACTGAAACCGATATATTCTTATAACCAATATAAGTAAAAAAAAAGGCTCTCACTACCACGGAACTTCAATGACGTATCTTCAATGCAAAAACTTTTACTATACTGGGCCATGGAAATACGCTGCATTCATTGTTGTGAGGCGTTCTAAAGCTGGATTTCCACACGACATCGATGATTCAGACATAACTGTGAGTACAGAAGTTCTCATTTTTGAGTGCCACACTAGAGTGCTTTAAATGTGCTGATTTCTAGAGAGATTTTTGATGTTTTGACTACTTTTTCTTGAAACTTTCTGTCGCCACACACCCACCAGTGCCAGATGCCAAAGATGGCACCCTCTGAACCGTACTAGGACACCCCTACAAGCCAAAAACAAGTTGTTCGAGCCCACAGTCAAACGACGAGCGCAGACGCTGAGCAGCGGCAGCTCTGTCCACCTGTGTCACCTGTCCTTGCCCCTGCTGAGTGTCTGCGTCTGACTGTGATGATGCTCTTGTACTCGAACAACTTGTTTTTGGCTTGTAGCACGTAAAAGGATGATGCATAGGATGCCATCTTTGGCATGTGGCGCTGGAGGGTGGATTTTTGACTGCATTCCTCTCCTAGTTAACACAATTAGAATGTCAGCAAAATGATACACGGCGTTTCCAACAAGTCACTGTCCTCAAAATTTAAATTTTGCCCAGGTAACTTGATGACTGCAAGCGGAATTTGATGACTTGAGCCGATAAAAATGCCTCTACTTTATGACTTAAAAGATCTGGACCGAGAAGAGTGATGCCTGTAACCTGATTATGACCATAACCGACGTGACCCGAGTCTACTATATTTGATCTTGGCATAGACTGCCAGTAAATCACTACTTCACTGCCTGCTGTTAAAAACGATGTCCTTCAGACCCAATGTATAAGATGTCCATGACAATATCGAATACCGCATTTCCACTCACATGAACAACCACATCTTTGCCAACTTTGGATGGGGTTTCTTTCTACTTATATTAGGGGGCCGGAGCGACGACTGTGCTTTTCTTCTTCTTAAACCTTTTCTATTATAGTATCATGATTTATCATTATACTAAGAATCGAGTCTGCTTAAGCTCACTTATGCCAGCTCGAACAACATCTTCCCCTCAAGTCCTGGAATGGGTTAGAAATCTATGCAAAAAATAGGAGTTGGTTATATTGGCGAAAAACCGGAAATTTGGCCGCGAGATTTGAGCAAGGCGACTGCTGATAAGACTGACGGGCGCAGCTTGGCCCGTGCACAAGGCGACCCAGCAGGACCGGTAAGGACTGCGACCCCGACCAGCCGTATTTGAGGACTGGGCCAACGTGCAAGGCCTTGCCCACGTCCAGTGGCAGCAGCTGCAAAATCAAGCACTAGTTGAGGCTTCTTCAGGGTCAAACCTCCCAACAGGTGATGGAAGCTGGAAGTCAACGTGCGGGTGAGAAAGTTTGTGATTTCTTGGCACGTCCCTAATAATGGCACATTCTAAGGTGAATGCCAAAAAAAGATCTCCTGCCAAGACCCTGAAGAAGAGGGGAAGGCCAACACTTCTTTTTTTTGTCTGCCCTCCTCGTCAAATTTGTAGACTCCAGTGTTCGTCAGTGGATGCTTCTGTGAGTCCATGGAGGGGCACTCGGAGGAGGGGGTCTTAAGGGGTTCTCTGAAGGTCGGACACGAGCAGGGGCTCAGCGAGGGAAGGAGAGGACTCGGTCGAGGCCGTCACAAAAGACATTTTTTTGCTATTGTTGTTGTCATGTTATTCATATAAGCCAAGTCCGTGTGCGTCCACTTCAAAATGAAGTATCGTCCTGCTTCATCTGCAGTCACTCAATGGGGGGGAGCGATGAGAAGGCCTCGGAATTTTGGGTAAAACGCCTCAAGAGAAGTTAGAAACCCCTGATGGAGTCAAACGTTTGCTAATGGGTGCAATGCAGTGGACGTTGAAGAATCAGGGAAAGGTGAGTGAGAAATCCTGAAACAATTGGCCATGAAAAATGGCAAAAGCAAGACAGCCCCGCACACTTACATTGGGCAAAAATTCTTCACCTTAAATTCCGAGGTCCAGTGATAAGTGCAGACCAATTCTTGCCGCTTGGGATGTGTCTGCTCTCTTCAACAGACAAAGACGCCAGCTTCTTGAGGGAGGGACCCTCGGTCAAGGTGCCGCCGGAGCACGACACCAGCTCCAAGTTCATCTTGGACATGTTGACGGGAACTGACAAGTTGGTATTTCGAGATGAGGCTGGTCAGCCCTGACCTCAGACGAGAGACCAAGGGCGCTTTTGGGGGGATTCTTTCTCGCTTTTGAGCAGAACTCAGCTTGGAGAAACTTTCTTTTTGACACAGAGCTGGAGAACTTCTTGTCTGACCCCCCTCAAGTGCAAAGGAGGCTCCCCCCCCGATGGCGATTGTAGCACCCCTGATGGAGAAGTGCAAGGTGAGTTGGGATATGACCAAGATGTCGGTCGTAGAGGGAGAACAGAACCCTCTTGAAGGCGTTCCCCACTTCGCCGCACCAGGTCTCGGTGCAGTTCCTGACAATCTTACTACAGGGTGACTCAGACACCCTGCCCGTCGATGTCTTGCATTGGCCGGCGACGAGTCCGTCTCCCTCATGGATGGAAGAACCAAGTGCAGTAGAAACCGCTTTTAACAACACAATCTGTCTCTGTAAGCAGCCTGGAAACAGGTAGGACACATCGCCTCTGGCGCAGGACATCCCGTTCTGGGCGCAGGACATCCCGCTCTTGGCGCAGAGGTCCCTAGGTGAGGCTGACCTGGATCGTAAGAATTGACAACGTAAGAAACATTGTGATCGGGCAACGATAAAGACGAGGCTCATAAAGTCATGATGTGAAAGAAGTTGTTGCTTTTGCCGTCTATTACTATAACTCGTCTTACTCAAGTTTTGATTTTGAGCTTCTCGAAATTTTGCACTTTTCTCCTGTCCTTGATGCAATTTTTGGAGAAAAATTGTTCGTATAATCGACTTTGAGTGCTTTTACATGCAGTGGAGTTCACCACATAAAGTACGTTCTGATGCTGCTCTGGAGAAATCAGCGCTTTCATCCGATGTTTGTATAAGCGACCTCTACTTGTTGTACCACTTGTTGCTGGAGGTGACGGAACTGATCGAGCCCCTTCTGTGGCTACAGCAGAGACTCTCGACTTGATGGCCGTGGCGCTCCTATTTATTACAGCCTCCTTGACGCCGTCTTGCACCGACAGCTGCGTGAGGATGGAGAAGGAGGACGAGGCCAGGAAGGCCCTCACGCCCGATATGATCTGCGTGGGCAAAAAGAACGGTGGAAAGACTCCTCTCTTCTTTTAAACTACGATGGTACCATCAGCTCTCGTTAGGCCTCAAAGGCAGGAGTAAATGAGACCGCCGGAAAGTAAAACGTTCTTTCTTACTTACTTTCTTGCTGACTTTCTGCTGGTGACGCACAAAGAAATCATGAATGGTCCCGCAGGGGCTCTCTCGCCCACCCACGAAAGTCACTGACGGTGAGGGGGGCCCCAAAAAGGGGGAGAGGAATGAGGAGAGAAAGGAGGCCTTTTTTGCCCATGCAGCCATCAGCGGAAATGGAGAAATGGGGGAAATCCTTCTCTTTCCAGAGAAGGATTTAAGTCTCATTGCCCTGATCCATTTGCTGGCTCAGTTGTCAGACTTCTTTAAACAGAGCGAACTCAGTGCTTGTCATGGGCAGACAGCTTGGAGCGTCTGCAACTTTCCATCAGTTGACATCCACCGAATGCACAGCTCAATCAAGATACAGGCAAGCAAGGCCTTAAGGCCTACACCACAAAAATGCATTTTGCCCTTGGACTGAAACTGCGATGCCTTTCTGTGTTTTCCACCACGTGATGCATTTTTGTGCCGGGCCCGGAGAATGGCGAAAGGTGGGGAGGGGGGCTTAAACAGGCTCCCGGGCGCGCGCGCGCGCACGCAAGCACACGCAAGCACACGCAGATGATTCTGCGCGCGTGTTTTCTTTCTCAGTCTCTCTCCCGAGGTAGAAGTGGTGAGAGGAGGAGGTGAAGAAGAGAAAATCTGCTTGCACACGCGCGCGCGTGCGCACGCACTCACACAGACACGCAGTTCCATGTTGGCCAGTGTTGCTTGGCATGGACTTGCTGAAGAAGAGCACGCGAGCTTGGCATACACGAGCTGTGCTTGGTCGTAAGGGTCACAGGTACGTAGCATGTCTTTAAGGTTGGCACTTTTTGCACGGTGTGCAGATCTGTGCGAAATGTGCAGTGAGACGCTCTGCGTGAGTGAAAGGAAGGGAGAAGTCGACGGATTGTTGCTTTGCACTCAGCAGTAAGTTTAAATTAGTATTACTTTTCGTAACAATCGAATACGACGTAGACAGAATTAGACATGGTGAATCAAGGCCTGGAATTTTTGCGAACTACTTGATGTACACAATCACCCCTATCATCGAAACTCATATCCTCTCTCATTGTCACAGCATCCTATCTTTCAGGCCTTTGCCGCACAAGCGTTTTTCATCATACATTCATGAGTTACGACTTGTTCATTTAGATATTGACGCTATTTCAACCCGATCGGTTTCTCTCTCTCTCTCTCTCTCTCTCTCTCCTGGGGGCATTTTCTTAATCCCACATCTCGATCACAATCTCCTAAAACCTGTCTGATGCCTCTCCTCAGCCTCGGCAGGCCTGCAGAATGCCTCTGTTGCCTCTTTAGGCCTCGGGCACGCGCACGCACGCACACTCGATGAAGAGGGACCTGTTTCACTTGCTCAAGGTGTTGCCCACGGTGCAGGGTGAGCGGAGACGCAGACAGACGCGTCCTTCCCCCTCCTCTCCCTTTCCCCTCCAACTATGCACAGACAGACGTTGCACGCGCACACCCTTTGAAGGGCGTCAGCATCCTGGTGGTCACGTTGGTTTTTTTGTCGACGGCAACGACGATCACGACGACCTCGAACTGGGTAAAGATGACTAGCTGAATGTTGTTAGTCTTTTTTTGCTCTCTCTGTGTGTGTGTGTGTGTATACCTACATATAAGCATATATACGTGGGGGAAAGAGCATAGTTGGTTTCCAGGACGCAAAATGTACTCACATCTTTATGCAACTGCACAGCAAGGTCAGAAGTGGGCGCAAACAGTCTCACTCAATGCTGTTGATTGAACATCCTGAATGAGCTATTTTCGTGACATTGGAGGAGGTCCTCAGCATGTCACACTCGTGTTTCTGCTGTGACGCCTTAAAGAGCTACATTATGAAGGGTGTGCTGGGGTCCCTGCTGTGCACTACTGCAGACCAGTGATGTCATCACTTGACCGAGGCAAGTGAGGCCTGATTCTCGCTCACTTTCTGCGACCTGATGCCCGTCCTTACCCCCGTCGAGGTCATTGACCGCGTAAAAGGGAAACCACTTCCTCTTCATCATCCTTCTGCAAATGAGAGAGAGAGAGAAGAACCGTACGGACGTCCTGGGCAAGGTGAGATTTCAAGGAATGCCCAACATGCACATATTCGCAAGCAGCAATATATTTTTTGCATGCTTACAGCTTGATTGGGCCTCTTTATTGGAGGTACTTTCCACTTTTTTGAGGCGTTTTTTATTGACTGGTCACCTACAGCACTGTACAGTACAGCACTATTATTGTACCTTCCAGTGCATTAACAGTTAAGTATTTTCAAATGGAGAGCAACAATTCGGCAACAAATTACAACTTGCCTGAGTAATGTGCACAATACTTTCCACGTTACGACTTTGACTTGTCCGAGGCCTCAATTTGGCCTTTAATAGCATGCCAGCGGGTGCACCCGCTTCCAAAAAGGCAACTGCTGGCAGGCAGCCCAGGCTGAAAAGGCTTCAAACACACACAAAAAAATAATATTTGGATCTTATTTTTGAAGGACTCTGTCACCATAACAAGTCAGAGTTGAATGCGACGCCAACTTCACTGTGACGACAAAGCACAACTTTCTTGCATTTAGAGACATGCACAGTGCTTGGCATAAGAGAACTGTGCTGAGGTGAAGAAGCCCTTTGGAGTTACAGTTCAAGATGATGTCGGCCACTGACGCACTAAGAGGGCAGATTGAGCAAATGAGTTTTGCTCTGCGACCACTGCCCATTTCGATCAGATCTAATCTCATTCTTCACCTTTTTGTCGATGTAATAGACCAGAATGTTCGACAGGCCTCAGCCATTCTGGGTGGGACACCTACTGACACGCACGCGCGCACGCACCCCTCTCACGGGCATACTGGCCCTGTTGTGGTTGGGGCCCAAGGTGGCTGCAACGGCTTGGCGGTGTGAAGAACAAAGTAGTGATGGAAGAGAGGTAAAAAGTCAAGTAGTGGAGTCACTCGAACCATGGTTTGGTGCGCGACTCCATCACTACTTTGTTAGCTCTCACAGTGGAATTCCAGTGCCCTTTTTGTACTCAGACTCACAGGTACACTGATGTGCCCGGAGGGGTGTCGGGGTGTGCGTACATTTTTTGGGGGGGGGGGGGGCGGGGCGGGGGGGGGGGGGGGGGGGGGGGGGGGGGGGGGGTGGGTG
>JAAUXU010010088.1_pt1 | contig 18106 bp, 15 predicted proteins | sample 7278151 | NCBI WGS metagenome assembly JAAUXU01 (sample SAMN14350113, study PRJNA611818) | marine sediment metagenome | isolation source: surface marine sediment (1.8m) | place: French Polynesia: Moorea | collected 2018-08 | reverse complement strand
TGCGTCTGCAGTCCTTGCGTCTGCAGTCCTTGCGTCTGCAGTCCTTGCGTCTGCAGTCCTTGCGTCTGCAGTCCTTGCGTCTGCAGTCCTTGCGTCTGCAGTCCTTAACAACAGTGTTGTTGCACCTAAATTGTTGTGCATAAAGTCCTTCCTCATATAGTACTTCCTCATTCCTTGCACACACAGTCTTGCATATAAATTCTTGCACATTAAGAGTCCTCGTGCATAAAGTCGTAGTGTGTGCAGTCCTTGCGTAAAGAGTGCTTGGGTCTGCACCTCTCAAGTGTATGGTCTTTGTGTGTATTGTCCTTGCGCATGTTCAGTTCTTGGAAGCACATAGTCCTTGAGCGTACAATAGTCTCTGTTTATCATCATCACATGGGAACCCAAGGGTTGGATGACTTCAGCCAATACCGTCCCACAACGATGTGAGTAAGAAGTAAACTTTAGCCAATGACAACGCTTCTGAAGTAAAGAAGATGAGTGGTGATAGTCACCGGATGACGACTGTCACCAATACGACTAAAACTGGAGGCCACTGTACACACGTGGTTTTTGTGTGTTAAAGTTTCGGTGCTGCAGAACTCCTAACGTCTTCGTCCTCAAATGATACTGTGTGCAGTCCATCAATGTATAACACCCACAAAAGAAGAAGGAAGAAAGAAAGACAGAAGAGAAAAAGCCTTTAACACTTACGACAACACTTGAGGAGGAAAAAAGGAACTCTTCACTGGCTGTAGAAGTGGCCTCAGAAGAAGTGCGTCAAGAGGAGAAAAGACTGGCCAGCAACATTGCGGAGTTTTCTTCTCATCTTTTTTTATTCAAACACAATGTTAGTGGCACAATGGATTCCCATAAAAAGATCATTCGTTTTTACATCAGGAACCTTCATATGTCTTAAAAACCTATAAAAGTGTCTTGGAGGCCTTTTCTTTCATTCATTCCGAAGAAGCTGTCCACACTTGAGTGCTTGAGATTGCTGTTTTCCAAGTCTTTTTCCACGTCACAGCTGAGCTTACTGAAGTCAAACATTTTAAAATCTGCAGGCTTTTCTTTAGCTGCACACATTTCTGGAACAGTTTTTGCAGCCGGATTTTTGACCTGATTCCGCCACGTTTCGACAGAGAAATATAGCATTTATTTTGAATCAGGATTTGAGGAGTTCGACCTTATGACGAAGAATTCACTGCAGTGCATTTGTGGCCTCAGACGAGAAGTGGCATTATCGAGGCCTCCCGATTTAGTAATCAACCCGATGATGGAGTGGGCAGTCACGCCCGCCAGCACCATGGAGGAGAGGATCTTGTTAGAAAGGCATAAATTATGTACATACAATGCCGGCATAACAGAGCGCAAAGAATGTTCATCAAGAGAATTTGTGCAGGTCTCAATGCTGTACTTAGTATCAAGAGAGCCAAATTGCTGTACTACACACAGGGTGGAACAAGATATTCAGCCTCCTCTTGGTCAGACGTGACTGGGTGTTTCCTTGAAAGTGGTCGATGTCATTCGTTCCATATGCTGGCCTGGCAGTGGCCTTGGTGACACATTCCAGACACCTCACGAAGGCCTTGCAGAAATTCTGCACCACGTTCAATGCCCAGCCCATGGCGAAGAAGGACAACAGGGCCTCTGCGCCTCTGCGCCAGTCACGCTCACCGAAGCGGTCGCGTCAGCATTAAACATTTTCTCCAAAAGTATTGCCTACTGAACACGAAACAGCCGTCATTGGACCACCCTGTACAGTACAAAAAAGCATGACAAGAAACTGTCGCTCAACGTGCTTATGACTGCAGGCAGGAAAGTCTCGACTGAAGCTTGAATGATGCATCGACATCACGACTTTGGCAGAGATTATTCCTGTCCCACCTATGGTAGCTTCCCTTCCCCCTTCATTTCAGGTTTCTGAGAGATGCCAAAATGCCAAAGCCACTAGACCAGAGAACCTCATTTCAGGTCAAGCGGGTTGTCAACACAGGCAAAAAAGCCACTCTTTGGCTAATTCTTATAAGAGTACTCTCGAAATATTTGCTACAGTCCATTTTTAAGGACCCTGGACTGGATTTGAAATCGCTTTGTTATGCTCCAATGGCGTGACATGAGAGCAGGGGGAAAAAAGTCCACAACACTTTCTCCCTCCTCCAATTACAGCTCGCTCTACGAGAAAAGGGGAGAAAATAGGCCTAGCCAGCTAGGCCTTCATCTATGGTTAATCTTTCGTGGTAGCAACAATGGTCCCAACTCACGCGAGCCTCTTTGTAGCCCTAACAAACCCAAATTGTACGAAATGTAGACCAAAATAACTTTGATGGTCGGTGACTCCAGGATCCTTCCACTCTGCACTGCACTGACGAGGCCAACGTTCTCACCGACTTTACAGCTCTCAGCCCCACTCAATTGACCAGAGCCCTGCTTGAATCGTACCAACGTTCACGCACCGAGAACTAAGGCTGTGCGATCGATCGTGGTCCGCACGGATTCGTCTGAATCGTGACATCCATTGATTCCTCGCCAGAGACACCGAATCTGCGAACAAGCTTAAAAACCTGCGATGTCAGGTGCAACACCAAAGAACCGCCACTAAAGAAAAGGCCGAGAAGAAGTCAATAAAGGTAGGGAAAAACATCTCTTTCCTCTGACTTGGATAGTGGGATCTTAGACTTAACTGAGCTCAGGCAGTGTTCAATAAAGTGAAGCTAGGAATGACTTCACTCCACATAGAGACGTTCTTCACTATATAAACCGTTCTTGCGCAGTAAATGGACCGATTGCAAAAAGCACTAAGGCTTCCGTCCATTTGTCAACCTCCACAGAAGGTTGAGCGCAATTCGACAGTTGTGACACTCGCACAGTCTTACGTACAACGTCTGGTATTCTCTTAGTCATAGCACGTCTGGCCACTTACATAAGATCCTATTCCTCCCCTTAAGGCGGCTTAAGCGGCTCCTATTTACTCAGGATATTGACGTGCCACTTGTGAGGCAACCTCATTTATGCACTACTTAGGCCTACTAAGTCTGGGCTCCCCTGGAGCAGATTGTGCGCGTCAATCTCAATCTATCTGCCAGTAACTTTTTTTCTGAGCTGAGCCCAGACAGTGAGAGAAGGCAAAGAAGCTGTGATTGAAGGTTCATCCAGGCTTGTATGACTCTTCACAGACGAGGGGCGGTCGGGGGGATAAGGGCAAGAAATTACGTGCGTGTGTGAGGCGAAACCTCATTGCTAAGCGACAAAGACACAGACAGACAGACAGACAGACACACAGACAGACACACAGACACACAGAGGGGAGGAGAAAGAAGCTCTGAATATTCAGGGCATGACGAAAATGTCTTGTACGTACAGGCAGCAGTTTTGCAAGTGTCATGTGACATCACCGACGAGATGAGCGTGGATCCCGGATCAGAAGTTAAGAGTGTTCAAACTCATAAACCAAGCGTTGCGGACCATTAACATTTGAAAGGATGCCAAGACGTCCTCTAAAAGTCATCTTTCACCGAGTCTAGTAGCTAGCAACACTTTGCGTAGGAGATACAGGGGTGATCTGATCAAGTGAAACACATCCAAAGTACGTTCAGTCCTTTCGAGGCCATCGGTGGCTCCTAGAGCCACCTGACTTTGCACTACCTACATGTTCAGTTGCAGAAAAGTGGCGCAAAAAGCATCCGATAATGGCATCTGTGACAAGAAATATAGCCTTACACAAAACACCTTTACATTCTATGGCCATTACTCTGTAAAACGGATATAAGGATCACTGGCTAAAAGGATCACACGCTTATGGGATCGTAATCTTATGAAACTTAACAATACTTAGCGTGGAAGGATATCAAGATCAGGCGGATCAAATTTACTAGTCCAGGGGTGACCCTCACAATGCTCTAAACTCTCTAGGACTTGTGTAGTTCAGCACAAAATCCTGACATCTGTGGCAGGAAATGTAGCCGTGACACAAAACACGTTTACATTCTATTGTCAAAACTTACTTAACCTGACCTATGCAGTCCTCACCAGGTAACTCACCTGAGCCCCAGATTGTCAGTCCGGTGTCAGTTTACACCTAAACACAGCACATGGCACAATCTCTAGTACACGCAACATCTACTTCACTAGCTTTGGCCCTAGAAAGATTGGAACATATCACTTAAATTGATGTTTATATTCGAGCATGTTGTTTAAATTGTTGCTTATACTGGAACATGTTGCTTTATATATGTCGTTTATATTGAAACTTGTTGCTCATGTTGCAACACATTGCTGAAATTGTTGCTTACTCTCTTCGATACAAAGTTTCTCATGCAGCGTTCATGCTTCACTATTTAAAGCTCATCTCTGATGAAGTCGAGCCCTGCCCAATACAGAGCCCTCTTCAACTCCGTTCCCATTTCTGTGGGACACCCTGTATTTGCGCTTCCTCCGCTCACAAATCTGTCACCCGAGAATCTACAGGGAAAGAGCGTGCGAGAAAAATTACACACATGCGATGCGAGTGATATGGGAAAAAAAGAGTAATGTGCGCAAGAGTTCAAGGGGGGAGGGAAATGATGGCGCCACTGTTGCTGCTCCTGACGCCGGCGCCGCAGGCGGCGGCTGAATATTATTCGTTGGTGTCGATCTCCACGGCGGCCGCGACAGAAAGCTCTCCTCTCTCCTGCCCCATTACGAGCGGCTGCGTGCAGAGAAAACACATCAGAGAAATGCAAGCGCCATCGTATCCCAAGTGGATAATGTAACAGGCTGCACTTGCAAAGTGCCTCCTCTTGTGTCTCCACAAGTTGTTGTCGTCGGACAAAAGACCTCTTCTCTCTCCCTCTCTCCAGCATTGGCGCACACGCAGTCTTATTCACAGTTTGTCATTGCATTTTTTTTTGAGCGCTCTTGTTGTTGGCCTCCCCTATGCTGCTCCTGGACGAGTAGGAGAGGGGAGGCGAGGGCTTAAGCTCGCCCGCGTCGCTGGCGCAAGTGAGAGCAGCTGTGTGTGCGCCGGCCATGCCAGAGAGAGAGAGAGAGAGAGAGAGAGAGAGAGAGAGAGAGAGAGAGAGAGAGAGTGCGCATGTGTGCGTGACTCAGTCTCTTTCTACTACACTCATGGAAAGAGGCAACACATACACGGAGGGAGCAGACTTGACTGCATTCCCGCAGGAGTGAGAGAGGTGGCACGACGACGACTGTGGCGGTGGTGGCGGCGGCAGCAGCAGCGGCGGCGGCAGCGGCGCTCTCCGCCTCTCCAGATGACTACTGGAGTGTCGCTCCTGGATTCAGTCTTTGCTGGAGCGAACGAGGAGGAGGCCGAAAAGGTCTCCGTGCAAGCCAGCACTTTTATCCGGGCAAAGTTTGTACGTACGGCTACGGAGATCTACTCCACGTCCACGCCCATCAAGGTGAGGACGACGACAACCGTAAGGACATGAGTGAAGCTGAGCGCGCTCAAGAGAAAGAAAGGCTCAGAAGACAACAGACTTGATTGGCTTCCTCGGTCTCCCCCACTGTGATCTGTGTAGGCCTGGTGGTCCGCCGTACTTAACAGCCCCAGCAGCAAACAGCAGCAGTAATAACCTTTCAAGGTTAACTCACCGGCCCCACAGCAGAGACTTGCACGCTTTGACGTTGTCGCCGAGGCCTGCGAGTAAGCAAGGGGAACTTTTCCTGCAAAAAAAGGAAAGGCTCTTCTTGCAAAAAAAGCTGTCATTACACGCGTGTGCAGGGGATGTTTGCAGCTTGTGAAGAGCCTTCTGCTGTTGCTGCTCAGCCGCTGCTCCCTACTCCAAGTATCGATCCCCAGCTCTAAGAAGGGAGGGGCGGAGAAGAAGAAGAAGAAGTTCGATGTGATTTCCCAAGTGTACTTTAGCACTTAGCCTCCTCGTGCGCAGAAATAAGAGGCTGCTGCAGACGCTCTTGTTCTTGCAGACGTCGACGGTGCAGCTGTTGCCACAGATGCACTGCTGCACCCACACACCCACACACACGTCCTGACGTGAGGCCCAGCAGCGTTTGACAGTTTCAGTACCACAAAAACAAGTGCGTGTGTAAGCGAGACTTTCGTCTTATATAAGCAGCATCCACAAAAGACTTTCGAAAAGAAAAACAAAAAAAAGCTGGAGGCAAACAACAGCAGAAGACAACCGCAAAAGAAAAGATAAGAAAGCTCACTCGTATTTGCCCGCTAGCTCGTTTAACGACGACCGGGGGTAAAAATAGCCATTCCCCCCCTTCCTACATTTATGCTGCTGTCGCCCAGCTGTGGTGGAAAGTCCGCCCCCTCCCCCCCCCTCTTGCCAACAAGAATCAGGAGAGAAAATAAGGCAGCAACGTTGCAAAATCGAGTGCTTCTTATCACCAGCAATAATCAAATCTCCGGTTCTGAGGCAGGCGGTGCCATAAACTTCAGTAATTAACTTTCCACCCCACCCGAGCCCGGCGGAAAGTCCATAGCAGCTGCCCGGACTTTCTCGTGATCTTGGACCTCAGTTTGGTGCTACCATTATTGACTTGTGTACATAGGGAACGGACGCGGCCGAGATGTGCACCGTTCTGCAACAGCACTTGAATCAGACGAACGGCTTCGCCGATCTCTCGTCCGTGGGTCCGGAGACGGGTGGCGGCGGCGGCGGCGGCGGCGGCGGCGGTGGCGGCGGTGGCGGCGGCCCTCCGGTGACGTCCACGCCCATCAGCGCCGGCAGCGTTGGGCGCATGCGCCACATCTCGCCCGGACGCCTCGCCGCCAATGCCACTCCTACGTACAGCTACTTGACTGAGGACTCGCCGCTGTTGCCGCCGCTGCGCAGACCCATCGACCCGTACGACCGCAAGACGCCCACCCCGCACTATCACGTGCCTGGCCCTGAGGCGCGTCGCGGCAGACAGTCTTCTTACATGCAACAGCTTCTGGGGCGTAGGTCACGCTCGCACTCACGCACGGGGATGAAGGTGCTGGTGGACCACATGCAGGCGTCGGCGCCGAGGCCGCGCTCGCCGCACATGAATAACGAGGAGGCCATCAGTCTGTCGCACTATCCGGATGGGCGAGCCCCGGATGACCCAGACAGCGGTCGCGAGGCGCCCATCGAGCGCGATGACTTTCCTGCGCCGCCGTACGCGTACGCTGACCCTCGGCGGCGTCGCAGACACTGGTCTGAGCCTGGAAGTTCTCGGCGCAGCAGCTCCGGAGCCACGACTCCTTGCGAGTCCTCCGGGAGCGAAATCGGGGAGGACGACGAGGAATCTGTGGACCCTAAGCTGGATAAGACGGAGGAGGAGCTGAAGAAGCTCGACGGCGGAATGGGCAAGGTGTTCCTACAAGAGCTGGAGCTGGAGCGACAGCGGCGCAAAGAGGCCCGCCATCGTCTCATTGACCCACGTTCGGCCGCTCGCACTCCGGCTGCCCGGAAAGAGCCTCATTTTCGGCTGAGATACGACTCTCCTGTCAACGCGTCTCCCTCGCGCATCGCCGATCACTTGAGGCCGTGGGACGACGTGGCCGACTTTGTCGACGGCAGCATGGGGCGCAGGTCGCAGACGCCGTTCACGCCGCGACCGCCTTCGGTGGCGCCGCTGTCGGCGTCGAGTGGCGGCGCAGTCTCGCCGCCCCTGAATCCGATTCGACCAGGCTACACGCAGAAAGCACGTACTCTCCCGCCGCGGCTGTCTCCCGCGGCCGCGGCCGCGGTGTCGGAACCGCCGCTGACCAACGGTCACCCTCCTCCTGAAAATATACGCGTGTCCTCAACGTACACGCAGGGTCTCCAGGCTGCCACTCCCCTGGTGCCGGGCTCGTCCAACCGTTCGTTGCCAGAGATGCAGTCGCTACAAGCGCCCAACATCTACCCGCTGCACCTGCTGTTTACCACCAACTACCGCCTGCCCGGTGACGTCGACAGGTGCAACCTGGAGAAGCACCTCTCCGACGCCGACTTTGATATGGTGTTCAGGATGGCCAGGGAGGACTTCTACAGGCTGCCCTACTGGAAGAGATGCGATCTTAAGAGGCGATACCACTTGTTTTAATGGGAATCAGTACCTTCCCCTCTTCCTCTTTCATTCTGCAGAGTGAAACAAATTATGCAGATTCAATTCATTGCATCTACGTATTCGTTGCTACTGAGTTACACATCATATTTCGTATTTTCTGCTGTCATGCAATACCTAGCAAGAGAAACCGCTCCATTGGCGGGTTATATTGCGAGTTCCTGCGAAAGGCTTGACTGTCGGCCTTCAGCCCGCAGTTCCTCCCTGTGGACCCCCTCAGGGGTCTCTTCCCCCTCACTTCCAGGGGCCCCAAGGAGCACTTCACTGAATTTTTCTGGCTATGACGGGACACCTCCGGGGATTATCCCGGGGCAGAGGGGAGGGGGCAGCCCAAGAAGCAACTTTTACCAAGTACGTAGGTTTTACTAAGTAAACTCTTTTCGTCACCTCTGCCCATTCTTGGCTGCGGGTGGGGGTGGGGCGTCTGGTATTGCAAGTTTGTCTTTAATGCGGCCGTGCCAAGGTCGGGTAATACGCATATACGTCAACTTGCAGTTGAATTTTCCGGGGCCCATTCGATATTGACGGCAAGGGAGGACACCCTGTGGGAGTCCGTCACTCCGGAAGTCCCTCTTTAAGGGGGGGAGGGGACAGGGGAAATTTTTCTCCACTACAATAGTGCCACTCAATTGATCCGTTTTCTCAACTCAGTCCATTCTTCATGACAAGGATGGACGAATGAAGGTCTCACCCGCAGCCCCCTCCCCTCCTTGGGGATCATTTCAAGTCGTCACCCACCCACCCCAAAAAAGAGTGCAACTTTATTCACTCCATAACCCTTGTTTTAGGGGGTCTCTGCTCATTGTTGACAAGAGAGGAGAGGGTGAGGCGGGGCCTGACCCTCCTATCGACTGCTCCCGGGCTCCCTCCCCTCCCCCTCCTCCATTTTCGTCCAGATCACTTCAGCGGTCCTGGTGGAGACGGGCGGGCAGTCCTTTCTATTGTACCGTTAGGATGTACTGTATTAGTGGCAATTTCTATCATTACATGCAGATAAAAGCAGTGTCAGTCTTTTCTGAAAGACGCTGCAAGCGAGTCCGTACAACTTTTCGTCTTGAATAAGGTGCTGGAGGGAAGTTATGAAATAAAAATGATTTCGTTTTCGCTTCTAAAGACTACACACAAACCCCCCTCTCTTTGGACAATAACTCCCACATCAAGTATCGTAGGAGTCATTTAGTCGACTGATTAAGACATGTGACAATCCAGGAGAGATCGAATGATTTCGATCGTGTATTAACCTGGTCTCTGGAGGGGCTGAGATCTCATCAGTCCGATATTTGTCTGAATCTTCACCAAATCACTCGTCTGCTCAATCAATCACTCAGAGCAGGGAGCTGACGGAGCGAGATATTTGAGAAGGAGAATGTGGTAATAGTACACTGGCGTGAGCTTCAACAGCTTCTGGCTGTGCTGTCTGACGTAGGTTGGGTGGGCGTGGGGACGCTGGCAACCCTAGCCAGCCCGGCCTTGGAGTTGCAGACACAGACAAAGTTACTTCTTTGCTTCATTCGTGCCACCAAGTGGATCTTGGGGATTTGGGATCGATGAACAAGCCTGATTTGTTTTTACTGCATATAAATCCTTTTTGACTCCCCTATGACTCGACTCGACTGGCGGAGGAACTTTGTCCACTCATACCCGGCACAAACCTGGATAGAGGCCTCTGTACACTTGCGTAACAACTAGGCACGCCATTTCAGCCCCCCCTCTACTCATCACTAATCTGGCGTGGCCAAGCTGCTTGGCAACGGCGAGGAGATGCGTGCTTCCAACCAAAGGCTCAACTGTAACCAAGGCCAGGAAAGTTAAAGTGTCGGTAAGTGCAGAGTTGGTCCAACCTTCGCAAGGTCAGACAGAGTTACGGTAAAAATGACTTCATCAGTGCACCAATCCATTATGCCTGTTAAATACCCTTTTTAATACTTTGATGACGCTAACAGAGATGGAAGAATGGACGTACAAGTACAGAGTCAAGCGTCTTATTGGCCAAGACATTGCTGTCTTGGTCGCCTGGTAAGAGAGATTCTAGCCAAGGTGCTGGTTTTGGAAAAATGGCCGAGAATAAATACACAATCCGGAGTTGCTTGATGCCTCAGACGTGACCTTTCCCCGTTCAAACTACGACATCTGCAATATTAGGTCCTTTTTCCGGCACCCGCACGTGTGACACTGATTGCGACGCACCCTGTAAGGAGATGGAACCCACCCACTCACCCCAAGTAGGGCTGATGCGAGATGGAAAAGGAGAGCTCAATTAGCATCTGGAGGTTGCCCACGTAGACAAGTTCTTAACTGAAGCCCCAAACAAATGAACTAACGTAGGTAATGAGATCTTCCACGCCGGCGACGGCCTCGGAGGCCGCGGAGGCCGCAGAGAACTGGAGGATGGAACATCACGTTCGTCAAGGAACTACGTAGGACACAGAAGCCCTCTCTGTGTAGTTGGACCTTCTACGTAGTCCGTCTCACTCGAATTGAGACTGACATTTTTAGGCACAAGACACAAGCCATGATTTTTAAGTTGTAAAGACTGTAACGACGAAATGTCGACGAGAATCACAGGCAATAGATCTTAGGCTTCAACGGATCCTTCTCTGACCTCCAAAACAGCCTCAAATCTTCTGAGTAGAGGCTGAACATCTTCCACTGAGGTCCTGGTCCTCCATGACTGGATGACTATTCTACTGTCATCTCAAGGTTGTACTGAGTCGACAAAAGCTGCTAGACAGCCAATGAGCAGAACATGGATATGTATTTAAATTTAAGTGTCACCGTCGAAAGAAACGCCAGTCTTGTGAAACGAACAGTTCACTCTAAAAGCGCGAACAGATAAACAAATACATGTGCATCTGCAATGAGTGTGTCGGATACATGTACATACATACAGACTCGAAAGCATCCGCAACATCTCTAGACTCAGCAACAACTCTTCGACTCCTCATTTTTAACTTTTAATATTAATGCTCAGCAAAAATGACACTGAGCAGAGAGTCTTCTGATCACAGACTTGTTCTGACTTGGAACTGAAGTCAGGTCTTGTCAAGGAGCTTCCCAATGCTTGGACTGCTTGACGTATCCCGAGGGGGGGGAGCAAAGATCGAGGAGTCACGAATACTTTCGAGCCCAACTGTATGTACATGTTCGCTTATGTGGAGAATGTTCTTGAGCAAATCTTATTGTTGACTTGAGAACACATTCTTCAATCATTCATTCATTCCAGGGGGGGCCAGGGAAAAGGAATGTCAAGCGACGTTGAACAAATAACTGAGCGTGTACAACGTCCATAATGTGATGCTGCCAGATAACTCCAGTCAGCTGCAGTCGACGAGTGCGTGAATGCAAATCGCTGGGTGGGGAAGAGCCAGAAGCTCCGAATATAGTCAGTCAATCATCCCACCCGCGCCAAGGACGTGATTAAACGCGCTGATAAACGTCAGTTTCCTCTAGGAAAAAGAAAGAAGAAGTCATGTTGCACGTATGAGTCAACAAAAAGTCGCGGGTTCCTCAGCCGGTTGTGCAACAAAGTCGAATTTGTCCCGTGTGATCGCTACTTTAGAGCAAGTGAGATGAAAGAGTCTTTTCTGCTCGCCCTCCTCACTAAAACAACTTTCTCTCTTTTCTCCAAATACCGTCCTAAATCGCGCCCATGCACTCAGTCCTGCAGTGGTTCACTTTTTCCCCCTCCCAAACCCCCCGCAAATAAAGAGCCATTGCGGATAGAGCGAGGGAGAAGCTTAAAAGGATACGTACGTGGATACAGTCGAAAGTATTCGTCACACCTCCATCGTCTCCGTGAGCATGAACGTGTGCCACTCATTGGCACTCAAAAGCTCTGTTTTCCTTTGAAATCGACTTCAATGCACAATTTTCAGGGGCAAACAATACTTTTGAACAACTTTTGTTTCGTACTGACTTACTCAGTACTGATAAGTGTACTAAACTTTTGTTTAGTACAGTACTGAGCATTCTTAAATAAAGTGTCTGGTTCAAAAGTTATAGTGGAAAATGTGTTAGGAGTACCTCGGAGTGTAACTGTATACGGCACCACTATCGATGATAGCAAAAGGTGTGTGTGCATGTGGCCTTGTGGCCTTGCTGCTGCCCCCCTTTTTTTCCAAGGCCAGAAGAAGCGGGCGGAGTTGGTGAACATGCGGCAGCAGGAAAAAAAACACAAAGGCGTGTATCCATGTGTGTGCAGCGATGACGACGACTGCTAATTCACCGAAAAAAAAAAACACTTGTGCTCGACCTGCCTGTGGTGAGAGGAGTAACTGGGGCGTCCTCGGCGTCCTCCTGGCACGCGTGCCAAGACCACAAGACCGCAGACCTCTTGATGTCGCCTGAGCACGCAGGAAAGATGTGTGTGTACAAAGATTTCCTTTTTCTTTCCATACAGTGTTTGTTTATTGTCACAACGACTCATAACTTGATTTCTTAGAAAAAGTTTTTGTCTATTTGGCACCGAGTCGTAGCTTTTCAACACGTGGTGAAAGGTTTTCCACAAAAAATCCTCAAGATGTTGGCTTTGCCCAAGTTCTCTACCAGGCTGTTGGGGTCGCACAATGCGATGTCTTTCGCCACGATGCGGATTTCGAAGCGCTTAGGCCATGAAGTGACTGAATCAAGTTAAAAGAACCCCCCGAGTTGCCACTCGACTGAGACAACCTGTACAGTTCTGCGCTATATAAGGCATTGACACGAAATAGAGGAGATATTTCTGGCATTTCGTCACAAATATTCGAGCTTCTACGTCATGTGACTACCGAATGAACCTGAAAGAGTGAACTATGAAAGAACTGAGGTATGTAGGCCATGATTTGTGGTGTTTCCTTACAATGTTTCGAGGTCCCATATCATGTGATAACTGAGTAAGGCAGGATATCAAAATATGCCGGGTGGATGTAAAGTCCGCGGCCTTTCCAAACATGGGGAAATCAGCGTTTTCTAACTTGCCTTAGAATAAGACTGGTTCATTTCTTCGAGAAGAAAAAATATTTATTTTGTATGTCATTGTCACTTAGTTTTGGGGGTGAGAGACAAAAGATATGAATGAGGTCACGGCTCCCTGGAATGATCAAGTCATGTGCGCTGCTCTGGAGGACCGCCCAAAGAGAACTTTTAAGGCTAAGTGTGCAACTCTTGATTAAGGAGCAAACATAGCTCATATTCTATGCTATATATGCTGAAAAATTCACCAAGATCAGTCAATCACAGCAGGAGTGGCGCCATCGTCCGTCCACCCGCTATATATATTGTGATATAAGAGCACAGTCCTGGTTGGACGTGAGCGGTTCTCTACTGCAGCACAAAAGACATTGTTAAATCACACTCGAACGCACACGCGTGAAAACGTGGGTGAAAGCAGGTTTCTCTCTATCTCTCTCTGTTCATGCGTGTCGCATATACAACGTCGAGCAATTTCCACCTGGCCGGCAGATATCAGCTACGTACAGTGCATTGTAGTTCGTATGTAGGCCTCATGCACGAAGTACTACATAGGCCTGATGTAGGCCTTAGGAGCAGCGCCAAAATTTCTGACATGCCATAAACGTACAGTTATAATAAAGCTATTTTCTCTTTCCACCTTTCATGCCTCCAAGGTGTTTCCTCACTTGCAAATATGCTTCCTGCTTGTAGCAGGGTGGGATTTCCCTAGTCATTACTGCTGTTGTTAATAGTATTGTGCACATGACTTGCAATGACTCGATGCTATACAGCGTGGGCAAGCCTTTAAGGCAATTCTGGTCACCCGCAGTATAAGGTTTCGTTTGTAGCAAAATGCTGTTGCCAAATTTAGGGCGCAGAACTTGTTTTTCTCTAGATACAAGGAGCAGAAGGAGGGTGAAGCCAAAATAACTTGGCACGCCAGCTTCGGACATTTAATATGCCACTGCAAAAGTCAGGATAATTCGCTAATGCCCACCACAAAATGCTGGAGTGGATTTGTTCCCCTCGTCGGGATCAGAGTGAGCTGGCAAAAAAATTGCGTGCCTCACTCAGTCTCGCACAAAGGACGGAGACATCGTTGCAGTGTTGGCTGCTGTTGCCAAGGCCACAGGTGGCAGAAGTGCAGTAACTCGCTCTATTTGCAACAAAATGCAGGGGAGGGAGGAGCAAAAAGAAAAGAAAGACACTTGACAGGAGATGTACTTGGAAAACATATCAGCAGCAACGTCAGCAACTGCTTCGACGACAGAAACATTGGCTGGGGCGAGAGGAACAACACCGAGAACGACGACATCGAGGCCGTCAGAGATCGAACAAAGGGCGAGCGGGGAATTGAGGGCACGATTTATGACAGGGTGGCAACACAACGTGTCCAAGATTTATACGGTCATTACTTCGCGAGGGGGTATCTCTCCCCACAACCCTCTGACCCCCCTGATGCTGACGTATGATCTCGCTCTTCCCCCATAAACTCGCCCATTCATTACGGAGTCCTCGTAAACGATCTTCTCCAGGCCACACCCAAACCTCGTATGAGCAGGCGTGGGTGACTCATTTCTCCAGAGGGGGGAGGGGAGCATCCAGAGGCAAGTGAAACAATATGGTGTCTTCTACCGGGTGTTGCACGATTACTACGACTTCGTCTGACTTTGACAAGATCAATCTGGAGTAGTGCAAGGAATAAAACCAAGTCTTTTTTTTAACACTTTCAAAGCATTCCTATCTTAGGTTTTTGTTCCTCGAATACTCCCTTCCTTCAGCAACAACGCACGACTGAAGGCGGTTGCGAAATCTCTTGCTTGCCACGGAGAGAAGCATTGACTTTGGCCGAAGAATCCTGAAACACCCGGTATTCAGCCACGCCAGGATTATGTACCGCGTGATTCAGTAGAAAAGGTACACGTTCATATATGAACACACTGCATCCCTCCTTTTTGCTTGCCAAGACGACAAAAGTGTATGTTTTTCATAACAAGACGAGTGTGTATTGCAACATGATGCTTACGTCACAAGTTCATGAATAGAGAATTTTTTTTTCTAAGATTGCAAAGACAACCCTGATGAGGTAACTGAGTGTGATGACGTCAATTTTGTAGGGAACATTCTGTAACGTTTGTAATGAGAGATAAAATTAAAAAAAAGGGGCTGGACCATCAAGGTTGGTTGGTGTCGGCCATGTTCGCTGACGGTGATTGGTTCTTGTGTATTATTTTCTTCTCAAAAGCCTTCCTGGTGAAAGAGCTTATGTTCGGAAACCGTTCTGGAACCACTTTGCCACTGTTGCTAAAAACAGAATTGGGCAACAAATGAGCAATGTTATAAAAACAGAATTTTGTCTTGGCAAACAGTGACTGACCCCCATCCATGTGTGCCAGCCCATCTGGTGATCAAGTGCCTTTAAATGTTCCCTACACCTCGAGGTTGGACAAGTACCAATAGCGTCCACGCTATCACGCCAACCTCTCGGAGAAGTTGGGTGGCCTCCATAGGAAAGAGTGTTCATTAGGTGATCCCTTTCCAATGCCTTGGTAGATTCACCACCCTATATGATGAGGACCACCCCTCGGTTGAGGCGATGACAGTCATGGTGGTGTGATCTCTGTCGTCCCTATTCTGACCGATTCGATGTTGTCCTAATTCTGACCAATTCGATGTTGTCCTAATTCTGACCAATTCGATGTTGTCCTAATTCTGACCAATTCGATGTTGTCCTAATTCTGACCAATTCGATGTTGTCCTAATTCTGACCAATTATTGATTCATTGTGGTGCGCTCGCATATGACCCAGGTTAGGCATCCCCCCCCCCCCCAGTACAGTGTTGATAATAAGTGTTTGTTCTATTTTACACTGAACTGTATTTACAAAATAAGGTGCAATCATCAGCAGATATAGATGGATGAGACCTGATATGTATAACACATTGCAGAAGAACAAAGGGGTGAGGAAACATTAGAGATAGATCCCATGTAGAGGTGGGTTGGGTTAACCTTGCCATCATCTAACATCTCCCCTTTTTAATGTGTGAATATCATATTTGGATATGTCATCAAATCATTAACATACAGTATGGTTGAATATCATATTGAGATATGGCATCAAATCATTATTATGTATCATTTCTCCACTTCATGCTTCCCATGTGTATTTCTCAGGTTTCTTTGGTTCTTGCTGTTCTTGTTGCATTGAATGTGGAGCCACTTCAATAGCTGGTATCGTGTGTCTCCACATTTCGGCCATTGTACGCAATGGCATTGGTGCAATCATTGGCATCGGAGCGGCCATCGGCATTGGTGCGGTCATTGGCATCGGTGCAGTCATTGGCATGTTATGCCATTGTGGGTAGGCTGGCTGCAGGTACGGATGGCATGGAGGTTGTAGTTGTTGTGGTGGCAGGACTGGAGGCTGCATGACTGGAGACTATGGTTGCGGGGCCGGATGTTGTGTGTTGGAGACCAACAGTGCATGGAATCGCCCGGATTCATTAATCTTATGATTGGCACTGAGCGAGCTGGAGGTCTGATGACAAGAACCAGGACTGTCAGCAAGATATGGAGCGGGACACCTAGAATGGAAGGTCCTTATCCGAGACACCACGATGAGACGGGAGCCACAACACCAAGAACCACTGAACAGGGAGTAGAAGGAGCTCTGCAGAAAGTAAAGAAGACGGTAAAGCCTAAGAAGAAGGAACCACGGAAGATAGGCAAAAAGAAGAAGGAGGTAATTGCCGAGGTGATGATAGCCGGGAGGCTACAGCAAGGGGCACCAGGACCAACAAGTGCAGCGGAAGGTGATAAACAGTGAGCAACCACCACGATGACACGGTCGAGGGTGATCACAGCAAGGGACTTGATGCAGATGTCGGAGGGTCCGAGCTGGCTGGTAAGACCTGATGTATACTGTACAGGTCTATACAAAGGCGAGCTACTGACGATGACGGTAAGCAAGCTCATGGAGTGGGACCGAGAGGAAGGAATTGTCAACAGGGCATTTACCACCCAATTGGTGACCATGGAGCCAATTGATCTAATGGAGAGATCGAGTGGGAACTGAGAGATGCAGACGATGCTAGAAGATCTGCGCCTAGAAGATGTCGATGCCATCAGAAGATCGATAAAGACGGATGCATTCGACAAGGTGCTACCTGAGGACTACAAGAGAATCAGGGATTACTTGGGACTCGCAGGACCGAACACAGCGTTCTCTTCGTAACCTAGTTGGTCCTTGTCCTTGGCTCTGCCCCATACTCTCGTGGGTTCGTCGCTCTTGAGGTTTCCTCGTTCTCTCGGTATCATATTCTCCGTTGTTCATTCCGATGTCCACTCGTGGTATCTATCTTCTTCATCTGTGTGTTCTTGGTGTTGCCCCTTTGGTATTCACCTCCTCACATCTGGTCCTCTCCAGACTCTAATGTGTCTTGCACAGCTAGCATTTTAACCATCTCATCGATGTTCAGAAGGTCTAGGCTTTCTCCAATGCTTTCGTGGCTGGTATCTCTGTAATTCGCCTCTAAACTTGCCTTTGTGTCATCAACCTGTGCTTCTTTCACTTCTCTCTCTCTCTTTCATTCTTGTCACGGCGGTATATCTTCATCGGCGGTTCTGTCAGCTCTATATTCATTCCTGCCATCGCTAAAAGTGCCTCTGCTCCTTCTTGTCTCTGATCTCCATGTCTCGTTGGTTCACTTTTGTAGGGTCGCAAACAAACTTTGGGCAATGCGGGCCCAGCACCTATCGTGGAGGCCGCGCCTAAACTACCCCGTTGCTAACTACTGCCAGTTTGTCCATTCCACCTCTTCTGGGTGGCAATGGTCACGTTTTCCTTACTAGCTAGGCCTAGTGAATCCTAGAAATCAACGCATACAGTTGAGTTCGTTTATAGTATTCTTTGGTCTTAATCCTAGGCACACAAGCGGCAGGATGCTTATGCAGATCCTAAGCACTGGCAAGAAGTCGTGAAGAGGGTCTAGATTATCCTAACACGAAATCTTGTAGCACCTCGAGTCCAGCCAGGTACACGTTGAGAGGACTACGACGGGTGTAGTCCTGTTGATGACTAGGAATTCACAGCCACACAGTATCAGTCTCTTGAGTTCAGCCTCGAGTCCCTACTTGATTATTACGTTTCTTG
>JAAUXU010173835.1_pt1 | contig 18114 bp, 24 predicted proteins | sample 7278151 | NCBI WGS metagenome assembly JAAUXU01 (sample SAMN14350113, study PRJNA611818) | marine sediment metagenome | isolation source: surface marine sediment (1.8m) | place: French Polynesia: Moorea | collected 2018-08 | reverse complement strand
GTCCCACACTCTCAGTCACACATTCCACAGCAAAAGTCAACATTACAATTATCTCACTAAGAGTATTGCATCGATATGTACCAAGCGACATTATTTACGCAAAGCACTGTATGAGACCGTACTTATGAGACCGTACACAAGTACGGTCTCATAGGGCCTGATCGATAGGGGCCTGACCGATAGGGATCGACGGGCCTCAAGATACCTGGGGAGTCGGGTTCAATGGGACATTGCTTATGCAGGTCAGATCTCTTTTAACCTTACTTTGTGCCATAGGCCAAAAGTGTGACTCAAACTTGCCTCATATTGTCATGAAAGCAAAGTGCGAACTGCGAAGAATCCTAGATTTCGTTCTCTTCCTTACTCTGCTGAGCAGGTCATGGTTGATAGGACCTTCAAAAGGGAACTTTTCAATGTTAGCTCACTTGATCCTTTCGACCAGAGCAGTCGTCACTCCCGTCTCGAAGTCATTGTTCAGTGCACTTTGACAAAAATCTCTAATTTAAGGGCAGAGCCAGGACAAGACCAGGTTTTATGGGTTGCCACAATGTCGCCATTTTCAAATGTCCCTTTTTCTGGTCATTTTCTTGTATCCACCGTCATGTTGTATTTCTATAAAGTTAATATCTTGTGCAAGTTTGTGTCGGTTCTTGGGACGACGATCCTTATATCCAGTTTTGGTTGTGCATCTCAGTTGCAGGTGTACAGAGTCATCAGTTGAACTCACGTAGCTGCCTGGAGTATCCTGCGCCCCTCTCATCCGCCAGATAGATTTGCTGCTGCTCCAGCTGGTTCAGGCATCTGCTTGAACTCACGTTTGGCAGAAGAGCACCCAGCACTTCCAGCTCTGACTCTGTGTGGATGTGGGGAAGAAGATGAGATGAAAAATTGAACCTTGTTATCTCGAGGGTCAGTGAACTAAGCCCGTTCTGGTTTTATATGACGAGCCAGAAGACCGTAACCTGAAGAAAATCATTCTCCCTGTTATAATTTATCAGCAGACGTAGAAAAATACTTGAAGAAACTGTTCACTTCTTATGCAAAATAGGGGGCAAATTTTTAACATTAACATTCGACCTTTGGGGGCATTCTGAGTTTGCAAATTAAAAAAGTAAGAACATTTTTTCAGTTGCAAACTTTCTGTATCTTCCATTGTAGAAGACCCACCCCTGGTATGAGATGCACCCTGACTTGGCATATGCTAATTAAGTCAAGAGTCACTATTTAGAACCAGTTTCCCTCATTACCGACGTTTAAGACACAAGTGATTTTTGGAGCGGTGAGACGCCACTATTTAATATCATAACATAGTCATGTTTATAGAGATACCTGTTTGTAAAGCAAGATTTATCAGATTATGCTGCATAGCATCCTTCGTCAAATAGAGCAAATTAAGACTGGCTTACCACTGAAAAATCTTAAAAGTTGCATCAGATCAAAACAAACGAGACGAAGATGCAGAAGTATACAGCAACGATTCTATCTCTTGTCCTCAAACATCTTGCTCCCATCCTGTAATTTGAATCATTATCACATTTTTGGAACTTTTCTCTACTTTTTTGTTAACTTTTTAAGCCCTTTTTTGTCCATTTTGACAAGTTTTGCCAACTCTACTTATCAGCAATTGGCAACTTCGTATCTCCTTCCTCTCCACAGTCGTAGAGCCTTTTTCCATTGCTTTTTCATTACTACTACAGTTACCCTTAGACGTACTCTTCTCAACGATGGAGGAAAGCTGCACGCCTCAGATGCAAATTGCATCTGTCCCATTACCGTGGAATTTGCTGTGAACGCACTGTGCGGGTGCCCAACTGTCTTACGTCCTGAGCCCGGGCCCGGGCCCGGGCCCGAGCCTGGGTCCGGGCCCGGGCCTGCAGGCCCAAACAATTTAGCACATGCGTGCGCAGTCTCAAATAAAGAATTTATTGGATCCTCCTCATGACCCCCAGTCCTGGAGACGGGAAAAGAGCCCTCAAAGCACAGTGACCACTTGCCAAGGTCTGAATTATTGATCTTGTGGCCGATGCTTTGTAATGTGTGGGCAAAGCAATATGCGGCTGAATGCAAATGGAGCTCTGGGGGTCCTTTTTGGACTGGGTGCTGAGGGAAGCGGCAGAAAGCGGAAAGTACACGTGCGTCTGGCACGTCTTCGTCGAGCTCACCTCGGTGCAGGACGACTGCGGGTTGTAATGCATCGAATGGACAGTGAACATATTCTACAATATGTTGGTACCACGCATGCGGTACAGGGTGGCCGGACGAAAATGTGCGCCACGCTGATGGCATTTCCCACAACGCAGAGGCTGTTGTTTGACGATGGGTGACCTTCATCGGACTGTACCATGAATCAATGAGTCATTGCGCGTCAGCTCAAAATTTTATGACCACTAGACTAATTAGTCCGGGCATGTCCTTGTGACATCCCACTTATTAGCTTTAAATGTTGGCGAACATACTGTTGATTTAGCTATTGTTTGATTTCATTTGTTTGCACTTTGCCGCAGGAAAGCGCAGGACAGGCGCGGAAAAATGCTATGGGTCAGCTACAACGACTTAGAACGTCATGGATTCGTCCACCCTGTACGGAGTCACGCTCTCTCCTGTGTGCTGCACCCATGTTGTGCAGCACTTTGTACATTATAGTAATGACCTGTTGTAGGTATGCATGTAGTACGCACGCACTACACAAGATGCTACCTTGTGGAGAAGATGTAGTAGCTGAAACTCCACTGTAACCACCCTCACCCTCCAACCCCCAGATTGGATTAGGATAATGTGGGTAGAGACTCATTCTGTCAGGTCTCAGATCAAAGCTTGATCTGAAGGTCTTAGATTATCAACCTCAAGTTGAGTCAGCGACCACGAGATCTTATGTGTACAAGTGTACACAGTACACTTGTTCCTCTTCTTCATGCAGGAGGACCACAGAATGTGGTAAGCCTTACGGCACGCGTTTTGGTATTGATGTTCCATCACTTGGCTGAGTCTCTCAGTTCTGGTCGTGATGCAATATCATTCTACCGATAAGTAATGACGTCATAATGATGGCCCCGACAGTGACGTGGCTCCTTACGCGTGAGATCGTAGCATGTTGACCACAGACCACCATGCATCTGGACCAGGACATCCTGCACTGACCCAGAAGCATTTTGGCTGATGCTCTTGCTCTTGACGACGAGGACCTTTCCGTCGAAAAGGGCCTCGGCCTTCAAGTCTGAGCCTTCCAACGCGCGGCCGACCTCTTCGGCGGAGTACTTGACCAGCTCCCAGTAGTCTGAGAGCACGGCCACCGACAGCACCACCGTCGTGGCCAGCGTCACACACACCGTGAACACCAGACACAGCAAGTTGCCGCGCTTGCCCATTCCGCCACACCTCCGGTGATGAATCGTCGCCTGAACAGTCCTCTTCTTCAAGTGTCTTCAGCCAATGGTTGCTCAAGACAACGACGTCTCTTCGACTATGGGCTGACTGAGAGCGCTGAGCAGACACATTAGTCAAAGATTTTCCACTGCGTCACCGTCATCATGCAGAAACAAATAAGGACTTTCAAAGGGACTCTTCTATCTGTCTGGCAGCACTCAGAACGTGTCTTCTTCCTCTTCTTCTTGCAGGTTGATGAAGGCCTGAAGGCCAGCCTAAAGAGAAGGCGGCCTTCAAAAACCGTGCACTCGCTTCTCCTCCCTTTAACAGCTCTTTCTGGAGGCTTCAGACGGCAACACTGTAAAGACAGAGCGAGCAGCGAATAACACGCTGCTGTCAGACTGGACGCGTTATTATTGTCACGTACGGTAATACGAACTACCTACATCATTCGCTTATTAAGAGTGCACACAATGCGAGCAGACTGAACGTATGCACACTCGGCGTCGTTCTACCCCTGAGTGAGGAAGAAGCGCGCTCCAGCAGAACCTTTCTTTCTTTCTTTCTCTGCAGCAAAAGTGCATGACTTCCACTGGCTGGAGAGAGAGAACCTCCCTTTATGGCCACAATCACGTCGCCGGCTCTCTCACCTGGTTAGAGTGCCAAGGCTGTAGTGGCACCGTTTCGAAAATCGAATCTAAGCCAGCGCACGCAAACGTATTTCCTTTGAATAATCCCTTAGGCTCCCCTCCCCCTCCGCCCGTCCCATTTATGTGGGCCTCAGGCCTCCTTCTCTTCTGATAGCTAGGCATGCGATCCTTTTCTGGAAAGAGAGGAGCAACACTGCCAGCACGACCGCATTAAACAGCTCTCACTCAATGAAGTATAAGCAACAGTAGAGAAATCTCAGCAGTTCGCTGCCACTTCCTTACTCGTATATTTCTTAACGTACACTCGTTATTATTAAAGATCACTAAACATTAAGAATGAATCTAGCGCACACGGAGCGGGCACAACAGTCAAGGGGATATAAGTCATTTCTATCATATTGTTAACGCTTCTAATTCAAGGTACTTAAAGTGATAGCATCGATGCCTTTCTGTTTAGCAGCACAAAAGCATATTTTTCTGTTATAACGACGATGCCGGACTAGACACATTTTGTGATGATTATACTGCGCGAGCCCGAGGAAGCTCCTCCTCTTTATGCCTTCATCATATAGTACTAATAACACCCAACGCTCAGAAACCCACAAGCAGCAAGAAACTCGTTTTGACTTCTCTCTCGCAATGCCCACACCGGTATGAACGCGGTTTCTTGGACAGCATGACGCAATTGACACACACAACGACGACGACGACGACGACGACGACGACCACAACCACGAGTACGACGACGACGACGACGACAAAAAGAAAGAAGAAGCTAAGGAGCTAAGGGCAAGCGTGTTTGGAACACCTACAACTAGCCCTAGAACAAGCCCCCTTACTTCTTATAAATGTACTAGGACTGCAAGGCCGGCATCATCGGCGGGAACTCGCAGTCGTCGTCGAGCAGAAAGCACTGTTGAGGAGGGACTTCAGTGGCTGCCTCCATCTCGTGGAATTTCTCCGAGTCTGCTAGAGAGAAAGGAAAAACATTGGTATGAAAGTAAAACGACGCCTCTTTCACACAGGTGCCAAAAAAAACACGTTACCTGTCATTTCTGAGGTTGGGCGATTCCTCACTCGATCAGCATAGCTTGAATCGCCTACGAGAAAATCATACACAGTAATACCTACTTGTGAACTTGACATAAGTATGTTGCTCCAGAAAGGACTTGCCTGGTTTGTGCGTACTTTGAGCAGTTTCATTAGGTGCATTCTTCAACCTTTCCCCGTCCTCTGCTTTTTCATCCATGAGCTTGAACTGCCTCATGAGGTTGCAGTCACCACCCTCCTCTACATTGAGTGCATACAGGTATAGGTAGCCGTCCTCCGAGGCCACCAATAAGCGCAGGACCTTCTTGATCCTACGTATCAAGGTTGCGTGAGTACTTGTGCAAGTTTGACCAGTGCATATCATCAAGTGTCACTAACACTGCCAGGGCGCAGATGTTCTTCATGCCGGGTTGGTTGTGGTGCACGGTGGCGAAGGCTCTGCCCTGTAACAGTGTGTCTGTGACCTGCGTGGGTAAGATGGAGGCCGAGGCTGACGACATCATGGTGTTCAAGTAGCCCAACCAACTTTCGTCGGCCCCGCTGCTGCTACCGCCGCTGCTGGCACCGCTTCCTGGCGGACTTCGCCCAATGACTTCGTTATCATGGCTGGAAAAGAAGATGACTACGTCAGGCAATGATGTTATACTAACAGTAAACGTATCAGAAGTGTCCTTTTTTTTCTTACGGACACTCATGAACACTCACACACTTCTTGTCTAGGTATGCTTTACTAGCGCTTGAATAATTACCATTCACTTGGCCTGTTCTCAAGCTTGAACACGTGCACGGTCTCGGTGTTTGAAGAGCAGGCCAGAAAGTGTCCGCAGGGCGAGAACGACAGGCTGAAGATGTTGGCGGTCCGCTTCAGTCCTCTCCTCAGCTCGTAGAGGCGCGCGCCATCGACAGAGGAAAAGACGCGAATCACCGTGCCCTTTTCAGACGCCGACGCGATCCTGGTGCCAGAGGCGTTGAACGACAGGGCTGCCAGTGGCGTCGCATGCGCCGATATCATTCCCCGAGATGACTAAAGGAGAGCAATAAATAATAACGTTCAAACAAAGGAAAGTTCTACTCTTGCCGATGGAGACTGCGAGGTACATACGTAAGTCTTGTACATTTACGCATGCTCAACGACCAAACAATACTCAAGCGAATGTTTACCAAGCTTCTCAGCATTGACTTTGTCAAGAATGAGTGTGAAATATCGCGCCGATAGATGGAAAAAATAGTGAATATTCCATTAGCAAATAATAAGTAAGTATGCAAATATCCAGCTCACTTACCAGATTCATAGCGTCGAAGAGTTGAATCTCGCCGACGACCGAGTTCCCGGGGTATGCGAGGTAACAGTGATCAGAGTCTATGGAGAGCGCGCACAGACCCGACCGGTTGGGAGGCGTGTCCCGAATTGTATGTAGGACCTTCATGTCGCGGATGTTGTGCACGAACAAGGACCCCTCCAGACAAACGACCAGACGCTGAAAAGTAAATGATAGTTGTGGATACGATGAAAACTTTCAGGACTAGTTCATCTTGCGTGTGACAGCCGAGGACATGAAGTGTGAATGGCTGAACCATCCAGGAAACGTTTCCTGTTTGATTTTGATTTCTCGATTTGTTTCATGGCAATTTACCGATCTATTCATTTTGACGGAGAGAATCTTGCTGGCGTAGCTGTAGTTGCAGATCTCGGTGCCTTTCTTAAAGTGGCACACGCGCAGCTTCCTAGGGGCACAAACAGAGACGAGCGCAACCAGACTGCTGGAGAACAGGCGCTCGGCGATCACAACCTCTTCAGAATCTGCAATACAGTAGTTTTGAATTGATCCATCCACAAGGCGTTTCTTGGCAGGCAAGAGCAAGGCGATCGTACCGTTTTCATAGATGGGCTCGAGGTTCTCGCTGGAAGTGAGCGAGTAGAGCTTATACCCGTTGACGGAGCCGACGGCAAGAGACCTAGAAATCCAAGTCATAGCGTTAACGGCAGGAGAGACGAACATGGCGCTAGTTTCTTGTGGACGACCCCAAGACATTGCGCGAGTGCACAAAAGCATGTTTAAGAATAGAATCCACTTAGCATTTTAGCACCAGGGTGTCAAGCAACGAGAACTTGTCGCGGATCGATACATGATGGGTGCAGGGGTTCACTCAACCCGAACATCCTGCTCAGCATAGCAACGAGCTTTCTCTGCCAGTGCAGCTGCAACGACAACGATTAGCAGAAAACTGTACTTCTGCCCACGAAACATTCTTTCACCGTGACACGTACGCATTGGGACTTGCTCAAGCTGATGCCTGATGACGCACTCCACGTCTGTACGAAAGTGCAGGTGGACAAGGCCAACCAGGTCAGTGCTCATTGGGACGTATGTAACAGTAGAACGTACCGTATGAATGTCGAAGCATTGCGGTGACAGCTCACCGTCGAATACCTGATGTCATCAACTCTTGCTCGCCCACTGTACTTACGTCGTGTCCTGGTTGAAGGACGCGAAAACCATTTGCTCGTCCTTGGTCCTGTGCCCGCTCTGGCCCATCAGCCCGGACAAGCCTGCAGTGAGGGCGTCCAAGTTCTCGGGGGAGAGGTACGACTGCATCTTCGTCTCCGTTTTTTGGGTCGGTTGCAGCGACAACAAAGGACGCGTCAACTAAGACTATTACGTTTTTCGTCTGCTGAATGTTCAAGTGTCTGTCCGAGCGAGCGGAGGCGACGGCGGAGACCCCGTGCCGCGCCAGGCAGAATATGACGGAGAAGACGAGGACGCAACACAACGAGAGAGTGAGAGAAAGAGCGTAAGCGTCGTCTGCGCACGCGCAGAAACCCTTTGTGGCTCCTCTGCTACTACTTCTACTTCTCCGTCTGCCTCCTTTTGCTCCACTGGAGGCTCGTCCAGCAGTTGGCCAATGGGACGCAAGAGCAGGGTGAGCGGACTCAAGGACACAAAAAGGCGTAGAAAGAGAGAAGCAGACGATGCAGGAATGAGGACCCCGGAAGAATCGCGGGTGGGACTTGCGCAACCTCGATTGGGTCAAGGGCCGTCAAGTGGCCGCTCGTGGTGTCCGCCGATTTGGCACCTGGTCGCGAAGCGCCCGGGTTGTCGTTGTTAACGAGTCAATGAGAGCCTCGTGCTAACTTTGGGAGAATTCGCAGTTAGTAGTCATTAATTCATTAGGACTGAAGAGGGAATATAGAATTTATCACAAGATAATTTATTGGGCGCGACATAAATGAATGAACTTGATCGATCAACCATTGATAATTCTCGTGCGGCCAAGATGACCGGATCAGCGCAGTATAAACTCGTACAAGTTTATAGACGACGGAAACATAATAATACTCCATTAAGATACAATGTCAAGCTTATCGCTGGTAAGAGATTAATTTCATTTAAAGCCAGGATAATAGTATACGTAAGTAGTGGAAAGCTGCGCAAGTTAAAAAAAATTGCCTTTGGTACATGCTTACTCACTCACTACCAAGACACTTCTGCTGCTGAAGGACACATACGTAAAACACCAGTAAGAACAACACATTTAGCACAATTTAGACCCACACAGTTCTGCTCAAAGTTAAGGCAATAAGTAAAGCTTTGGACGGAGGGTGAGTCCGTATTCATCTGCGCCTTCTGAGGGCCTCCGCATCAGAGACTCCGCACAATCCATTCAATATTACTAACTATAATAAAACATCAGTGGTTGGGACGATAATAATTATAATAATAATGTGCATCTTCATTTCATTGTTGGCCATGGGAGGGATTTCTGTTCGGCGGAGTTAGCGGGCTCCACTTCTTATTCTCCTCTTTCCCTTCTCCTTCTTCCTGTTTTTGGTCTAAATCCTCTGGAGGCTCCAGCTTGACCTCTCCGCTGACCACCATGTGGGGCTGCACGGCGGCCACGACGGCGGAGTCACTGGGCGGCGTCGGAAAGGCCATAGAGGCGCGGCCGCTGTTGCTCACTGGTGTAGTAGCAAAGTCCTCTGACATGAGATAGTTGTAGTGTTGGTGGTGCTGATAGTCTGCGTAGTATTGCGGATACTGAATGTGGTAGGGTTGTGACTGCTGCTGATGCTGCTGAGCCACGAAGCCGTCCCCGTTGCACAACTGTTGCTGTTGTTGCTGCGGTGAAGGCGTGGAACCTGCAGAGGAGTCTGGAGACTCGGTCGGAAGTTGCACCGGGAGTTGCTGCTGCTGTTGCACCATCGCATTGGCGTAATGATGGTGCGAGGTGTGGTAGTTGAACCAGGCGGCATGCGGGTCCAAGCCCAGCAGGATCGGGTTGTCGTAGGGCGTCGGAGCGGCGGAGGTGGCGTTCCAATAGTTGTCTAAGTCGGTGGAAGAAGCAGAAAAAGAGTTGTGTTGATTCACAGGAGGAGACACTTGCGAGGGTTTCGTGTGATATGGAGAGTGCCGATTGCAGGCCCTTTGCTGCGGCTGCACGTGTTGTTGTTGTTGTTGTTGCTGCTGTTGCTGTTCTAGGAACTGTCTTTGGTGATAGTGACGGTTCTGTTGTTGTTGCTGTTGTTGTTGTTGCTGATGATGATGATGCTCGATCCTCAGCGGGTCGGGCTTGTCCCTAGCGTCCAAGAAGGCTTTCGCGAATGGATTGTGTTTTATCTTGAGTGCGGTGACTTCCTCATTCTGATACGCAGTGACGGCAATGAACTGAGTGGCTGGGAAGGCGAAGACGAGGTCCTCTGCACCGGTGATGCCTGCGTCGGTGCGGTCGGCGGCGCTGAAGACGCGCCGGATGCGCACTCGGGGTTCATATTTGTGCAAACTGTTAAGCATGATCTGGCCATCTCCCTGCTGTTTGTTGGTCAGTTTCACCTTAGCGAAGCTGATGGGCTCTTTAGACCAGTGTGAGCCGTAGTTGGGGGAGTCCGGGTGAGTGTAGACCGGATCTTGCGGAGGGGGTTCGGCCTTGCCGCCTGCGAGATTAAAAAAGAAATATAGAAGGTGTGCAGTGTACGTACGCAAGAGACTACAGTGCTCTTGTGTTTGCTCGGGTGTATATTCGTATTAGTCGTCCCTCCCGAACCTCCGGTTCGACCCGGAGAGTGCCCGTTCTTGATCAAGTCGGGGATCTTGAACGACCTCGCCTGATCAATATTAAAATACACGAACGTGTGCGCAGCGTGCAAAATGTGCGAATGAAGCGCGCTCAGTTATTCCGAGAAAGCAAACAGTTTCCGACGACTTGCGAAAATCCGGCAGAAGCAGCGTCTTCAGTCTCGATCTTTTCTTTAACGTCAACTTGACACGTCCAAGGTTAACATCAAGGGTTTTGCTACCCAGGATTGTCACGGATGAGATCGGGGGATCGATTAGATCCAGGCAATTTTAAGGATCGGATCGGGATCGCAATTCTTTGTTGAAAAAACTAGGATCGGACCGGATCGAAAGCACTTCGGAGCCCTTTTCGATTCGATCCAATGCTTGCTGCGCAGAACGGCGTCACATGTTGGAAAAGTTATAACTTGTTCGAGTTGACCAAGCTGATATGCAACGCTATAGCCGAGGATGGGATCGAGGATGGGATCGAGGATGGGATCGAGGATGGGATCGAGGATGGGATCGAGGATGGGATCGAGGATGGGATCGAGGACCGGATCGAGGATGGGATCGAGGATCGGACCGAGGATCGGATCGAGGATCGGATCGAAGACCGCTATCCGAAAAATCTGGATCAATTGCAAACTTAAACCTGACCGAGCCAAGTAGTTAATTCACCGCTGTGTGAGTAACCACGCAAATTCTAGTCCCGTGGACCAAGAGAGGGCTATGCACGTGCTTCACAGTCAACAATAGTCGGAACATGGAGCGCGGGTAAGTGTTCATACCCGACCGACTGGTTGAGCACGGCGGCGTTCTCGACTATCACAGGTACTGAGACAACGACGCAACGGGAGACTTTCCCGAAGTCAGTGGGGGCAAGCTGGTCCTGGGACACCTATGACAAGTACTTGGAGAATGGGGATCCCTGGCCGGTCCAATTCCTGCGCCCCCTTCTTAGCCGCCTTTCACCACTGCCAACGCCCGTGTGGTACGTTCCCCACCTGGTACGCCATCTTGGCGTCCACGCACACTCTATGTCCTTGTCAAAACGAGGAAACTGACGTGGTCGTCGTCACTTACCTGGCAGCCACTCTCCGTTGATGTACTTCCAGCGGTTGCTCTCGATCTGCACGAACTCCAGCATGACCGAGTAGAATGCGCCGTCGTCCAGGCCGGACACTCTGGCCCGGATGACTGGAAACATCCGTCGTCCTCCCTTGGTCACTATCATCTCGTTGGTGAGGCGCTGGAACTTTGTCCACAAGGCGCTCTCCTCCAGATCCACCCGGACAGTGCAAGGATAGCCACTCATGTCGAGCTCACACATCCGTCCTCGTTGACGAACCACTCGAGACTGACGTTGTGATTGTGACAGCGTGAGCGAGTCTCCTTCTTTCCCCGTGAACCAGCCGGCAATGAAAGGAGGAGGAGGAGGAGGAGGAGACCGGACTGGACCCCGACCAAACCTCAAGGGAGAAGGAGAGACAAAGGGGCGGCCCCAAAACCTCGTGGGCACTGACACGAAGAAGTGAGCAAGCGAGCTAGACCTTTAATGTACAGTTTACAACCTCAAGCAGCAGCTCTCTAGCATGCCCGCCGTCGCCTCCGCTTACGTGGACGACGACGACTGCGGCAGCGAGCGGCGCTTGCTTGTCTTTGATACCGGCGCGAGCAAACAGTAATATCTTCGTGCTGAAGTAGCAGTAGCATAGGAAGCAATGGTCCCCCCACCCACTCAGTTTTACAAGAAAAGGAACTCTCTGAGACAACTCGTCTGGGGGCGCCGCCCAAGCCATTACTAAGTCCTAAGAAGATCGACGTGGATTAGCTGGGCAAGACAGATGGACACGACCAGGAAGTCCAGATCATCATAGGGACAACAGGACTTTTGCATCGACTGCTCATTCATTGTTTTCGGCACTCTTGAGGTGGACAATTTCATATTTGGCCGCCAAAAGAAGCATCCTTCTCCTCCTCCTCCGATGCCTCCGCCGCCGACGCCGTCGTTGTCCCCATCGTCCCTCCCTTCCCTCCCATGGGAATTCGGTCCGGAGATAACAACGTCTGTCAGAAAACCAGATCCTGGACTGTCTCTGTACAGCAGGTCTGAAGCCAGAGAGTCCATTTGTACTGGCTCCGTTTGATGATGTTAGCTCTTTGGCCTTGTTTTTCGTGGCGACGACAACGACGACGTCACACAGCATTAATCCTGCTGCAACGGTTTAATTGCCCCCTCCGCGGGCCGAGGCTGGTGGCGCTGTCGCTGGTGGCGCTGCCGCTGGTGGCGCTGCCGCTGGTGGCGGCGGCGGCGGCGGCCGTGGTGACATTACAGCTCACTCAGGGCAATCAGCGGCCAGTAAACAGTCAGATTGCCCTGGAAAGGAAAAAGAAAAACCAAAAAGCCATCACTCTCTTCAAAGCAACCGACATAAACAAACGTGGGAATGAGATGAAAGCCAAGAACGAGATGCTGGAGAGGAGCAGAACCCATCCTTGACCACCGTTCCCAATACAAATTGCTCCGGAGTCTCACACACATGTTCTTTTTCCTCTCTATTCTCAGGAAATGGCGCTTTGCTCGCTCGCTCGCTCGCTTCTTGCCACAAACCTGCAGCTTTTTGTGACTTTGGGGCTGTGCAAACAGAAGCAGAGAATATTTTTCTGTGCTGCTTCTTCTTCTTCCCTCCATTTGTTTGAAATCTTGTATGAGTCGTCGTCGCCGTCCCCGCCGCCATCGTCGCCGTCGTCGTCGTCGTCGCCGCCGCTCTCCTCGTCGGTGGTGTAATCGGCAGGCATTGTCAATAAACGCGAGAAGCAGGAGGGGGGAACAATAAAATTAAATTGAGTTTTATGACATCGGATCGCCTTGCTTTGCAGCCTCGCACAGCGCAGCAAAGCAGCACAAGCGACCACCCACGGAAATTCTTTTGATCTTGCTCCCCAAAAGCCGCCGCAGCCGCGTTTTTTGAGGGGAGCGAGGGAGGCCCTCGACGATTTCAAAATATGTCTTACTCGCTCGCTCTCTCAGCTAATGCCTGGAATAAAGGATTTCTCTTTGCGGGCTTTTATTGTCGATTTATTGGGGGGAGGGGGGGAGGGCAGAGGAGGCCCCCTCGCGGTGGTGGCCGCGGAGGAGGCGGCGGTGGCCGCCGCCGCCGCCGCCGCCGCTGCCGCTGCCGCGACAGTCGGGTTCATGAGAGAGGGGGAGAAGAAGACTTTTATTTGACGAAACAATTTGATGCTTCCCCGTTCTCCTCCTCGCTGGAATTAAATGATGGCGTGAGGAAGCTGTAACTTTGTCTTGCTCTGCCTCAATCTCGCCGTGTGTGTGCCAGACGAGGGACGCGGGCCACTTTTGAGGTGGCTTCGTCTTGCCAGCTCAGGAATTCTTCTGAAATGGTCCGAGGCGGCCGAGGAAGCGCCTTTGACAATATGCCTGTAAAAATTTCTCGGCAAATTAGCGCGCAGTGGGGCCAACGCGTTCTGTATGGAGACTGGGGAAGCTTCTGGAGTGAGGAGTCCTGACCAAACCACGCAAGTCATCGCTGGGCGTCGAACCGGTTAGGTGAGCCACTGGATGTGATTGTCAACTCATGTCTGGAGCTTAACCACTTGATTGTTATCCACCAATCCACAGTTTACGGGATTGACCCAAGGTGAGGGTTGTTCGAGTGGCTTGAGGCCAGAGAGGCTCCAGATGCCAGCTTATCGCATGACCGGTCAAGTTCATGATTAGGAGATCTGTTTCCTGGTCATTGGTTCACCTGTTTGAGTGATGTGTTTTGCAGTAACTGCTTGACCCATTGAAGTAGCCTGTTATTTAAGTTACTGGTTGACCCAGCTATGTAGCCTAATTCATAGTTAAAACGTGGTCTGCTCTCCAGTCACAGGCTCGGCCAGTTTCTTCCGGTTAAAGTGGTTAAGCATCTTGCTTTCCAGGACTCATGGTACCAGTGAATGGTCAACCAACTCATGTCTCTCGTTCAACCAATCTGCTTGATGGTCAACTAGTTCATGTTTTTGCTTTGCTGAGTGGTCAACCCAAATTTTTTAGCAAGTTACCCAGTTAACCACTTTTGACGCAACCGTGATCAGGCCTAACTGAGTTGCACGAAGGTACGAGCTGAACAACGACGATGAGACCGTTGTCCCCAACATCTCCAAACCTCGATTTCGTCGTCCAGCTTCACTCCGTCCACTCGTGGAAGCACGGTATGGACGCCACAGCGCGCTCGAGGTTAAATACGCTCCATGGCCGACATGCGCAGAAACATGCGTGCGTACGCATATGTACACGAGTTCGTACGCAAGTGCATAGACAGCAGCAGCAGCGGCAGCAGCAGCAGGGGCCTGAACAGCAGGAGCGTGCGTAATTTCTGCTCCTTCGCCCCGGGTGACATTTCGGGGCCTTTTCCTTGAACGTGAACTTCGCGCATCTCCTCCCTCCTCCCTTTTTTACCGTCTCCGTCTTCCTGGTGTGTCGCAAGTGGCTGTTGAGGCACACGTTTGCGTCGTTGGAGACGCAGCGGCCGTCAGCAGTCAGAGCAATGTTGACGATGAACCCACAATACAATAGTCCTTTTTTTTCTTCTCCTGCTAAAGTATCAGAGAACGTTTCTTCTTCGTCCTAAGGTGAACCAAGATGATGGCGATATTTTTCACTCACATATCGCCAATGCTAACGAGCCTGACGACTTCAAGGGCTACTTTTCATAGCTCAACAACAGCAAAAAAAGCTCTCGTTGTACAGGGTGGCTCCGACAGCCTTCACGATCCCCTACTGGATTGCAAAGGATGCTTGGAGCCCCCCTGTACAATATGGTGGGACTCCGAACGATACTTGTGAACGTCTTTACACACTGTGCTGTTTGGAGTCTCCCTGTGCAGTGGACTCTCTAGGTCATCATAGATAGGTCATCCAAGGTACACTGTGCGCAGGCTTTTGCAGCTGCTACACAGCTATCTGGGGCCTCTGTACATGCTATTTGGAGCCTCTGTACGTGCTATTTGGAGCCTCTGTACGTGCTATTTGGAGCCTCTGTACATGCTATGCTATTTGGAGCCTCTGTACATGCTATGCTATTTGGAGCCTCTGTACATGCTATGCTATTTGGAGCCTCTGTACATGCTACTTGGAGCCTCTGTACATGCTATTTGCAGCCTCTGTACATGCTATTTAGAGCCTCTACTCAGGCTGTTTGGAGTCTCCCTGTACTGTGGACTCTCTAGGTCATCATTGTACACTGTGCGCAGGCTTTTGCAGCCGCTACACAGCTGTTTGCAGCCTCTACACAGACTAATTGCAGCCTCTACACAAACCACTTGGAGCCTCCCTGCACAGTGTGACTCCGGCCACACTTTTGGTTATCATCGTTCTGCTGAGGCCCCCGCGCACAGTGTGACTTAAAAGTGCTTGGGTCGCCACGCACTGTGCTGGGGCCACTTCCAGCCACCCTGTACGAGGATGACAGAAAACAATCGTTGTTCTGTCTCACACGCGCACAAAAGTTTATTAGTGAGCATTCATTTTGAACGTGCCTTTGTTGTTACGTCTGCTGAGTCAGTTAGAGGAAGTTTCTGGGAGAGGAGAAGGACCCATCCGGACTGAGAATGAATCAGTGTTTAGCAGAAACTTCATCTTCCGGCGCTTCTTTTACTCCTTGCAGAAGTCGGCGGAGCTTTGATTTCATCATTTACGGCAATTAATTGATTCCCTTTTTTGCTCGGGTCCCTCGTGTTTGCCAAGGATTAGGGAATTTATTGGAGGAGTTTTCGTGGGAAGGATAAAGCAGGAGGCGTCACAAGAAATGCGCGTGACACCAAGACCCTGGGACGAAGCAGGAGAGCCAGAGAAATCGCTTCAATTTCGCGCAAATATTCTGCTTCTTCCATTTTTCTCGTGGGAAGAAATATTGCAAATCAAGGCTGAATCCGTTTAAGGTCGTGAACGCTGCCGATGCGTGCGAATGAAATGCGCCTTTTTGTTGCTCTGTGCGATGTGGTACGATTGTTATTATTGTAATAACTTTTCTGCTGCGATTGTTTTACTACTGACAAAAAAAGGCGTCCGTCCGATGCGTTTTGGCAGCCCGAAGCTCTCGGCTCGACTCTGTACAACTGTCACGGCTGTCGTGTTTGCTGCACCCACGAGGCGAGCGCAGGCGGCGGCTGCCGGAGCGTCAATTCCTGTTGCTTCGTTGCTGCTCCCGTTGCAGTTCGTATGCAACGAGCAAAAAAAGATGCAACCACTGTGGAAATTGGAATATGGGAAACTGAGTTTGACTGAAATGATTTTGGACGTTGCTTCCTCTTTGCTCATGCACAACAATGGACTTCAATTTTAGTCCTTTCAGTGCATTTCCTCTCTGAACCAATATCGGATTTGAAGAGGCTGAAAAAGTGGATCCCAAGGCTGTTTTATTGCGTCCTCAACTACGGGGTACACGTCTGCCTGTCTGTCTATCTGTCTGTCTGTCCCACAAGTGATGGCACCAGTGATCGAAGCACAGTAGACAACATTGCCTTCTGCTATCGGAAGTGGAAGGTCTGTCCTGACTTCTCCAAGTCTTAGTACAGAGTTAGGGAAGTAATTCCATTTTCACATGTCAGGAGGAGAAATTTCTCACACTGTAGCTCTCACAGTGCGTACGAAGTTGGAACCAAGCAAGGAAGCAGAAAGAAAGAAAAAACCTTTGACGGTGCCAGAATCCGTGCCAAATTGCCACAACGCACAGGCCGAGGCAATGCCAAAAGGTGTCTTCCACCAGAGGCCTGAAGCAGGAAGAACGTTGACAAGTCCTGGTTGGCCGAGAGCAACCCCGGTCTGACCACGAGAGAGGCGAAAAACTCGGCAAGCCGCGAATTCATAGCGGCAACGATCAAGGATAATTGGAGCCTTAAGGAAACCATGTGATATGCAAGACGTGGCCTGGCAGGGACTCGCCGGGGCTCGCCGGGGCCCGCTGGCTCGCCCGCCCGCCCGCTGGCCAGCAACAAGGCCGCACAACAAAGGCCTGCCTGCGCAGGAGTTGAAGTTGCGTCAGTTGCGACTGCTCACTCACAATAATATTTTCTTGCACAAATGGACAATGAAACCGCGGAGCCATTTATAAAAACGGCGCCTTCGCCGATGGATGGATGGATGGATGGATGAATGAATGAATGAATGAATGAGATCGTCTCTCCCCAGGGACGATCACGGTCAAGCTGAGCAGGTTGGACGTGGTCTTCGTCGCCGTCGTCTCCAGGGACTGGTGCGTTCAGCCTCTTCTTCTCTCAGATAGCATCAGATTGATGATGATAGCACTTAATTGAGGGAGAGAGAACAACGTCTGTCTAGTCTGCGCTTGAAGTACGTACTTTGGTCGGCCGGAAATGTCAGATATTGCAAAAATTTTGCAAGCTTTTGTCTGGCCGAGTTTCCACACTCAGCAAGTACGAAGGTTTTCTTCTTCTGAGATTAGGACGCGTTTTGTTGTTGTTGTCGTTCTGTGGGAAATGAATTCACTTCTAGAAATAGTTTTCACTCGCTCGACGCACGCGAAGGTTACTTCCTCTAGCATAATGTACCGGGTGTCCCGAAAGTCTGAGGACGCTTCTTCCACCCTCTGCAGTGGATGACGAGACACCCGGTAAGGTTCTTTGCCCCGGGGCTCAAAGACGAATTTCTCCGCGAATCCGTCCAAAAAGAAAAAAGAAAAAGAAAAGAAAGGGATGTTGCTTGATCTTGTCTCACTTTCAAGGCCTTCAAGGCCCAGCAACGCCCAGGTCACGCGCGCGCGAGCACCAGGCCTAAAAAAATGGGGGGCAGTGAAGAAGGAGGAAGTTTTTTCTCTCTCTCGCTTATCTCAGCTGAGAGGGAGGGAGGCAACGTCGTCATTATTACCCACGTCGCTGTCGCTGTCGCTGTCGCTGTCGCTGTCGCTGTCGCTGTCGCTGTCGCTGTCGCTGTCGCTGTCGCTGTCGCTGTCGCTGTCGCTGTCGCTGTCGCTGTC
>JAAUXU010075935.1_pt1 | contig 18120 bp, 18 predicted proteins | sample 7278151 | NCBI WGS metagenome assembly JAAUXU01 (sample SAMN14350113, study PRJNA611818) | marine sediment metagenome | isolation source: surface marine sediment (1.8m) | place: French Polynesia: Moorea | collected 2018-08 | reverse complement strand
TACCACAACAACTACTACCACAACAACTACTACCACAACAACTACTACCACAACAACTACTACCACAACAACTACTACCACAACAACTACTACCACAACAACTACTACCACTACAACTTCCTCAACCTACTGCGAAGTTGAGTTTGACGTCATTGAGAACATTGAGGACAACACCACCTACTGGGAGTGTCAGCGAAATGATGACGGCTCCCTGGAGTATGTGCTTCAAAACTGCGACTTTGATCAGACTTTTTACCAAGAGCAAAATCGTTGCTTCTTTGACTGTGAGCTGTCATATGATTGCCCACTACTTATGCAGACCAGTCCAAACCACACCATGGGTGACAATGGCCGCCGCTCAGAGCCTTGGGCTGATGAAAATGACTGTCATCGTTACTATCACTGCTACATAGATGAGGAAGCGCTGACAGAGTGGCATGTGTGCCACAGGCAATGCATGTTCACGCCCTTCGGCAATGAGCAGTTGGCCTTCACTTCCAGCGGCGCCGGCGAAGATGGACCCGCAGACTGGTGCGTCCCCCATTACAATTGCGAAACTGGAGGTCGTCTCCATGCAGTATGCCCCAGGGCTGGATTAATCTTACCTAACCTACCAGATGTAACCAATCAATCATATATATACTGCACTACAGAGGGAGAGCCAAATATTATGCAATGTCCACGGGGACGAAAGTTCAACGCCTCCTTAAGCAAATGTGTGTAAATACATTCATACCAAGCGAGTCACAGTAGAAGCTACGAAACTTTCAAGATAGGCGGCCACTTCTGACATGCCAATGTGACTCTTGTTGGACAAGCGGCTCGCATCAGTGCACAGTGCTGTCAAAGGAACTGCGCTATTGGAGTTCCAACAGTCTGGTCCGCTTAAATTTGCGAAACCATGTGATTGTGAGCAATTCAGACAATCCACGCTGACTCACATTTTCGGTTTATGCTAGAAATGGACTTGGAGCTGCCATTGGAAGTCCCTATGAGTTGGCCGAAGACCTTTGCTAATTTGGGTGGCCTGCACAATCACCTGACCTAAACCCACGGGATGCCTGTTTCTGTGGAGGTGCTTAGGCTCTGGTCTCCAGAAAAAAGGTCATTCGACTTGAAGAATTTCCAAAAAGTTGGAGACAACTATGCTCTGTCACTTTCATCTCGCGTAATTCGGTTTGTTTGCCAAAGCGTAATCCAGCAAAAAGAAAAGGACAGGCGAAAAATGGCAGCCATTAAGATCATGAAATTGGCTGTTTAATGTTGTCACTTATATATTATACATCGAGAACAACATTCGCAGTTTACTCCTGTTCGTTGTGAGCATCACTAATATTATGAGTACCCTCTAGCTCGATCCCATTAGTGGTGTCGTTCGGATGCTGATGCTTCGGTATGAATGACGAGAGTCTTTTCACTGGTGTCTTGGTGAATGATGAAGCCTTGGCTGCTCCCCTACCCACTCTGTGCGGCGGACTTCGTTGCTGAGAATTCGGCTGTCTGTTGCTCCTACCAAACAACTTATGCTTAATAAGAGCAAGAGTGGTCGAGTCGAACACGATCACGTGGAAGAGGATCATGCCCTGTAGGCTGTTGATGATCTCAAACGCAGTGACAAGATACCTAGGTGAACAAGCAAGAATCTCACGTCTCACAGTTATTCGACATAACTTACACGTATGTTGACAGCGTGTGTGGCACTTTGGGTAATGTTACCTAAATTGGCGAGGTCCATAGGCCCACTCAATGGCGTAAGAGATAGATTCGGCGACCCAAGGAATTCCCATGGCAAAAAACATCTTGACCACAGTTTTGTACCTAATGTTATCATAAGAGCCTTATTAAATCCAGGCTAAATTATTGGGTCATTAAATTATGCAGTACACGCTCTTACAGGGCTTTCATAGCCAAAGCTTGTTCTTTTTGCCTTTACTCATCATTGTGTGTGTACTAACCTGCACAGGCACATTACAGTCACACAATTTACGTACAACATGGTGATACAACGCGGATCAACGGAAAGGCTTTGCTTCTTACGCGACAATTGGAGGCACAGGCATTGAATATACTGAGGAACTTACTTTTTGGCTATAGGAGTCCTATTACGTATTTGTGAGCAATTGGAGAAAATTGTAAGTACACTCATGGAGACATCATGATATTCGCATGGGAATGGTGCCAGTTGCAGTCTTACTTTGTTTTGTTCTGATGTCTGACAACCTCGTCATGTCCCTTGTCCGCCCATAGACCGCAGCACAGGTTCCACATGGAGGAGACAAAGAAGAAGATGTTGAGCATGATGAGGGGCAAGATGAAGACATTGAGATAGAGCACCATGGCTAACTTGGGGGCGAGGAAGCAGCGAGGATTGCCAATGCTGGGGGTAAACTCGGGGCTTACCAACCCATCAGGCAAGGACTATAAATGGCATCAGTGTTAAAAATATTTCCCCCATACAGAGCAGTTCTTGTCAGTTACCTGCATGATGATTGTGATGATGATGACGATTAGGGGACAACCCCATGAGTATGCGGCATAGCTCTTGAACCGCTTGTGCTGCCAGCCCATGGTGCCTGGTTGGGTCACCTCGGGTGCGCTGCGCAAGTGGCGAAATGCGGTCCAGATATCATAGCTCATAGTGTTCAGCCAGAAGATGGCGGACAAGTAGAAATACTGAAAACAATACATACATGGTACTTGTAAGTACAACGGTAAGAACTACACCATGTCCGACAGTACCTGAATAAGTAGGCCCAACGTCAAGCAGCCAAACTTGTGCTCCGTCACGAAAGACACACCAGCACACTTTGCCGCAATGAGGCAAACATAGAAGCAGAAGAGCATGGTGATGAGGCAGAGCGTCATGGTGCCGAACAATTTTTGTCGCTTTTTCCGGTAAACGTGCACGAACAGAAAGCCAAGAAATATCATGGATATCTGCATGAAAATAAAAAGGAACGTGCACCATTATGTCTGGTATGTGCACTTCATGGGTGTATGGGCAGTAGGGTCGATTTTATTTTCAAAGTGCACACTCATCAGCAGTTGTGACTGATGTAGAAAGTCAGATCCCACCCTATCAGACTGACATTGGTCTACATAGAAAGGTGCTCCAAGGCTGACAAGGTGTTGGAGCAGGGAACCTACTCGAACACCTTGGACATGGATACATGGACATGGGTCAGTGCTATTGTCACCATGTGAATATTTTATTATATAATGTGATCCTTCTGGTCAAAAAAGTATTGATGGACTTTATTCAGAAATTGAGCTTTTGTATACTTTTTTATAAGTTCTAACACCTTGTCAGCCTTGTTGCACCTTTTTGTGTGGACCAATATCAGTCTGATCGGGTGGGATCTGACTTTCTACATCATCCGCAACTGCTGATGAGTGTGCGTTTTGAAACAAAAAATTTCGCCTCAAGGGGCCCACCCTAAATTGGGCAGGTGGAATGTGCTACACTGGGTGAGGTCAAGCGAACTGAGCGTTTTGGCCCAAACTTCTTGGGGGCACGTTGGAAAGTGAACAGTTCACCTAGCGCAAAAGTTCTTGACCAGCTCAATCGGGAATGCCTTGTAGCTGAGTACTGTATAATAGTGACTATCTGAGCTGCTCCTTCTGCAGCATTTGTTTTTCACATTTCACTTACTATAAAAAGGATGGGCATGATTTTCTGCCCGACGAGTTGTTGATAACTGAGATATCCTGTTTCATAAGGCTTGTCTGGTGCGCACACCAGAGCTATGACAGGCAGGTCCTCTTCGTATGATGAATACGATTGATGGCTCTGAGGCTGATCCACAAATCGCTCCAGGCAATACTTGTTCCAGTCTAGTTGTTCTCCCGACACCTGTAGATTGCCCGTAGAAAGGATAGACACTTCCTCCAGTAAATACAGGTGCACCATCTCGCACATTGGTTCGTGGCCAAAGAACTCGCGAATGTTGGACTTGTCTACCTTTACGAGCAGGCAGAGGACACAGTTTGAAAATAACATACTAATTGACATAGAAGCAAACCTCAACAGGATCTCCATCGTTGTCAACGAGCGTGGCAACTCTGGTGTATTTCCTGGAGGGATCCCTGAAGCAGGTGAAGTTGGCGTCATAGATGTACCCTTCATCACAGCAGTAGCTAATGCAAGGACGTGACATGCACCCAATGTCGTCCCGCGTCTTGCAGTACACGGCCACCGTGCCGTAAAAAGTCGCCTCGGAGTGTCCGGTGTCCACACAGTAATCCTGATACTATGGAGGGATGGGGAAAAGTCGTTGCTGTTATTATTAGCGTTAGATTACAGTGTACATGATCCATAGCTCACAGCTTCCTTCTCAGACAGATCGACCAACCAGAAGGGTCTGCGGTTTTTTTTGTTCTGGAGGTCCAAGATGGCGTATTCAGCCTTGTTGGGGTCGTTGCCGGCGTGCAACAGGTACGTGAGCTGCTGCGTGATGTTGTCACACCTGGGTATGGCATCATTGCCGACTGAGCCAGTTTCGAGCACATAGTCCATTCTCATACTGTCATTTGTGATCCCAGAGAGATCTGATAGTAGTGCCGGCTTTAAAGTGTCGTGTTGGGCCAGCTGAGGGTCATCGTACACAAGATCTTGGCACCCTAGCTGCTGCGTGCTGAATGTCTGACCCTCTGGGCAACACTTCTTCAGCACGGTCGAAGACACCGGCGTCGTCATGCTTTGGCCGCTGACCACGTTCCAAGAGAAAGTAAACAGCAGTGCAGCAAAAGTCATTTTGCTTTTGCCAAAGCTTTTGAGCAGAGCTTCAGTCGTTCCTTTTTCGGAGTGGCGTTCGCTCCCCCACTCCTTGTCCCAAAAGAAATGGCATTCCCACTCGGACCCTCTCAGAAAAAGAGAGTGGCATTCCCGCTCCTGCTCCACCTGAAAAAAGTGCCATTCCACTGCGATGTTTAGAACACATTTATTGTTGTTGAACACATTGATGCTTGAAATGACATCACTTCTATCCACGCGGACAGCTCAGCTCCATCGAAAAAGGGATGCCACTCCCCCTCCCATTCCTGAATTTGAAAGGGAGTGCCGTTTGACCCTTTGTTCGTCTAAGAGGAAATGTATTCACTACAGCTCTGCCTTTGAGGAAGCATGAGGAGTGATTCTTTGGAATAGACAGCCATCCTGTGGTGCACCATTGTAGCACCCCTCGTGTCTTGTACGCCACGTAGGGTAAGCACAACAGTGTCTCCTCTCCACCGTCCTGTTGCTTCATCACTGAAGTGCCCAGAGAAGCATGAGCGTCAAGTTAGCGTCACTGGCACCAGTCAGTACGAACGTAGACGCATAGAACGCAGAAAATTAGCTTAAGTGGCTGCACATCCACCTTCAGCATCAAGCCTCCCTCGTATACTATGGAACGATTGAGCCCCATTGTGTGAAGTTGACGCGCAAAGGTTTTATTTCACATTTGACTCTTGGATTTCATGCTCCAGGCTTGCAAGTGAGCCAGCTATGAAATTAGGGCGCCGATTAGTGTGACTGCAGAAATAGATGAGAGCTAACAACCTCTAACTTCCCCTCCTGAGGCAAAGCATGGGTGCAATTCTACATGTAGTGCGATTCGTCTAAGGAGAGAGTTTATTAACAGTTCGGTTGCCATCGGTGCTGTAATATCTGAGTCTATGGGCGACAAAGACAGCTCTGCAACTGCGAATTTTTGCACTATATAGACGACGATGTATATAACTGAACTTACAAAAGTGGTCCAGACCATCGAAGCACAGATCTGTCACACACACTTGGGTGCCAGATGGGAGGAGGACACTTACGTACACACCAACCCAGCCGAAGTAATTGCTCTCTGTAACGTATAACGTTACATAGGTACCTCGGCTTCAAGTACGATCTATGTCAATTCGCAACTACAGGGTACGTGCGAATTTGCTTCCAACAGAAACTGACACGTTCCTGGAGCTCCATAATCACTGCATGGAATGAAGCGACATATGCACCAATCAAGACGGAACTTTTTGGCGTTGAGACTGAATTCTGGACGAAGAAGTACTCGCCTGACTTATGACAAGAAGCAACACGGCAAAACAAGTCCGCATTTCCCGACACGGGTCTGAGGAGGATGTCTGCACAAGAACGCACTTTAAAGCTATTTTTCGACGTTGGACTTCAATGCTCTCTTTCAGTTGATTAGTACAGTATGCGTCACTAATTATGAGACTGAACTGTTTCAAGGGCCAAATGCATCAAATTTTGTGCCCATTTTCAACAAGTTTGTTGCACTACGAAGAATTGTGAACAAGCCTTCAAGCTCAAAAAGTGCTCCTGGTTCACCGTGGAGGAGAAAAAGGTTTTATTCCTTCGGCTGCTGGGAAGTGGGCTATCCTTGGAGGAGGCCAGAAAGACGGTGGGGATCAGCTGGGCAACAGCCTTTCGTTACAAAAGTCTTCCAGAGGCCTCAAGAAAGCCTTCGCCACAATTAGTCTGTCAAGCCTTTACCTGCCTGGACTTGCTGTACAGAGATCGTGTGGAGACCACCAATATCAGCTTCAGCCACCCTTATTGAAAGCACTTTAAAATAAGATATGAAGTTATGCTTGGCAAGTGAGACTTCCTACGAAGACCTCATTCTGCTACTAAGAAAAAGGTCTTCTCTTGGTGCTCAGTCTGATTGATCCCTCAGCAAGAGCACACGTTCACCAAAGCTAGAGTTAGTCAAAGTAGATAGGAAGTTAATTCGCACGCACCCTGTACGTGAGATTGTTATTTTAACCAGAGACTCTTAATCAAGGGGATCCTTGGCAGCTCCTCTCTTACCGCAAAAATGTAATTCAGACTTGGCAGTGCGAACCTGAAGTGTTGTCTGGATATACTCCGAATCTGACACGACTGGAAAGAGTCGGACGACTGATCCTCTCTGACCAAGAGCTGGCGAAGGTTTGCTCGGTGTCGCGGCGGGCAGAGCGTGCGTCAGAGAGAGAAAGCACAGAGGAAATACGCTCGCGTTCTTTCACATTGAATTACTGCGGTATCATAGATAGGCCTAATTGGTTAGAAAAGACTAAGTGGGGTTATTAGTGATGTACAACTGAAATACTCACTCTTGCACACTGTACTGTGCACGCAGACATGAGCTCAGCCCCTCAAATGACTTTTTGGGGCCTTTTTTTCTTTTTTTTTTTGGCAGGGATGCTCAGCGATGTTAAGCACATGAACGGGGAGTAATTTTTTTATCCTTCTTTAATAGAAGAGTCTCAAATTTAGATCATTACAATTTAAGCCATTTGAAAATGCCATATAATTGGTACAAACTTCATAGTGGCTCATTTTAACTTCTTTTTTTTAGATAAAGAGTTAATCAAAAATTGCAGTTTCAAAAAAAATGCAGTAATCCTTTTTCATGGGGCCTTTGCATGTGTGACTCTTCGCTACCTCACTGGTAACAACGACCACGGGATTCTTGCTTGGAGTAAATGTTACATCTTTGTTGTGACATATCAACTCTGGGTAAAGTAGTAATCCTCTGCCATTTAAAAATTAGTGATTTGTCGGGTGTACTCCAAAATTTATGGTCAGTAGTTGAAATGGTTCAAGTCTTTAGACTTGGCTACGCGCAATATTACTAGGTTTAGGTGGTTTTTTAACTTTTCCTGATGATCTACGTTAAAAATTTGTCTTGACAAACGTGGCCCCAGATTGGTGTTCTCAGTGGCGGTGACATCTGGAAAAATTTTGTTTTGTTTTCACGGCTGTGTGGTCAGTATTGGTGGTTTTTTCTCTAAACATCTCTGTGCAGTTGACAGGGGAGGCCCTCACCCCCTGAAAAAAGGGCCGGGGGGGTCTGTGATTCCATCTGTGAGTAACTCTGACGTTGTACGCGTGGCGAAGAGTGAGAACAGTAAAGGAGCATTTGTTACGCCACTTCTGATGGCTTCGATGGATATAGGTCACTGAAGAAAGCTGCACCAAGGGACTAAACTCATGACTCAAAATCAGTGTCTGTGTTGGACATTCATATGTCCTGGAGAAAAGAGTGATGTTCATGACTCCACGTCACGTTTTAGCTCTTCTCCAGACATTTCAGATTTAGCGTTCTATTCGTAGGATCTGATATGTACCAGCACGGAGCAGATGAACTTTCAGATTTTTTTCTATCTGTAATCTACGAGTAGATAAATTTTGAGGGCTTCATATTCTCTTGAGGCATCTCTTGGTATCTCTTCTCAATCGCCATGAGCCCTAACCTACGCAACTCCGAAGCGTTTGACTACGCACTTATTTGGAGTAAAATTTCCCCCAACTTTGTCAAGCAGGCGAGAAAGCATAAAAAATTGTTGAACTCACGATTTAAGGAATATATCTCGGCTTACTTTCTGTCCGAGGGAAGTATTCTTGCGCTATATGTCCCCCACCACAGGCTCATATTGTGATTCAACACATTGAGACCGGCGAAATGCCGGTGTTCCGAACATTTTGCGTTAAATTACAAATTAGCGATGCATCACGTGTACTCATATTGACGCCCCTTTTCTAGTTGACGACCAGTTTTTATTTACTAGTTTTGATCTGCCAACCGACCCTTGACATCTCGCTACTGGTGCAGCTGCTTCTTTACGGCCCACTGCAGCTACTTTACGGCATGCCTCAACTACTGTACAGCCCACTGCAAAAGGCTAAGCTTGAACGATGGTAAACAAAAACTGCCCATCAACTAGAAAAGTGGCATCAAATTACAAATGCACAGCTGGGCAAGGCCTTAACGCCCTCTTTGGATTCTGCCGCTCTCGGGCCTTGACGACCCTCGATGCCACCCTCCCCCCTCCCCCCAACCCTCGCCAAAAACCCCAAACCCTCGCCTCGTGTCACCAACACCCTCTAGCGGCAGAATCCAAAATCGGGCGTAAAGTGCTTCTTGCCCAGCTGTGCGTATATAATTAGTACTCTCCTTGGATTTGACAGCACTCGGGTCCATATATCATAGAACTACAATATGCGGCGTTATTATACAGTTAACATTTTTTTTGGAAAATTAGGCCTGGCTACGGCGTTTACGTACTTCAGCCTACCCATGGCCTCAACGCGGCCTCAAAAGTCTCTACTTGTGTCCCATAGCATAAGATCACCCTTAAGCATGCAGTGCCATTGTTCATACCTAAGTATACTGTACGGAGAATGCAGCCTATGCGACGGCCGTCCGAAGAATTTATCACTACCATCTCGTAATCCTGAACGATTGATGAAACACTAACACAATTTGAGAAGTCTGATGTGTGGACCCAGTGCGGTGGCTAGTTGATGAATATAGAAGTAGCCGTGTAACATGTACGAAAGCAAACGAACCAAGAAGAGTTTGACATCGATCACAGTTCTTGGGATCTGATTGTTTCGGCCAATGCTGGACCGATAAACCAAGTATGTACGCACATATGTTATGTACTGCATTTTTGGAGTCATCGAACGCGCACTTGGCAAAACTTACTCCGATTAAGTCAATTTGCTTGATAAACCCAAGGAGAAGCCTAACAACATACCTCGAACTACGCCGAGCTGGTTGTACAGTTGCCAGAGGAGCACAAAGAACACCTTTGGCGACGTCTGACATACACATTTGCTGATATGGTTAGAAAAGTTTATTCAACGCTTGAGAAAACTGCCTCGATGCAGTACAGTACGTATCATAACAGCATTTGTCGAAACGCAACTGCTTTTACAGGTTGGGAGAAAAACAAGCAAAATATTCAGTGCAATAAATATAATTTCAACAAGTTGGGCACCTATCTGTCTTATAAAAAATTGCATTGTTCCATACTTTATGCGCATCCTGTACACTTTTTGTTACATACGAAAGGACAGAGTTTAGCATAATTAGGCGAAGAAGCAAAGTAGTCGCTTGAGGCACGAGATTCTGTAAAGTAATTCATTCTATGAAGACTTTACCTACTTACATAGCCAAACGAGAAAAGCGTGTCCTTCGTTATAAAAAGAACTCTGCTATGTTTGTAAATTACGACCTTGGTAACTTCTTTAAGGTATTAATGATGGGTTGGCCTTGCAGAATATCGATCAAGGGGGTGGGGAGGTGAAGAAGTTATTGGGTGGAACCGCTCAAGTGATTTCGGCACTGTCTTGGTTTCTTGAGTATTCTAGAGCAGCATCTGCACGTGCGAATATCTAGCATTCAAAAGGGGGTTCAGGGGGAGGGGACAGAAAAAGGCAGAAATGTTCGCCTCTGACAGCATGCACCAAAAGCTGGAACGCTACAGTAACAATACGTATCTACACTTGAGCGTCTGGAATTTGAGGATTTTCGCGTGTCTGCGTGTCTGGTGCAGTTGCCAACTTTTGCAGTTCTACTTCATGGGGGAGGAGGGGACGACGAGTTTGATGACGAATGCCAAGAAGATCTTCAAAAGTGCTTTGATATGGGTGCCGGGGGACTTAAAACTTAAAGGTCAAGGGGTGAGAAAAATGTGCTGCTATTTTGACTAGGGTAGAGAAAGATAAAAGAGAGATTTGCAGTCGTGTGCTCTTGTGTTACTCTCGAGGAGTAAAGCATACTTGTGACGGGAACTACTGACCGTGCATTCATTACGATTCCAAGTCTTGCAAGATCATTATGAACAGTGAGATTCTTTCAATGATTGGAGCAAATCTTCACGTGTCGGAAAACAATTATAAATACATATAGTGCGTCCCACAAAGTAGGTAGCACGCACGATAAGTACTTGTACTTTTACAAATATCGAGCCCAAGCACTCCCAAACTCTGGGTCATGTTGTCCACATAGAGTACGTACACTTGAACCGTAGGACGTACTCCTGCTCCGGCAAGGCCTGACATGACTTCCTGCTTCATATGTTTGACAATTACCATATTGACTTTGAGTACTGCTTGAGGACGCACGCACCCACAGATGACTGACATGACTGTCTCCTTAGGTCACTAGAGATACACCTTTTTCACTGACCTCGTGGTGGTACCATAAGCACTGTCCACCACCTGCTGGCCCTTTCTTTCACCTCCACCACCGCTCCCACCCACTCCGCTGCTGGAGTCATTGGAGCTGTTCGATCCAGCGGCGGCTCGCTCACCAAGGAGAGGTTCTTTGGCTCGCATCGACGAGCTGCGGCCAAGCGTTGACAAGTGGTATGAGTTGAAGTTGTCACGGCCTCGCGCATAGAACGCGGGGTCCTTGCCGGACCCGAGCTTGGCCTCTGCCGCCGACTCATAGTGGTTGATACTGGGCAACGGCCGCTTGTTGCCGCCGATTGTATTAAATTTGTTGGCAGGGTTGAGCAGAGAGCTGGAGTAATGCGTTCCGCCGCCTACAGCCCCGACGTCACTAGACCCCAGATCGGAATTGTTGGGCCGGAGGTTCCCCCGAGGTGCGCCACAAGGAGGAAAGGGAGGCGGAGGACCCATCCCAGCCATACCTTGAGAGAGGTTGGCAGTTGGGATCTGGCGGAGACCGCCACCTCCACCGCCTCCCTGGCTGGTGACTAGATCGGGCTCGGCATATGTCACCTGTTGAAGAGTGACGGCAGATTCGTAAAGATCTTCAGAAGACTACTAGGTATAGCCGACGAACTGTAACTGTTTTGTACTCGTAACAACTGATTGTGCTAAGGCCCATACTTTAACTTCGTCACTCAGCACTTCTAGGTGGTACGAGTACTCATAGGGGTTCATTGGTGATTGACTACTGAGTACACTTACCTCTTCAGGTAGGGGAGCGCCAAGCTTATTAGTGTGGAGCAAAGGCACGCCTACGCCGCCTAGACCCGGGCCTCCGCCTCCTGCCACAAACATGGAGCCGTCTCCTGGAGCCGCATGCAGCATGGGTCTGGCAAGTCCGCCTCGCTGTTCGAAGTACTCATACTCTGCGTCCTGAAGAGGAAGCGGTCGCCGCCGTCCGCCCACTAGCTGCTCTCCGCCGAGATCGTCCTTGCGGCATTTACGTCCACAACAGTAGCCAGTGACGAAGCCCAGTACGAGCGCTGCCACGGCGCCAGCAGACACGGTGATAAGGAGCATTTCCAACGTGAATTGAGGCTCACCGGATTCCACAACCTAAAAAGTAGTCGTACTGTAAGACGTAGACCACTTCACGTCATAAGAAGGGGGGCCGGTACCTTGACTCCTGGTCCTCCGTCAGCGAATGCACCACCTCCTCCTCTCTCCTTCTGGTCCTTCTCTAGCAGTCGCTCATCGACAATATTCACAACCTGGCCCAGCTTGTACCCACCAAACTGATGTAGGTAAGAGTAGCTCTGAAAATAACGAGCTTTTTAGAGGGACTTTCAAAGAAGTAATTCGTAACTGCAAGTCTTACCTGGCTTTCGACCTCAGTCTCAATTTCTAGGTTACCGCTACCTCCAGGACACCCATTGTGGAGCCCGGTCGGGATTGACTGCAAGAAGCTGGATGCCATGTTCTTGGTCCAATCCCCCGAGCTACACCTGAAGCAAATACAGAGAATAGTATGACCAATCCATGTTGGGAGGACTCTGGGAAAAGGATTTGTCTCCACCCTACCTGGAGGACCTGATTTCCCAAGCACAGTAGGGATCCTGTAGGGCCACGCACTTCTGGCACGTGGTTGCCCTGTCACATCTTTGAACCGGGAATGCACGCACTTCAGCCGTCGAAAGAGCCGCCAACTGAGCCAGGCTACGACGCCCCTCTTTACCGCTACCCATAACTTTCAGGTCCTTCACCACTGTGTCGGTGGAAAAGACCTGAAACAGAGCATTGGCCGAACTGGAATTTTTTAGGTTCCACCTAGTTAACTGCTTACCTGTAATTCTTCGATGACTACTGTTGTCACTTCTGATTGAGAGGTCGCCGATTGAGCATTGATCACCTTGATCACCCTGCCGTTGGTAGTCCCTGAAGGGAAGAAAAATCACCATCATAGAAATTGCAGCAAAGATAGCGTGTCATCTGGTTCTTCTTCCTCATACCCACGAATACGACGTCGAAGGCATCTCCAGCCGTAGTCCTGACCTGCGGATCGACAGCCAGCGTTGTGAACCTGGAAACTAGCCCGGTCCGAATGACGAATGGCGCACCGAAGAAAGGAGACACAGGATCGTCCATCAGAGAGTGCGTTTTGATGAAGTTCAAATTCTGGTCAGACAAGGACTTGGTGTCGTTGATACACGTACCCGGTCGGGGACTGGGGACCTACAGGAATGACAGGGACAAAATACATGACATTTTTGACAAAAGATCATTCTGTTGGACTCGTCTCACCTTATGGGGTTCCACTCGAAGCCAGTTGGCCGACATGGAACGCTGCTCCTTGAATCTGCCGGCAAAGGCGTCACTCATGTCTCGCAGTCTAAAGGCGCAGACGGCAGAGCCGCCGATGGAGTTGACCGGTGTTGTAAAGGTAGCATAGACGATGCGTTCGCTCGTGCTGCCGTAGCGGCCGCTTACTAGTCCTGTCACTGCTTGGATCTCGTCGAAATAGAAGGGGAAATCTCCGGGGACAGAGCAGTTGAGGCGAGTCTTTAGAAAAGACGTCCAAGAGTGCTTGGCTTTGTGCGGACCTCCCTCATCATTCTTGCACACGCGAGCCACCCTAGAGAAAATGGACTTTCCACAGTTGATGTTCTCGACCGCGCCCTCTCGGAAGAAGAAGTATACAAAATCCTGTGGACAAAAGAGAGAAGTCGTCGTCAAGAAGTCGGTGCAGTTCCAAGTGCGAGAAACTTACCTCGTGTGCGAAGGAGCCAACGAAGTCTGGCGAGTTCAGCTGTACCGAGTCAAACTGCTGAGTTCTTAGCGGCGTCCTGAATATGATGGAATCCACGCCAACAAAGTCCGCGACAGTGCCGGCGTAAAGGTCGTCTCCCACTAAAACAGCCGTGGAGTTGTGCCTCGGATCGAACGGCGCTAGTCCGAGCCCATTCTGGTCGTGGCCGTGCTGCACGAAGCTGGCGCGCTCATCAGCGTAGTCGCGACACACAGGCGTAAAGGCGTTTGTGCCGCAAAACAAGAACCTAGGACGGTGACAATGACAGTGATCATCTCAAAGGCTAGCGTGTCTTGCAGATACGGGGGAGGAAGTAGGGGGCACTGCTTGCATCAGGGACCAGTTAGAAGCAGGTGTTGGGGCACTCAAAGCATTTCTCTTAAGGATCGGCCGATCAGTCACAAGAGAATGTGACATCTCCATGCGGACTGGAACAGTCATAGACTCCTTGAAGATGCTTGGCAGGGATATCACGGGATCCCCTCATATCCACTAACGTTCTACAAGAAGTGAAGTGCTCTATTTTTCGAGAAAATCGAGAAAAAAGTAGAGATTTCTCGAGTCCTTCAAGATACTCGTACCAACAGTCCCATCGAGGGCTTTTCTTTCTTTTAGCTTTTTGGCAACTCTGAAAGTGAGCAACGATGCCGTAATAATAATGGTCAATGAAAGAATTTTTATGGGGTTTTCACTGGCATCATTTTCTCGTATACCCATTACATATCTAAATTCACACTGGCAGCAAGTAAACCAACACATTCGGAAAATGAATAATGTATTTTGTGGCTCAAACTCCACACTTTTTGTCTAAAAATTTTTCAGATGTGTAAATATACTTAAATTTAGCTCCAAGTCGTCTTTTCATAGGGTCTTTAAGTTTTCCCTCTGACGACGTCCGCCACTGTACGTAAGGATATATAAAGAGTCGAGTCAGCGAAGGTAACAACGAACTAATTCCTGTAAAAGAATTCTGTGCTAATACAGAACAATTAATTTGTGTTTATGATGACCTTTGAGAACCCTTAACGGATTCACTGGCTAGTCTATCAGCCTGAGGTTATCCCTTCACGCAACCCTTTCTTGTTAATCTGCGAATGAAGGACAGCTCCAGTAAGAAGGTACAATTTCTGGAGAAAGGAGACATCAAAAACAAGCGAGATTCTGCAGTACTCGAGTACTTCAGGACGAGATTTCTCGTGCGGTTAAGGTCCAACAGACTCCAAGGCTGAGGAACATCTCCCCTAAGCCCAATATCACACAATCCTACACAACACGAGGCCTCTTACCTTGTCGGATCAGAAGAATACTGCTGCATGACGACGATGAAGTTCTGACAAAGGTCTCTGCTCTTGCCCTTAACGACGCAAGTGTCCCTGGCCGTGTCGTCTGCCGGCCAGTGGAGCGTTTGCGTCAGCCTGAGCTCTGACGCGGACAACTTGTAAAGTATGTTTCGGGCACCGATAAGGAGAATCCCGCCGTCCCCGCCACCGCCACCACTACTACCGCCTGCGGTCGCCCGGGGAGTCGTGGCCAGGGGCGTGTTAACCGACGCGACTGTCGGGCGTTCAGGTCCACCCCCCTCGAAGTCTGCCGTGAAATCTGTATAGAGCAGGCGGGTGAAATGGTCCTCTGCGGAGAGATTTCCCGCAAAGGCCGTGTAGTCTCTCGACCCCATGGAGCAGAAGAGCTTAGGCCTCAGGTTCTCCTGCCAGTTGAGTCCCTCGGCGGCGAGTAGGAGGGCCGGCAGCAGCAGCGCCGGTGCCCGCATGTCGACTGCTTGGTCCGGTCACCGTAGGGACATCGTCGAAGCCGTCCTCGAGGTCGCCCCGAGACCCGCAGTCTGGAGTTCTAGCCTCTTTTTTTCTCTTTTCTGTTCTTGCCCAGCCCACGGGACGAGACTCTGTCTGTATCGGATTGGGTGGCCGTGGGGCGCCGACGGCCGAGGCGTCGAGCAAGTCGTTGAGCAGGCGGCTGGCGCAGGCGCTGGCGTGCTCACTCTTCTCGTCTTTCTTTCTTCAGTTCACGCCCCACAGTTCACTTGGGCAGGGTTGGGTTGGGCTCTCTTCTTCTCCTTCGACGTCTCTCCAGTCGCCCGGGCCGGCCCGTCCTCCCCCCCCCCCCCGCAGCCTACTGTCGATGAATGCACAAGTGACCAGCACTTATCATGCCAAGAGCTCTAACGCGGGCCACGAGTTCACCCACAGCAAGATCTTCTCACTGCACTACGGAAAAATTTTGGGTTATACGTTATTCAGTTTTATGCCAATAACCATATTAAAATAGGTACTAGGATTAACACTGAATGGTTTGTTTCCTTTTGGGCATATACTGACTTAGGTACTACACGTCTGAGTTAGGTAACAAATGAGCGACTCTGGCACTACCGGTCAACTTGACTTGATTGATTGAAAAATGTGTGAATTTTACTGAGTCTGTAAGTGAAACTGTAGTCTCCAACATTGGTAGCATGACCTCAGTACTTGCAGCAATACTGGAAGACTTAGCTCCAATGTTGCTCACTTCAGAAGCACGTATCTTAAATATATATTCTGTTGGGATATCCTGGCTGATCTAATTTATTAAGAATGGCAATATAACACAATCTCATACAGGTGCTATGCCATGCGAAGAACGGGCTGTGCGTGTGCGTTTCCTCATAAGGTAGCAGGTACCTAATGGCTAGGGAAAATCATGAGAACCATTGGTCCTGGGGTATTATCCAGGCACAGAATGCACTTAAAGCATGCATTGTTGAGAACTGCTCACCCTTTCCTGCATATTTCGACCAGGAGGGATATTCAACTAATTTTTGGAAGGTTGTGATAGAGAATATGAAACCCAGAATAAGGTACCATACTTCTATGAATAGGAAAGAAAACAGGAAGTAACAAACTTTTTAATTACTATGATCTTCCACTTAGTGTTTCTTGCCTTGCAGTTTTTTTGAAGGCCATTGTGCGCTGGAAAGTATCAAACGCAAGAGATGAGGCATTTTTAATCACCATTACTAGTGGCATTCTGAGCTCATATGAATATATCAAAGAAGTACCCCATATGACGGTACACACTGTTTGGCGGTTGCGGTGCTGAAAAGTTGGCATTCTGACCAAAAATATGAAATAGCTTTTTTTAATTTATGCAGCAGTTTTTGACTTTGCATGGTACAAAAGTATCGGTCAGTCTATTTTGGGTTCAAGTGCTTTGAAGCGAGGTTATGTGCCCACCAGCTGCAAAGATAGCCCACCGGGGTCAAAAAGGAGACGAAGACCAAAAAAGCCCCCAAGGTGGTTTGCGCAGCATTAACTTATTTCTGGATTATGGCACACCGTGTAGTACCATATTCAGTATTTTATGGCAATACGATTCTTTTTCCACAAGTAGGAAAAAAACAAAATTATCAATTAGTTTTGCAGAATTTTTGTCCACAAATAGGAAAAGTTGGTCCTAGTTTCAGCATGAAAAGGTATAACCTGAGGTAGCACGAAGCTCAGTGAAATTGGGTTAAGGGCGATCTTTAGGGCAGACAGACACTGTGATCAAGTTAGCCTCCGCAGGTTCGAACAGGCGACCTCCGTGGATCTCAGGAGTTGGGAACATCGCTGCCTCCCCTGGCGAGAGACTTTGATGGAACGAATGGTCCATTTAGAAGCGACTTTCGAAATTTCAAAGTTGACACGCAGAAATAGCGGACTTGATGCGCAAAACAACCACTAGTTTATATTTATACTTTATCAGACAAACTCAGCGGGTGTTTTGTGGCATTTCTACCATATCCACACACTTCCAATCAAAATTAAAACTTCAAATCCTAGCGTGGTGAAGCAAATTGACATAAGGAGCGAGTGGACTTGGTGAAAGATCGAACTTTTCACTAACACTGAAAGCATGATTTCTTTAGTATAAGTTCTTAATGCACTATATAATCATAATAAAATTCCATTTTGAGAGTAGTTAATCTGAAAACCGCAATTGTCCATTATCCCATGGGTCAGATTAGCTAGTCCAACTTTGTGGCCCCACAGCATTTTTTTGTTGGCAAGTGGAGCAAAACACTCAAGGGATGTTACCTTTGTTGTACATGAAGCCATTTTCTGTGTGTGAACTTCGAGATTTCCAGGGTTGCCCCCGAGCGGATCGTCCTCGCCCAGATCTGTGACCCCTAGCAAGGTAAAAAACCGCTAGCTGAGTGGCCACAAACTGGCAACGAGGCTCGTTAGGGATGAGAGGGAGGGTCCGCCCTCTCCGGCGAGTCCGAAGCTTCCTGGCAAAATTCGGCTGCCGCCGCCGCCGCCGCCGCCACCACCTTTGCCACTGTCGCTGCCTTCCCTACTGCATCATATGGAGCGGGCTATCTTGCATCCTGGGGTGGTATGAG
>JAAUXU010055332.1_pt1 | contig 18131 bp, 14 predicted proteins | sample 7278151 | NCBI WGS metagenome assembly JAAUXU01 (sample SAMN14350113, study PRJNA611818) | marine sediment metagenome | isolation source: surface marine sediment (1.8m) | place: French Polynesia: Moorea | collected 2018-08 | reverse complement strand
GGGACCCACTGGGAGGGCGGATACCTTCCGACATCTGAGGGACACGCAGCGACGACCTTCAGGGGACTGCACGAGGCGTCTGGACGAGGCTTGGGACCATGAGGCCAATCTACGATACGAATCCGACGAACTCAACGGAGAGTAAGGTGACGGGGTAGGCACTGTATCCTTAGCGCGGGTAATGTAAATCCGAGCTCAAATTCCGTGGTTCGTCTGTCCTTGATCGGTTGCTATCCGTGTATCTTTAAGTTAAGTGTAAGATTTGCTCTCCTCTCCATTTCCAGATTCTGTAAATTATACTCCCATTAATACTTTAAGATCTGGTGTACTCTCTCTGAATCACTCGATTAAGCTGAGAACTCGTCAGTGATTGGTTTTAGTCATCCGCATCCGTTCGAGTCCAGTGGCAAGTAACCCTAAAACTGGCGTGAGTGTACTCTACTCTAGATTTTGAGTTATTTTGTCCTGGTCGCTCACATGAATAGATTTCGTAAGGACAATAATCACTTTTAACAGCTTACGTTAATAATATTGGTGCATAAACAAAATTTCTTATCAGTTATTCTTGCAAAACTTTGGTATATCCAGACTTATGTCTGACTGTACTTTGCAAACGATATGCACGAGGTACATAGGGAAAAGTTTAGCACAGTGGACGAGTATTGGGCTTCACTTGAATCCCGATCTGATTAAGCTATGAGAGTGTGTGCACTATGAACGTTGTTACCTCCCTGCAGCTTCTTACTTACTCTTTCAGCCAAGGCAGGCTATGTTAGCACAATTCCATCAAAACATGTTATTTCGACAGCTGTACGAGGGACTGCGCCGGTACACCTGTTTCAAGCCAAGTACACATTCATCTTCCATGACAAGCGTCGAAAAACTTCACACACGAGTAGGAAAGACAACAGTGTGAATCTTAGAGAGTCGTACCTGCCAGGGTCTGAGTCCACTCGCCGTCCCTGTAGGCCTGCCACCAGTGTGGGTCCTCCCTGTTGATGACGTGCAAGATGTCACCGCGCTGAAACGCGATGCCCAACTCGTGGCAAGGGATGTACAGGTCGTCGTCCGGTTCGTAGTTGAAGTGGGCACGGTAATGAAGCTACAAAGGTGAAAAAAAACCGTGCTCAGCCACTTTAAAAGCTTCCCCAAGAAGAACCCACGCAAGCTATAAATAAGCTTCTTGTTGACTCTGACGCAAAGTGCATACACGAGCTTGTAGCCCACACACGTGCTAGCGGACTACCTCGGGGGAGAGAAAGTTGGTCTTGTCAGCCGTCAAGGGGTGGTTTGTAGTTCAAGAAGGCATAAACTGTGGTGGAGAAAGGGCGCATCTTATCTCGGTTTCACCAATTTTGGTGCCCATGAGGGCGTCCCTTAAGGCACGTTCCACCTTACAAATTGTGGTGTGCGCTAAAAAACTAACGTGCATTCGCATGATCATGGAATTATACGCTCGTGTCCGTGTGCAATTCAGAGGGATGCTGTGGACTCTGTGCCTGGAGCCTGGTTTGCTAAAACTTGCTGTACGTACAGTACTGACTACGGTGGCTCTGCACAGCTATGTAGGAAAAGGCAGAAGGTAACAAGTGACAGCAATGTCACTAAACAAAGTTGTGACCCGCCCTATGCATCAGGGGCGTCCTGCAGCACTGTCTCAATTGCCATCATTGCTGTTACGAGCTGAAACAACTTTATAAGAATCAAGACAGTGAAGACCCCAAAGTCAACCTCCCCTGCGACCAAATGCAACGCATGCTTGATTTCATCATGGCGTCGAAACACATTTGCCACCAGCTTCGCGTCATCTCAATCCACTAGACTTCTCTGCGTGGTACAGTTTGAAGGCCACTGCCTGCTCCACCCTGACCCACCCACCCCCCTAGGCGCAAGATCTTGACCGAGGAGCTGGAGAAGACCTGGGGGAAGAAGCACATCAGGGGCCAGAGATGTTCAGCAAAAAAACCTGCCCAAACCTGTGGGTTGCCGCGGTTTGAGCATCAGCGCAGCATCGGGCATTGCTGACAGCACCGCTTTGCACGCACTGTTTGAACAAGTAGTTCCGTGTGGAGATTTCACTTACAGACGCTTCAGTGCATTGTATGCACTTCGTTTCTCTCCACTTAAAGTACTTATTACGGCAGGGTCTGCTTTTTGCTTTTTTGTCCTCTAATACATTGATTTTCGGCGTATCATGTAGCGTACACTCTTTTGCTGCAGCTTACTTTATACACCACAAATTTTACTTCCTGCGCAGCAAACTTTGCTCTATCCATTATAAATAAGCCTTACTTTATTTATTGCGAATCTTACTCCGTCCCTCGAAAATCTTAAGTAACATGCTGCAAGTACGTCATACTTCTTATTTTACTTTCAGCATTACATGCCCTCTATAACATATATAACTATATGTCTGTGCATCTGGGTTTGTGGCGGGGTTGGCGCTCCCACTGCTGAACTGGATCCCAAACTTGGTCAGCAGACACTTCTTCGCACGGGCCATTGCCTCGGGGGTTTGGTGGTGGATTTTGAGGCCACTTTGAGGCCGACATCGAGGTCCAAAGTTTTATTTACTGCATAAATGTGTGTATACTACACGGCAGTGGCAGAAAGGGGAAGAAAAGAAGGGAGAGTTGCTGGATTCTCACGAAGAAATGTTACTTCTACATCTCTACTACATGTCTTTACAACAAAAATCTTAAAAAATCTAATGCAACCTGGCAACACTCGGCGAGGGAAGAGAGGCTCCCGGGTCTTCCAATTTCAATGGTAAAAAACAAAGAGAAACTATTCGAGGACTTTGACAAATCGAGGGGATGCAGCATGGAGAACATGGGCGACACGTGGATGGCGGCGGGGGGCACGTGGACGGTGTGCGTCGACGGCACCTTGAAAGGTAGTCATACCTCTACTCGCACTTTTTTTTAGTGACAGAGATCCTTATTTGGTCTTGAGCTGAATAAAGTCGAGTTTCTGTCCCATCACCTTCCCCACCCAGCAAAGCTAGTTGTATCCGCCAGAGTGATATAAATGGTGTATAATTTAGCGTCGCATATTTTGATTATGGAGCTAAATCGGCCATTCCCAATGTGGCTCCATCAGTAGTCGTCAAAATCGGGCATATTAATTATGCACGTCGGCATGGACAAGTACCACTACAATGCACGAGTTTGCATTGTGCACGAGAGCGCGGGGCCCATGACGACCCTCGGGTTGTCAAGGCCCGATAGCTTTAATTTGCAAAAGAGCGCGAGCAGGCCTTGCCCAGAGGGACGTTTGTAGTTGAACGTCACTTTTTTCGTAGAGACAAAGGGCTTTAAGAAAGAACTTTGAAACAAACACTAGAAGTGGCTGTATTCGAAAGCCGCAACACTTGAGTGAATGTGTATTGAGTGCACACACTCTCACTTCTGAGCCACCTGGTCCGAGGTTGTGTAGGGCTACAAAATTTGCACTCCCTCTGTTTCACAATAAGTGATCCATCACCCTGTTTCAATTTTTTCAAAATAAGTGAGCCATCTGAGAAGCAAGCATATGATTGGCTGATGGAAGTCTGAAAATACAGTAGGACAAATGTAGAAAGAAATCAATCCCTATCTAGACCTATGATAGGCTGAGAGGATTTACTCTCGAGTACTAGTCATAGTCATAGTACTGTATTGATTGACCACTTTGGTCTCTCTGCAACAGAACATGCAATGTCTCAAAACACATTTTCTTCAACAGGATTGGCTTTGTTATATTCCTCAAGCAAAATTGTTCTATTTTAACTGAAGCATTGTTATATCAGCTGGTGTGGTTTTGATCTCACCTTTAAATCAACAACTTTGTCAGCTCCTAGCTCTACAACCACAAGCACTTCTGATGCTGCACAACCACCTACTCATATAAAGCAGACACCAGAGAACATTTCAGCTGAACAGCTGGTAGTATTATTATAATCTGCCAATAATCAAAACTTTGCTTCCAAATGGCTCACTCATTTTGAAACGTAAGGAGTAAATGAGTTTTTTGTTTAATACAAATTGCACGGTCGTGATGAGCATGATCTTTCTCTTGGTTTGACTGAGGTTCCGACTTGTCCTCGGCCTCGTGTATATTGTCCTCGGGCTTCCGTCCTCCAATAACATGCATTAAGGCTTGGAGAGGTCAAATCCCTTCAGTCAAAACTCCGAAAACAGAGTGCAACAATACGGCCATGCAATGTACAGTAGATACAGCCCCACTCTATAAAGTAGGACCCCATGACGTCAGACGCTGCACACTGCACAAACAATGTGTGCAAAGCTCTTAGAAAAATTGGGAAACTAAGTAAACAAAAAAGTGGCGTCAAAATAAAAACGTCCATCTGGGGAAGGCCTTTACAGGCCCCGTACTTCCCACTTTGGCTCTCTGGCCATGATCACCCTCTGCCCCTCTCCATCCTCTCTAAGACTTGGAAAATAAAATTCTGCTTTACAGTGATGCCATATACTTATAGTAATCAGGCTATACGAATAGATGAAAATTTTGCTGAGTGAATGGTCTTAGATTTGTTGCCTAATCTCAAATGGCGAAGATGCAGTGAAATGTTTTTCAAACCCCGAAAATGGCCCCTTTGCACTAAAGTTGTACTAAATAAATTCAGTTTATATCATGGTGTCCAGATTTGGGCGACAGCTAAACACACCTTGCTTTCAAGTTCATTTGACTACAGTTTAGCATCTGAAAAGTAATTAAGCAGGTCTATTTGATCTAACATCCTTATGTGTAAAGCTTTGAAGGCAGACCCCAAAACTGATTAGTTTGACTGAAATGTTTTCAAATGGAGTCTTGGTATGTGCAACAAATGGGTGGTAACATTTCTTGCAACAAATATCGCAAGAAAGAGATCAAAAAATTGCCTGTTACTTTTCCTCAGCATTAACTACTCCACTCATTCTTACAGTACAAGTTTGTGCCACGCTCAGTCAATAACACGTACAATGTACCTACTAAGACAGCCTCCTTTTTTTGTTCCTAATCAAGACCTTGGTAATTTATATAGAGCAAGACTTCTATGCAGCAGCTTCTCTATGAGACAAATAGTGGACCTCTTGGTTGTCGCAGTGCCGACAGACCTATTGTCGTCTGTTTGTTAAAGCACCAGCCCAAATGAAATGGAGACCATTAATTTTTCTTCCTCACCACTTCCTCGGAGGCAGGATTGGCGACACTGGCAGGGGCGTTGTCAGGACCATTGGAGGCTGCCTCCCGGGCCTGCCTGGCGCCGTCGCCTACGTCGTTGGGCGGGCACTCTTCGGATGCTGAAGCCTGCGTGGGTATGATCACAAAAGTAAGTGTGCCAGTCATCTGCAATGAGAAAAGAAGAAGTGTATTTCGTGGAGAGATGACGATGAGAGCGAATGCACCTGACACAGAGTATCACAGATGTCGTGCACAGACTTCCCCTTGAGCTTCAGTCCGTTGACTTCCAGGACTTCGTCTCCGGGTCTCAGCTGCCCGGAGCGCTCAGCTGCGCCACCCTTGACTACCCGCCCAATGACGACCCGTTCGCCCTCGTTGCGAACCGTCGCTCCCTAAAGAACAGCAAGTACTTGTACGGGTGTGGCGTGCTTGCATCCAGCGGTCCATGGAGCTGCACTGCACAGGACAGGGTTAACCAGCAAAGCGATCACACGTGTTTTGGCGGGAAGTTTAAATTTACTGCATAGGATGTGTTCTCCTATGTAGTTAGTAAATTTCCCGCCATGACGCGTGTTGGCCAGCCTGGGAGAAAGGAAGTAAGAGTGGCGAACATACCAGTGGCTCGTTCTGCTTCATGATCTTGACCACTCTGGTGACGTCTCTAGCTGGGGCGTTGACACTTCGAGCGGGGGACTTCTTCTGTATGGCTACTCCGGGAGCAGTGCCCGGGAGCTTGCTGGCCTCCTCCTCCAGGGGCGCTCGGTTCTGTTGCTGTTGCACCTTTGCTTTGCTTGGCAGGGTAGAGGACTCGCTGAGGTTATTGTCAGGGACAGTGGCGGATTCGCTGAGGCCCGAAGATGATGAAGTGGACACAGTGGCGGTTCGATCCTTAGTCCACATCTCTGCCAGACACTTTTCCCAAGGTCGAGCGTTCTACGACAAAACTTTGTTCCTCTGACAGTGTTGGTATAATGCATGTGCTACTTTGTTTTCACAGAGAAGGAACTACATTTTATATTATGCTAACAAAAAAAAGTTGCATGTACTAAAAAGAAGTGCAACAGCACTTGTGTGGTCTTCACGTAAAGTACTGCGTGAATGAAAAGTACTTTCGTGATAACTTCAAAAAAAAAAAGTGCTGTACAGTGTACTCAGCGGCTTCTTATGTCTAGTTGCGCACACAGAGTGGCCGGCAAAAGGGGCATAGTCAAAGCCTCCTCACTCATGTCATTCTCAATTGCTGTTCCCGAATATTTTTCCTCATGAGTGAGCTCACCTGCCTCTGAGCCAACTTGTCGTGGGCGTAGAAGATGTTCTCCAGGTCGATTCTCTGTAAGATCTGAAGGACCTCGACGGCTTCAGGCAACACGCTGGTTCGCAGAGATGAAGTGCACTAGGGAATGGATAGCATTTAACAGATGTACGGGATAGGATGAATTTCTGTCAGAGAGGAACCCGAGAAGCAATATAGCGTTTCACCTTAACAGCTGCGTACTGCGGACACAATTATGTGGCCGACTGAATGGTGTTTAATGCATGAGGCATCAGTGGCGGTGCCTCTCATTCATCAAGTTCCGTTATACGCATGCATGCATGAATAAAAGCAGTCAGCAGCTAATCTTGTTCACTCAATGTTGGCTTATCATGGCGCCTCCATTCTCCCCTATAGCATGCTCAAAATTGAGGGAGTTCTCAAAAAAGAGTGAATTTTTTTTTGGCCGGGCAAACACCTACCTTACTTAGCTTGCTGGCGAGTATAAACCCTACTCATAGTCAAGTACGCCATACTAAACTAAATATTACTATTAACACGTTGCAGTACTTGGAGTGAAGACACTTTGCAGGAACGCAGTTTGTAATTTGATGCGAGCATTCATACTATACGGTACTTTCCCGGAAGGAGCAGCCAGTCATTTCTTTTTTTTCTGCCAATATTCAGCATACACAGTACACACCCCAGGCCATATAGTGTATATGGCCTGCCGGACTGCTCCACAAAATTTGTAGCTCGCTGGAGGAGGGAAAATGAGCGCATATACTGCTAATGCTGGCATCAATATAAGTACGTGCTGCGTGTCATTAATTTGAAATTTAATAAATATGAAAGTTTAGAATATGCCTTTGTTTCAAAATAAATTTCATGTAATACAAATTTGGGGGGATGTCATCCAGAAAGTGAGTCAGTAAAATTTGATTCCCACTCTCATGAATGATGAAGAAACGGCTGATGTCCCACAGGGACATGTAGTGCAGGAATATGTCCCTCCATGGAATAAATAAAAGAGGAAATATTATAAAAACCGTTACATCCGTTCAGGCAAGTAGCACTTTACAGGGTTACGCGTATATTTTTTAGGTGGGTACTCTTCAACAGAGCAGCATTCAGCAGCACTCAGTTGCTTGCTCAGATAAGAATGCTCGTGTGTGTGTGGCTGTACGTGTCACGCCTGAGCACCTGTGCCACACAGTACAGTGGTCTCCTCACTGTCTGATCGAGTTTTCTTGGCGAACGCTCCTTCCCCCTTTTCTCCTCTTTTTCACCACTTGCCACAGAAAGTCCTAATCCACAGAAAAATGGGCCCCACAGGTGACGTGAGGGGGTTTGGGTGGTGCCACCCCGAGATTTAGGTAGGCCAGGGGGAGGAGAATCACCCCACAAAAATTTCTGCACTTTTCATTAGGAAAAGTGGCCCAAAACTGCCAGCGCCGGCATGGGGCAATAGTACATGAGTCACCACAGTTTGAGTGCCTTAGTGTCACCATGAGCACTCAATACTGTGAACCCGTGTAGTCAAAGTTATGGGTCACGGTCTGAAGAACTCATTCCGTGTGAAAACGCCACTCAAAAATGTACATTACAGCCTGTGTGCACAGTTTCTTCCCATGGAAATTACTTACGAGCAGGTCTGTATATGCCCTACTGCAAGTTCAATCACTCGACTCTCTAGTCACAACGGTGTATTCGAAGAGGACTGTGGAAGGGAACTGCCAAAACGTACGAGGTGCTCTGAAACTGAGACATGTCCTATGCCTGCATTGAGCCTTACTCAGGGACCCACACGAAAACTTATTCTGGCAGCTGCACATGATTGATTTCTCGGGCTTTGACTCAATGATTCCATCCCCATCCAGTGGTAGAAGCACATGCAGTATATGAGTTGAATATCAGACTCAGTGAAAACATAGAGAAAGGCTTGACGAAATGTGTGTTTAAGAAAAACTCACTTGCGAAGGAAGATTTCTGCTGAACAGAGTTCACAACAGAGACCCAACCTGGCTTCCTCCATACAAAGTCTCGTCATATTGTCAAGAAGCCTCGATTTGGAACACAATGTTAACGTCACGAAAGGATCCAGGAGTAATCCTTTCTATAAATATTGCCAAGTAGCAAAGTGCCTAAGGTCTTCATGATGTGCACGTTTTCATCAGGAGTCTCCTGGTGGAGAAAGTGTCAATTTTTCTGACACTTCTCCCTCCAGGCAGTCGGACCGGTGGGCGGGATTGGCAGGGGGAGTGGAAGGGAGTCGGGGCGTGGGCCCCGCAAGGCCTTGTCTAACGCCCTCCAAGAAACAAAATTCCCCCGCGCATTAAAAGGGGAAACTTCATTCAGAGAACTACAAAACTATGTTAAACTATGCTCAACTCCAAATGCGTCTTTGGAACCGCCTCCACCGCCCGAGAGGGCTTGGATGTCCCGAGGCCTGGATGTCAAGGTACAGTAGAATTCATACTCGAGGCATGTCGTCCGAGACATGGAGTGTTGATATATAGTTAATGCGTCGTGTAGAAGTTAACAAGAGGAACGTAGTGTGGAAGAATATCTCCCTAATGGAAGAAGACAAAATGGGCAATATTCAGAAAAAATGAGCAGAATGTACACAGCATAGAACTGTAGGGCACAACACTAATTTAAAGCTCGGTTTGGGGGCTACATAGTCGCAGCATATTTCCCCGCCGCTCTGAAGAACTCAAAAGTATGCCAAAAATTCCACGCCAAGACTAATATTGCAGGAATGAATCACTGAAGTATAATTAAGAAAAAAAACATAGAAAAGACTGTTGAACATCGTCGCCTACAGAAGGTTCTACCCAAAGTGAATATGAAGTATAAAGTCAGGTGTGACTGTGCAAAGCCTTGATCGTTGAAAGCGCCACTGCTGGTCTTGACTGTGGTATGCAAAGGTCAATAATCAGTGTGACCTCGGTCATGATACCTCTTACCTCTCGGACCAGTTTCTGAACGTCTGAGCAAAGCGCCACCGGGGGGCACTGAAAGCACTGGACCGCCTGGATGGTGTTGTGGATCTTGAGTAGGCTGACGAACTCCTGCTGGTGCAAGAGCGCGGTGAGCGCGTTCAGCGCGGAGGGGGAGATGGAGACGTTTTGGCGTAGGCGAGATACGCACATTCCCATCTGATCAGAGTCTGTGGGACACGAAGAAAGGCTTTTCTAACGAGGTCATTGAGGCAATTCACGTCTAAAGGTGGTTTTGCAGATGTGTGTGTGTGTGTGTGTGTATGGGTGGGTGGGTGTGCGGGCGCGCGCGCCTTAAAGGGGATTGCGGAGGTGTCGACCGAGGACCCACGGGTTTCCTATTTCATCTCGCCGTCCCTAATAAAGAGTCCCCTAGCTGTGCGTCCTCGGCTCAGCCTCGCCAATCCTATGAACAAAGTTGGCAAAGCGAAACAAATATTTGCTCTCGTCGTTATCACTTCCTATTATGGCGTGCAGACAAAATATTTGTGAAATAGTAGAAGAAAGTTTCCGAACTTTCCATCTTGGCCGCCCGGGGGCGTTTAGGCCATCGCACGAGTGTCTGTTTTGCTCCACGAGATGGAGGAAGGCGCTTTAAGTAAAGCCAATGGAGATGAAATCTGCGCTTCATTGTGCCACCGTCTCAAGAGACTCCGGCTGGCTCGACAAATAAGCAGAGTTGCCAACTAATTATCCCGGTGAGTGTACTGCAATTGTGTCTGGGCTCCCTCCAGAGAGAAACAGTTCTGGTTGACTTTCCCCTCACCTATGACAGCTTTGAGCGATGGTGTCGGTGCCAACGGTTTGTGCAGATGTCCGGCTTTCCGGTTATTGTTATTCTTCTTGGCTTCCTGAGGAATGGGAAAGAGATGGCGTGTAAGTTGGGTGACTTCAGAGCTGCCACACTTCTGCTTGGTGAGGCTGATGCGGCTATCATCCCATATACATATGTGGGAGAGACAACTGAGGGACACCAGTCAGATCTCACCATTGAGGTCCTCAGCTACAGCTTGAAGTGGCGCAGTCAGAGCTGACATCATGACATAGCTCCATACACCCATGCACGCTAGGTAAAGAAGGCAATATTTGTCCAAGAATGCGCCCAAATCCCCCAGAAGCCTCGAAACAACGACTGAACGGGCAGCCTCTTTTCCCGGCTGCTCCTGGCGGAGACAGACGAAGAAGAGAAAGCCACAAACATCTTTTGTTGTGTGCACAATAGGGCCCTGGTGAGGCCTTAACACAAGTACACTCTACGTGTACCTCAAGGGCGTTGCTGAGTGCGTTCGATTCTCACCGGCACCGCCGGCCTGTTCTTCAGCATCCTGTCGATGGTGAAGCAGCAGCACCTGGGCCTTGTGGGCTCCATGGGCATGGATGAGCCTTAGAGCTACCTGGCGCACTGAACAACTGCCTGTTTTGATGCGGACTCATTTTTTAGTCACTGTTTCTGGTGAAATTGAGCAAGATTTCAAAAAAAAAGAAGGAAGTACTTACTGGGACCTAAAAACTTTTGACAGCATCTCTGAGATGCGCTACACATGCATTCAGACAGACATTCGCATTTGTATACGGTACACGTACATGTATTTATGCTTTTTATAGATGTACTTTGAAAAATGCCAGCTCAACGGAATTTAAGATTAAACAAAATTATGCCTCTTTTCTGGAAGGCCATTTTTACTTTTTTTACTTTAACGTAAGGTTTTTCTCCCCTCCCCCTCCAAAATATATTCCAGCAAATACTTGGTGCAGTCCTCAAGGGCCCAACACTGCCTATAGCAGCAGAGTTGGCTGTTTGGGGGGGGGGGGCAAAGGAGCCAATAGAAATGTCCTCCTGAAGTAAAAATACAAGCTATTTCTATACGAGAATTCAAGAAAGTGACCCAAAGTTTTTGAGGGCATTTCACTTTTTTTGATCCCTTGGGCTTCACCTTCGGGATGGAGAGAGTGAAATTCATGAGGGACATCGGGTCCCTCTTCTGATCTTTCTCTACATATTATATTTCCCTCACCACTGGTGAGTGCAAACGGGAGAAAGGAAATGATTCCGGTAGGAAAAGTAATTTTTCTGATTTTCGGGGAAGAAAACTGACCATGAAGAGTAATTTTCCCGATGTTCAGGATTTAGCACTTCTCCTTCGTAAAATCACTTGCTTTTTCCCCAGCTCGCATTGGCCAAGAGTACGGAAAAATCTTCCTTTTGGCTGTTTTTTTATATATATCTTTGGCCTGCAGGAAATTCGAGGCAAAGAAGAAGACTAAGGTAAATGAATAAAACTGACTGGACACAATGTCTTACTTCTTCAGCTATCCTGAGGTGCTCTTGGCCATTCTTGATGGACGTCTTCCGGTCAGCGTTGTGGACCTTCTGGGCTCCTGCGCCTTCTGCGGCCCCCTTCTTGTTGATGCCGTTATTGTTGTTGCAAGACGAATTATGGATGGAAGCCCTACTTGACCTAACGTGGAAGAAAATAGTTGAATATATGTGAAAGTCTGTGCGATTTTTTTCTCCCTCTATATCTCTGGTTTCAAAGGACTCTAAGCATCGCAGCAGCTTCCTCAAGTACCTTCTTGAACTGTCTGCAATGAGCACCTCCTTCGACGGGCTGGCGTGCATGGTGACGGAGGCGTTTTCAGCCTGGGTGGCCGCCACCACCACCGGTGTCGACCTGGACTGCTGGCGTCTGGTGCCGTTGGCTTTGTCTTCGCCGCCGCCTTGAGCATCCTGGGCGTGTGGCTGTTGTCCCGTCGATGACGGCGTCGAGGGCACTGGCGCGTCCTGCAACGTCTGATGCAACTCCAACTCCTCGTCGGTCAAGTAGCCGTCCGAGGGTCCCTGGAAGCGGCGCAACGTCAGACATTGGTAACGTGTTCAACTGCGCCCTGACCACCTGCACTGCTGTTATTCACACAGTGAGAACAGGGTGTGAATTAAACGAAAAAGTGAAACAAGACGTTAAAAGGTTTTAGAGCTGCAACCAGTGCTGCGTGGGCGCGACCAGGCAGTGGATGCGCAAGACTGCACTGACAACTTCGGGGGGCTCAAGAACATCCGCGCTTGAGTGACACGCGACCATTGTCGGTTTTGTCTTGTGTGGACATCACTGACCTTCTTTTCCCCCTAAAAAGTCTTAGTTGAAACAATAACGTGACTCGTGCTACTTTTTTAAGTACGAAAAATGCCAACGCTCAGCAATACCTTAACAAATGATTTCCCTTTGCTCCTTTGCGGCTGCTGATGTAACTTTTGCTGCTCCTTGGGCTCCTTGCTGAGGTTTGCCGTGGACCCCAGCTCGGAGACTGGCGCCGAGTACACGTTGGCGCTGTTGCTGTTATTGGGCTGCTTGCAGCTCACGCTGTCGGCTTCAGACGTCGGTGGAGAGTCGCACAACTGTGAATAAGGAGCGGTGAGTAACGTATCGACTTTTTGTCATTGAAACACGGGCCTTTTCATGGACCTTCTACTTTTTGTCATCCATTTCCTACTTTTTTTCCCCTCAGTTTTTACTTTTACTTCCGTTTTCTACTTTTTTCGCCGATTTCCTACTTTTTCCTATCAATGTTCTACTTTTTGACACCGATTTCTTTTCCACTTTTTCACCGATTTTCTTTTTGTACTTTTTTTCACCCATTTTCTACTTTTTCCCTATCGATTTTTACTTTCTGGCCTTTTTGGGCCGGTCGTGCCAGGTATGACAATAGCTATTTATTAGCCATGAAATAAAATTCTCATTATTTCACCGAGATGAATTATTTCACCTCACGTATTACATCCCATTCATTCACCTTGTTCGTTTCTCGCCAGGTAAGATGGCAATGAAATTATGGGAATTGTTTTTAAGAGCAAGAAAAAGTTTCTTATTTCATGCTTTACTTGGTACAAAACCGGGGGGAAAAGTCAAATGTGAAATGGAAATAGATAATCTGGGGCTGATTTATTGAGGAATGACTGTACTGTGAAAAAAGTCTATTAGCTAAAGAAAACTACAAGTGTGATAAAAACTATGCAGTCATCCTCGCTCGCAAATTTTAACTCTGATCCTCTCGTGCGAAGAACTTTACTTGTTACTTAACAAAGGTGTAGAAGAGGGCATATTTGAACATGAATCACTCCTGCACTGGAGATAAATTCAGTGACTTATTCTGTTAGTCTATCTAGTATGATAATATTTCCTTTGCTTCCAATTTCAACAAACACTAAACTCGATCAGTTGAGCATTCTTAAAGAGTTGATGTGGTAGTTCAGTGCTTGCACTTGAAGTAGCCAAGACAATGAAAGCATAGCAGAATTTCCAGCTCAGCTCCTTGACCAAGGCCAACATATTGACCTCAGAACTGCTTTCGCTGTCGCAGTTCATTTTATCATTATTTCAGGCACAGCCCATTCTACAAAATTTGGTGACGCCAGAAACGTCGACCATTTTCAGGCCCAAAATAGCCATTTTGAACTTTAGAAAGGGGTATAAATAAGGCCTGCGTCTTACATCCCTTATCTTTCCGTACTTTCTTGTCGCACTTTTTTCGCAGGTTTTTTTTGTACTTTTAAAAACAACGTCTTACGTCATTTCACCCAAAACTTTAGAGCACTTTAAAACCGAGGGCGAGTGTTCGTTCGAGTGCTGAACTCCAGTGCAAGATCGGGTCGCTTACCTGCTGGGAGAGCTTTGTCATGTCCACTGGCTTGATCTTTCTGAGCGCCGAGAGCTTCTCCAGCCGTTCCTTGGCCTGTTGCTCCACTGCAATGACGAACGCGTCCTGGACGTGACTGTTCTCTGAAAGTTCCTTGGCTGAAAGACAACGGACACTCTTGTTGATTCAGTGACATCGTGTGTGTGTGTGTGTGTGCGTAGCATCAAGTCAAGATCCAGGTGTTTACTTAAAGCGTACTTCATTGTCCTCCTTTCGACAATACTGATCCACTTTATATGCTGCTTGCTACTTTATACGGCCCGACGCAAAAATTGGGGAAATACACTCATCGAAGGACAGCAAGGAAAAGTTTGCTTCAAAGCACAAATTGCATGGCCGTAATGTGCTCTTTACTTTCCTGGTTTTCCGCTTTGACCTGCCTCGGCCTCGTTTTGTCCTCGGGCCTCCGACAATCTAAGGCCTCGGACAGGTCAAAATTGGCTCGGTGGTCAAAACTCGGAAAATAAAGGCCTACAATGCGGCCATGGTTTCTATATACGGTACTTCAGCCCATACACTACGTACGCAACGCCCTAGTTAGCATTGTATTTACTATGCACAGTCGGGTGCAGGAATGGAAAACTCTGATATGGTAAATTACCCCGGATGCAGAAAAGACTTTCCTGACAACTGAATTTTTCCTTCATAAGAGCTTGTCTAGAAGATATTCTCGCAAAATTTGCAGCTTTGATGTAATAAGGATTTTTTTCACGGGCTTTCACTACCATAAAAATTGAATTTCATGCCCAAAAACGCAACGTACGTGGCTGATTCAGTGTTCCCACTCATCCAGAAAAAAGGGGTAGGAAACTAATTTTCGTCGCCTATTATGAAGCAAAATATTGGAAAAAAAGTGTCGCAACAGCAAAGGTGACGTCAACATGGCAAAGTAGTTCCAAGCAGTCGACTTCCGATTTCGTCTTCAGAATTTGTCTTGCAAAACATTCATCTGGTCGTGTCCAGTATCCAGATTCCTGCTCTGGTTGTACAATTTCATGTGGACCTCCAAGTACTTGTTGATTTAAGGAAAAATAACTCACTTTGACCGTTTCCACGTTGAAAAGATGCTACTTGCTTTGATTCAGGAGACTCGACTGTTAGCTTTGCCACAATAAAGAGACTCTGGTGCAGCAATTTTTTCCCTGATGACTTCATCATGAGGAGCAGCACAGCACGAAAACGACGCATACAATCAGTGGCTTTCTAATATGTGCCTTTTTTCTCGTCGGTATCATCGAGTGCTTATCTCTAGCACTCGAGTGAATCGTATGAATGGAACCCTGTCCATGGACGAGCGATCGGTCTCAAGAGATGGAAGAGGGAGTTATTTGGGGAAGCAGAGTGAGAACTCTTACTGATGGCGGCTGCGTCAACGAACAATGAGAGCTTTGCACTGTTCCAAAATCATCACTACCCCGTGGATTGCAACGATCCGGGTGGAAAGTTTTTCGTACGACTCGAAGAAATAGTGAAGTTGCCCGTAATGAATAGGGTCATTGGTCTGCTGATCAATGCAGCAAGAGCAGCTTAGCTATACAGCAGCATGACTAACTCTAAGTAACCAAGGTTCAAATATGAAGGCTGTCAAAAGTTTTCCTAATGTGCACGTGGTTAGACGAGGGGTAAGTTTAGCTTTCTTAACTCTTCAATTTGTGACACTTCTCCTTAAGAATCACGGCCTTCTTGAAGGACATGTGTCGTGGTCCATGCGTCCGCCACTGCTTCTAGTCTTGACAAAACGTGTACTTCTGCAGCACGATCAGCTTCTGGAACGGGTGGAGACTTTACGCCTACACAAACTGCAGCAACTTTCTCTTCGAAAATGAAAGTAATTCCGAATGCATTATCCAATCTAGATGAAGATGGCCCCTCCTTCCACTTGCTGTATACAATCAATGCTCATGAGTTTTAGAAACTAATGAGAATTAGAGATTCAGGACTTCTCTCGCATGAGCTTTTGGAGGTAAGTTACGTTAAAGAAGTGATATTCCAGAGTCATGCTAACGTGGCGATATTGCTCAAGATTCTCCTTCTTGTCTTGAGACCTCCTCATTTCTATTAAAGTTTGGATTGTTGACTTGTTCTTGACACGAACAATGGCTGTTTCACTCAAAAAGCCAGTCTAAATCGCTTCATTGCCAGCGTTTTCCTTCATGTTAACGTCACTTCATATAGTGCTCAAATAATGGAGCTACCAATGAATGTGCTCTCTCATCCGCTCTGGACAGAACTGTTTAATATGGCGTATTTGCCTGATTAAAACCCAAGGGGCTCTGGGCTTCAATGGCCCCTTAAGGGGAGTTCTCTTCAAGAGGGGGACAGCTACATAAGCGGTCTTTAGCAAAAACTGCTACACTGAACAACTTTTATCTACTGAAAAACACTGGATAAAAGTGTCAAACAACTCATTTTTTCAACTGCCACCCGTCAAACTGCGAGACTGGAGTCCTTACGAGCCCGATAAGACAATACTCAAAGGGGGCCTCTATTCAAGGGGGGTGTATACGTCATTGATGTCGCAGTGGGGGGTCTGCTTCTTTTCAAGAGGGGGGATAATAATGAAGGGAGGTTAGGTTGGCTATGTTAAGTAACGGAGCAGCTCTGGCTGCTTTTCTAAGTAGCCCAATGACTTATTCCATCCCTAATGCCAAGTAGGTCATGCCTGGTGTCAGCATCAGACGCACGATCCACGCCAAGCTCAACTTCCGTTAGGGAAGACGTGGAGGGGACAGAACTGTCTATCGGCAACTGTTGATAAGTGGATATGGTAACGACTGCGACGTTGTCGTTGTTGGTCTCTCTCGTAGTCTGGGGCTGTTTGGATAGACAATTGCCCTCAGTCTAATTGCCAGAAGGGTTCAGTGCTGATGCACAGCTGAGCCCGAGACTACGTTTTCATTTCAGATTGCAGCCATTTTGCACGGCTGTTAAAGTCCTTTGATTTGAATAGCACCAAGAGATGGAGGGTAAGAAATGAGACAAGGCATTCCATAAAACGAAACGAATTCCAGTCGATCATCGATTGTGGGAACACCACTTTTGTGAAGAACATCGATTTAGTGAAGGTTTCACCACTTTGTTGCCACGTAAAAAGCATCGGTTCAGTTTTGGAATACTTTGATTTAGTGAACTGGACCCGAGGCGAGGGACGCACAAAAGTCATGACCTGAGCAGACACAACAGATTGAGGTCATCAATGTATGGTGCTACTAGGCGTAGAGACGACATTGCTCAGCTAACTTCAGTTCCACTAATGCATAGGAAGCAATCTCTCTAGAAGTAGAACTGTAGCAGACATACCTCAGCCCCAGCCTAAGTGAGCAGAGCCATTTCTACCTGAGCGTCAGTTAGGCACAGCCATTTCAGCCAGAATTATGTGGCCCGCGCCCACCCGTAAGTTCAGCAAGTTTGCTTTTTTGCTGCCACCGGCCAATTTAGCCCTACAGGGGGCTGTTTGGCTTCTGTTACCACACGTGTTATGACAAGGGCGCCCATAATATATATGTATTTATATATTATGAGAATTGACATTCGCGACCTGACCTTCTAAATATATGTATTTATTAGGCCAGCTCAAGAATGATGATTTTGGTTTTTGGGGGTGGGAAATTGGCGTTAGACACTGTTTAAGACCATAGAGGGTCAACCATTGCAGGAGTATAATCCAGTCAAAAGCTGTAGCTGAGAAAAGAACTGTGCGCTGCATTCATTACCTTTCAGTTAACAGTGCCGATAGCAAAAGGTCCTTAGGAGATAAAAAGAGGTTTTATGATGTTTTTGCTCAAGGCCAAAAGAACCAGGCCAAAAAGGTATCATTTCCCCCACCAAGTACTTTCAAGTACTTTTGTGTGTGTATGTATGTTCGTATGTATGCATGTGTGTATGGGTGTATGTATGTATGGGTGTATATATGTATGTGGTATGTATGTAGTATGGGTGTATGGATGGATGTGTGTATGTACGTATCCATGTGTGTATGGGTGTATGGATGGATGTATCCTTACGTGTATGTATGCATG
>JAAUXU010016374.1_pt1 | contig 18134 bp, 20 predicted proteins | sample 7278151 | NCBI WGS metagenome assembly JAAUXU01 (sample SAMN14350113, study PRJNA611818) | marine sediment metagenome | isolation source: surface marine sediment (1.8m) | place: French Polynesia: Moorea | collected 2018-08 | reverse complement strand
TCTGGGGTATTCCTCTTGCATGCAAATACGCACATGCACGGGTGCAACATGCCCCGTGGGGTCGTTGGCACAAAAATCCGTCCGCCCCCCTGACGCAAGGAACACCCTGCGGGGGGGGGGAACAACTTGTGCCCATCTCTGCACGCACGTATGTGGAGTGCGTCAAGCTTTTGGGCGCGGTGCCCATGTCAGGATGGAAGGGGGGAGAAAAAGAGATCCTTGGGGCATCTCTGTCTTTCTGTCCTTCCTCTTCTTGAGGGGAAAAAAAAAGAAATATGACCCAAAAATCCTGGAAAGATGGCATTTGGCCGAAAAAGAACATTGGCGGACCCCCCCGGGCAGGCCGACAGCCCGGTGGACCGGCTGGCGGGCGAACCCCCTCAATCTTCTGCCCGCGCACGCATGCAGCGAGTGCGTGCGTGTGTTCTGGCCCACGCGAGAAGAGCACGAGGAAAAAAAAAGAGGCAGCCACACGCGCACATAAACACGCAGGAACATTTCAAAGTCAATTGTTCGTTTTTTCTGAGTCCTCCTCTGTCGGCAGCCCCTTTGAGTCTCCTCCACCCACCTTCTTCAAAAGGAATTATTTCGCAATGCAAATTCTGTCTCTCTCTGGCTTTTGTCAAGAAGACCCCTGACTTCCCTCCCCGGGTTTGTCTGTGGCGACAAATGACTTCCCCAAATTGCGGCACGCATCCGATAACAATAACGCGCGCTCGCACGCCGCACACATGTTGTACTCGTGGAGGAAGAACCGCGCGATCTGACTGGTGGCAATTGCTTTATTGCCTACGGCGCGCACTGTGGCGAGTCGGGATGGGGACTGGAGCTCGGGTCAACTCGACTCCGGGCGCTCCCCTCAAACAACCTCGGGGTTGATTGGGACGAATCGAGCTTGGATGTGGAGTCCGACAATCCTCGACTAATCCCTAGTTAGAAGTGCAGCAGTCTGACTTTCATTTTTTCCTTTCGCCAGTAATTAATTGCCTAAAAGTAACTTTGCTTTTATCAACGGAGGTTAACAAACGAGCGAGTAAAAAGGCAGATTTAATAAAGCGTGACGAGAATAAAGGAATCTTTTCTTTCCACTCCTCAAGCGTGACACAGCAAGACAGGAGTAGCGCAGGTAATGTCACGGTGCAGCCACGTACGCAATCTTCATTACCCCGTAGAGTTCCTGGATTACTGAGACACCCCGAAATATGAGTTATGAGGACAAACTGAGTCTTCCCCCCCATCTCCATCCCACGTTATGAGTGAGCAATAATGCGACTCTGTCGCAGCAACAAATGTGAAATGCACCCTTGGCTAAGTGCGCATCCAACCTGTTGTATAATGATTTGCGATACTTGGCGTGCCCCTGATGATGACGCATGGCCAATTGTGTTATTCGTTGGGGGGGGGGGGGGTGGCCGGAAGAATAGGTGATGCACGCAGAAATTCCAGACTGTCAGAGTTGTCGCGTAATTCATGTCCCTGGGCAAGTTCCGGCACGGCGTGTGGTGGCGGCTGGTGGCGGCCACGTCGGAGGCGGGCGTCGCGCAGGCCAAGAGGCATCACAGCTCTCCGGGATGCAGCGTGCGGGGATGAGCCCGCGTTGGCGTCCCTCTTCGCTGCGGAACGGTGCTGGAATCGGGTCAGGTTTGACTCCGGGTCAAACCTGACAGTCACAGACCCGATTCCTGATCTATTTTTCCTGACTGACGCCCGCGCGGTCGTACCAAACTGCCTGCAAGTTCAAATTTGCCAGCAACAATAAGTAGAAGTGGGATCAAGGCGTGAAACGTGGTCAACACCAGTTAGTGGTCGAGGGGTTTTGCTCATGCTGGTGTTGCACTCCAGCAACAACCACTTGGTCAAGTCGACGTTTTCAGCTGCGGGAAAAGGAGAACAATCTTAGTTCTGGAGACTTTTCTGTTAGAAACCGAAATTTAATGCATTTTTTTTACCTCAGAATCATCTATTTTCTCCCCAAATGGTTGAGGAGACAAAGGTCGAAGAAATGGCGACTAACTTTTGTTCAACTGTTTGTCCAATATCCAGCCATGTTTGATCTTCTTTTGCATGAAATTACTCTCCTCAATCTCATCTGGGTGGACCCCAAGGCTTGACGTGGTTGACCACTTTGGGGGGGGGGGGAAATATTCTTCTTGCTGTAAAAGCAAATGTACAGTAAATGAGGATCCAACTGTCGTCAAAGAGAAGCTCAGTGTGAGTCTCAGTGGACAAATTGTTTATCGCACACTTTTACTTCTTGCATTAAACTTCTTTCTTAATGAATAAAACGGAGACTTCATGGTTTTGATTGGTGTCTGACCTTTCTTGGCAGCCGATGGAGGAAAATGTTACTTAATACCACACCACGGACGAGTCCAATGAGTACTGTGGACGAGTCCAAGCTAGTCCAAGACAACTGTTTCAAGTAAGACGGACGGTGTTGGTTGCACAACACTGAGGAGTTGTCTGCCATGAGGCCAAGAGCAACTTGCGCTTCCACGCAGTAGTGCGAGTACCACTCATGGACGACGTTGGTCCCGGACACGGCGCAGTGGCCATCACCGTAGCCTCCTACCAAGGGCTTTTGTTGCCTCGCTTGCTTGACAACTCCTTGCATGTCAGTCAGCTTCAGTGGCCATTTTTGGCACGCTGACTGCAAGAAGGATGGTGGGTTTTTTTTGCCTAAGCTCACAAGCTCGGGTTAAAGTGCCCTTTGGCCCCCCCCCCCCCCCCCCCCCAGTATCCCCCCACCTGCCAAAGATGGCGACGTCGTCTGCCATCGTCACTCTCCACCTAGGGCGAAATTATAGTATGTGGCACTAATGGCGTTTCTATTCGTTAAGTAGAACCCTCACTGCGCGTATGAGTCAAGGTATGATGGACAGTCGACATTGGATTTTGTCGACCTTTCAGATGATAGTGGTGCTTTTGTCTGAGATAAGCGGTGCCCACTGCGCACTACAACACGTTCAGCAACTTGTGGCTGATGTCTGATCTCCCCCCCCCTCTAAAGTGGTGCTAACCCCGTCTGCTGAAGCGTCGCTCCAGGGCACAAACCCAACGTGTTAGAGACGTTTTCCCCTGCAATGAGTAAGTTGACGAAATCGGACGTCAACTGTGCTCTAAACACAGTCCTCTCTCTGTTATTGCCGCCGTAATGATCATGCAAAATTGCAAATCTCGCTGCAGCCATCTCCTCCTCCTTCCTTGCGTACTTCCTTGGAGCCCCCGCCGGCCTTGGCTTTAATGTTGGCGGCGGCGTTGGCGACGAAGGCGGCGGCCGGCGTTTCATGATCATTACACGCACGCACTTGATAAGTCGGCAAATTGGCCGACCATTTGCCCATTTTGCCCCGCACGGTGGTCCTTCTCCACTTAATGTCGACGAAAACTTTTCTGTCATCTCTGCACCAGCACAAAAAAGTTATGAATTGGACGGGTCCGAAAAGAGAGATGTTCACGTACTGTGACTTACTCTGACTTGGGTGGACTGAGCTGCAGATTTGACCTCAATTTGCCGTACTTTGAAGGATATGACGATGGCGTACGTACACAGAAGTACCAAAAGTGAGACCCCAGTACAGTCGTCTGGCTGGCTGTCTGGCGGTCTAAGCACCTGCTTGAAATGGCAACAACGTAGTAATAATAGCTCAGCAGACTCTCGATACGGCGTGTACACAATGCAGTATAGTAAACATTTCTGTGTAAGCCCTTTTTTTACTACATAACTCAGTCCTGATGACGGTGAACTAACAAGAGTTACAACACAACGCTCAATATAGTGACCTCCAGTCGATTCCTGGCAGCACCAGCCGAGGCTCATGGAGCCTCCCTAAGCAAAGAAGAAGCAAATTTGCCAGAAATATTCTGCATTTACTCTTGACAAAGTCAAAGCCCTTGAGGGAAAGTCTCACCCTGAAAGAAAAAGTTGACCTTCTCTCCCCCCCTTAACGTGTGCATGGAGAAGAGAGTGCATTTTGAACAGTCACGTCATTTGGTTTCTGCATACGGTATAAACTGACGAGACTACATAGTGCACGTCTTCAATTGCACATCCACTGTGGAGACTTCTCGGAGTGTTTCTGCCACCACCACCCCAGTACTTAGGATTCGACTCCAGGCTCACTCACTCCCTGGGCACCCTGACACGTCTCTCTCGCCACAGTGAACCCCTCGACCTAGTGACGCTCCTCTCCCCGCTGACCAGGGGGGCTGACGAGAGTCTCCTGCAGAAGCACAAGTGGGTAATTTTTCCACCACATATTGCTTGTTTCAACTCTTCCTGCAGCCTCCATGGTCACTTTCCCGTCATCAGCAGCCATGACAGTGCTCTAAGTCAGCGGCAGCAAAAAAGAAATGCTCCGCACTCACGTACATAGAGAATGAGATAAGTCATTCCATTTTTCGTGGTCATGAGTCCAATGGGTAATTAGGCCTGGACGAAATGTGATTCCTCCTTCTTGCGGCGCCCCTGGCCTTAAAGGAGGGGAAAGTGTGCAAAAAAAAGCTGCCCCGCCAAACTTGAACGATGCAAAGTTTCTTCTGTTCCCGGGCCAACCAATTAGCATAGCTTTAGTCAAGTTGAATGGAGGCCTCCATTTATCCATTTATTATTTCTCCCTCCTCCCATTGTCACGGAGGAGATGTGGGAAGAAGCCTTTAGACGAAATGCGACCGACTCAGCCTTTTTCTTCTTCTTCTTCGCTTCTGTCTAACTTTGCTCTCTTCTTAAGGCCGAGTTAGCGCATGGATGAATCTCGGTCTATCAGTGCATTTGATCGGCCGAGATGGGCCCCAGCGAGGGCGTCCTCAGCGCCAATTGCTCGGCGGCTACATATTATGTATCTGGCACACAGAATGTTTTCAAGGACATTTGCACTGTTCCGCCTATTTCTTCCCTAATATCAGCGCTCACAATGCTGTGTACGTGCGTGCTGGCGCGCGCGCGCGCCGAGTGAGGAGGGAGTGACTCTACCAAACAGGATCGAGGGGGGGGGGGAGAGGGGAGTGGAGGAGGAGGGGAGGAGAGTCCTCATGTCACACTGTGGCATGTTCAGCAGCGCCAGCATCAACCTCGACTGCACTGACGCGTCCTTGGATCCTTTCGTGCGTGCGTGTGTATCTGTCCCCTATGATTTATTAATATATATTTCATATGCTGTCTCAGAGGAGTCTGTTGCACATATGACGCCAGCTAAGAATGAGATCACGTCTCTGCGTGCGTCGTTTGTCTGGTAGAGAAATGAGCGTGTAACAAACACCAGCGCTGCTTTTACACGAGTTGTTTTTTTTTCCTTTTCTTCTCTCTTGTCGTGCAGAGGAGCAAAAGGCTCCACTGCACACCAGGTGGCGAGGACGAGGTTCGAGGACGATCTTGGAGGACGACGTCCTCGAGGACTCCGCCGGCGTCTCCTGATGAGAGACAGGAGATAATTAGCCATTAACCATAGAGGGGTGCCTTCCTTAGTCGACGTCGTTACCCCGTTTGCTCCTAGACTGGGCGCAAAATTTTTCGCGAAGTCTCAAGCGGAGTCTTTTTTTTTTTTGAAGGAACAAAAAATGAGACAATTAATTTGCATATTTGGGCCGCTTAAGTTTCTGACTTTTTGACTCTCGTCAAGGAAGATGCTTCAAGCTCTCATTTCTCGGAGGAATGAGTTTGCAAAAATGGATCTTAGCAGCAGTGGTTACTTGAGTCGGAGAGAAAATGACCCTCGTCGTCACTACTGCCAACATCTATTTTTGCAAACTCACTCCTCCGAGAAAGGAAAGCTTGAAGTATCTTTTCTGCCGCTACAATGGGTCTGGAGTCTTCGCAGTTAATGTTGAAAGCCCAAAGTTAGAGAGAGAAAAAAATCATCAAGCTTTTTTTTGCAAGTGGCGCAGTGTTATATGATTTTTTTTTGCACGTACGAACGCATTACCTGGCGACTCCACATCCTTCCCCCACGCAGATGTACCTGCGCGAGGTGAGGCAATATACGGTCAAACCCACTTTGCAGGGCTTAGTCAAGTGGCAGAACCAGTGGTGCCGCCTCTGCGTATGTACTGACTTATCTCCCTACCTTCTGGGACTGGTGCCAGGAAAATCTTGGTGGAAATAACAAGGCGGTTCGCCTTGGCTCAACGCTCACCCGATGACAGGAGGGGGGGAGGGGTAAAGTAGTCCGGGCACACAAATCCGCCAGCACCGATTTCTCTCACGTATAGGTAGGTCATCCTGGGCCGGCAGCCTCCACATGAGGCCTCTTGGGTCCTCACACGATCAGGACTGGCTCGTTCTTCAAGGCACTCGCGTCCTCCAAGCTGGACGGATGTGCGATCTGTAAAAAAGTCGGCGAGATATTTACGGGCTGCCTATAAAAGACTCTCAATGAGGGAGGACTTCTTCCCCTCCCCCCCCCTCCCGCCACATGACTCCGCCGAGCTTTTGGTCTAAAGTGAAATGGGTTAGGAAAGAATAGGATCTCTAAGCATGTTCAAGTGGTAAGTAATTACTTTGAGAGTTAAGCTCGAGGCGTCGAGCTGAGCCCATCTAACGCTGCTGCCACTGTGTGTGTAAGAGAGAGAGAGAGAGTACGAGAATTATCCTAAGTCATGATTCTGGGGCGTCATGACGAGGAGGGAGCACACAGGGTTTGCAGCCTCCGTCAAGAGCCTACAGGGTGTCCCAAGACATGCTGCGAGCCTTGAACCCTCAGTTGTCCCATCGCTCTGGACGCAGTCCTTTCTCCTGTCAGTGACCACAGACTCTATGGTTTTCTACCGTGTCAGTAGGCGTAGATTCAGATGAATAATTGGGTTGCTACGTGTGAGCGAACGTAGAAGGGTGTTTACAAACCTTGTTAAAGAAGGGCTGCCATTTCCGTCCGGGCAAAGTGATAGAGAGAGAGCTGAACCTCTAGGAAAACCCAAGAACTCAAAGAAAATCCAAGAGTTTTCGACGCTCCCTCCCCTATTTTTTATGTACCACGCCCACATCACTTCACAGAATGTGAGATTCAGCGGTCAAGCCCAAGCCAACAAACCGTATAAAACAAAACCTTTGGCGCCCCAGATAAGCCCGAGCGAGCGTCTTTGGAAACACTGTAAGAAAAGACAAGTGAATTGCTGAAATTCACGCAGTGCAGTAGAAGTAATAACTGGGCGGTGGTTCAAAGCTTACCCGGACGCCCAGTACAGTGTGTACTGCATATGGAGCACGAGCACATTTGGTGTGAGTACCAAGCCAGAGTGGACCTGGAGAAAACCAATGTGCCTCTATGGACGCTGGGTGGAGCCAGACCTGGTGCTTGTGCACACGTGCAGCTTCTCCTCACTCCTTCATCTATCTCACTTTTTTTCTCTGCCAGGGAAGAAAAAATATATTGGTGACCCTCTTGTCATTCTCCGCATCTCTCGATTGCATTACATTACGGTGCACATGGAGCGACAGGCCGGATTCTCTCATCTCGCCGATAACATATGCATGTGTGTTGGACGTTCTCAAGTAGAAACTCGTGATGAGAATGTGTGAAACTCGGGTAACGCATCGAGCACCATATTGCCTGAGAAGTATCGTCGATACTCGCCGAATCGCCCTTTTCTTCTTCTTCTGGCGGCTGGAAAAAAATTGGAGCCCGCAAATACATCACCCGCAGACAACTCCACCTAGTAGCACCCACAAAGTTTTTCACAGTACCTTTGAGACATGTGTACTCAGTTGAAAAACTCAAAAATTCAAGTATAACTAGTTCGCGACGAACATTTCTCTGGTACCTGGGTATTGATGTAACCAGACGATACTTTCGTATTCTCTGTCTCCAGACGATACTTTCGTATTCTCTGTCTCTAGACGATACTTTCGTATTCTCTGTCTCTAGACGATACTTTCGTATTCTCTGTCTCTAGACGATACATTCGACCATAGGATACTCGTGACTTTTGGGTGGCGATGCTATCGAGTATCGGCGATACGATACTTTCTTCTTACGTCGCACAGTCTTAACTCATGAATGCACGTGTGGACACACACGAGGACATTCCTTCAAGTCACGACTCCTTCATCCACCCGAGAAGTAGGTTAGGTGTGACTTTCTCTCATCACCCCGACCTTTTTTCAACAACAACGGTGAACATTTGTAGACTTTTTCCACACCCCGAGCTTATTTGGCTGAAAACGATAAGGAAATTAGGTCTTCGACGTCCCTACCTTTATGGTGCTGGAGCCTCTCCCGACCGTCCTTACCCATTTTTTAACCTCTTCATCGTGGCGCTGGGATTTTTATTAGCGATGTTGGGCGTAGCCCCTATTTTCAGGGCCTTAATAGCCGCGCAGAAAAAAGGATTATTGCCCATAAAACAAGCGAAAAATGTTGTCTGGGAGGGGGAAGGATAAGAAATGAAGGGTCTGTGAAGAGGACGACGAGGCCGTGGAGACTCAGTCCGAGTCAGTTGTCTATAGTCTGAGCAAGTAGCACTTCACGCCCGATTGGAGACTTTTAAGGCTCAAGGCATTGACGGCCCTGGGGTCGGGGTCCGGGTGGCGGCCCGACGGTCGACATGACCTGGCGAGAGGGCGTCTATAGAGGCTTTGCCCAGACGGACATTTGCAGTGCGACGTTAAACTTATGTTGATGCTGACAAAACTGTCTCCGCACACGGTGACTTGGGCAGTGCACGGCCTGGTTGGCGCAAATCGGCCACTGCAACTTATAGCCCCGATTTGAGGGCCCAAACGCTCGATTTATATTGTGCTTCTTGTCCGTCAGAACTGTTGGCAAACAAAAAAAGTTATTTCAAATCAGTGTAGCAATGTCTATGGTAGCCAACAATGTTTACGCATTTGGAGTGGGCAATATTCCAAATGAATCAATATCGCAATACTGAGACCAAATATCGCAATATTCAATGCCAATATGATATGTTGAATAGGCAATTGATTGTTTATGCTTGATCAAGGTGATTTGCTTTCGCTGACATTTGAAAGATGCTTGATCTTGAGGTTTTTTTAGAATTTACCTGGTCGGCCCAGGGCCCGAAGGTGCAACAGAAAGTTCAAGGACCATGGTCTGTTGGTCCTTTTTGTATTACATAACCAAGATATCACGATGTGTTTTTAGTTCATGGCAGATACCGTGATATTCTGTGTCCATACCGTATATCGCACAATCCTAACAAACGTACATACAATTGGACTCACAAGTTTGCCTGTAGTAGTGGCATAAGTGACAGGCCAGAGGAACAAACACATTCATTTAGAACTGTCTGTTTTTAACCCAACAAACAGAAATTAGCCTGTGAGAACGCTCAGTGCAGGGATTGCACTGCTCCTGAGGAATGTGCTGCACTGCTCCAATGGATGAACAAGGGAACTCCCGCAGAAGCCCCGCATGCAAACTTTTGGCCACCTCAATTTTGCATCACTTCCTTAAAACACGTTTTCCTTCCTGTTAAGAAAAATATCTGTGAGCACTTTCAGTGCTAAGCGTCAGCCTGGCCACTGCGCCTTAATATCGGCCTATAACTGACATTGTTTAAGGAGTAGTTATAACAGTTTGTTTGTGTCTCTTGGCTGGATACGAAGTTTTGACTTCACGTGTACGAACGCACATCAAGCAGGTAGGACAGAGCCTTTTGCATGAGTTTTCGTACGTGACTCCTGGCAGAACTGAAAGCACGAAAAAATCGCACCCGTTTTTGCGTGTGTTCCCGATTAACTTGGGAGTTCCCGGGGTGTCGCGTGTACCTATTATCTTGGAGTCGGATTAAACTGGTGTCTTCGAGTCATTTGACTCTCGCTTCAGCCAACAAATTTGGTAATTTGGTCCACTCTCGTAGAACCTGAGACTGAGACTGAGGAAATTTGAGCAGATTCCCCACTTTATCCCCTAACGCGTGTGAGGGAAGCCACGTGCGCGCGGGAGAGAGAGAGAGAGGACCTTAGAGACCCGTTATTCCGCTAGGTGTCGCTGCCAATAAGACTGTATCTGGTTAGGTGAAACTCTTCGCCAGTGCTGCCATCTGACGGCAAAGTCTATGAAAGGCCTATGATCATAGTCGATTATCGTATAAGGTTTAAAACTGAATTTATCCTTGTCTCTCTCCTCATTTCAGCCTCCGCCAACCCCCCCATCCTTACGTGGCGGTGGAGCCGGCGCCAACTGCTTTCACCAGTCCGCAGAGGCCCACCTCAGGGCCCACCAACGCCAAAGAGAGAGGGAGTTGTCAGGTGAGCCCAGAAGAGTTTTCTAATCTTGTATTCATTCAATTTACTTTATGCCACAACGTGACATTGCAGCTCTCCTTCGCCAATCTGTGAACGCGGTCTCTCTGCCGTCTAACATCGACCACTTGTCCGACGGCGACGGCGGCGGCGGCGACGGCGAGGAAGATGACGAGGACGAGAACGACTCGAACTTGATCAACAAGACCTATCAGCAGAACAACCTCAGGGAGGAGGAGGGCAACACCTCGAGCAACAGGTAAGAGTGGCCATTCGAGTCACGGTCAGAAAGGTCCCCCTGATCAATCTGTAGCAGCGGAGAAAGTTCTTGGAGACCAATAGTAGGGCCCTCATTTTCTGTGTGTTTCTCAGGTCCAGCGTTTCCCGCCACCAGAACGGCCAGATCCGACGGGGGAACAAGCTCAAGCGTAGAAAGGCCTACTACACCAGACAAAGGAGCGACATAACGGTGAGAAAAAGGATGGTTTGGCTCATTTTGGCACTTTTCTGGCACCTTTTTCCGCTGTAAATAGCATATTGTCCCCTCTCTCTTCGGTGGGTGCTGATCTGTTGTTGCTTGTATCTTCTACACTTACATGCATCATTTCCACACTCTGTGCTGACCCCGTGTTGGGGTTTGCACAGTATGCACTGCTCTGGTCATAAGAGCATTTAAAAGCTTTTGTACAGATCGTCTGCACTGTAAACAGTAAAACAGACTAAAGGTACGTGCGTACTTTTTTTTCCCCGCTCTCCCTCATGGCATGTTGCCTGACTCTTCTCTATCCTTGGTTCCTCTCTCTCTGCACCCTGTAAAGCAATGTGCGGTCGGCCCCACGTGGTCCCTGCCCCTGGAGGCATTCTTCAACAGGGTGGCCTCCTCCAGGAACAGCCACCACCACCACCACCACTACCACCACCCCTCTTCTCCCTTCTCGCACCTGGGGGAGAATGCTGTGGATGAAATTTGTCTCGCAAAGGTAGGAGAATCTTTGCTGCATGTCCGATAGCTCAACAACGAAGGTCAGGGTTTTTGCATCAAGAGGTAGCAGCTGCATCCACACGTGCACATCTGATACACTTTTACTATAAATAGTTCGTACGAGTGGTGCTGTGCGCATGCTGCAGGAGAAAATGTAGCGCTAAATGATACTTCTCAGCCACTACATGGGATTTCTATAGCCAGTATATAGGGACCCTCTGGGACAAATAAAGCGCGTTCTGATACTACTGAGCATTCTTATTGGCCAGATTTGTTAAGAAAATCGACCAGACCAATAAAAAAGCAGTCTTAAAATTCAGCCAGATTGGAGGTTTATGTATCAAAACCTCATTGCAAAAAATTCAGCTAGACAGGAAATAAAAAAGAAGAACTTCGGTTCGTTAGGAGAAAATTCTGGTTGTGATACGAAAAAAAATGTCAAAAAGGGGTTGTTCGTTGAGTGAAAGTTCGTTAACCGGGTGTCCACTAAACGAGGAATGCCTGCATCGTGGTACAAATACATACTTGCAGTGCAGTTGTGCAAAACAATAGTTGTACTGGCAATGAGCATCCGGAGTGTGATTTTTTTTAAAAAAAGAAAAATACTTGTGGAGCCAACATCTTTTGCAATCAGAACGCACTACTTTTCAAACACAGGTTGGAAAGCATTCCCACTAAGATTTGAAAACGATAAATGAGGCTTTAAGATACCTACTTAAAATCTTGTCAAATTTTGTGGAAACCTGCGTTGAATCTAGTCCAACTTCTGCTGCATTCTTGGTTTTTTTGTGAAGAACTGTTTTTTAGAGGTACTCGTAAACTTGCACAGCAAGTTTTCTTCTGCGTGGTTCTGATTCGTACTGCAGTATTGCACTGCCTGGTGCCTCTCAAATATGCTGCACTGCCTGGTGCCCTTCTACTATGCTGCACTGCCTGGTGCCTCTCAAATATGCTGCACTGCCTGGTGCCTCTCAAGCATGCTGCACTGCCTGGTGCCTCTCAAATATGCTGCACTGCCTGGTGCCCTTCTGCGCCGCCGCATTCCATGGTTACTGCCAGTCCGGCTTCAGCTATGAAGGGATAGACAGCTTCATAATCATGTAACAAGCTGCTCCTCTTGACGTGATGTTTGTGACCTGCAGCTTTGAGCAGCATCACACGGGAGCTGTAGGCACTTAACGCACGCACACTCGCGTACTCGCTCAGTGTGCAGAAGGCAAGTAAGTACCTTTTGTCGAAAACAAGGACTGCTCATATCCGGACTCTGCCGGCCTCCCTGTGATACCTGACGTGCTTGAAAAATTGGAAGACTTTGACAGTGAAGACGTCTCACTTGGCGTCTCAGTCACCACTGTACTGTATTTCTACTATTGATCGATCTTTTATCGTCAATGTCAAAAAGATTGCTCAAAGTTGCTTCCGTCTCGACCTCAATTGCCCATACCCGGACGCTTCGTTGCAGTAAAAATGTCGAAGGGAAATGCCTCACATCCGGATTCCACTGTAGTGAAAATGTAGCAAGCACGCGCCGCTGTTGGTATAGTAATAAGAGTCTGTGATTGTGCAACATTGCAAAAAAAAGAACCACTTGAGAAGAGGTCCTGGGGCTACCATAGCCTCGTGGCAGCAACTCTATTACTTCTCCTCTACTCTTCATATCACAGGGTCGGCGGTGCACTTATTTTGCGGCCGAACCATTTATCGTCCGGAGCAAAATGCAAATGACAAAGGACTGTTGTCAGGCGCAGCGAATTCTTTCTTCTCGCTGTCTGCTTTCTTGCCAGGAATTACTACCTCCCCAAAGGTTTCACCCCGCGGATACGGACGTGCATGTACTACAGGTTCACTTAGCTTATGGAGGGGCGGGGGGCTAAAAACAGCTCACTTGCGTGCGTATGTATGTAGAGGGGCCAAGAATATGACTAAGCCTACTGGAGGAATTGCTGGTCCCAAAGGCTTCTCTCCCCTTTTCGGTGCTACCCACATTAACGTGATCATGGATCTCCGAGGCGTCTACGCCGACGGGTCAAACGGCCGGGTTGCTCTCTGCGCAGGCGCACTCGAGCTCATGGGGAAGTCCAGCGCGCGTGTGCGTCACGGACGACTCGAGCCCCAAGTGGAGGATCTGGCCCACCCCAAGAAAAGGGAATGCGAGTCATTTGACTCTGACACGGGGAAACCGTTTGCGGCCTTTCTTGGTTCCGCGGTCTTTGATGGCCTTTGTCACACTCATCCGCGCGCGCACGCGCACGCCAGATGTGCGCCGTTGGGCGCGGCGGGCATCACAGAGCTTTTTGCGCACATTTTTCTTTGTGTGCTGAATGCATAGCAAAAGAGCTTGTGTTTTGCCTTTTATGTACTTAGGCCGCGCCAATAGCCAAGGGTAGGGGCGACTCAATGGGCGCTGGGAAGTGCTGTACATACGTGGGCCCTGAAACATTGTAGAAAGGCTTCGTCAGTAAGTGCATTATTACTGGACCCTGGAGTTTTAGGTGAGCCGAGTTCAAGTGCAGACGTCTTGGCCGAATGCGTATGTGGACCTTTTTTGTCGGCCGGGACTGTTGCAAACGCCGCTAATACGATGCCTGCTTTTAAGCTTCCTTCCGACAGATTTTGCTGTCCTCCTGTCTGTCAAAACTGCTATATAGTATATGTTTACGTACTAGAAAGGTTTGGTGGAAGCGTTGACTTGGAGGAAAACGGCCAAAGACATATGAAGAACTTCGACCAAATGCCTAAAAGACCGATCGCCAACTACTGGATTACACTTGCTTAGTGTGAGTACAGAAGGTGCACATTCGATTTTCGCAAAGAGTCAGTCAGAAGGATGTTCTTGCAAATATCGAGAGTTTTGTAAGATTATCCTGCTGAATGACCTTTTGCGAAAATCGAAATTGAGAAACTTTCAATTGGAAGTCGGTCCTTAACTAAATGAAAATTCAGCCGGCAGCAAAATCTTACAAGGATCGAGGTTTTTGCGGTTATTGAAGTTGCAAGAGTCGATTGTCTACTGAGCGAGGTTTCCTTTCGGAGAAACTTCCTCACTTGAGACACTGAGGTGCGCCAAAAATCACGCACGCAGGCCATAAATCAGTCAAGGCAACAACGTCGGCCTTGTGAACATGGATTTGGCGCTGCAACCCACCATGCAGGCGAAATGTTGCTAAAAGTCTTCCAAATATCAGCGCTTGCGCACTTTCTGGAAGTGACTTCTGCTGTTAAATATCGATTTGTACCAGCGATTTCAAGCCAGACAAGGGACATCGCTGCTGACACTCGAGACGAAAGTCGGATCAAGAAGAAAGAGCCAATTGAGGGGGAAGTTTCGGAGAAATCAGTCGAGAAGACAGAGGAAGATATCACGGATCTTGTGGACTTTCTCTGCGGAGCTGGACAAGACTGGAGAGGCCAGGAAGAAGTCGGCCCTCGGATCACTCATTCCGGCGGAGCGGAACGTGATGTCAAGTCCCGGCTCACCGAGGGGTCAGCGAGCACTATCAATCCAGAGAAATCTGGCCAAGAAGTGAAGAAAAGTCCCGCGGAAGCCCTCAACAATACTGAAGATGCCAGGATACGAGGCAACCACTTGCTTGACCACGACAAAACTGAGCGTGGAGACGCATTTGGCATGGACAAGCATCTTGAACACGCAGGTGCTGATGACGACTCACTCAGTGAACACTTGGAAAATTACGAAGACCTCTACCTCAGCGGCGTGGACAAGAGCCATGACTATGGAACCGCAGACGTCACTGTGTCTCAGCATCCGGACGTGACAACCGAGACAGACACGGCGCAAAAGTCCAGCGACGAATGCTGGTCTGAAGCAAAGGCGAAGAAATTGACCGGGGAGAGGCTGAGGGAGCACCTCGCCAAGGCTACCATAATGAGGAGAAAAGGTGTCAGCTTAATTACAATGATAATAACAACGACAATGAGCAGTGCCGTAGGTTAGTGTTTGAAACTATAACGTCGCCAGAAAGGAATCTATGAAACGCAGTAGTCGCCCCCTTTGGAAGATGGGAGCCCAAACCGGGCCTCTCGTCAGAGTTGCCACCTGTGCCAGAGTTGTCGCCTCTACCGAATCTGATTTTGCTGCCTGGGATGAATGACGAGGAAGGCAAGCAACCATTTGGCAACGTCAAAGAGCCGGAGCCTTGGTGGTGGTGGTGGGGACTTGGAATGAGACAAAAATGCCTCAGACGGCAGGTGTTTTCTGAGAAAAGCTGGTTTGGAGGGCTGAAGCAACGCTGGGGACCCACAAGTACCCGAGAGTGCGAATAAACAAAAAAAAATATTTATTCTTTTCTGTGCGTGTGAACCTCAAGGGCTCGTGTGTGTGTGCGCATGTTCGTGAGCGCGTGATACACATCTTTATCTCTTTGTGTGCGTGTCCTGCATGTGATTGACCTTTCTAACCCCATAGGTAATACCTACCTTTTCACATAGACACACGTGTGTACGTACCATAGTGCCTGCACTGCATACACTTATACGCAGCTTGCCCACGCGTAACGCTGTACATATACAATGTATTCGGTAAAGATATCATTATTTGCCTGACGTGACGCAGGCTCTACACTGTGTAGAGACAAGATTCCGACGAGCACAAATCTTACTACATATTGTCCTGGCTATGCCTCTATCACTGTGCTCGGGTGGCCTTGATACTGACATCAAAGTGCTGTGGTCATCACAAGGTCGTTCAAATGCTCTCCCCCCCGTAGCAGTTGTGCACGGCAAAAAAAATTGAGGTGGAAGAAGAAAGTAGCAGGTGATTCCCAAAAGTCTATGGATGGTCTAAGTATAATCCTTTCTCCTCGTCCGACGTAAAAGCTTGGAATATCCCTTAGTTCCTAGAAGAGGCTCTTAAAAAAGGCCTTTTCTCATACGCAGAGACTGTGTTGATGCTTCCATCGGCTTAACCACTCACCACCTCACGACCATTGGGCCGAGTCACTGCACTGCGCACTCTGCGCCTGCCTCGCGAGCCAGCTGTGGCGCTTGTGACAGTGCAGGGCTTATGCGTGCATACGTATGAACGCATTTCGGCCTTGGAACGTGCAGTGCAGGGACTCGTGACCTTTGCCGGCCTTTGCACACGTCGAACGTGGGAGTGCCCATGGATAGGTGCCAGACACAGTGCCAGGTTGCTGGCACCTGACACCCTTGCAGATTACGCAGTGCGAAAATGCGGGCAAAATTGGCATCTGCTGTCTGTGCACCCCTCCAACGGCGAATGACAGCATCCTGAAGATTGGCAACGCCAGCGGGAGCACTGCCACTTATACGCGGCTATGGACTATCCCGTGTACATCGCAGAGAGCTCAAATGTGATACATAATTCGAAAAATACTTAAATATCAATTGATATTTAGTATCCCGTGGTTTAACTATGACTAGAATACCGCCTCTGCCATTTTTCGGGAGGCAAAAACATGCACAAGGACTTGTTGCACACCTGAAATTGCATCTTGTTATTCATTGTCTTGTTAAAACGCTGGTGGACATCAAATGGATCGTCAATATCCCCTTGGAAGGTTCTGCTTGGTGCTTTGCACCGCCGGCTCGACCTTGGCATTGATTTGGCAGCTCTGAATAAGGCTTGTGTACAACCTGACCGTCCCCCTCTTGTCACAAAAGTACAAACAGCCTACGTAAGCGTGGTTTGGCGCTGTCTTCATATAAAATATTAAATTGTTTTTACAAGGTTGCTCAGAAAAAATGTCAGAGTTGCACAGTACACTATTATTAACAATACTAAAAAGGTGGGGCAACAAGCATCGCATCTCAGCATCCTCCAATTGACCCTGTCCATGTTGAACACTTTGGGCAATGTTTTTTCCCAATTTACCTCACTGTGCCCACTTTGTGCCCTGCGTTGTTGAGTGACCAAACCCAACTTCATTATTCATAGTCATCGCGGTGACGCCAGTGGAGCAAAAGCATAGTTAGCTTTGCTCTGTTAAGTCCACGAGTACCGACAGTACTTGGCGAATTTAAATCAATTTGTTGATAAGGATCCCCGTCAAACTTTCAGCCGGTGGTTTTGCTGAGTGATCGATCAGGTGGAAAAGCTCGTCTTGTTTTGATTAAAACAAGATCAAAGTCACCAGGACGAACGGTAGCAGAGCAGAGAACAACCGCCAGAAGGTGGTCGCGGTCAAAGTCATCGTGCACGCTACCAAAGAAGGTGAGAGAGCCTGATCTAAGAGAACAAAGAGAGTGGGAAAGATGATGCAAAAAACTGATGCCAGATGTTACTGTCATTCTTCACTTTCCTGAGCACAGTAAAGTTTGGTGATATTTCATCATCAATGACAAAATAAAATACATTGTTTAAACGACGCGCCATCTTTAAGTCTTCCAAGTACTGTCAGTGTATGAAAGCCAGCAAAAGGTTCAAGCTGGTGTGTTGTTCACAAGTGTTTTACTGGAAAAAAAAACCCCACCATCTCATGTGTCACAGTAGCGCATCCCATCACGAACAGTTGGCATCGCACTGGTGGAGTCCGCAGTGACCGAGCCCTACCCTACCATGGTGCAGTGGCCAGTACACAAAAGAATGACAACTTTTGCACTCTTTTTCTCTCGTCCTTTTATTGTAGCATATTTGTTTAACCTTTACCCAATCACAAAAGAGGCCCTCTGAGGGACGATTTAGTTACTCCCCAAGGGACGCTTAAAAGAGTAAGGATGAGTGCACTTCATGCAGGTTGGTCCGAATGGGAACCCCACGGTAAAGGTGGACTTCATCCAGGGCAACATTAATTTGAGGACGACTTCCACTCTCCCTTAGCGGTGATGGTGAAATTGAGAGTCCGAGAGAACTTTGATACGGAAATTGGACCTGGTGAGGTTGAAACAGGCTCGACCTCGTCAAGAGCAATGCTGTCCGTGCCAATGAGGATCTTGATGAAGTCGATCCCGAAAGTGGCGCCCTTGGCTAGA
>JAAUXU010078967.1_pt1 | contig 18137 bp, 15 predicted proteins | sample 7278151 | NCBI WGS metagenome assembly JAAUXU01 (sample SAMN14350113, study PRJNA611818) | marine sediment metagenome | isolation source: surface marine sediment (1.8m) | place: French Polynesia: Moorea | collected 2018-08 | reverse complement strand
GCCTAGTATTTTTGTGATGATCCATATCCTTGACCTGAATCTTCTGTGACTCCTTTGAACAACGACCCTGAATCTTGAATGAACCTGGCCAAGCCTCCAATCAGATTTGAAACAGATACGTCCAGTGGAATCCCCAAATAGCAGCAGCAGCAGCAGCTTTTATTCATGAAGCTTTGGGTCAATAGGGAACACAGTATTGTGCGGAGACTGCACAGTTGTGAGCAGTCCACACAAGTCCTACTATGAGAGCCTCATTTTGACTCTGATGCCCCAGAGTTGCAACTTGAAGTCAGTGCAGTCCTGGAGAATTCCTTGGAAAGTTAGTCAGAATTTAGTCGATCACACAGCCAAGGACAAATCAGTCATTTCTCTCTCCTTTCTTCTCTTTGCGCTCTCCTTCTTTCTCCTCAGTCCCCTGACTTTTTGCTTAAAGAGAACAACGACTTAATGAACAAGGGTTAGAATGATGAAAAACTTCCACTGTTTATCATTCCCTCTCTTGAGAATCCTCTGGAGTCTCTCTGCCCTATGCCAAGGGCAGGAAGCAGTGACGACATCAAGGTGAGGAGGTCCATTTCCTGATTCCTTGCTTGATTTACTCTCCTTTTTTATGGACGAAACTTCAATGACTTTGCTGGATTAGTGTGATGAACTCCACCGAGGTGTTGACTCCTTTCCTGCGTCACGGCGACTCCTACCAGGGCAGGAGCCCCTCCACGGTCATAGCGAACTCGGACAGCTCGGTGTCGGTGCTCCTCACCGTAGACAACTGGAGCAGGTAAGAGGAGTGGCACAGTCTTGGACGAATGCGACCAAGGAGACGATTCTTCAGATGGGCTTTGGTGGACCCCGAGATGGAGGTCGAGTGCGGCCGCCTGGTGCTCAACGAGGACAGGCCCGACAAGGGCCTCATTGCCATCATCAAGCCGGGCTTCAGCGAAATGATCATGTTCGAAAAGAAGGTCTCTCCTAACTGCATGAACTTCTTAACTTTCCACGCCCGTGAAGGGGGAATTTCACTTGCTCCTCGCTCATCAGGTCGGTTTCAGTGGCGTCTGCGGCGTCGTCACCTACGTGCTCGAGGTCCCTCCGGACGAGGAAGCTGAATACATCCAAATCATGTTCAGCATCCCGTACAATCTTCAGGTAGGATTCTCGTCGCGTCCGGACTTTGATCAAGAGTCGAGGTTGACTCCGCCAAATCAGCGCGAATTGATTCTGGCTGGAATGATTTTGCAGATTCACAGCGCCTACTTTGCAATCGGTGTCTCCGAGATGTTCATGAACACGTCGGACCTGTTCAGTGACCTCTACTACTACGCGGGGGCATTCCAGAGGGGCGTGGCGGGAAAGATGGTCCAGTTCTCCAGCGAAAGGAGTAAGAGGCCGCTTTTACACTGACTACTTTTTTTGCCACTCCCCTTTTGTCAGCATATGCACAGAGAGAAAAAAAAATCGACAAGCAACTGTAAAAGCGACGATTATTGCTTGGTTGCAGTTCTGATCCGCGGCACGATGACTCCGGACACGTACAAGCCGATGCTGAGCGTCCGGATCAAGCCTTTGAAGGCGGAGGACAAGTTTACGCCTGGCGAATACTTCTCTCCGAGAATCAAGAACAGCGGCGCTTACAAGTCGACGACGAACATCGCCCTCGTCCTCTTCGTCGTCTCCAAGGCTCTGCAAATGCGCTAACTCCTATAGGTTTTATAACAAGTGATCCAGACGCACGCACTGAGTGTGACCAAAGTAAATGAGAAATAAAGTAAAAGTGAGAATTAACACATCATAAATCTTTTTTCTATGAGAAACGTTATCATGAACAATATGGAGAGCACAGTTACAGACATTATTTGATGACTAAAAGTTGCAGTGTTTGTGCAGGTGCGACCCATTTGGGGCGACTGCACGCACAACGTGAGCAGCCAGACTGATCTTGGTGACGTCAAACTACTCAAGGTATCATTCGCTCCTTAGCTTGCGCACCCTGTAGAGCAGTGGACCGACGTCAGCCGTGAAATTGTCGTTGCTAACATCGTCACTCAAAGGGTTTTTCTCCACTATGATCCTTCATCGATCTAAAGCAGAGAGGCTTTTTTCCGACATAAATGACCACATTCACCTTGTTCAACTGATTTGAAGGGTCTACACATGCATTATTCTGTTCTGAGAGCGATCTTGCTCTATATGGTCTGCGCGTGCTCTGTGTGCGTAGATAGAGGAAGAGCCGAGATCATCGCTCCTTTCATTTCCTCGTTTTGCTTGCACTTGGAGGTGTAATAATTAAAGTTGAGGACCAAGCTCAACATTCGCATGTTCCTCATTGGGAATGCGCCTCCTCCAACTCCTCCTACTTCTACACTCACTCCCACTCCTACTCTTCTACAGTGGAGAGATTGGTTGGGATCAATAAGGTTTGACTATTGTATACGTGTGTGAGTATCCTCATCTGCCACCTATTCCCCATAGTATACCTTTTATTAAGCCACAATCTTGTGTCCAGTGGTCTGATCCTCAGAGATACTGACACACCAGCTCATGCCTCTAAAAGCACCTAAAATAAAGAAAATTTGTCTTTGTCATTCGACCGCCTTTTTTTTCAGACACTAAGTCATGTATCAAGCATAGTTCTTTAAAGAACAAACGTGATCGCTGTCGAACAGAGTCACTTTTAGCCGTCAGGCTCATTATTATGCTCTATAAGGTCAACCCCGTGCGTGCCGCCCACGCCATTTCTCACGATGTCAGAATGCGAAAAGACTCGGAAAAGTGCGTCTAACACGTCCAACTGCGACAAGTCCACTGTCGGAGCTTTCTGGAGGTTTGGCCTCTTCTCCAGAGGGGATTTCTGCCCGAGACCTCTCTTTCTGCAACTTCAATGAGAGCAAAAAAACCCTCCATTTCTTCAATAATCTCGATTCCTTCGGTGCAGCAATCTCAACTTCTTAGGTGCAATAATCTCGATTTTTGCCAGATTATTCTGCGTTTGATCCGCTCCCAAAATCGGGAAATTTGCACCTAAACATAGTGACCACAGACCAAATCAGACGTTTCCAGTGACGCTTGAAGTGTTGAAGCGAGTTACTTAATTCAACTTAGAGCAACACGAGACTAAAAGGTGCCCAGTACAAATACCTTGTGCAGAGCAACTGACAGCGCATTCGCGTCTGACAACCTCTCATTCTCACACCTGAACAGCAAAGTTGGCTCGTTTTTGTCTTGCACTCACTGTCTTGATCCAGGTCCTTCTGCGCTCATAATCTTGACACCGACATTGGTTCCAGGGCTTGACCAACAGGGGAACTGCACAGCAAGTGGTGAACGTCGACGTATAAGATGAAAATTTCAGCTTAGTGATTATCCTTATACTGAATAGTCTTTTGCAATTCTTTTTTCTTCTCGGTCTCACTGTTTTGCCTATGTTCTAGGTCAGTAAACCTCTAATTTTGTAAAAAGACTAGCGCATGGTGTAGAAAAGGTGGGAGGAAGCCTAAACCTTTTTGAAGCTCCTCAGGGTCCTCGGGCATTCAAGGGGCTCAGCTCTCTCATCACCCTTTTGTGGTTGCCTCAAAGGAAATGGCAGTCAACAGTTTTTGTACATTTCTTTTTAAATTCCCTCATACATACCCAGTTAACTAGTACTGACTGACTGCGTAGGCGCAGTGGAAAAACCTAAGAGTCTGGGGATACTGTGAAGAATTTGTTAAACACTTCACCAAAAGGCCAGAAAGCAGGTATTGCTGCTCATGATTTTCCTAGTTCCCCCTTGTTCAGCTGTGCCAAGATTCTCCAGTGCATACGCGTAGGAGGCGCTTCAGATTCTTCAGCGTCATAAAGTTTGAACATGTCCGAGTTCAATCCCGTGAGGGTGTTGGGCACCAGCAGACCCTACACGCCCATCGGTGCCAAGAAGACTGTGGCGTTCACGAACGAACTCAGCACGATCGCCGACTTTCCCGAAATCAATGCCAGTAAATGTCTGCAGCAGCAGAGCCACAGCCTCCTGTCACAGAACTCCTTGTCGGAGGTGAAGTTGCCTCCGGTGTCCATGGTGTCGTCGTCCCCCAAGAGCGCGAGTGGCCTCTCGCGGAGGAGGCAATTCAGGCAGCAGCAACACCAACACACGTGGGACAGCTTTCCAACTGCTTCATATGTCGGTTCCATCAACCAGGAGCAGTTGCTCAAAGAATTAGACTGTTTACTGAAATCATATTCCTCCAGGACACTGGAGGATGAGGAGGACAAGAAAAGGTTTCTTAGGTCAGTGTGTGAGTGCGTCTCCTGCATGATCGAGGTTCCCGGCAGCAGGGTGGCCCTGATATGCGACGCCCTGGTGCCGCTGGCTTCCAACCTGACCGACTTCTCAGCAATCTCTGCCATCCTGATCTCGCTGCTCAGGAAGAAAACTTTCACAGATAAATTGCCTCTCTCCAGGCTGCTCTTGTGCCTGGCGAGCGATGACAAGAACGATGTGGGCTTTCTGGAGGCCAAGGAAGGCCTTCTGCCTGCCTACTTGTCCTTGCTTGGTGGCATGTGTGTAGTAAAGGACGCCGAAACCATGCTGAATAGCTACGGGGCCCTCAAGCTGCTCTCGTACAACTCCGACCTGCTGTGCTTGCTGTGTCGGAGCGGCTTGGTCGATCTGTGTGTGCTCCACCTGAAGCTGCTCTCAGAGGCCAACACGGACACCAGCAAGCTGGTGCGCAATGTCGTCTTCCAAGCTACCTTTTGTCTCAGGAACTGTCTCAATGACTCGGGCGGCTTGGCAGATTTCGAACGGCTCGCTGGAGGGAGGCTTCTGGACCAGTTGGCGACACGCTTTGCCGACAGCCGCGAGATTGCATGCAACTTGGCCAGGATCTTCAGCGTGCTGTCCCAAATTGATCACAAAGGTTCTGCTCGAGCAGCTACCAGAAAAAAACAGGCCTCAGCCTCCACCGTTCAGTCCATCTACTTGATCACCAGCAATCATGCGGACAAGAGAGAATTGGTCGTGCGATCTGCATTCACGTTGGGAAACATTGCAGCAGCGGGCAACGATGGCAGACTTGCACTAGCGTCTCACCCAGAGCTTGGACCCTTCCTACTCGATCTCTTCACAGACTACTCAAAAAAGTTTCTTGAAAAAGGCAATCTCGAGAGGGACAACTTGCTGGAGGACATCCTGGTCAAGACAGTGAGGGTGTTTGCCAATCTGTCAGTGCGGCCGGAGACAGGCGAAGAAATTGCCACTGACGAGCAGCTGGTATCTTGTCTCATTGACATCCTGCACAGGTTATCGGAGTTTGATGAGTCGTTGGAAGAGAAGACCAATGATGACAGCTCGCCTGGATTACTGTTGTCAGTCATTTCAGCCGTGTGCAACCTGTCTTACTACCCAGTGGTCTTCTACTCCGACCTGTTCGTTTGTGTGCGCGACCACATGTTCTCCGCCGACCCGGACATTGCTACTGAGGCCGTTCGAGCAGTGGGAAACCTGAGCAGGATCAAGTCCATTCGACAGAAGGTCTCTGAGGAAAAGACATTTGAGAGGCTCCTCCGCGCAGTAGCCACTTCAGAGTCGGACGAGTTCAAGTTCGCGGCCTTTGGGATTTTTGTCAACGTAGTCACTGACCCCGGACCAAAGGTGGCATTTGTCTCCAAAGGAGGCCTCGGAATTTGTTGGGCAGCGCTGGACAATATCCTGAAGTCCTCTCCACCGCCACGAAATTATTCCCTTGCTACTATTATCTGCCAACTGCTTTGGAATGTGTTCACCGAACTGAGGGCTGACAAGATGGACATTGATGACGACGTGACGGAATTGGAACAGGTCCTGATACATCTTAATTATCTAGAAAAACCCGAAATAGAGAGTTTAGACTTGCTGGAGGAGGAGGAGGAGGAGGAGAAAGGGGCTGAAGATCCCAAGACTGCCAGCAGCTTCACCAGCATCTCCCTGCAGTTGCTGAACAAAATGGCGACTGCTCTGGAGAAGGAAATCGCATGAAGAGACCCCATAATCCACCCAAGTACTATACAGTTGAACATCAAATTAGTAGCCTCCGGTTAAATGAACTTGAGGAAGAATGAGTCAACTGATCTCTGAAGGAAGAATTTGAGAAGAAATAAGTAAAGCAGAATCACAGCTTTTTTTTTCCTCAAAACAAGCAATACACGTGAATAAATGAGCATGTGTGAGCAAATACAACGGACTTCTCGTAGTAATTGTCTATAATTACTGTTAATGAGACAGAGGTGTTGGGTCTGCGGCGTGGTCGTACAGTCTTTCTCACAAGCTGCTGTGCATCCAGGCTACTTTTTCGTACTTGTACAACGATCATATGGAGTTTATTCAAGAACGAATAAATTAACACACTTCAATCACAAAATCATCAGAAGCTGGGTATGACGGACATAGGATCCGGATCTTTCTGGCTTGCGTATTTGGGCCTGCACGTGCACCCGCTCTCCACGAGCACATAGTCCTGACCCGTCAGCGTCACCGGACCGAGAGGGATCACCAAGAACAAGTAAGGGATGTAGGTCTGCACGCACTCGCCGTGCAGGATGTCACAGATCTTAGAACTGGAAGTGCAAAGAGTTAGTTTTGTAAATTAAATGCATAAATGTGCGCTTGAAAATATGAATGTAGGTGGAACTGCACGTGGAAAGTACAGATCTCTGGCGTGTGGTTACAGTTATGTCGCCTGACAGTTTAAATGATTGTAGACTCATTAGACATTGAACTTCTACAGCTGACACAAGTGCGAAAACCTCGATTTCCCCCAGGGTTTACTGGTGACTGAATTTTTATGCTGCTATTAAGGTTATAATATATATTATAGACTTTTCCTCTTGCAAAATCCTCGGATTTTGCATAGCTACCCGGCTACCGACCCTTTGCTCAAATCTAATATGCACAGCTCAGCAGAAATGCTGCCAACCACAGCAATGCAACCTAACTTACTTTTTCCCCATCCCATAGTAATATCAATCCTGTACTCACTCGCACGTCTCGTAGACGACCTGCTGCAGAAGGTCCGGGAACTTCTGGACTATGGTCACCCCCTGACCCGAGGTGAGGCTGACCCCGTACATGGGGGCCGTCGTGTTGAACGTGGAGGGACACAAGCGGGCAGGAGAAGCTGAGTCTTTGGGGACGACACAGTCGGGAAGCGATTCTTCTTTGGCCACTTCTACAATCTTCTCGGAGTCATCGACTGTATTGTCAGACGTGGCCTCATCTTCCGCTGAAATAAGACTTGGTGCAACTCATGAGTGCCAAGTATTCGCTTTCTCTTACCTTCTCTCTTGGCTCTCTGAAAGGCTTCTTCGACGGATCCCAGGCGATTGAGCTGTTGATACGACTTGAGCAACTTTTGTCTGGTGGAGAGAGGATCTGCCTGGGGCCTCTTTTGCTGCTTCGTGAACAAGGTCCTTCCTTCTCTTCTGCTGCCCAGGAAGAACTTGTTGTCCACGTCCAACTGCGGCAACAGGATTTCGATCTCCTTCCTGCGGGTTCAAGATAAGCACGGTTAGGAATGTATTGGTTTTAAGATAAAAGTGTGCTTTTGCGAGGAAAGACGTTTCGTTCGATACTGACGTTGGATACGGCTCCCCATTTGGCCCGACGCAATCTGCCCGATCTGTCAGTGCGTCTCCGACCACGTAGCGCAACCTCCTGCTGCCCCTGGCGGACCCGCATGCAACGGGTCTCACGTTCCTCTGGTCGGCCGAGCCAAAAGAGAAGAAAAGGAGCAGGAGGAGCTGAAAAAAAAAAGAAGTAGGCACACATACGGTACAGGGTGGCAAATAAGTTTTCTCTGACGTGTTCGAATGGCTTTTTCAATGCACTTGGAATGGCTCACAATGCACTTTGTTTTAAAAGAAAAAAAGATGAAAGAGTCATTATTGACATCGCTCATCACATATGACCCCATTTGTTTTTGCAGTTGTGACATACTCGAGCGCCCATTGACAATTGACCCTTGCACAATTTCCCAAGTCGATGGCCCTCAACTTCATCACCGCCGAGGACCTCAGTGCGTACGTGACCCGAGTGAGTCAACATGAATTGGAAATGTAACAGAATCCTGTCGAAAGTGACGATAAATAATAACCATCACGCTGATTCTTTCCAGACTTTTCTACGAGAAGCTACGATAAAATTCCACCTTTTCTCCTGCCTGAAAGGGCAACAAATACAAGGCTTCACTTCTTGTCTGTTTAACGTCCACTTTCTGGATCGTTTTTCTTTCCCATCAAGAGGACCAAGAAAAGGCGAAAAAGAATTGCACATCCATAACGTGCAAAAGTCATACCTGACTGTAAGAGCTGGCCATGATCCTCTGGTCACTGCGCTGGCTACAACGGTCCTTGTCTTCCTCTCCCGCGAAGTATAGGAAACTGACACAGATCTTTCCGGCCGGGAATTCTCCAAAATTTCTCCCTATGTGTTGAGGGGCCCACGTACAGCACGTAAGAAAAGGGGATCTCTAATTTCCGCCCGCTGCTGCTGGTGCCGCTGCTGCCGTCGAACGTCTTGTGTCAACAGGGGCCTGCCTCTTTTGCTCCTTCCTCTTTGCCCCCGAATTCGTCACGCGTGCAAATATGCGTGTCTCACCCACATGCACTTTTTCTTCTTGGCATACAAACAAGAGGCTTCGTTCAAGTCACCGAGGAAGTGAAACTTGACTAAGAACCACGTAAATGAGCCGTGTTTTGTGTGTGGTGGATTTGATGTTTGAGTTATGCCCAAAACCTCACACTGGTTCGCTTTTTTGGGTTAAACTCCCTCCTCTGACTGTTGGAAGACTGGAGCCATCAAGTGAAGAAGGGCTCTCCAAAGCTACCTGTTGCTGCCGTCGCCGTCGCCGCCGCCGCAGCCGCAGCCGCCGCCAACGCCGACGACGACGCCGCTGCTGCTGTTGGCGGCAGCAGTGACCGACTGACATTTTCACGTTTCTTTCCTGCTGCTAGAAATGTCACAAAATGGCTCCAATATTTGACTCTTCCGATAGCTTTTCCATGTCATTCTGGATTGTAAACGCCGGAGAAGGAGAAGCTGGAAAGAAAGAACGAGACCAACTTGTCTTCCCACGGTCAGATTCCGTGATCTGACATGGAGATATCGGCCTAAGCTAACGGTACATTTATCCACTGCTGTTGAGGCTGCTTCTTCTGCTTCTTCTTCTTCTTTTCTCATGCTGCTTCGTTGCTTATTGCACGGGGACAACGTATATATAGAGATCAACAACACCAGCGTGTCTGGATGGCTCAAGGCGCGCTTACACCGTTCACAATTGGACGAGGCTAAGCAAGGATAGGTCTTAAGTACAAATTTGTAATGGACACAAATTGTCCCTGGTTGAATGCATGATGCTACAGACTTCACATTCGGACAGTATACAAATACAGCAACAGTTTTCCAGCTTCTTCGAGATCTAGGGTTAACTCCGTCGGAGCTTCTTCTCCTGCGGGCTGACGGTGACAAGTAGGAGGGCAGAGTTTGACTCCTGAGACATCGGCTCCGCGGCCGCGGCCTCCTCGACGGCGGGAGTCGATGTAGACGGAACGGATGAGGACGAGCCCAGACTACCCTGTTCCAACGACTGCAGCATCTGCAGCCCCGTCTCAAGCTGCGGAGTCGCGTGATCCATAAGGCCGGGCGAACCCGATGGAAAGTGAATCTCGGGAATGTTGTCCTCGCTGTTCAGTAAGTAGATCGGTTCTCCGCCACCTTGGCTTGTCTGATCGGCCTCGTTGGTTAAGATTGCGGTCCTGGCGGCCTCGGCAAGACGATTATGCAGTCCGACCATTTCGTCAATGGAATACCTGCGTATGGCTGCGACGCCGCCCCCGCAGAGATTGGTCTCGGCCAAGGCTCGCTCGAGGCAGTCGGCGAACCCGTGATTCTTGTCCCCTTCAAGCTCGTGGACGTCCTTGATCTTAACACAGAGCCGTCTGAGGACGTCCTCGACGACGTCGGTGACAGTCTGGAGCGCCTGTTCAGACGAGAAGGCAAAGCCGACGGCCGCCATCACCTCTGCAGCGGCACCGCGCAGTCGGCGGTTGGCCTCGGTGGCGGACATTTCATCGTCGTCGTCGTCTACTTTGTTCATGCGTCGCTCTTCATCCTCGTGAAAAAATCGCACGTCAAAAGGACCCCCACCCGTCAGATGCACCGGGGTAAGAAGCTCGATTGTCGCCGGGTCCGCGCGCCCGGTGGCCTCTGGGTTGCGCAGGACCTCCTGCAGCTTGGCACATCTGCCCAGGATCGACGGCTTCTTTCTCTCCTTTTTGATCTGGAGGCCGTTGCGACCCTGAGGCTGGTAGATCTTGGGACCCTTGAGCGCAAGTGGCCTCGGCATCCGCGTGAAGGCCTCAGCCTCAGAGACGCTTAGCATCACCGGCTTGGACGTGGACGGGATCTCGCCCCACATCTTACCTCCAACTTCAAACAGATCGCCGTCGCTGGAGCTGTTGCTCTCCATGCTCTCCTTCTAAACCACAACAACGCTTCTCAGGGTTGTCACAAACAGCAATAAATTTCACGGCGGGATGAAAAGGAATCCAAAATTCACTTTCTTCTCGGTCGTCATAAAGAAGTAAAGCAACCCTGAACAACTTCGTCAGTTGTTGTTCAATATACAGCTGAGCAGCTCTCTGAACTGCACTGAAGGAGCGTGGCCAAAGAAAGACTTGATCATGTCCTCCCCAGGACGCACTTTCGGCATCGCGGCCGGCTTGGGCGCGGCCGCATTCATCGGCTACTGCCTGTATTTCGATCGCCGTCGCCGCGCGGATCCCAACTTCCGCAAGAAACTCCGCGAAAAGCGCCGCGCAGCAGCCAAGAAGGCTGCGCAGAACCGCGGGCCCGCATTGCCGGACTTCTCGGACCAGGAGGCCGTGCAGAGGTTCTTCCTGCAGGAGGTAAGACAGCATGTGAAATATCGACTTAGGGGAAAGAAGTGGACTAACGATCACTGGCTGTATACAGGTCCAACTGGGAGAGGATCTTCTTGCACATGGGGAGATCGAGAACGGCGTGGAGCACTTGAGTCTGGCTGTGGCCGTTTGCGGTCAGCCTCACTCACTACTCGGTGTCCTCCAACAGACGCTTCCGCCGCAGATCTACAAGCTGCTGCTGCAAAACTTGGACCTAGCGCAGGAGCGCGTGAGGATGCACGTGGCCGCAAATGTCCCCGGTCTGGCAGCAGCCGCAGCTTCGGGCAAGCAGGCGGCCTCAGTGAAGTCTATGAATGAGGAAGATGTAGAGTGATTGCCCACAGATCAGATGTCTTCAGAAGTTTAAACAACGTACTTTCTCTGCAATTTATCAGCAGATTTTTGTGCTACTGCCAAATCTGCCATGCAGGCTTAGATCATATGATTTCTGTGCAGTTGGTTCAGGTTGATGGCATGAATCGCTCCGGAGGAAATTATAAAACCTGTTATTCTGTGTCTCGTTTGTCTCTGTAGTACGAGCATTGGCATGAGGAGCAACGTGCAACGCGTCGTAAAGTTGGATGTAAAACGTCCATAGCGGAATTCAGTCATCCTAACGTCAGGTCGATGACTATGAGTACAGCAGGTCTGGAAATGCATCCAGTTGTTCATAACTGAGGTATCATAGCATCTTTTGCAAAGCTGCAAGCTGAAGTTACGTCTGCTTGAGGTCAACGGGACTGACGTCAACTTCACGAAGTGTACTAGAGCTGTCTGAATGTCGTCCAATTTAAAATTGTGAACATAATTGAGTTCACACCGTTTATTTTCACGTTAGACCTTACAGGTACGAAATTTTTTGTGCTTCTAATAAGTGAAGGAGTTGTTCAGTGACTTTTTTGCTGCCATGGTCAAGCACTTCTCGCTCAGTCTTATTGCCAACCGCATCCCCTTTGCTGCCATCTGATCACTAGTGTTGAATTTGGCTCAGCCCTGAGTCATATGAGGAGTGATTCAAGTCAGGAATTTCACCAACTTTATGATGATTTGGACACCATTTGTGCAGATTCAGAAATGAGTCAAATACATACATGTTTCTGATCCAAATCTGAGTCACATGTGGCTAAAAGCTGCTTCAGAGCAAGCTTAACTGATTCGGTACCCTCAAATAATTTTGATATTAGCTTTTTCGCATTTGTGAAGTCCTTTAAAGTGCTGAATTTGTCTTCTTGTACAGCTGAGTGGAGTATAGTCATGATCAGAAAACTTGTATATGAGTTAGACCTTTTTTGGTGAGGCCATATAACACTAGTAATCATTAGGTCACTTGCTCCTCATGGCCACGAAGACATTCCTTGACAACCAATGACCACCCTCTCCTCCTCTTTAGCCTTGGCACGCACGTCCAAGTGCTTACGCTCTTTGTTGTCCCAGCGATAAAGGTTCATGATTCACTTCTTACCGATCCATGGGGAGTAATTTACTAAAAGACACATACTGAAGATGGTACTTTATCTACCTACAGATCTTTGGCAGTTAAAAGACATTTATAAGTTAATCTCAAGGCTTGATCCCCAACCACATCACCTCTGAACAATGGAACCAACTTTTACTGGACGAGCAACACTGACGATTCTTGTTCAAAAACCTAAGCATTTGCTTCTGCTCCTCCACTGCTGATTTTTCAGACCATCTTGAGGCTCAGCCTCTTCAAGCGCTTCAGTGACATCTGGTGAAGCTCCTCACAAACCTTCTCCTTAGAAATACATTCCGTTTTTCCAGCTTATGGTAATTATATTTATGCCGCACCAACCCAATCAGAACTCTATTTCTGGGTCCTTTCTGGACTCTTCTAGACCTTGGTCTTTTTCGGTGAATGGGAATTTTCATTTCCTTTTCTTTCTTTTTTTGCAATCCCAGTCATACTCATAAGATCCCTTCTTTTCCTCATGTTGGTGGCTTTCGTCTATTTCATCCATGGATTCTTCATCACTTCTCCATCCTCTTCAGACTTATTCAATTTCTCATGAGAGCTTTGACGCCAGTCAATGAGGATTGGTGTTATGACGTACGCATTTTTCATCATGAATCTGACTCATCACCGTCTTCCACCATCGCTACTGGTAGTGAAGAATCGACTGATTCTTCAGACCAAGAACCAAGTTTGCTTTAAAATTTCTGCTTGACATATTGCAGCTCATAACCAGCTCTAATTTCAGAAGGAGCCATAAGGCAAGCTGGAAATACAAGAAGACAATGTCGGGAGACTAAAACACACGGGTGAATTATTTACAGTGACTAGAGAGGAGACCCTGAACAGCAAAGAAGAGTCTGCATAACAATAAAATATCACATCCGGCCGTTATCCAGGACTTCTAAACCACTGGACTCTTCGCTTTGTCATCACTGCTTACTTCTTTCGTTTCATTACTTGAAGCTTTGGTGTCACCTGACAGAGGTTCTTTCTGCGTCTTTAAGTCATCTTCTAGTTGGTTTGTCACTAACTTTGATTCGTTTGTTGCTGCCTTAATTGTCTCAGGGAGTGTCTTGTTATTGGTAACATTGCCATCCGACGTCGTGGCTTCATCCGCTAGGGTGGAGTTCTGAGGAATTGCAGCTTGGGCTGTTGAGGGAACATGGAAGAAGCAGAGCATGAACCCACAGGCCATGAGAAGGTGGAGGGCAGCCACTACCAAAATGATCATGTTGGCCTTTCCACCTACATGTTGCCTGAGCGCTGGGTACAGTGCGAATACAATGACTGCACCTGAGAGTGCCGCACCTCCCACTGCCAGTATCCATTGCACCACCGAGTTCTGGATGAGCCAAAGCACTGACAGTGGAATGTAGATGACCAATGCGTACCCATACAAGCAGATCAAGTCAAGAAAGGAGAGTGAGGCCAATGTTGCTGAGGTCCACCACAAGTAGCCATAGATACCGGAGGGCACAAGCCAGGCATATGAGAAGACAGCTGTGGCTGCCAGTGTCACCTTGTGAAAGTCATAGTGCCAGCGATTGTCACCATCGACGTTGCCACTCCATTCAGCCTGCAGGTATGAGGCTAGATTTCCTGCAACAGCCACTGAGACCACTAATGTTGTGCAGATCCAGAAGGGTCCATACAAGTCAGGCCGACCTTCAGTAACATCCTCTAGGAAGGATTTGCCTGGCCTTGGGATCAGCGCCCCAGCAACTCTCTTTTTTACATCATCAGTGTCCACGTCAAAGAACTGCTGGTAGAACTCGAGGGACCAGAATCCTGTACTGCTCTTCTTCCCTCTCCCACTCAGTAGGCCTGTCTGATCGTCGTCGTCATCCTCATCAAGGGTGGAATCCGGTGGCTGTGAGAAAGTGTGGGTAGTGCCACCAGCGGTGGAGTCCGTGAACTGGAGATCATCGTCATCCAGGTTGACGACGGCTGAACCCCCAGACATCTTGAAACGAGGGCCTGATCTTACCCACGTTGACAGTAGTCACTAGATCAGCCTCAACTGAGCTGAACTGCTGTCAGCAGAGGGCAGCCCCACGTCAGCAGCTAATGCAACAATAGAGGTACGAAAATACTCTAGTCAGTACTCGTAGGCGAGCCCTACCTTTTCTTCGTTTACAAAATTCAACAGTTGCCCTCCCCCCTACGTTGGCCAAAGCAGCTGACAAAATTAGAAGGCTAAAAACAGAGTTATCACATCACGCACTACAGTCATCACTGCTGCAATGGACAAACCTATGAAGTCATCTTTAAACAGAATATACCGGAAGTTCGTGTGACAATAGTCCAAACTCCTGTTTGTAAAGGTTTAGAACTGTCAGGGATAAGAGATGGAACTAACCTTGATTTGGGTACGTGGCAAACCCTGTAAGCTCTGTCGTCGTTGGTTCTCTTTCAGCTCACATTATTTCTCTCGGTTGGCCCGAATCTTGCCTCCAGCATTCTTCGACTTCCATTGTTGCCACAAGCACAGGACGCTATTGCCAGTGTGCAGAAAAACCGAAAGACTTCGCTGCTCCCCTTGAAATGATATGCAAAAAAATGCCAGAGCACGGTATTTTTCTGCTAGGGAATGTCACAAAGTGCGATCTGGGACCGGCTTTTCTCATAGCGGAATCAGCTGATGGAGAGGGAACATCACAAATACCCACCCACCTCTGTCCAGTAGCCACTCTCCAGAATCACGGAAACTCTCTTGTGATGATATCACTCAACGATGACAGTGAACCACAAACGAGCAGGGAATGACGCTCTTGAGATTTTTTTTTTTTAAGAACAAGCCAACTCAGTAAAGTTGATCCCTCGACCATGTTTTGACACACTTGTCGCCATCCTCTTTCAACAGTTCAGTTAAGCTCAATCCGTTTATTCCCCTCATCCTGAATGTTTCACCATGTTGTCTCTGGTCATGCAATCCTTCACCAACACCATGGTTGTAAGGACCAAGCAGTCCCTGTGTAAGGAATGGGCGCTTCGTGGCATCAACCTAATGGCACTGTCCAGGTGCAGAGAGACAAGGAAGGTCAGCTGATTGTCATCAGAAGATATGGCACCTAAAGGTACCCCCCCTGTAGAAGTGATGCATCACATTCTCAAACTTCTCGGTGACCTCAGAAGAATATTCACAGGTGTTAATCAACCGTACAATAGCAATGGCAAATAATTGTTTCCAACGGCAATGCATGACCACTACCGATTAAGAACGTGTCATTTCCAGCAATTCACTGCTTCCCAAAACACTGTCATAACATAGCAGAGTCGATTGTGCTAGATGTGTAACCGGGTCATAAATGTTTTGTCCATCACACGATATAGCACGGGAAAATGATTCATTTGTCGGCACGACAGAACAATAATACCACTTGGGAACACAGCTGCTTTGCAGCCTGGTGTTCCGTAGCTCCTGCGAGGGGGGCTTCTTTGTGGCATTTGAACTCACTTACTCTTTCTTTTGTTTTGTTTTCTGCTTGATACTTAACTGATTCCTCTTTCTCGCTCTCCAGCTTCTGGTGCCATCTGTTGTACATTTCTGTCTTGAAGTGAATACAATTTTTTTACATTAGTGAATCTCAAGTGCATTTCATTGAAATTCTAACTCCACAGTGTCACTGCTCAGGTTAAAGGCTTTTTTCTCACAAATGGAGGTGAGGATCTGTCCAACCTTGAGAGGAGTTAGGGAACACTGAAATAGGTGGCCAGGCTCATTAGGGGAAGGATTATACCACCCTCGACCTCAGAAATGGGTTGTTATGCCCCTCCTACCCCAGAGTGCCTTCTCGGGCTGTGCCGTGGAGGGCTCAACACGGCTCTCAGGGGCCATAACACCCCGTTCCTGAGCCCGAAGGTTGTGTGATCCCTCATTATAATGGAAAAGTTGTGAAGAATACCAAATTTGTATTTCATTATCTCATTTGTTTACAGGCGAGTCAGCTGTTGCAGGACTCGCTACTGCATAGCCTATCTAGTTGCCTGTGGGACACACCGAGTTACTATTTGTCTTTCCGGGAGTTTTCATCTGGTTTTTATGTGTGGGGCACTGAAGATCTCTGTGGCGTGGGGTGAGTCTGGCCGAGGTTATCCGTGACCAGCACTGAGCGGCGGATGGGTGAAAAGTTGCCAGGCGATTCTGCTTACTTGGTCACTTCAGAGGCATTTTTTCTGGCAACAACGGCGGAGAAAAGACGTCAAAGTGGCAGTCGAAGACGGAGGGGGACAAGAATAAGCCAAGTGAAGAACCATGTTTGTGCCGATTGTCGGTCGTCGGGGAGCCGTCGCCTGCGCCGGGACCTACTGGCGCCAGCTGGAGTGCACGAGATCTCTCTCGGCCGCCCAGCCGGCGGCGGCGACCGTCCAGAAGGCCAAAAGTGGCACTAAGCCCGTGACCACCTCGTCTTCTTTCGTGCAGAATGTCTTTAGGGGCATTGTGGAGCCTGAGCAGGCGTTCCCCTACCCCGAAGTTCTCTCGGCCGACCAACTGGAGACCCTGCAGATGTTGGTCCCGCCCGTCGAAAAGTTTCTTACGGAAGTAAACGACCCCGCAAAAAACGATATCCAGGAGAAGGTGCCAGAAGAAGTCATGCAGGTCTGTCCCTGTGCATGGTACTCATCGATCTGTGGCATGATGGGTTTGCCCATTGCGGCGCGACACATTTCAGGGCATGAGAGAGATGGGTGCGTTCGGTCTGCAGGTGCCCGTCGAACTGGGAGGTGCGGGACTCACCAACACGCAGTACGCGAGGCTTACAGAGATCTTGGGAGCTAACGACCTCGGTCTCACCATTGTCATGGGAGCTCATCAGTCCATCGGGTTTAAGGGAATTCTGATTGCTGGTAAGATGCTTGACCAAGTAGAACTTGCCCAGAACCAGTGTGCTGTTTGAGTACGTAGACATGTCGAACGTACTTTGGACGTTGCCCAAGAGGAGAAAGCTCTGAGACTGTACATGCTTTGTTCACTTTGATCAGGCACTGAAGAGCAAAAGAAGAAGTACCTCCCTACCTTGGCTTCGGGAGAAAAGTTGGCCGCGTTCGCCTTGACCGAGCCCACTAGTGGGTCCGACGCGGGATCCATTAAGTCCAGGGCAGTCTTATCACCAGATGGAAAATCGTAAGTCATAGACACCCCTGCTCCCAGCTTTATTAATTTGAAGTGACATTTGACACCCCGCAGGTATATCCTGAACGGGAACAAGATCTGGATTTCCAATGGTGGAACTGCCGAAGTTTTCACCGTCTTCGCAAAGGCTCCTGTCAAGGATCCGGACACCGGGGTGGAAACTGACAAGGTGAAGACGTGTGGAAGTTCCACTAGAGGCGCGTTCATTGATCTGATCATCAGGTGACTGCGTTCATAGTTGAGCGCGCTTTCGGCGGCGTGACAAGCGGACCCCCGGAGAAGAAGATGGGCATCAAGTGCTCCAACACGGCCGAGGTCATTTTCGAGAACACGCCGATCCCGCTTGAAAACGTAATTGGCGGCGTAGGCAACGGATTCAAAGTGGCAATGCAGATCCTCAACAACGGGCGCTTCGGGATGGGCTCCGGGCTATCCGGCACGATGCGTGCTGTGATCGCTAAGGCCGTGGAGCACGCGACACAGCGCAATCAGTTCGGTGCGAAGATCGAGACCTATGGTGCAATCCAGGAGAAGATCGCCCGTATGGCAATGGTGCACTACGCCTCAGAGTCTATGGCCTACATGGTGTCGGGAATCATG
>JAAUXU010089734.1_pt1 | contig 18139 bp, 13 predicted proteins | sample 7278151 | NCBI WGS metagenome assembly JAAUXU01 (sample SAMN14350113, study PRJNA611818) | marine sediment metagenome | isolation source: surface marine sediment (1.8m) | place: French Polynesia: Moorea | collected 2018-08 | reverse complement strand
AGCGATGCCAATTATATCTTGAATATTGTAAGAACGAGTGTACATTTTAAGTCTAAGCTTCAGCCACTAACTCGAGCTCAGCGGCACGTAACTCTAAAGTCCGGCGCGAGTGTACTTTGCTTGGTATTTGAGCACTTTGTCCGGGTCGCTCACGCTGAATAGTTACCGTACGGACATACTCCACATGCCTGGGGCGAAACAAATGGCAACTTTATTTAGGAAGAATATCGGTTATTGTGGAACCTTTGGGTAGGACTGAAGCGCAAAATTTGGCGTTTTGTAGATTGTGAGATCCATTTTCCGACTTCTGAGTGATAGTGACTGCTTTGGCAGCTGTTTGGAAGTAAGTGAGCTATGAGTGACTTGTGAGTTACCACCATTTTAAACAACACAGTCTCAGACAGCAGCCTAACTCAACGCGATATGACCTCAACCTTAAGTGTGCTACTATTGTGACCAATGGTTCGAGTGAGTGGTCAAATAGCACTTTACGCGTGACAGCAGCTGAAGCGAGTGGTAAAGTAAAGAATTGCGTCTCCTTTTTAAGTGGTCAGGGCGCGTGAGGACGAGGAGAATTCAATGCAAAAAGATGTGGGAAGTAGGCAGTGCATTGACGATGGCGCCAGCTGAGAAGTACAAGAAGTGTGAGCTGTTATACTGTCAGTATAACAGCCCTCCGGCAAAGAAGCACAGGCTCGTAACAAAATAAGCAGACGTCATTTTCACAAAGTAGCACAATACACGCGACTTTGGGATTTAACGGCTCTCGGGGCATGATGACCCTCCGGAGCCACCGCCCCCAAGCACTGGTTATACCATGCGGGTTATGGTAACAAAATTTCCGAAAGGTGTGTCATTAACCTATATCCACTGTAGAGCTAATACAGACCTTCGCATAAGTAATTTCAGTGAGAAGAAACGTAGTGCATAGCTGCAGGGAGTCTTTTTTTAGTAGAATTTTCGCATGGAATGAGTTCTTCAGACAGTGACACATAACTTTGAGTACATGGGTCCACAGTTTTGAGTGCCCGTAGTGACACTAAGATGCTCAAACTGTGCAACCCACGGATGACCCCATGCAGGTGCTGGCTGTTTTTGGCCACTTTTTTTGGTGAAAAGTCAAGAAATTTTTGTGGGGAGATTCTGCTTTCCCTGGCCCACCCAAATCTCAGGGTGGCACCACCTGAACCCCTTCACGTCACCTGTGAGCCCATTTTTCTGTACATCACGACTTTCTGTGGCAAGGGGTGAAAAAAGGGGAGGGTTTGCACACGAAGAAGGCTTGGTCAGACTGTGATGATAACAGGCACGCAGATGAGCAGAGGAGAAGAAGGGCAACTTTGTGCAGTCAACTCTCGATTTTTCCATCTTGTCAGCTGTCAGTAAGAGATTGCACAGATTGACACGTTACATTAACGGAATTCTAGAATTGACTTATTTTATGAATTATGCGAAAATTCCACTCAAAAATGACTCCCCGCAGTCTATGCTGAAATCACTTATATTAAGGTCTGTATTATAGCATCTTCAGAAGGTACCATACCTTAACATTCTTACTCCCCAGTTTGCATTAATTTTAAGTGCTCCATAAAGGAAATGTGGCTGTAAAGTACTTGCAGTAACATGCTTTTGACAAATCATGTTCAACTCCTCAAGGACAAGTCAAATCTTCAAAGGAGCCTGCTAAAGTCAACTCCCTGCCTTTGAGCTTGTTACACTTGCCTTGTAACAAACCGGTGTCGTGTGGAGCTACTCCTAGCCTAAAAAAAGGTTCAGTGTACAGTACTCGTCATTTGTCGTGTCATCCATAAAAGTCAAATTTTGTACAGATGATGTAGCTCAGATACTGAAATTTGGCACCATAGGTGTTGCTGACTCTCTTGCAGAGAAAAAAAATCAGAAGCACCCGCCTCCTTGAATAATGTGCGTCATATACAACGATCACCCGCGCAGGCTTCAGACATTGACAGTGGGGGACATCTGGTCGACCCACGAGGGCTGTACAGTGCTCTTGATTGAACATTCACGAGTCATGACAGTGGGCCAGGGCGTTGTTTGCTGGCATCACTGTTGCTGTTGTCCATCAGGCTTGACTGCATCGTGGATCCGGCTACGAGATTCTCGCAGCTCCCGCATCCTTTGGCGGCCTCCAACGGTACTGTGTGAGTGCCAAAATTTCACCGTCCCGAGTTCTCCCGTTGAGGTTCTCCGCTACAGTCAGAGTGACCAGAGTGGGCACGATGGCTCCAGGTTAGAAGAATTGGCTGGGATTTGTGACTCCTCCCCCCCCCCGGGAATTCATGTGGCAAGGCATGTGAAGACTTTCCGTCACCCTCCTGGCATGTGATTAGCCACTGGTGATGGGAGAGAGTCCTTTTCTGCTGGTGGCCCCAGTGTTTAGACAGCTGTTTAATGGAGTTTTCCTTCGTTGCGGCCTTTTAGGCTGCGGTCACACGTAGCCTGGAGATGGGGTAAAAACAGGGTAAAACCCCCTGTGTGGTTTTTTTACGCCAAGTCACAAACCTCCGAGGTTTTGCCCATGGGGGTGAAAAGTAGAGAGGACTTCTAATTTCAAGGGTAAAACTGATCAGTTTTAACTGGAGGGTAGCAGCAGATAGCGGAAGAAAGCAGATGCATGTGAGCAAGGCAAGGTTTTCCTTATGCTCTGCTTGTGTGACTGGACTAGGGGAATATGCACCTAGGAGGTTTTGTGACTTTGAGCAAAAAATCCCCAGAAACTGGGGTCTCCAAGGTACGTGTGACCGTGGCCTTAAGTATCACCGGGTTAGTTTTTTTTTGCTTCAACCCTTAGTGTAGGTGACGTGCAGATCGTTGTTATAGTGTGTTCCCCAGGGAAAGACGCTTTAAGCGATCCTTTCGTGTGTGTTACGACATTGAAGTTGATGGAAGTTGGTTAGAAGAATCACTGTGCGCGCACATGCGCACATGTGTAGAGAGAGTGGAATGGTTAATGTTCTCTGTTATTTCTATCGTCATCTCTATTATCATTGTGTAGTTTAAGTTCCGTGTTCTATGCTACGTGTTGAGCTTTTGCTCTATCTTATGTACATGTGCCAGTTGGGACCCTAGTGTGATAAGAATTTCTGGCTGGATCGTTCTGGTGAACCAGCTGGATTGGGCTTGCGTGTACTCTAGTCAAGTACCTTTCGGATAGTACTTAAGCCAAAGAACGCCTCACCCCGGTCACTCGTGCACCGACTCTTGAAGCGGCAGCAACTCCTTCACCTCAACCTTCACCACACCTTAGACGACCTTCCAGGCCTCACCGGGAGGACAGATACCCCCGATAGCTGGAGAAAATGTTACGACCCTCTCCAGGAGCCCGTAGAAGACAAACGAGGCGGTGACCCCAGCGATGAGACTGTTCTATGATCAGAATCGGGTTAAGTCTGCTCAGGGCAGGGTGACGGGGCAGACACACTGAATGGCACGAGTAGTTGCAATTTGGAGCTCAATTTAAAGGTTCTCTGGATCGTCCAATCCAGCATTGCAGTATGTTAATTCTATATTTAAGTTCTCTCTCTCACTTACCCTCAATTTTGTCTTCAGAATTATACCCGGTATCACGTATTCTATCAAAATTTGGTGTTCTCTCTCTTACACTGTCTAGTTCTAAGCTTGATATTAAGGCGCGCTCACTCGACACACTCAACTCGAGTCCAGTGGCATGTGACCTAGTTCTACAAAAAGTGTACTTAGCTCGAGATAGAGCGTTTTGTCCTGGTCACTCTTCGTGAATTCTAATCCGAAAGGACAATCACAGCCTTAAACTACCATAGTATCCTCCGTCGTCTTTGTTCTAGAGTTGCCAGTCTCTCGGGTCGATCCAGCATATGTAGCAGAACGAAATAATCGTCACGTATCAATGTGTTGTGCACACTTTACGGATACAGTAACGAAAGCTCTCTATTGATGACTTACATCGATTCTCTGACATGAGTCTCACATTTGTTCTCCCTGAAGAGTCTGTCAAAGACTCCTACGTAGTGCGTTGGACAAGTGTGGAAGTGCGTATGTGCCAAGTGATGAGTTAGTTACTTAAAAAAATCATTGACTTATGTTTGACTCGAACAAACGTCACACTTATGGCGCAACGCCAGAGTCACATTTCATCAATGACTGACTCTCTTTTGTGTCATCTGCAAGATACACCTGGAGAAACCGGGGAAAAGGCAGGAAACAAGCTGGGCCATCGCATAAGTAGTATTTTCTACCCGATCAAAGAGACCACAAAAGTAGAAACTTTTCATTCAAAGAATGTCAGCCTCAAAAGCTCACCCGACTTCGAAAGGAACTTTTTTGACAAAGAGTAAATGTGCCAGCGTATTCGCTTCCTGCAGTTCAAAGCAGTCACTTGCTACATAGGAGAGAACTTTTTTCTCGACCAACAGAAGTCATGCCCTAATAAGCTAGATGTTCTGCGAGTATGAATGTGACGCTTCTCTATATTGCTGTGGTGACAGATCTTGGGAACTGAACTGACGGTGACGACTGACGCATGCTAGTAGTGAATGAATACTAAAAACCAAGCACGATCCACCATTGTCCCTGGTCACTACGACCTTCCCACTACCATGGACTAAGTGAAGTCCAGAGGGAGTGAGGCCAAATACACAGCTGCTTTCAGATTTAGATGTTTCACCGCATGCTCGACTCGCAGTTGCGGATCCCAGAGCCTTTCAGAAAAAAAAGCGTTCTGGCCCAACTTCGAGGCCAGCTCAAAGACAAAGGAGTTCTCTGTCGGCCACCTGCACGACCTTGGCGGAACAGCCCAGCACACGTGTTAGGGTATGAGACTAGCAAGCACCGTCGCACGCTCATTTACGCTTTCTCTAGTTACGTCATTGACCGGGCAGTCCCTGGACGCCACCATTAATGCACGACGCCCTCAGGGTGTCGTCAGTGCCTTCACTCCCCTTATCGACAGACACCGCAAGTCCTCTAGTGCGAGCAGAGTTAGTAAGTCAGTTTCGATTACCGACTATACCTTGGACTCGGGTAGCGCTGTGTGGTAACTAATGACTAGAGGTTGAAGAAATACGTGATATTCCGAAAATCCTGTTTCCAGTAACGGTGTGAGCGGAAGCTCATGTCCCATCTAAGTGGGTGATGGACCCAACTGTCTGTGATGTATGGTACAAGCTGCGTCTTGGGAGGGAAAGAGGAGACGATATATTTTTCATATTTTTCCGTTTTCTACATAGCAACGTCGCGCCTGTATGTTTGTTTTATGAACAGTTCGTTTTCGACAGTCGTTCACCGCATACAAATACACTCACACACACACACACACACACACACACACACACACACACACACACACACACACACACACGCAAGGCTCCTTCCCAAATGATGTAAGCCTGGCATAACGAGGTGCTCAGTAAAGACTACATCCAAGTTTGCAAAGGAAGCCTTTTTGTAGCGAATGATGGCGTAAGAGATACCTGAAAAACAGTAGGAGTAACTGGTAGCTGCCTAACCAATCAATGAAGTTTGTCAAACTGGGAAAGTTGGCATCTTTTGAGATTGCAACTGCGTTAGAAGCATGATCACCTGTGGTTCGGCTAGAACAAGAACGTTCCTAACAGACCTGCAGCTGAACTCATCGTGCCAACAGGATCTACAGCACAGGCTCCAAAGAACAATGCCTGTAGTTCTACCCTGAATGTATATGCAAAAACGGTGCAAATTAAGATTAGTGCTGCACTTTAGATACCCTGCAGTTTGGTGCTCAGTTAAGTAGGTCCATAAGATAGAGAGTCTTTTTAGGGCCCTTTATCTGTCGTGAAGGTCGATTTTTTTTCTTTTTGAGAATGTCCCACATCCTCCGTTCAGTTGCCATAGGCCAAATTCCTGTTCCTTCGATCTGAAAGTGAAGGTTTGGCCTTTCCATTGTTGAGTCAGCGACATCAAGACAGCCTCAAATCTCCGGTTGCCATCCTCGTTGTTCCGTATATTGAAGCTACGCTGGTTCTCGACCATCCTTTTTCTCTCATCCTCGGAACAAGACTTCAACAATCCCTGCGTCTGCCAGGCTAGAGCAAAAGAGAGATTAGCGAGGGTTTCTTTTCTTTTTATGCCCCAGTTGAAAAACGGCCACTTCATTGTTTCATTTTTTTATTTTCCCCGACAATTCTGCAAAAGGTTGAAGTCCTCCGCTCGCACAAGGATCCTGAGAAAAAACATGCCAAGGTCTGTCGCAGGCAAACTTATTATTTATTAATCTGATATCAATCCAAAGGCAAATGCGGGCTTCGTCATTCGATCATGCGGAGGCCTTGACCCGGATAGCTGAGCAGTGACAGCTCCGACACGAATGCTGCGCACGTGGGTGTGTGCATAACTTACCCGTCGGCGGCTACGAGTTCACTAGGCCAAGAGTGCATAAACAGTAATTTACATAAACAGTAAAGGTCAGTCTGACTTTTTTAAATTTTCGAGAGGGAAGTTTTTATGGCATAAGTTTAACATTTTGTGTTGCAACTTGAACTCAGATAAAACAAAAATTTCTGAAGAATAAGCTATGACGCTGTGTTATTCTTCAGTCTGCCTCGTAAGACCCATTTCAGCCAGGCCTCCGTGAGACCACCGCCATAGCGTGCCCAGTAGGGATGGGTTCGAGTTTGAGTCACGTTAAGTATGAATCTAGCTCGAAGTTTCAGCTTATCTCAAACTGAGCTGGACTTGAAAGTTCTAAACCTGACACTGGCTCGACTCGAGATTTTGCAGCTGATGTCTATCCCTATCCCACCTCGTCCCCATGGACAACTAACTATATAGATTAATCCGCTCTCACCCGCATGTCTGAGAAAAAGCGTCTTTCTGCAGCTGTTTCTTCTTCCTCCGATTCTGCCCCTCCTCTGTCCACCAAAGAAGACTTCTTCTGTTATAACAGCGATCTGAGCCAATAGATGTGGTTGTCTGCAATGATCGCTAAACATCAAAATCATCTGAGTGGTTGTGCTCAGGAATGGCAGAAAAGTGGGCAAAAGCATCCAAAAGGCTTTGTCCATATTTGTAGGAGTGGTACAGAACTGGGACAGTGCTATGATGTGACCATGTTATGCATTATTGATCAGTTCTATGTTTGCCACATTGTCATGAAGTCTCAGCTCACTGATCTGCATCCGTTGTGAGCTGTTGGGGAGTTTGTTCCGGCCACAGTACCTTGGGTAGGCTTGGCGTTGGCGGAGTTGGGCTGAAACGGCCTATAACTTTTGACTCTTATCCATGCCTCGGCAGCTGATATCCTTATCACAACTCTCTTATGAACTGACCCTGGGTTAGGTGGAGTTAGGCCAGGTCAAGTTGGATTTTGTTAGCGATGGAGATGTTGAAGAAGTATTGGGCAAGTCTGAGCACCTCCGCTTGACTTTCGGAGGGGCTGGTGGTTCAACGGCGTGGAGCTACCATACATGTTGCGAGTAAACAATACAGACGAATAAACTAAATAAGCGGCGTCAAATTATATGTGGGTATAATGAAACCAATTTAGACGTGTGTGTGTGTGTGTGTGTGTGTGTGTGTGTGCGAGTGCACATCTTTAATTACAAGGGACACGACGTAGACGTATGCAAACTTTGCCACGTGCATAACGATGGACGCCATGCCAACGTAGGGGATGGGCCACCACCTCCCTTTCTTCTTTTGTCGGGAGCGTTTGAACAAGGACCCGCTTGCGTGTGTTTGCCTTACCTGCCGAAGTATTCACCACAAAAGAGACGTCGCAACACCTCTGAAGCTCCAAAGGTCCTTCCAGTTTTCTCGTGACGCCTCCTTTACCCTCCCAGTGTTACTTTTCTTGCTACACCCTCCGTCCCGCTGGCCTTCCTCCCTTTTCTGTCTCCATCGGTCATGTTTTTGAGACACGCTGTACTTGGACTGTGTCAAAAGCAAAAAAGTGGGCGGGAATGTCTTCTCTTTGAAATATCGACAAGCTGGCACCGTTAGTAGCGCAAGTATTGTTTCTCGTAAGTATAGGGTGAAAGGTACATGAGGGCGTCATAGTGCTTTTACCAAGGGAATAAAGAAAAGCATGTAGTGGAAAAACTAGATCAGAGTTTCTCACTTTACGTGTGTAAAGTCAATCTCACTCTCACGGGCATACATAACTTATGACAACAGGTACCCACCAAAAGGCAATCTCAAACTTTGGGTTCTTTTCCGCTAGCGCGGAGTTTCTTCATTTCTGACTGAGGGGCAGATTTTTCTTCCATAAAACTCGTTCCTTCATTCCACAGGATCTGGAGAAACATAAGAAAACCCTAAGTCATTCATGCGACTCAGGGTCGGTCCTGTGACCTGGGGTCCACCAAAAAAAGCAGCGATCAGCAGTTGCTGTCGTCCACTTGCACAGACCACGATGTCGAACTCGGCTCATAAGAGAGAGCCGGAGGCCCCAGTGTCCGGTGCATGAAAGCTAAGGACGGCGACAGCGCAATATTAACCTTTTCAACATATACTTGCAATGTCTTAAAGGGCCCCCTGTGGTATAACGAGTATGATTATTACTTCGTCTTCCAGGCGACGCCACCGCAACAGGAAAATATTTTCGGAGGAGGGAACTTCCAATCTACCAGGTGGGACAAAATATGACTCCAGCCAACCCCCAAGTTGGCGTCTGCCCTTCTCATTTCCTCGGTTTCTGTCCCTCAAAGATAGGGTTGCCAAAATTTGGGCCTGAGAGGAGCATTGGGTGCCTCTCTAGAAAAAACTGACGAGACAACGGCTCGGAAAGGAAAGAAGAATACCCACGCATCCACCTCCAGCAAAATGCGTTCAATTTTGTTACACCCCGTAAAGACCCCCCTCTGTGCATTAAATTACGTAGTGTGCAGCATTTATTGGAAGGAAGATGTTTCTTCACATTGAAGGCACCATTAATTTTGGTAGAATGAATATCCACTTCAAATTGTAGTCAATCATCGACAAATATCGTCCTATCGAGATTGCTGCACAGTCGACTCACTGTATATTAGCCAATGTTGTTAAAAATACTACCTGCAGGAGATTGAAAAACTACGAAGGGAAGGGATTGGTTTACTACACTGAACCACGTTCTTCTTGAAAACATAAAATAAACTAAGCTGTTGTGCTATGAAACTGAAAAATTGGTGCAAAATTGACGCCAGCCAATGTATTCACTCTTCACTTTATTTCGCATGATAAAGCTTGGCAACTTTTCAACATCAAGGACGATGTAGATTTTTGCAGCAGACGATTCCTTGATCTGAAAGAAGCACTTTATGCATCTGCTTGATGTTCCTGAGTATATTGGCTAGATCTGAGTCTCGGGGAGAATGATTTGAGACCCAAATTACATCCATCCCGTCCACTCGCGGAGAATTCGGTTATGTTAATATCAGTCAGGACTATGAGAGAGACACTTTAATTTCTTTCAACAAGTGCACAGATTGAACTCAGCGCAGTCATGATGAAAATTGGCCCCATGTACATCTATGGAGCTTCAGGCAAATCATCACTGCTACTTGTCATAGATAGCTTAGGTTGAGAGTAAGGATCAGCAGGTGCCACACCAATTCCCCCGGGATTACCGGGCACCCGACCATCTTGATATTTCTGTCCCTGGGGAAATATTAACGATGGAGGATATGAAGCACGGCAGTGTCAAGCAAAATTCTCGGCAACACCCAGTGCCGTATTCAGGGTGCGTAAGAAATGGCTTGCTACGAAAAGTGCTGCGCAGTTCACTGCTTGAGAATCCAAAGCAGCGATATGGGGATCGGTGGCAGGGAATTTTGCTGTGATCAATGTCTATGCCTCAACTTTGGGTAAAAGTGTACTCTACAGGCACAGAAAGTCAAAGAAACCGAGCCAACATTCGCTGCCTGACTGCATGTTGAGAAGGATATAGTCATACCATGAGGTAGGGGAAACATGAACAGTCTGAAGTGGACATTGTAAAGTACATTCACATCAACATTTTCACATTTTTTACTAAAGAAGTAAATTATGCGTGCGCGATCAATTGACATTGACACTGGTGCTTTAGAATAATCGAATTATCACCAAGTGAATTTTTATAGCACGGGTAATGATCGATCAGTGTTTCAAAGCTAATGCGAATTGCACCATAATGAGGCGATCTGCCAGCACAGTCACCTCTGGATTTACTCAAGCTTGACTAAGTCAGAACTCCCGATTTAGTCAAATTTTCTCTGCTTACTGATTTTTAATGCATAAAATATTGGATTTTGTCAAGTTCAGGAAGGAACCAGTGTAACCATGAACAACCGGCAGAAATGGTATCAACGAAAAACAAAAGGAAAGTGACAAAAAAAAGCTGCCATCCAAAAAGTCTCAGAAGTCCGTCTCACTGGCTGATAAGGCCCAAAAAATCAAAATGTCAGTTAACAGAAAACAAGGAACAAGGGAGAATCAAAGTTGAGCAATGTTTGTATGATGATGAAACTCTTCATTTGTCATTGTCTGAAAACCTTGTGAAGTGGACGTAAGTAGTCTCTTACACATCTAATCCTTAATTCATGGGATTTGAGTCACCCTTTCATTGAGTCAAAACTTTTGGTTGAGTCAAGTTTTTGCTGGTGACCACCAACTTCACTAGATCGAAAGGCAACTGTCCTTTTCTCTCTTTTATGCCACAACTCGCAGCAAGCAAATCTATCCTGTAGCAGTATGTGCGTGAGCATAAATGTATGAGGATTTTCTGCTACCTCATCGACCTCGTATGTACAGAAGCGTGTTCAAAAGGTAAGATGAAGTACAGCAGTCGATGATATATGGCACAGTCGGTGGCACGAATCTAAGATCTCATGGCGAGGATGAAAATCATGGTGACCAGAACGAGAGTTGAAGCTCAACGAAAGCGCAGCATGGAAATTGCTGATCTGGAAATACTTCCAGAAGTTTGGAATCAATGCAGCCAAGCGACAGACCAGCTCATAGGTCTTGAAGATAAAGAACTCCTTCACCACAGACTTCTGGCAGCACCTGAAGGGTCAACTGCAGAAGCAGTTGCCCAAGGCAGAAGAGCAGAGAGAAAAAAGGACAATGAGGCTTCGAGGCCTCATACCTCAGTTGAGTGCATAACCAAGAAGAAGTATGGCCCATCAGATCCAAAGCAAGTCAGGTTTGACCATGCTCTGATGTCCTTCATCATCAAGGATCTGAGATCACTTTCTGTAATGCGTGGTGAAGGGTTTTGAGAGTTCATTGATAAGGCTGACCCTAAGCTCACTGTCAAGCACCACATCACTTTCTCCAGGGACAAGTTGTATTCTTGATTCATTAGTATGCGATACTTATGGTCAGTACTGTACAACGCTGCATTAAATTACACTGAACTCGGCAAAAGGTGTAACTTTGTGAGAGTCTGATAGGAGAAGGAAAAATAATCCCCCCTCTTTTATAGTTTCCTCTCTCTGATTATCCCCCCAGCAAGAGGGGGTTATAAAAAAATCCCCCAAGGGAGATTAATACGGCATGTACCGTACTTTTCAACATTGACTGTCAAGTAAAATACATAAAGCAGTTGGACCAGGCAGACCGCCAGTGTGGACACTTTTGATAGCTTAATTTTGTAGCATTATCAGTTTGAATCTCACGCTCTTTTGCTGGATGACATGAGCTTGATCGGTAGCTCTCTTTTGGCGCAAAAAAAATGAGCCAGCTGCTGCCACTTTTCATGGCACAGGACCGGGACATCAGACCTGCATTAAAGAGTCCTCGAGCTCATTTGCCCTGGTGACTGACCGACAGGCATTGCCAAGCACTTCATTCTCTGCAAGAGCTGTGTCTATGAGGTCAAAATGTATTTGGGGCCACAGGGTAAGAAGGGTATAAGGTTCACCAGTCAATCAACATCCAACCAGCTACATCCATTCGAAAGCTTGCAAGAGACCACAACATGACTGTGATAAGCGAGACGAGATTGGTGAACGAGGACATGAGTTTAAAGTCAGTTGCAAAGCAGAAAGTGCAGATTTCAACGCCACTGCAGTGCACTAAGGTCGCAAGAGAAAAGAAGTTAGAGTTTTTTAAAACAAAGGTCAGCAGGGTCGAGTTTTAGCATGCAGTTATGAGAAGGATCTCGCTGTTGACCGCACTGTTGGACCAAAGTCAGAGGATGATGCATTTTATAGATTGAACAATGATAGCTGCAAAGCAACAAGGTGAAATCTCAGAGGCATCTGCAATTGAGGGTCAGCTACAGACTCTTCTGAGGCATCAGGTATACCGTATATACAATGGAGTATGGTACTTGAAACCCTGAAATTGGTGTTGACACACAAGTCCATCAGATGATACGTCAACCAGATCATGTTAAGTACCCGCCTTAAGCAATCTGGTATCAGCTGCAACATGAAGTTGCAGAAGAATCCATGATTCTGACAATGATGTACTAAAGTAGATGATTTCTGTAAATGACACACAAGTATTTTGTAACTTTCTTAACTAAATGTCTTGTTGAGAAAGTCAGTTACTGACCGAAGAATCTGCCATCGCATGAAATACTACAATGGGAAAGGAGTAATCCACAGATTTTGGTCCAACAGAGCAGCAATTGAGCAGAAGCAACACCTGCTACATTGCCTGGTCAACAAAGGCAGCAGCTCCAGAGCTCAAGTTTGTTGGTGCTGGCAAGTACCCTAGCAAGGTAAGCGTGCAGGAAATAATTATGCCTGATGGCAGAAAACTTCCACGATCTTGGCATGATCGCTTAATGGACGGCAAGAAGTACGTGGGGTCCAGGGGATTCTGGTCAAAGGAGATATGGCAGCTATAGTGGAATAGGCTCCTATTCTACGTAATAAAATATGCTCCTATTGTACTGACGTAATGCGCCATCCCAATGTAAACCATGACGATGCTCTCAATGCAATGCAATGATGTAAACGGTGATGAGGCACTCAATCTCGTGATGTCTAGGAATTAACACTGCTCTCAATGTACTACTCGTGAATGGGGCAACTCCTGATGTACCATCACTGCAGTGATAGGGGGTATAAAAGGACGGCCGAGACCTAGACAAAGACAGCCCAGAAGAACCAGGCTGAATAAAGAAGGTCCTCGAGAACCCTCCAGCAGACCCAAGAGAAGCCTGACAAAGACAGTGTTACACAATCTGCTGAGGCCAGGAAGAAGTCATCGTTTACACGACCCTGCGACCCTTCAAGCATCACTAGCAGCCTTGTCAACAACTTCATTATTACGGGAGTGTAATAAAACCAGTGGATTGATCCACAGCAGCTCCTCGCCTATCACTTCCATCATACCACCCTCACCACCCAACTGGAACCCCCCCGACTTCAGTGGGTGAACGCATTCCTCAGACCAGGGCGAATGCCATGTACCCCTACGTGGATGTCAGCATGTCAGTGGTCTAACTGGCCAACAGCTGTGCCGCCTCCAAGCTCAGGATCCCATTCTGTTTGCCAGGACTTTCCACACCTGTGCTCACTGTTCAAAGAACCTGACAATTCCCGTTGACTCAGATCGGCCTCAGTCACTCCTTTCAAAAGCACCAAAAAAATGGCACTAGGCAAATGACTTTTATGTTTTGAAAGTGAAGCTGCCACGAGTTAAGCATCAAGTCTCTACTTGCTGAGGTTGATCCTGCCACCGAAGTGTACATTTCATCAGTGCTGGAAGCATTCAATGGGAAGTCAATTTTTGCACACTTGGTACACACCTTGTTTTTTCAAACTTTTTCGTATGAATTTCGCAATTTTTTTACAGGGTTTCTGCCTCATTCTGAGTTTGTTGTTGAAAATGTGGTGTGCAATAGAACAGTGGATGATTCTTAACTCGGCCACTAAATTAAACGGCCAGACGCTTAAATGAGCCATAAGCCCCAGATATAAAACAAACGTCCTGGTGGTTTTTTCGCATATTTTTACTGCTAAATGGGTCAGTGAAAGTGACATCCAATGACTGACCGGGCTAAAAAAGGTTGTAATAGCAACGTAGAGTTGTGTTCAAAGTCAGTTAATGCTGCTGCTGTTGCTCTCTTTGAAACCAGTTCACACTCACTGTCTCGGTTTGCCAAAAAAGTGCATCCTAAATGGTTACACGTCTGTGACTAGAGGGGGTCCACGTTCAGCCCTTGATTTGGTCACTAGTCTTTGGGTCAGATGCTTCTGGACTGACCTAAACATGTTGCCCAGACCCATATTGGCCCACTTAGGCATCTGTGTATATACTGTGAGGATCAGACTGTGTTTTCATGAAAGTGGTATAGTCAATGGGCATGGCAAAGCATGTAGCATGTATGGTTGTGCTCATATAAAAAATGCATTTCGGCGTTGCACTACAATTGAGCGAAATGCTTAATTTCCCCTCTACTACCTGATCTGTGCCATCTTACTCCTTCAAGAATTGGCGTTTCAAGAGTCTTGCCTGCCTTTCTTCACTCTGGACTTGTGAATCAGAGAAAAATGTGTTCAGTCAAGTGGCGTAAAATGGACTTCTTGACTGCAATTAAAGTTTGAGTCACTCTTCATGTTGACTTTATAGAGTACAAAAATCTGACTTGACTCATTTCACCAAGCCCAGTCAGACTCATCATAGCATAGCTTCCCTGGAATCGTTCCCAACCCTAACACTGAGTGGAGGGCGGAGATTTGCGGAAGTCTTCAAACCTGTTGCAAATGTAGCACCAAAGAAGCCCAATGTGACCGCAATTCTGAGCGCATAACCCTTCCCTGAGGCGGGTATTTGCCCAACCTTAATTGCATATTCCTGTGCATCAATCAGTCTTCCCTACAAGGCATGTATTTGCCATCACTGTTAAAAAAATGTTCGATCGCATGAATACGTGTACATTGTATTGTGCATGACGGAGGGGGAGGTGAACGGGAGGAGATCCGGGACGAATGAGGGGCGGATATGAGCAAAGAAAAAATTTGGGATTGAAGGGTTTGTTTTTCTTGTGTTCTAAAGTACCTGAGCTTGACTCATCAAAGCTGAGGGTTCCAGTGTGGACCCAGGAAGGAGAAACATTACCGTCTACTCCTGCCACTATGACTCATCATGGGGAGACTCTGAAGGACCAGCGAGGTTTAAGTATTGCGTGTATCGTTTATTCAATATACCATGAAGTCCTCCTCCTGAATCTCTTTCACCGTCTGCTTGAGTACTCGCACCTGACAGTGCGGTGATTGCACAGACACGCTCTTAAACTCGGACCTATAGCAGTGACAGGAAAGTACAGGAGGGTCCAGAATTCAGTTCGCACTAAACCAACCTCAACGTCTGAAGCTCAGCTCCACTTTCAGCCACAGAGCTGTGATGGACGTCCTTTGAAGGACGAGACTGTTAAGCTTCACGTACAATGAGTATTTTTGCTTGCGCTACACACTTCAAAAAGAAAATAACAGAACAATATTAGCTCTCGCTGTTTCTCATGATTATAGTTTAGTTCAGAGCTTCTACTTGATCCTCTGGCCCTGACGGCGGCGATGCCAAACTCACACGATTTCTCATGCTTGCTCTTTCATGTGCCTGCCATTTCCACCTCCCTCAAAAAGAAGGAAACATTGAGCAAAATATTTTCTTTTCGAAATCGACTTCTTACAAAAAAAGGAGCCAACACAAGGGTGAAATAAGTACTTTATGATTGATTTTACTTTCTTTTACTGGTTTGCCTCTCCTCTACGGGGTAAAGCTGGTTTTCAGGGTCCACGTTCGCGTCGCCGAAGGAGGTGGCGTCGCTCAAGCAAGCCCGAGTCGTCGGCTTTCGACCCCAACCAATTTGTGAATGGTCACTTCAAGGAAATTAATAAATGCGGCGCGAGAATGCCAAATCGGTACAAGTTTGAAAACATGGCGGAAAAAGGCGGCTTCGTGAAGAAAATGTAATCTCCAAACAAAACAAACCCGAACTTTTTTCACTCATTCTGGCACTCATGACAGAATTTTTAAAAAAGCCTTGCTTATCTCTTTTTGCCCGCAAAAGAGTTAAACATCTAAAACTTGTAGAAAAAAAGGCTGTTCATTAACAGACGCACTCCAGAATGCTATCAACCAAAGCTTTTTATGCCCAATGGCATGATTTTTGTTCTATCCTTCGCTCGAGTTCTTCGTCAAAAAGAAAAATACTGTTGAATCACCACGTGCCCAAAAACCTTTCTGTAATGCTTGAAGGAGCGACGGCCGCCAGATCGGGGCAGCTATAGCACTTATTTACGACCGGACAGTAGACTCTCAATGGACGCAGACTCGTCCCGACAGAGCCAAGTTACGCCTTGTGCGTCAAGCGCAGGTTCAAAAACATCAGCATGCCTTAAAGTACTACTTTACTTTCTGCGCCCATGTTTTTGACCCTTGGACTGACGTGAAAAAAAGTAATAAAGCGTAGTGTCATAAAGCGTAAAAAGAGTAGCTCATTTTCATTTTACTTCGTTTTCCATGCCTTTTCCCGAGGTCTTTTTGCCCTCTATGAGCCATGCATCCCAAAAATAAACATTCTGCTTTCTGGGGAAATTGCTGTCATTGTTCTGTGCTGTGTCAAAAAGTGGCTGCGCAAAAAAGGCTTCATGTTCGATAAAGAATAAGGCCTTTTTTCACCTCTGATTTCACTCAGGCAGCTTGGCATTATCGTTTTATGCCAAGAGTTCGTAGCACTCGTGGCATGAAACGACCAGGCTGCCCCAGTGAAAGTCACTGCGTCCTCCTCTTTTTTATTTAACCTTTTTCCGTTGATTTTCCACTATTTACTTTTAAAGGGTTTTTTTTGGCATCACCGCGGTCATTCTAGTGTAGCCAAAGCTCCTGGGACTCCTGAGCATCGGATGCACAGACAACTACATCAGCCTTTCGGTTAAGACAAACATTCTAGGGGTTCCACATGAAATTGCACACCAGGTAAAGAAATCAGACCCGGTTGACGCCCAAAGTAAGAAACCCTGAAGGTTGGTAACACTGGAAGTCGTCCTCACTTCCATGCAATGCGGACCAAAAATGCCGTGTGCCATTTGGCCAAGACCATCCCAGTAGAATTAAAATTTTTCACTCGAGATCATAATTTCTGCCAAATGTCTGCTTGGGAGGTGAAATTTGGACGAGAAGCACTGATGTGTGTTTTGCCACACTAGACTGTGCGTGCACACTAGAGAATGAAGATCAGTCTTACCAATTCTTCTCCTCCCAGAGATGAGTACGAGGATCAGGAAGAAGCTCACGCTGCAGCGCTGTCCTCGGAGGCTGAACAAGGATTGAGTGAGCACTGGATGGCGGCGGCATTCGCTGCGTGTGAACTTGAGAGAGAGAGAGAGAGAAGAGAGAAGGAAAGAGCAACAGATTTCCCATATTTTGTACGTAGGCATTCGCCCCCCGCGTCTGCATCGTCGTCAGCAAAATTCTCTGTGCCCAGAACGCTCGCGAGAACTTCTCCTTCTCTGGGATCGACATCCCCCTGAAGTCTGAGCAGCTGCATCGACGTCGGCGAAATCCGACTTCACGCGATGGATCACAAACTTGGGCGGCGCAGAAGTGCTGCAGGAGGGTCCACGTGTCTGGCAGTGGATGGCGTAATACGCCAAAGTCACTCACGTTTTTCTGCACCTGGAGTTCGGTGAAGACGCCGAAAAATATTGCACAAACAATGTCAGGGCAGTTGTACGTTTAACACGTATCAGAAGCGTCCATGATATCGCCACGTGGGAGATATCGAGACCAACTATTGCGACCCCACCGAAGGTGCTATAGAAATGGCCAGAACCGGTCAGGCGTACGCGGGAGTCATGATATGACCCAGACGAACATATACCAATACAGTTCTAGTTCTATCCATGTCGATGTGATCGACCGCACACGCTTGCGTGGCGTGACTACGCACACACACCTCACACAGTGCGCGTGACAAAAGTGTGTCTATTTTGACCCCCACTGTGATGCCATCTGACAGCCTATCTAATACCTGCCTTCTTTCGTACAAACGTCGTATGTACCTTCGTCTCACGGCAATGAAGAAACCACAGTCTTCTAGAAGTCGGTGGGTTTTTTTTTTGGGGGGGGGGGGGGGGGGGGGCCCGCCCCCCCCCCCCGGCTTTAACAATTTGAATTTGGGCACCAAACCCAAGATGAAAAAAAAAACACAAAACATGTTTTGGTTAATTAAAATATTAATTCAAGT
>JAAUXU010039575.1_pt1 | contig 18141 bp, 28 predicted proteins | sample 7278151 | NCBI WGS metagenome assembly JAAUXU01 (sample SAMN14350113, study PRJNA611818) | marine sediment metagenome | isolation source: surface marine sediment (1.8m) | place: French Polynesia: Moorea | collected 2018-08 | reverse complement strand
GTTTTACCTGTCCAGGCTTTGGCGGCTCCCTGCTCTCCTCCTTTCCGTACTTGGGCGTGTACCCGATGGCGGCGCTGAAGCCGACGAAGACGGTGGAGGCCACGGCGACCTTGCCCCAAACCATGTTGATCTTGGCGGTCTTGAATTCTTGTTTTTTTGGAGAGAACTCTTTAGAGTGTGCTGCTGTGGCTTGAGGCGCGCGGGGTGAACGTGTTCTCACAATCAATATGTTTCTCTTCCTTTTGGAACCACTTGTGCGCAGTGCCCGAGCGTACAGTAGTACGTGCGTATGGCTTCACATGGGGGAAGGAGGGGGAGCTCCGAGCGCGCTCCTTTCTCAGACGAGCAATGGGGTCACTCAGGGGTTCTTACCCATTTCTAAACCGCATTCAAGGCCACTGGAGAAGCCATAGGAACGGAATCATAGTTGTGCTTTCTTTCCAAAAAAACCATACCTTTGTTACTGCAATTTTTTTAGTGCGAATCCCTGTTCGTACCCCAAGCTCCTCTTGAATCGAGAGCTGTACGAACGAGAGTCCGATGCCCCCCCCCACCTCTCGTCGTGTTTTCCTCTCCTCTTCCTCCTCTGCCTAGATAAGCCCCTGTCCTGGGGATCTTAATGCTACCGTATGGGTCTTGCAGCTGAGCAGTACAGATATTGTCCTTTCCTGCACATGCATGCCCTGTTTTGAATTTGTTCCACCACTTTGAAATTTAACTCCTGCTCATAGAGAAAGGGAATTGGCCTAGGTCGTTAGTTCGCTTTCGATTTCCGGTTCTCCCGCGCACTCTGCTGCTTATGTATTTCATCGTCTTCCTTGTTACGTAAACGCCGGGGGAAATCGGGTTTTGTTCATAGGACTAGTTCTATTGTTCCAAGACGCACAGTACGTACATTGCATGGTGAGACACCGTACAAATAAAAATGAAATGAGATCAATTACGGTTCCAAAAAAGTTGGGGCTTCTGAATCTATCTGAATTCGGACTGTAGGCTGAGGCTGTTTTCCAGGCCCGACGGATACTGCTGCTGCTGCTGCTGCTGTTGCTGCTGCCTCTGCTGCTGCTTCTCTTTGTCCGTGATCCTCATGGTGGCCGCGGCGGAGGCCGACACCCGGGCAAAATCAACCTCCACATCCGCCGCTGTTACCACCAATCCTCTGGTGGGGACGCCAGAGCCTGTGGCGGAAGAAAAAACCGTATAAAATTACAGCAACAAATTGAATGTCTACAGTTTTCCTCACTGCTGAGCGAAGTTGGCGGAGGCGGATCCGAGAGGCTCTGCGGTCCCGCCGTGGGAGCGACAAGCCGCCGCGGCTGCAACTGCTGCGGCTGCTGCGGCTGCTGCGGCTGCTGCGGCTGCGGCTTCCTGGGCTCGATTTTGACCTCGTACTTTGCCGCCGCCGCCGGCCTCTCTTTCTTTGCCTTTTTCTTCTTCTTCTGGTCCTGGGTCCTGTTGCTCTGATCCTCCTCGATCCTTCACCAAAACACGCACATTTCTTCCAATTCCAAAGCGGGAAAGTGTTTTGTAAAAGACTCACCCCCTGAAGAACCTCCTCCTGGCCTCCTCGTCGTCCTGCGCCGCCCTGCAGTTCCTTAGGAGCCTGGCTGCCAGGGCGAATGAGGCCATGGCCGTCTGCACTATCCCCGCCAGGGAGGACCACATTCCCAGGCGCCAAAGGAAGTCGTTGCACTTCACGTTGCGGTGGTCCATGCGGTGAATCTGGTTTGCAGTTAAGTAGGGATTGCGGTTGGAGAGGAAATTGACCCATCCACCAGCTCAACGCTTTCTGGCACTTTGCGGACTGAATTGCGCACAGAATGGTATCGTTCCAAGAAAACAGTTTTAGTCCTTTAGATTGAAATGCAAAAATAGATTGAAATTGTAAAGGCATGCAATATATTTGGTTTCTTCTGCAAGCACTGTGCAAACCTTTTGTCAACCTACTGAGAAATGGCTTGTTTTCTCCCTCACCATGATAACGTAAGTGAAGACGGATAAGAATGAGGCGAGCGCCGCCAGCGCCAGCGCCAGCATCCCTGTCAGCGCGCCAAGCAGAGACTGGCGGTCCTCCAGGTCCATGTCAGAAGTTGGGGAGGGAAGCTCGCCAGAGTAGGCGCTCTGAGAGATAGAAGTACAAAAAAAGCTTGAAAAGCATTTATAGCACAATTTCGTACCAGGAAGGCTGCTCCGCCGATGGTTAGGAAGAGGCTGAAGGCTCCAGACGCTGCGAAAAGTAAAAAAAAGAACATACATGAAACGTAAGTAGTGGCTTCTGTTGAAGCACAATTCATGACCTAGTAGTAAATATATCCAAACTCACCTACAATGGTCCTCGCCAGCGATACCTCCGTCGGGCAGTGGTTCCACATTAGTATGCCCAGGATGACCAGGGAGAGAGCCAAGATTCCGTTCACCAGGAGGATGACGATTCTGTTACGATGGGACACACCATTTTATTTATTGGTAAAACAATGCTTCAAATAAATTCTTTTACGCCTTTAAGGACAGAACAACAGGGGTGAAAAAAGGGTACAACCTTGAGACATCTGGGATACTTATCAATTGAAGAAAGATTTTGAGAAAATTCCTTCCTTTTGCACTATCACGGATTGTTAGCAGAAAAACACTTACTTGAGCGTTATTTTGTTGTCCCCGTCTCCTTTGGTCGTCTCCCTTGGGACCTGTGACTCGTGCAAGCTGCTGCGTTGGGACGGTGACGGGGTGGCGCCAGAAGAAGCCATGATGGTTTTTTTACACAAATGTACTGCGCTACCGTACTTGTGTGACAATTCGATCCCTTTTTTTATTGCGGGAAACGCGACGCCCGCTCTCCTCGCTCTCTCCTTCTCTCCAGGTATTCGTATCGATCCGTGCCATGGAAAGCGTCCCCCCTTCGCCCGCCCGTCCGAAGGGAGGAACCTGTGTGCCTCTGTAAGTGCACGGGATGAAGAACAGCTGTGCATGAGATACTATATTCCGAGGCGGCGGCGGTCCGGTCCCATTGTCATCAAAGAGGAAAGGAGTGATACCTGCCCCGAAAAGCCAGGAAAAACAAAAGCGATAGCAAAGCCGGCTTTCCCCGACTATCCCAATCCAGCAAGAAAAATATCGGCGAACATTTTTGGAGCTGGCCAATAAATGACAACTTTTCGATGTGATTTTTTTCAAGAACTAGAAACGCCACAAAGACCACCTGGTACATGTCATTTTGGTTGCTGTGAGACTGGAAAGTCGGCAATTTCCTCCCTTTGTTTCCGCTTTTTCCTTTCCTCTTGCCGAGCTCAATTGGGTGTGGTCGCGACAGGAGAAAAGGAGGAGAGACTGCATGGCGCACGCCGCCCTCGTGTTTGCTATGATCCACCGCTTCCTTATCAAGCCGCCAATCGAGCGACGGCGGGAATTCGGCAAAAAAATCTCCGATCTCTCGCCCAGTTTCAATTTACAAATTCCTCCGCCTCTTTTTGTCACCGTTGTCACAGTTGGATCTTCTTGCCAAACACGGTCGGCAGGAGCTATGGCGAGAAATGCAACGTCCGCAAATTCAAACACAGGTGCGGTAGTTTGCGTACTATAGGCAGAAGAAATGTCAGGCACTCTGTATTTCAGATTTCTGTTGTACTCGAAAACTCCACATTTTTTGTGACTAGGGCTCCGTCAATGTGTACGTGCTCGTCGTGCTTTTCCCCCGAAATAGTCGTGCGCGCACACTTGCGTTGAAAATGAAATAATACGCTTGACACCCACAGGGTGTCTCGTGCGGTGAGATTCGGCATGTAAAATTTTTGCCCCCCTTTCTGGGATGTTGATTGAGATTTTCCTTGTTCGATGCAGTCAGGTCAGTCAGAGCACCAGGTCCCTCGTTGGCGGCTTCCCGTAGTCGTCGGTCCCCTCTCTCCTCTTGTTCCTGGCCCAGGTGGTGATCCCCCAGTAGCAGAGGCCGACCAGCAGCTGCAGCACCAGGAATAGGACGAGGAAGACCGAGAAGGCGTACAGGGCGCGGTCGCAGAAGCCGCGGGAGCCGCCAGAGCGGCCGGTCAGCACGCACAGGGTCACCAGGCAGATCTGCAAGATGAAATTACTTGTGAGTTTCTTTGTTTCCAGGCAACAGCAGCAACAGCACTAGCAGCTAATAGCAGTAGCAGTAACATCAAATGCAGTAGCAGCAACAGTAGCAGCAGTATCATAATCAGCAGCAGTATCAAAAGCAGCAGCAACAGTAGCAGCAGCAGCAGCAGCAGCAACAACAGCTGTAGCAGCAACATCAGTATCAAAAGCAGCTAAAACAGCAACAGTAACCTTTCGACATAAATGCAGCGACATGAACAATTAACACCAATTACTGTATATACAAATGATACTCACAAAGGCGACTGTGACGAGTATGAACTTGATGAACGGGGCTACCACCCTCCTGGCGACCCCCCTCTCCTCGCAGCAGAGCTGTCCCTTGTCCGCCAGGATGAGCATCGTCCCCGCCAGCCCCACCCCTGCCAGCGCCTTGGGGATGAAGGGCTCCACCGGGCACATGCTGTTCTTGACCACGCCAAGCACCACCGCCGTGAAGAGCACGGTCCCGTTGATGAGCTCTACGGCGCAGCGGCAGGGGGTGGAGTAGGGCCCGGCGCCGCCGCCGCCGCCCGACGAGGAGCTAAGGTCAGTGCCGGACCGGTGGTGGTGGTGGTGGTGGTGGTGCCGCTGCTGTTGATGGTGTTGTTGGTGATGCTGTTGGTGGTGGTGTGAGGATGACATCTTGAAATTTGTTGCATAGACTTTCGACCTGTAAAAACGAAACATATGTTTTTATAAATCCCGTTCTAATCAATTTGTAGTGGTAAATGGCAGCTTATTTATCCGTTCCATTAGATTTTTTCTCAATCAAGGTTTATAGCATTCTTCGTCTTTGCATCGAAATAATGAATTCTCCTCCCCTTCTCAAAATGCATTGTCTGTAAAAAAAACTTTTGAACTGGCTGCTTCCTCGATTCCTCCCTGATGACTCAGCAAAGGAGGCAGGGACAATAGCTATGGTATATCAATCAAGAATGTAAGAATTCCCTTCTAAACTGCCGCCCAACATTTGAAAAAAACTTTTCGAGCTCAAAGTTATAATAGGAATTCTTCACCTTTGGGATGCACCAGTTGTGTGATGCGTGTATTGTCCGAAGATCGTTGCACCCCCGTTTCCTCTTCTGTAGTCCGACTATTTTTTCCCTTTTTTCCTCGATCGCGCACGCCCTCGTTCAATGTTTGTTGTTTCCTTCCCTCCCCCTTGTACTAGTGTGGCACATACGAGCGCACGCACTCCCACTTACCACATATGGAGGTGGGAGAGAAAAAACGCGAAAACCTGACGTTTTCACGTAACTCCTTCCTTCCTTCCTTCCTTCGGAGGAGGAGAGGATTGCTGTTGCGTCGTGCAGCACGCTTTTTGGCGCAAAAGTCTCTTTGAATCTTTTCTTCCCTTCTCTTCTCCAGGCAAGCAGGCCCAAAACTGGGGAAAAGGGAGACACAGGTACGCAAAATTGGGTTTTCCCTTACTCTGCGACGACGATCCAGCTGCCTTTTCCTACTGTTCTGTCCCTCCTTTCACGTCGTGTCCCAAGCACCTTTTTGCCCCAACTCACTGTGCCAGTTTCCTCTCGCTCATACACAAGCACACACATGAAGAGGGGGAGAGAGACAGGGGGGCAGCAAGCAAACTTAGTGACTCACTGCGAGCGCACCCAGGGACTCGCTCCTTTTTAAAAAGAGGTATTATAAGCCACGGTCCCCCTCCGCGGTTGACGGAGGGGGAAGGGAGGGGGGACGCGACCTTACACCGTACGTAGCCCCTCACAGCCACTGCCATCGCCGTCACAGGGGAAAGAGAAGGGTACGCCGATCTGGCTGGGGATGATCATGCGTGCTGGTGGCTGAGGAAGGAAGGGGAGGCCCAAATGAGGGATGCGGTCGCGAGAGAAACCGTACCTGCGTCTTCAAAAAACGAAAAGGAAGACACAATGCAACTTATACTGTACAGTTTTGCTTTGCCGCAGTAAAATTGTTTCCACAGCTGGAAATACCATTCTGATGCTGATGCCAATGCTCCGATCTATGGAGTTTCCCCTCCCTGATCTACGCTGTACTTATCCCTACGCTATACCTTCCTCCTCCTTTCCCTTGTGTGTGTGTGTGTCTCAGGCATGCAGGTAGCGCCGTAGGGCGAGCGGACGGACGGAGGCGGAGGGACGGTTCTGACGTATACACTCACACACGCAAGTAAGGAGGGCACGGCCGCCTCGCGCGTTGAGAGATGGACGGAACAAGAAGGGAAGGATGCGAACAAAACGGAGGTGGTTTCCCCCTCCTTTTTCTCGATCCTCTGTTTGGGCTGCGTCTGTTCCTAGGCATGGAAGCGTCCCCCCACCCCCGCACCCCTCCGTAATGATATGTGCTGGACCCGTTGAAGCAGCAAAAAAGTCATTGCTTGCAATCATTTTTGGAGTCCTTGCTTGTCGGAGAAGGCAAAAAAAACCCGACGGGCCGACGTGTTCGTTCTGCATCGGGGCTTTGGATAAAAGTTCAAACAAAACGTTCTTTTAAGTTGGATAGAATATCTCTTTGTTCCGGTCTAGGTATGAGGTCCTGTGTTGGGGACTTCAGTGTCAATACCCTTGGCTCAGTAAACCTTCAAAGACAAAATGACATTTTCGCGGCAAACAGTATCTCTTTTATCTATCGCGTTCTTAATTTCTTTTTCCGCCTCCTCCATATTGCTCGGGAAGAGTCATCAGAAGTCTTTTCCATACTGCGGACTTTCGAAATTTGTTAAGTATCGTATGATAGTGTAGCATAGTGTACCGTATATATATATTTGAGAAATATGCGGAAAAGAAGTGTGATTACATAAATATCCAGGCCGCCAACGCCCGTTCGCGAGGATCACTCGTGGCGGAGGCCATCCCCTGGCTGGCCCACATCCACATCACATACCCGGACGGTGCATTTATATTTGTCCCGAGATATAATAAACAACAAAGATGAGAAAACAAGTCTATTAGGCGCTACCCAGCACTGCTCCGGGGCGCTGGTGACAGATCTGGTGTTGCTGGCGACCGCCAGGTGCTTCTGCGGACTGATCGACTGCTCAGATACCTCGCCGAAAAACAGCAGCAGCAACAGCAGCAGCAGCAACAACACCGACCACTGGAGGAAGATCCCCTCGCCTCCAGCCAACATCACGGTGACCCTGGGGATGGCAAACCTCTCAGAGGTATAACGGTTGTTGTTGCTACTGCTGCTGTTGCCCATTTAGGCTTTAAAACCCCTTTCGCCCCTCTTTGTATAGGTAAACCATTTACCTTTTCAAAACATGTATATCACAAGGTGACGGAGCAAGAGCGCAAGGCGGTGAAGGAGGTGGAAATTCACGAGGAATTCGTGTGGGACTCGAAAACCTACTTTGCAAGATTCCACAGCACCGTGAAACATTTTTATCTTTGCAACACAAGGCCACATTTTCTCCCTCTCCTTCCAGCCCAATGACATAGCCGTGGTCCGGCTGCGGCGGAGCGCAAACACCACTAAGACCTCAAAAGTGAAGGGAACCCCTATATTTCTTCGTATATTTCGGTTGTTAGACAGATTTCCCAAAGCTCTACCCTATCTGCCTCCCAAGACGAGGGTGGACAAAGTCAGCGCTGAAGACAGGTTATGTATTTAATTATTTCAACCTCAAACTGGCAATTATTACTTCGGCGCCGGCAGACCGCGCAGTGGCCTTAGCTGAGTGGATGCGAACCCCGGACCTCCGCAAGTCCTGCCGCACCAAGCCGCCCAGCGCGGACGCACTCAGGCCGTGCGCAAAGTCAGGAAAATGCGAAACAAAGTAACCGCTAAATTTCCACCCTTAATTATGTTCTTCGAAAAATTTTGTAATTTTTTAAATGTAGGAAATCGTATCCTGGCTTGGACCTGTGCAGCGCTGCCAAGGACGTCATTTTCCTGCCCCGCAGGGTTGGGGGATTCTACGTCAATGAAGTGTTCTGCCCTAGGTGAGTGCAAACAGTTTGACGAACCATGAAATTAATTTCTCGTGTTTTTAAACGCAGTTTGCCTCCGCACGACCATCCGGACTACAATGGACAGGCATAAAGCCCACAATTCCCTTCTTACACCGAGAGAGTGTCAACTGTCACAGCTTCAAATTTATTTCCAGTATGGGTGGTGTCTCACCAAGACTGGCTCTGGAAAGGGAAGTGGTCTCAAGAATGTGACCAACTGGGGATTCTGCAGCCTGTCTTGCACTTTGCTGGTGAGGAGGCTGTGTATCTGTTGCAGAACAGTATTCAGCAGCATTTAGCTAGAAGTTATTCAAAATTTGCAGAAGAAAGACCGTTTGGTGCCTGCCATGATCAAATTGTGGGCTCTGAGCGACTGCGACTGGTAGGCTTATAAAGATTTTGTTGTAAATGTCACAGGAACAAAAAAGCAGGTTTTTCCCCCGAAAGGCTTTCCCACGACCTGCAAGATCTCAACCTTACCAACGAGTTCTGCGTTTCCGGCATGGTCAAGAGGCCAAAGTACCTCAACTACAGGTGGAAAATAAGATATGTCTCTGAAAATTACAGGAAGCCCCCCCCACAAACATTTGGATAATTCCAGCGCCTCTGACATGAACAACCTGAAGCGTTCTGTTCGCTTCGAGGGACGGGTCGCGGCGGAGGAGGGTGGAGGGAGGGGGGACGATGGCCAAGACTTCTCTGTCGGCTACTTCGACTTGTGTTTGGGTGAGGCGGGCGCGCCCGTGTGGCTGCCCGTCAGAGACGAGGCGGTGAGCTTTTTTGCAAAACACTATGGACATTTTACCACAGTGCTCTTACGCATTATAAGATAAAAAAATCTAAAAGATTGTCTACAACCGTCCTAGGATGGTAGCGCCCGGGCGGTGCTGATCGGCCTGAGCAGCCGGGGTCCATCTCGCTGCGGAGAAGTGGTGCTTTTTTAAAGCTAATTTTGATTTTGCAACTTTCAAAACAACTTTGGGTCCATGTAAGGGATACTACGGCGTGGCCACCTACCTGGCCCCGCACCTAAAGTGGATCTACCAGAGGCTGGACATCCCGTTCAACGAGACTGATTATTCGCGGAATATCCAGGGCGACGAGGATGACAATGGGTATTTGGTCGGAAATAAATGAAGAACATACTAAATTGTTTCTAGTTTCATTCTGGTCAAATAGAACGGATCGTACTGGGATACACATGTTGGATAGGGGAGCATGGACAGGTGAGAAATACCATTCAGCCAAAAATGCTTCAAATAAAAGACAAACGCTTGATTAAATAACGCACATAAGACACACTATACCAAAAGCAAATAGCTAGAGGTAGAGCTGTAATTTAAAGTTTTTGGTTATGAGAATTCAGTTTGTTGGCGGCCCAAGCAGCCAGTTCCATGGCCTGGTCAAATACTGTGAGGCAGGATATGCCCAGCAGAATCCCGACTAGTCCACCCATGTCAGCAAAGAGAGAGTAACTGTCATAAACCTGAAACAGTTTGTTGTGTCTTCAAGAAATTAAGTTATCCTTGCTGAACTTTTTTCTACAGTACTTACCAAGAAATCTTCCTTGACGACCTTTGTTAAAAAAGACTCGTTAGTTTGGGGCTGTGAGAAATCCATAAGCTATGCAAAACAAAGTCAAACAGTACCTTAAAAGATCTTTTGTTGTATATGTTTATTATCATGTCCGTTCCGGATTCTAGTTTGGGGTCCTCCATTGCTCCTTTTACTTCTGCAGTATTGTCGCTTAAATTGCACGGCGGAATACAGCCAGAGTTTGCTATCATCTAGTTCATATAAAATGCAAGTTAAAAACAATTAACTACTCTGAACCTTTTTTATGCTAGAGTTTCTAACTTACCTCTTCCTCAGTCTGTTGCTGGAGCGAGAGAAAGACTTCTGTCGAGTTTGGAACAGCGCTCCAACAGTCTGCATCTGTATACCTACATCCCCATCTGGTTTTGAGATAATTGTCGAGGCACCTAAAATTAACACCACATGGTATTTGTACAATACTTGATTTTTTTATGTGAATGACAATGAAGGCTTCTCTCACATCCATACCGTACGTGGGCAAGAGGGGGAAGGGGGAGATACCCCCACCCTGACCTTTCCTCTAATACAACCCCTCCCTGAGCCGACTAGGGGCCATAGGGGCCCGAAAGAAAATTTTGGATTTTACCCCCTTCCCGACCCACAAAAAATATCTGTTTTTGTCAATTTTCCGAGATTTATCACTCCTCCGAAAAAAAAACAAAAGAAATGACGGAACACACAATTACAACTTTTTAAAAAAGTATTTCAAAAAGTTCCCCCTCCCTACCCCCACCCTATTCTTACAAATCTCCCTTCTCCCTGAGACGAAATTTCTACCCCACACCCTAAAAAAATTTGGGACCCCCTCCCTGACCTCGCCCACGTATGCTCACATCCCAAATGAAACCCTTATATTTGCCTCCTCTTCTGTTAGACATGGCCTCTTTTCAGTAGGCAATTTGACGTGCTCTCCAAAATACAACGAAATCTAGAAAACATTGTTTTATAAAGATTTAAGTGTCTCACTGTACCTGTCTGGAAGTTGCATATTTAATTTACCTGAATTGATTTCCAGTAATAGTCTTCAGGTTCTGAATACACTGCCGAAATGGGCTCCAACTTTGTTCCAAACTTCTCTCGGTCACCAGATAGCACGCTGACAATAGGTTCTTCATTAAAATACAACATCAATAGCTTAACATGTGACTTTATATTTTTGGTGCTGAGTCCAAGTATGAGGCTGTTCCCAAATCCAAAGGGTGTCTTGAGTGGTGGCTTGTACATCTCACAGTAGGTTTCGCCGTAACTGGTGGTAGGTTGCTGGAAAAACCTCCACAGGTTTGCTTCTGATGTATTTATGCCATATTTATCATCACCCGCTCCTCCCCGATGGACATACACAAAACCGCTAGCATTTTTTAGGATGAACTTAAATCATTTTTCTTTGGCAAAACATGTTGTTGTGTTTCAAACACTTACGAGTAAGTATCATTTACCATCAAGAAGTGAGTAGCCCATCTTACAAACAGGTGGTTTCCACTAAAAAGAAATATTTCTGGTTTCCCCGTTTTCCCCTTAAAAATTATTGCTTCAACTCTACTCATACTCCTTTCACCTATTAGAAACTGTTCCATTAATGGGAAATCCACATAGGGTGACTGAAGGAAATAGGAACTGTCCCTTCTCTTCTGTTCTCTGTGCGTAAAATATGACATTGGTAAAAAAGATTGTCCTTTTGCACATTTTTACTTTCGCTGTACCAATTCCGTTGCCACTCGGTTCGAATCGTACCTAACCTTGGCTTGACCAAGGAAAAAGACGAAGAGGGCGAAGAGGCAAATCACGAGCAAAGTCCTAGGGATTGTGCAAAAATGAATAAAGTAAATTTGAAAGCAAGTAATAGCATAAGTTCCCCACCTAGTAGCTCTCGAGACCGGCTGTGGCGACATGGCAGAGTTAAGTCACGCCAACGAAGTCCTGCTGGTCTTGTACAGTAGAGGGTCGTCGTTGACACAAAAAAAACTTGGCTACTATGTTTCCGTTGGCGGTAGGGTACAGAGTGGGCGGGCCTGTTGGCCCCCAAAGGTGTCATTAGACCCCGTGAGCAAACAAACACTGGGAGAATACGAGTGTAATATATATTATGTATGCCTAAGCGGGTATTTGCATGGCTAATATAATTTTTTTTCGGCGAGTTACGTGTTCCTTGTATTGTACGTACTGTACGAACCTTGCTGTATTCGAGCAAGAACAAAATACCGACGTTTATTAGAATAGAACGCTGCAAATAGAACGTACCAGAATTCTCTCTAGTTCTCCGTGGCGGTCATTCTTAAAAAAACTCTAGATTTCCCCTTGTACTACCATCACCGACAGAATCTGCATGCAATACAATACATAGGAGCACAACGTTGCAAAAATCAAGGGGACTTGCAAACTGTGTCGTCTAAACACAGAAATAAATTAAGAAAATTAAAAACTGATCCTAGTGTTTTTGAATATGATTTTTCGTCATTACTTTTTGCTTTGGAATGGTTTCCGTTTTCGATCGTGTATATAGGCTATAGCCATCCTATGTCTCACAATTACTTTTCTTATCAATAACAAAACAAGGAAAATTGTTAATTTGTCTTCCTCGCAGGATCTGTGAGACATGAGGGAAGTAAGGGACAAAGAAATTATCTTTGCTTTGGCTGGACGACGGCCTTGGCAGCCTTGGTTGTCCTGCTTTTGGCAGTGGAGTGGACCAAAACTGGATACGCCGATATTTTGCATATATATATGAACCGTAAACCGGTACATGTGAAAGTATTTGTGGGACGTTCAATCGATATACTGTGCACTGTACAAGAATGAGAATTTGAGAAATATAAAGATTTAATCAACTTGAAAAACATTTTTCCCCGCAGGTGCACCATAAACATGGTGTGTTCTATATCTATAGCCTGGAAGAGAGGGGGGAGAGGGCGCATTAGCATGTTTGTTCCTCCAAAAAGTATGTGTGTCTCCGCCCACTCCCGTTCAACTAATAGGGCACTTTAAGATTTTGGCATATGCAAAAAAACATGAACGTTGTGGAGTACAGTACGTAGAACTCATTAGCCTCAGACGTTGTAAGGCTGAAGGTGTTTTCGAAAGGGCCTCAAACAACATTGCAATAAAATATCTAAGCCGTCAGATGATTAATACGGTGCTTTAAACAACTACTACGATATTTCCACCAAAAACACGCGAAGAATCATTGCATGACTGTAGGATTACTTCATGGTGCTTCCACAGTATTTTGGACATTAATTCACACCACCAGACTACTTTGCTTGGGCAATGGCTCCTTGGTCTTGTCTCGACCCCCACCTCCGCCTCCGCCCCCGGTCTCGAAGCGCACCCTCCGAGCGGACCACCTCAGCAGGTCCGCCCCGGCGTCGAAGGCGGTGACGCAGGAGAGGCCCAGGAGGACCCCCACCAGGCCGCCCATGTCAGCGAAAAAGGAGTAGCTGTCGTACACCTGTGATGATGGTTTTATAAAATTAATATTTCATTTCTTTTGGTAATTACATTTATTGTTGGGGCTGAAATAAGTTTTTTGGCCTCACCAGGTATTCTTCCTTGACGATCTGGAAAAAGCAATTTTAGCGTGTTTAGTATGGCTGGGATGAAAATTTTTTTTACGTAAGAGGGTGTTGCTTGCACACCTTGTAGGCTTTCTTGTTGTAAATGTGGAGTTCCATGTCGACGTCCGAATGGAGATCGCGCTTCCTGGGGATGCTCACAATCCCTTTCAACTGGACCTGGTTGTCTGTGATCTTGCAAGGGGGGACGCAGCCGGACTCTTCTATTATCTGAATTGAAAAGGCTCTGTTATTGTAGCTTGCTAATTTTTTTCTAAAAAAATCAGCATTCAAACCTCCTCCTCGGTTTTGGACTGGAGATCAGACAGCATGGCCCTGGCGTTCTGCCCTTCCTCCCAGCAGCCAGAGTCGTACACCATGCAGCCCCACTTGTCATACATGTAAGTCTCTATGCACCTGACATGACACGTCACACGAGGTTTCAAGCAAAAGAAAAAAACCAGGAGCATATTTTTTCAACTCACTTTCCAAATGGGGGCTTGTTTGCTTCTTCTTCCTCTGAGTAGCAAGGCCTCTTTGCAGATGGCAGTTTGATGTACTCTCCAAAGGTGATTGATATCTGCAACAGTGGTGGTAGGATTTTGTATTCTTAGCAAAACAGCTATGTGCAAGTACTGGTAAATATCCACCTGTTTTCCTTTCAAGTGTCTGTCATGAGGTCCAGCACCATCAGCTGGGACAGTCTCAAAGTTAGTTCCAAAGGTCTCTCCCGCAATCAGGTTCAAGTTGGCGGCACTGTTGGAGAACATCTGGAAATATTTGACCTTTGCGGGGATCCTCTTGGTGTCGAGGCCAAAGATGAGGTCGTTGGCCCATCCAAAGGCTGTCTGCTTTTGTGGATTGTATAGCTCGCAAGATATGTTTCCAGTCATCATGTGCAGGCGGAAAAAGGTCCAGGTTCCATTAGCTGACGAGTTTATTCCTAGCTCAACATCTGGTTCCGCCCCGTAGTGCACAAAAACGTCCTTGCTGCAAGAAACCATGCAAGGAATAACCTATCAATTGTGGTCCAGTCCTACCAAATTTATGTTCTCACGAGTGTGTTTTGTTGACAGCAAAGCTTTGCTTGGCCCATTTAATGAACATGTGTCTTGGGCTGCAAATCAAAGAGAATATAAATTCCTGAGTGAGAGGGGCAGTCTCATACACAATGTATGGTGGCAAAAACTCTCTTACTTGTTTGCATCCGTCCGTCTGTAGTTGTAGAAGGCACAAAGAGCAATCGAGGGAAAGAGGAAGGTCCTCTTGTCTTCAGTTCTCTAATGAGAAACGTGTTTGTTGTATACGTTGATCTATATAGTCTTGACCAAAAAGTTCTCTGTGAGTTTACCAATTCTGTAGCGATACGGTTCTTCTTGTATTTGGAGACGGCTTTTCCCAAGAAGGACAGAAAAGTCACAAACAGACAAATCACCAGGATAGCCCTTTCAAAAAAGTTTTAATGATGAGCAATTTCAGTATTTGTTTCACAATAGCACCTATAAATTTTATACAGGTATGTTTACCTGACAAGTCTGAATGAGTTGGAAGAAAACATGGAGAGGCAAAGACTAGACGCGAACTGCAAGTTCTAAGTGTTTCATACAAGTGTATAAGTGTGCAATCAGTGAGCCCTCGCAATACAGTGCGCAGTTTGTGCATGAAACGGGGGGCTCGCCCATGGAGAATGTTCCGGATCCAATAGAAATTGCTTTGAATTTTGTGAATTATTGGGAGAGACTAGGTAAGCTTTCCTATAAAGGCAGCCGGTATGTACGGTGGATTGTAGAGTACGTACAATTCGTAAATATATTGGACGTTCGTTCGTAGCCCTTGCGCCGAAAATTGGGGCGGGTCCGCCAAGAGCGCCGCTGTTCGCAATTCAATTAAAATCCAAGCGGGCCGCGGCTCCTCCGGCGTCGCTTCACTAAACAAACAGTTCCTAGAGTGCCAAGGTTTCCTTGAGCACACTCTGCAAAGCAAAGTTGAGAAGACTCGCAATTACTCGCCGATGATTTTCCTGGTTTTGAAAAAAAAGAACTGCTGTGCATGTTTTATGGTTAAGTTTCTCCCGAACCCATGCACGTACTTGTACACATCATGAGACGCTTGAAAATTCCTCCTTCGTTTATTTCCATTAGACTTCCCCTTTGTCACGCACTGCAAACTTTTCATTTCACATAATTCATCTTCGCCTTTGACTTTGGCCTAGAACCGTCTCCCTTTCTCCTCGCAAAGAGCGCCGCCGCCCTCTCCGCCGCCGCCGCCGCGTGGTCAAACAGCGCCAGGCAGGAGAGGCCGAGGAGGACGCCCATCAGGCCGCCGGCGTCGGCGAACAGGGCGTAGCCGTCGTACACCAGGTAGTCGAACTTCACCGTCTGAAAACAAAAAAAAGTCAACATTTCCTCATTTTGCGGCAAATTTCAGCACATTGCCTTCATGGGCGTTGGGTTGTAGACTGAGAAGACCATGTCCGTCTCTGACTCAATCATTCTCTCCGTGTTTGGGGTCTCAAAAACGCCGGTAAGTGAGATCTAGGGGAAGAACTAAATAAGAAAAAAAGCAAACTTTTGAATTGTTCAAAATCCGCTTGCCTCGTGGTCACTAACAAGGCAAGGCGGCACGCACCCAGTCATGGATATTATCTGTAAGAAATATTTATTTTATCGGGGGAAAGGGTGTGAAATGTTCCACCTACCTCCTTCTCCCCCAAGACGTTGAGTTGCTCAAACAGGTCCAGATACAGCTTGTTCCCCTCCTTCCCCTCCTTGTCCCTCGGCAGCTTCTTCCAGCACCCAGAATCCAGGATCTCGCACCCTGTCACCCCAGTTACGTACTCGTCCACACACCTGCAATCCGCAAAAAAGATACTACTAGACTCATAAATCTCAAGAAACTTTTTGAGATGCGCCCTCTCCGAGAAGCACTTACGAACTGAAACTTTTCCCCCTACGTTCCTCCTCCTCCTTGTCCAAGCAGGGCCTTTCCTGGGAGGAGAGCCTCTTGCGCTGTCCAAAGACGAGGCTAGCCTGTGATGAGATCAAAGCAACAATGGTTTTTTTTCTGCTTGCCCCGCTTACATACACGTAATATTTTTGTCCTTTTTTACCGTTGGCGTTTTGAGCTGCTTGTCTCCTGGAGATGAGTGGTGCACGGGGACGATGGCCATCCTGGATCCGAACTTGTCTCCGCCAGCCCAGTTCATCACTTCCTTGTCGCCGAAGGCTACCTAGAATTTAGGGGAACACACGAAAGAGGGTGACGGGTCACAATGTCGAATTGCTATACCTGTCATAATGGCGAACAGACACACTGTCGAATTTTTTTGGATCAGTCATAATGGCGACGGCCGACTCGGTCATAATGGCGAAAAAGAGGGGGGTCGACCTATTGCTGCTAATACTGTGCAAAGAAGATTTTATGTCACATGTCCTTTGACACAAGGATATAATATCAATATTCCTTGTACACTTACAATGTATACATAGTCCTAGAGGCCGGCTGAGGCTTGAGTGGGATACAGGAAATCAGGGCCTCCAAAAGTTACGTACTACACTAAAAAAATTCTAAACAGAAAAAGGTGTTAAGGAGATTCTCCCCCCTCCCCCCTAATGGACAAGTATTCTTGTACGGTATGTAAAATAATTTAACAAAATTCTTGATTTACATATTTTCAGACTTGAAATCTTTCCGCCAGAAGAAACCCTCTCATTTATTTTTTAAAGTCATGTTTATTTTTCCAGTCAAATTATTCTACTCAAACCTACAACTATCCTAGTTACAGGGTTGGTATGCAGCCTGCTACCCACCCTACTCATCCCATTTGCTACAGTTTTTCCTGTCTTCCTTTTTCGCCATTGTGACTTGTTCGGATTTTTTTCGCCATTATGACTGACCCATCAATCGCCATTGTGACCGGTGTTGAACGGTGTAAAATCTTTCGACATTGTGACATCGCCCCACGAAAGAGATAGCAATACCAATATTCCTTTTGCGGGGATTTTTTTCTCAGCTCTGCAAAGTTTTTTGGCCTCTACGTGTACGTGTCAGTGTTGGGATCGCTAAGACGATGTTTTGTTTCACTTGCCAGCAAGTACTTTGTGTCCTCGGGTATGTCCCTGGACCTGATTCCGAAAGAGAGGACGTTCTCCCAGCCGAACCTCGTCTCCAGCGCAGGGTGGAAGCGGTCGCAGTACATTGTCCCGCCGCCCTTGGCGCCGAGATGGAAAAAGTCCCACATGGAGCGGATCGCGTTCTCTCCTAAGCCCAGGTCGGAACGGGGAGCGGCGCCGGGGCCGACGAATACGAAATCGCTAAAAAGACAATATATGTAGACAATTGTATGTTTAGAATCGTTTTGGTAAACACCTTCGTGTTTCGTTGACGGCCACCCTCTGCAGGGCCCAGGTCACCAGAGTCTTGTGTGAGCTGTTAAGTTATATTAACTTTTTACTTAAACATAACGGTGTCATTTCAAACAAATTACCTGTTGTTTGGCTCATGCTGCTGGGCGCACATTGCAATGGAGGGGAATAAGAAGGTCTTCTGATCCTCGGTCCTCTTGAAGGATATCAATGGTAGAACGACTTTTGTATTCTTCTTGCTTCTGTGTACTCACCTGCTCTGTGGCTACTCTTCCCTTGTTGTACCTAACAACAGACTGACTGAAGAAGACCAGGAAGACGGTGAGTAGGACCATCACCAACAAAACCCTGGAATTAGTCGAGGATCTCGGACAGCTGATAAAGTCTGCGTTTCTTTCTTTGACTACTTGAAAGTACCTGAACACTTGCAAATATGCCACGTGCGTTCCCAAGGATGAATTCATCGTTTTGATTTTCTCTCTCTCTGCGGCTTTAAAACTTGAACGTAGGGAATAGGTATGGTCATACATGCTCACGGGGTCTCGGCGGACCGGGGGGGGGGTCCCAGAATTTTGAACCGGGGGGGGG
>JAAUXU010083313.1_pt1 | contig 18149 bp, 20 predicted proteins | sample 7278151 | NCBI WGS metagenome assembly JAAUXU01 (sample SAMN14350113, study PRJNA611818) | marine sediment metagenome | isolation source: surface marine sediment (1.8m) | place: French Polynesia: Moorea | collected 2018-08 | reverse complement strand
TTTGTTGATTATAGGTTTGATGTTTCTCATGGTATCCACACTGTTTCAGTTGCACGGAAGCTGATTGTACGTGAGACAGACTCCTTTGAAAAGAAAATATTACATTTATTAATATTTTTTGTTCGCTATATTTTCCTTCATTTTCTCTACCTCTGTTGTTGTTTCCCGCCGTGATGGAATTGGCCTCCGCGGCGGCGTCCGTCCGGATGCCCACCTGGAACGGAGGTGTGCAATCTGAAAAAAAAACCAATACACCGGGAAATAAAATATTTTCGAACAATCTTTTAAATGTCCCTCACCGCATGTGAATCCGTTGAGCGCTATCCCGGTGAATGGGTTGAAGAAGTTGCCGCAGTATGCGTCTCTAGTCATGACGCCGGTCCCAGGCATGCACTGGGAAGAAGATGCTGAAGAAAAAAGCATAGTTGAATCATTTCCTGCAATTTTGACTGATTTTTTTACTGGGAATGGTGATGTAGTCGAGCGTGCACTGTGTGTCCACCAGCGAGGTGCCGGCGGCGGCGATCGTGGCGTCGATGGTGAAGGAGTTGGCGTCGGTGCAGGCCTGGGAGTTTTTGGGAAGCCATTTATAAATAATCGTCGAGTTATGGAGCTTTTCTTTCACCTGGAACTGGACGCAGCAGTATCCCGCCTCCTGCCTAATGCACTGGGAATACCTGCAGAAGAAGAGTCTTCCTTTCATATTTTGTAAAACAATTGATAGGTAAGTTCGTATCAACAACCTCTGGTTTGCCAAGTGAGACGATCCCGTGGCGTCCAAGAAGTTGAACGATGTGAGTCGGCCAGTCAGCCCAGTGGTGTACTGCAGGCAGCCAGGCGGCGGACTTAAGAAATATAGAACACTTATAAATAGTTTTGTAAATTCCCATATCTGTTTTGACCCTACGCCGCAGCCGAGGCACAGGGGACCTGCGTAGCCTTGATGTCCCACTGCCGGATGTTGTTGGTGCCGCTGAAGGCGAAGGCGAGGGTGGCGGAGTCGCCAGAGTTGGCGCCCACGTCGATGTAGACTGAGAATTAGATAATATTTTTGAAACAATTTTTTTTTCTCTATGAAGAAATCTTACTGTGCTGGCCCGTATTTTGCCCGCAGATGGTGGGAATCTGCTGGCCGGTCGGAACCTGTGTAATGTAGGGCACGATGAGCAATAGCACTTTTATATTTTCCTTGCTTCGACTATTCTCGCCGTGACTATGAAAGTGTCCTGGCACGCTCCGCCGTTGGTCTCCGCCGTCCCCGCCGGTCCAAGCAGGGTGAAGGTCTCGAAGTCTAGGCGGATGGAGCAAACGCTGTTGTCGCACTTGGCCACCGTGTACTGCAGGCCGGTCGTCGTCGTCAAAGAAGCGGGAAAGCCTTTGGAGGAAATAATAAAAAAAAGAGAGGGTTGTTTTTTTCAAACTGAGCCGGGTTTTTTTTTTTTCAAACCTGGGTTTTGAATGTAAGTGCAGTTCTGGGATATTGTGATGGTGGAGTCTGTGATGACGAACACGCAGCAAACGCCGAACCTGAACGAAACAGCCAGCATTTATTGAACTCCTAAATTTATTGTTGGTTTTTTTTCACCCGCTAGCGCAGGTTCCAGATGAGGTCCCGCCCAGATTCGCGCACTCTCTGAAGTGAAAGCGCGTTTGATAAAGCAAAAAAAATCACCACATTTTGATGCATACGTTGAGGTGTAGCAGGTCCCGTTTCTGAACGCGGCGATACCACTGCAAAAGGTAGAAGGAGAAGGATTTTAATTATTAAATGTCGAAATTGACATTGCTGATAAATATTTAATCACCTCGACGAAGTGGTTGTGCTTGTGCATCCGGCGTTGTTGAAGCTCACGACAGAGAAAAGGGAGAAAACTACAAAATAGCATTTTTTTTTCTAATCAAACATATGTATACTCGGTATAAATTATTCCAACATACATCTTCCCTGACGTCTCTCGTCTTCCCTCTCAGTCTCCACCTCGTTTTCCTTTTGGTGTTGCAAGATGGCCGGCGCCCTTGTTGTCTTCATTTTCTTCACCTTGACGAAGCCGCTGTGCTCAACAAACTTGGGGACAGACTTCAACTCTTTCACAACGGCCTCATCCTAAAGCAAAGAGTATAAAGAGAAAGATATACGCAAAAAACACAGATTGCGTCTCCATCACCTCTTCCTCCCGAGTGACGTTGGCGGCGGGCACCTTCCTCTTCCTCTTGAGCAGCATCTTCCGCTTCCTCTTCCTCCTCACCCACCCCTTCCTGCCTCCCATCCCGTCCTCCTCCTCTTCCCCCTCCCCCACTTCAGCCCCCATCGCCATCGCCACCGCCGTCCCCACCGCCGCCAGGAGGACGAGGCGACTCAACCTCATGTCGACGCCAGTGAAAGAGAAGCAAAACTACTGAAAGACCGATTCGCTCTTCGAGTGACGAGGCGACGACTCTAAGGAGGCGGTGCAATGAACTACCGGCATCTTCATGCTTGACATGATGGGAGAAGGAAACAAAACGAGGAAGAATGACTGGCGAAAACTGAAACTTGGTCCCCGCTGGAAAAAGGCGAATGAAAGGCGTTTTCCTCTTCCCATCATGCTCTCTTTTCCATTGTGCGGAGGCATCCAACCCCGCCCCAAACCACCCCGTTTCTCTCCGCTCCGCTGCGCTTCTCTCGTGCCATCGCCATGCAAGTTCTCCCGATTTCCGAACCGTCACACTTTTTACTAGGTCAACTCACAAATATCCATTCTAATCCACTTTATTTATCGTTTAAGGAGGTTTTTGTTTTAGACACAATAATTAAGATCATGTACAAACATCTCAATGCCACTGATACGCCCTAAAGTTCTTTTCTTCTTCTTCGCAATTCTCTCTTCACACTTCGCTCGATCGCTTGCGCCAAAAAAATCATTTTCTTCTTCTTTTGTCACCATCAAACTTTCCCCTCCCCATCTCACATTTTCTTTTTTCCTATACCCGATCCTTTGATTCACTCGCTGTCTTCGTTTCCCCCTCGATCCTCATTCATATACCACTTGGTGTTGGGCAATAATAATTTTTTGAGGGGGAGACACAAGTTCTTGTTTGGGGGGGTTACATCGTCAGCGGGCGCGAATCTAAAAAGACAATCTCACTCACTCTGTGTATACGTAATTATCATACTATGTGTAGCGTCGTTCGTATGTATCGCACAGCAGTCGTCGTCGTCTTCGCACGCATACAGGCATGGCGATCGTAAAATAGCGGTAATAATAATAGTGATTATATATATAATTAATATAATACGAGAAAACAAAAAAATGAACGGATGTTTTGTGTTTTGTTGTTGCTGCGTGCGCGCGCGCCGAATATTTTTTTCAAATTGCTTTTGCGCGACGCCACCACCGACTGGGATCGAGGGAAAGGGAGCGGGGCGTATATGTAATCTTGGAAACTTGTCGTGTTCCATTTTATGTACTCGCTTTTTCCTTCTTCTTCTTCTTCTTGTTCGTAATAATAGTAGGAGTAATAATAATGATAATAATAATAGAAATCCTTTCACGTTTCTCTTTTCTTATTCATCTGTAAAGTGAGAGGGGTGGGAATTCTTTTTCTTTCGTCGCTTTCCAACACAAAAAGATCCTTCTCTCTCGGTGTATATCGACAGACCAAATCGCCTAGTTGTAACATTTATAGCGGGAGTGGGGAGGGAAAGCTGGTGTGGGAAGGGGAGGATTCTCCCAATTGTTCGCTAAGGACTTGTGATTATATAATTTCTTTTCTCGCAATACCATTGCTCTCATCTCTCTTGTGATGTCTCTGCGACTCCGGGGACAAATGTGGCGGGAGCTGGGAGAAAAGGAAGCGTAACAGAGTAATAAAGGTTTTTGCTTGATAACACAACAAAAAAACGAAGGAGTTTTCGCAAGCTACTTTTTTTTCTCTTGCCACCCGCCCCACGAATACTTGTTTCGCGTGTATCTTTCTCTATATATAGTTCTTTTTCTCTTGTTTTTTCTCTATAGGTTTCCCCCGTTTTCTCTCTCTTTGTCGACTTCGCCGTGAATCCCTGGCAATAATAAGTTACAAAGTAAAGAACTCATCGTTCTTTTTCGCCCTACCGTTCTGAAAGAGTGATTTTTTGCGCAAGGAGGAGAGGGATAGTCATAGTCAGGGAAAGTGTAGCATTGCTAGGTTTTTTCTCTTTCCTGTCTTTCACGGGGTGGGGGGGAGGAAGGGAGGAGGGTTCCTCTGCTATTTTTAAGTGTATAATAGTAGTAATAATAGTGGAACTGAGTAGTGTGTTGTGCTGCTTGTCACAGGCGATTGTTGTTGGTTAGAAGCATTATGTGAAGGAAGGAAGGGGAAAGAGGGTTTGGGTTGGGGTTGGCCGTTTTCAGAGTGGGGCTAAGAAGTTTGAGGGGGCGGAGGAGGAAGAGGCCGACGATCGACAAACTTTCGTGTTCTCTGTTTTGTTGCTCACCCCCTCTTTTCTGTATCTTTCATAAATGCAATTGGGGTACGCACTAGTCGTCCACTTTTGGCACATTGTTCGGCTTTGCTTTTGCCTCTCCCTCCTTCCGCCGCCCCCGCCTAAAGTTACCCTCAAATTGGCCAATGGGGGGAGGAGGAAGTGGCATTCTTTTTTTGACAGAGCATTTTTCACCACTTTGAGATCAGGGATTCAAGCAGTGGTTTCTTTTTGGGTGGGGACTCTTGGAAAAGGCGGGGTTAGGAGGAGTGCAAGTGGGAGAAAAGAAAAAAATTGAAATTGGCTGGACATTTTTTGTTACAAAGCGGACACTGCGGTTAAAGGGGAAAGAGGGGCGGTAGCTATATCTTGTTTTTTTGCGCTTGCAAATCTTTCCTTGTCTCAAGTAGTATAAAAGAGCGGTGGCGCGAAGTATTGGGTGGGGAGGAGGGGCGAGAGAGAGGCGAGAGGAGAGTACGTACAACTGTACTAATAGTGTGTGTGTTGTTGGCTGCTTCTTTCTTACACATGTCTGTTGTCTGAGTCGAGGCGGGCGGACAGGATCACCGCACTCTTTATCAGTTTAGGCCTTTCTTTTTTTCTTAGAATCTTCTTCATCTTTGTCGATCGAACAGTGCGAGAGCGGAGGGGGGGGAAGAGTAAAAGCGAAAGCGGTGGGAGGATGGAGGGTGGGTTGGTATGCAGAAGAAACCCGAAGAAGGGAGGGATGAAGGAGGCAGGTTCCGCCGCCGCCCCTTGCACAGGAGATCAGCGCGGGGAAGTGCGCTATGCTGAAGTGTTGCTTCGAAGAAGGGGGAGGGAACATGGCACTCCTCCTCCTCCCTCCTCCTCGCTTCCCGCCTCGGGCCCCTACGTGGGCGCCGCCGCCCCCGGCTTCCGACCGAAGTCCTTGTTGTAGAAGCTGAATCCCTTGAACTCCTCCTGGTTGATGGTCTTGACCAGCTCCGGGTTGATGGGGGTGAGGACGGGATCCTCGCGCGTGAACTCCTGGTCGAAGTTGGCCACGTCCTTCTTGCTCTTCATCTTGGGCTTGAAGGGCGGCTTGATCTGCCGCTTCTCCATCTTGTCCCAGTCGATGGACCTGAAGAACGAGTGGTGCTTGATGGCCTCCTCGCCGCCGTGGGCGGCCACGCAGCCAAGGCGACGGGAAACGTTCTTCTGCATGAACTGCAAATCAAGGATAAGAGAAAAGGATAAAGGAATGTGCCACGTCACGCACAATGAAGTCTTTCTCATCTTACTCCTTTGAGGATGGAGACCGCCTCCCTGGAGAGCCAGACCGGGTAGAGGACGTCGTCGTGGAGGATGCTCTCGAAGAGGTCGTCCTCGTTGTCGGCCTCGAAAGGGGGCTGTCCGGCCATCATCTCGTACATGAGAACGCCCAGAGCCCACCAGTCCACGGACGCGCCGTAGTCAAGCTCCTGCAAGATCTGCAAACGAGATAGAAGCACGTTAAATTATCCGAGGGATATATTTTGTCGGCCTCCGACAATTGCCATACCTCTGGCGCGATGTAGTCCGGGGTGCCGCAGAAGGTGGTGGTGGTGACGCCGTTCTTGATCCCCTCCTTGCACATTCCGAAATCGGCAATCTTGCAGTGGCCGTCGGAGTCCAGCAGGATGTTGTCGAGCTTCAAGTCCCTAGTAAAAAATTGATCCAAAGTTATAGCGTTTCCGAATATTTAAAAATTGCGCCATTGTCTAAAATTTCTTGATCCCAAAAATACGTAATTACGTATAATAAATCATTCACTGTATCAAGTGAATAAACAGACATAAATAGTGGGCCAAGGGGCGGCCCCCGTAGCGTAATGGTTACACTCCTGACTCTCAAGCAGGAGGTTCGGGGTTCAAATCCCGGTGCCGCCCCACTAAAGTTTGGAGCCCAAACACTCCCATACCCCGCCTCCAGGTCGCAAAGATGCGTCAAGGGTCCCTGAAAGGGATGGTGTACGCGAAAGCTGAGCACCCGGGATGACAAGAAAAAATAGTGGGCCATTTTGACATTTGAATTCAAATATGCTCAAGGGTTGTTTTTTTTCGGAGTTGCGAAATGATTGTGCTCAAGAAAAAATGTGTCGGAAAATCAGTGTGACCAGAAATGGCGATTTGTCGCCAAGTTGGCGATTTCGAGACCTTTTTGGCGACAAAAAAACTGTTGGCGACTGGCGATTTCTGGCCAAACTAACCGCGATTTTTGTCGATTTTGACATTTTTTAGTAAAAATTAACAAAAAGCTAAATATTTTGAAACTTTTTGAACAAATTTTTGGTTTGCTTTTGTTCATTTTCTCGTTACTTTTTACTTTTACTTTTTTCCCACTTTTTTTGTCAAACTCGCGTAATCGAAGTTGGGTGTGGTTTGCCAATACTCGCTAAAAAATCTTCACTTTAAAAAAATTGGCACGAGGAAAAATTTTGTAAATAAAAATGCAATAAAACACGAAAAAATGCTGGATGTAAGTGGCGATTCTGGCCCAAAATTATGGCAATTTCAAATAATTATCTATAAAAAGTTGGCGATTTTTTGGCACCTCTGATTGGCGATTTGAAGAAAAATCTTTAGGTCACCCTGCTGAAAATTGGCTAATAGCTGGATCTTTTCTACAAATATGGATTGCTGGTGGCCCACGATCTCCGGTTACCCAAAATGTCAGGAAAAGTGTCAAAGTCAAGAAAGTAGCTTTTTTGAAATTTGAATTTGAATGTTCAAACATTTTGAAATTGTAAAACAATTTTTTTTCACCTTGATCCTATTTAATTCAAATCAAGGAAAAAAAATAATATTTGACAGGGAATTCAGTTGTGTTGTAGGCTATAAAAAAATTACTGTACGCGTGATCCAGCTATTGTCAAAAGAACAATATTATACTGGGATCGAATGAACTCCAGCGCCAGGAAAATAACCGAAAGTCGCCCGTGGCACATGTTCACCAAGTTTGGCACGCGAGTGAAAGACGAGCTCTGCGCCGCCCCAGCAAAGGGCCTGGGCAGAGTATCAACGCATGTCAAAGTGGTTTCCCTGGGCGGAGTCGCGTCCCTCAAGCCGAGAACAGGGGAAAACGCCACCATCGGAAGAATGTCGCGGCCAGGCAGAACAAGACGATCCGGGAGGCGTTTCCCCGTCCCCTTGAGGTTGTTCGACGTGGAAGACGCCGACCCTAGGGAAAACATGGCGCTGACTGTTACCATAATCATGTTCCTGCTTCTCCTCCACATAGTGCGATTCGCCATACTCGTCGGGTGGGAGAGGAACAGAATGGACGGAATATACGGAAGGTACAATAAGCAACCGTGGGGATGTCTAGATCTAGGGGATCACAAGGGCATTCACGACGCCAACGCGGCTTTCGAGCTTTTATGCTGCCTCACCCTTCTCGTGGTTGCAGCGGGAATCTGGTGCGACAACACACCCGTGGTGATGGCAGGGGCAATCGCCACAAACCTGATGCTGTTCTTCCTTGTTCTAATGCACGCTCTCAAGGTGAAGGTGCTTTTTGGCTTGAAAGCGTGCCACCCGTATCCAAGCAGAGTGAACGTGGGCAAGTGGTTGCTCATTACTTGGATGATCTTAGACACTTGTACCTGTTGCCTTCTTGGCTTCATGGCATTTCGATACCGGGAAGGTGAAAGTCGCTACTCAAGTCCTCGTGAATCCGTCGTGTCCTACAACTACCACTACGGCTAATCGTTCCAAAAATATATAATTTGTTGAAAGCAAAAACGAACGGGTATCTTCCAATATTTTTGCTCTGTGTAGGTAGATTCAGCGTCCTTACCTGTAGATAACACCGTGCCGGTGAAGAAACTGGAGAGCAAGCATGACTTCGGCCGAGTAGAACCTGGCTCTTGTCTCGTCAAACTTGCGGGCGCGCTGGATCTGGAACATGAGATCTCCCCCGTTGACGTACTCCATGACGAAGAAGAGCCTGTCCCTCGTCTGGAAGCAGGAGTGGAGGCAAGTGAGGAACGGATGGTTGGCGGCCAGGGCCAAAATGCGCTTCTCCGTCATTGTGCACTCGACGTCATCGTCTTGGACGATCACGTCCTTCTTGAGGACCTTGATGGCGAAAACCTCGTCCGAATCTTTCTTCTCTGACAGCATGACCTGTTATTAAAGAGAGGCGATGAATAATGTTTCCTAATTCTAAGGTCGAAAATATTCACCTTTCCGAAAGATCCTTTGCCAAGGACCTTGAGGAACCTGAAGTCTTCCATGGAGACTTTTTTGGCACCGCTCTGCTTCTCCACGAGTTCTTGGAGCGACGGCTTGGCTGAAGAGGAAGGAAAATGTCTCTCAGTACGGATATGGCTTTGCAGCAATGTACTTTTTCCAATACATCTATCGCCTGTTGCATACCTGGAACTGTCTTGTCTCCTGGTAGCTTCTCGGACTTTCTTTCGTCCCGTCCTCCGTTTGGCAGACCCCTTTTGTTGAGTCGAGCGTCCATCTCCCTCTGCGCCTGGATCTGAAGGTCCATAATCTTAAGCTCCTCCGGGTCCTTGTCTTTGCCCCCATCCTTGGCGGCGCTGGCTGCGGTCGCCGCGGCAGCCCCTGCAGCTGTGGCGGCCTCTGCAGCACTGCCGGGGCCTCCCGCTGGGGATCCAGCCGAGCCTCCAGAGGGGCCTCCTCCCATGACAGCGGTCACCGCCTGACTAGAGTTTGTGCGATTCGAGGCATCCACGTTCTTCTTCCTTGGTTTGGAGGACTCCGTGAGCTTGTGCGGGGTCATCCCCATATCGTTGAGGATGTCGGCCAACTGACGACTGTTGATGCCACAGTTGTTGGCAACGTTGCGCTGGCACCTCTTGTGCACGTTGGTCTCACATACTGGATAGAATGCACGGAATTGGTGATTTTATTTTTTGCAAGAGCGAGAGACGAAGCCTACCTGAGCACTGCAACCCCTGCCTGATGAGTCCGTAGAGAAGCGATCCGCAGTGGTCGCACCACGTGAACCGGCGGTACGTGTGGACCTCGAACCGGTGTGGCACGTTGATGTTGAAGCGCGCATTACGGTTTGGCTGAGTAAAGGAACGGTTCATGAAACGTCAAATCCACATTTTTCGAGCAAAAAAACCCTCACGTCGTCGTCGGGACCCGCGTCCTTGACACCCGGGCACTTGGTGGTGATGAACTCGTGGCATCGCTTGTGCACCACACACACGCACACCTGGCACTGGTATCCCTGCTTGCCAAGGCCCCTGGAAGTACCGTGGTAAGTTTTAACAAAGGCGATAAAATACACTTAGTTATTTGACGATAGGCAAAAAGTACTAAAGGAACTTACCAGATGAAATCTCCGCAATGAGAGCAGAAGGTGGGCTGCCGCAGGAAGGTAGCCATGAATTTGTGCGAATTGACCTGAATCAAAGTGAAAAGGGGGAGTTTGGGATGCATCAGCAGTCAGCACGTCAGAAAGATTTCCATTCTTACCTGATGCACCCTCCTTTTCATGGCTCCGCGCCGCTGCTTCGCCGCGAAGCCTCCCTCCTGCTCCTTGAACTGCCTCATTGGCTGCGACTGCTCCTCTGCCGTCGCCCATTGCAACTCCAGCTTGATGTGCAACTGACCGTTAGGCTCCAGGTCCACCTGGAGAAATAAAAGCATGTTCAATGCGAATACGTCCTAAGTACGAGAAGTTGAATTGTGGCAGATGCGTTCTGGTATAGTCCTAACTAACCCCTAAAGAAAGGTACAACAGAGTTCCGTTAGAATTATGAAATCAATACACACTTATTTTGCTGCATACCAAGGTGTGAAACGGGAGTTCTAGAGGAAATAAAACGCAATCTAGCCGTCGAAATGCCAGCAAATCCAAAACCATCCATTTACGGTAGCAATTTCAACTCAGTCAGGCCCTCTCTAACTCCCCTTTCTTCTTTCCGCACCCACCAATCGTCCGGCAACCTGACATTTAACGTGCAATAGTAGTGAAATGCAGCACGTGTACGTACTGTTCCTCCCCTGCCAAAAAATCACCACAAATTCCCCCACTTTTCAGTGTGCAGGCAGAGAATGGCCCGCATATTTTACGCGATCCCCTGTGCGCTAATCTGTTCCGAATTAGCCACCGCCACCGGCTGCAGACGTTTGATAGCACTTTGATAAGAAGAGGACTTGACTCTCATTCACGTAGAGGAGGCGACAATTACTGATGCAAGGCCATCAATCAAACCCTACTCTTGTTTAGAATGACGGCCAAATAATTTTGCCATCTTTATAACTTCGTCTTGGTGAGAAGGGAGCAACTGTCGGTCAAAAGAGGGAGTAGGATGCGCCAAATGTTATCTGATAAAATCAATTATACTTCTATTAATGGTTGCCTTCGTCATTTGCGAGTCGGCACTCGGCAGGTGTTAAAGGACAGTGCGTTCGTACTTATGCCAGAACCTATTCTCTCAGCACCACTCACCCAAAGGTCGTGGATTCTCTGGTCCTCCCTCTCGTCGACTAGGTCCGCCAGCTGCACCCTGCAGTTGGCCACAAAGTCGTCGGGCGGCATGGTGGCGTCGTGCCAGACCGTGAACCCGGCCTGGTTGGCGTTCCTCAGTAGCTCCGTGGTGAAGGTTTCGTTCCACGTCGGGTTCCGCGTCTTCCCCTTAGTGCTGCTGCGCTCTATCGAGACCTCGTCCACGTCGATCTGCACGTAAGGATCCAGACCGGGGAGCACCGACTCCTTTCGGCCCCCTGGGTCTCCCCCCGCGCCCCCTCCTCCCCCGGGGTCCGGCGCCAGCGCGACCGCCGCACCCGCGCCGCCCGCGCCCTCCCCGCTCATGGCGGACAGACCGTGGCGGGTCATGAAATTGGTCTGCTGCAGGTCCTTGGCGCCGCACACCGTGATCTTGAGGCGACCAGTGAACATGGTGGCGGCAATGAGGCGAGATCGCTCTCACACTATCAAGCCACGAAAGGGGCCGCGGTGGGGGCTACCGCGCACGTAATGGCCCCCCTTGCTGCCCTGTGCCTGTGCACAGGCGGCGGCGAGGCGGAAGAACTTCTCCGCGCCCAAGACGAGGACGGAGGAGGACGTGGCCTCTTGCCCGGATTCGACTTAAAGAGACAGAAGGGAACAGCCTCTTCGCCCTCCGCGGACCACTCCTTCTGGCGGCAGTCCCCCTGCCTCGTCCACTCCTCCTGGCAGCGGCAGTGGGAGTCGTCGAGGTTGGACAAGCTGCCCTTCAAAGTGTGGTGTCTCCCCCCGATGTCCTGATCTGAGTTGCTCTGCCTGTCTGTCCGAGTGTCCTGGCCGCCGCCGCTGCTCCTGCGCCCTGGCCCACCTCCTCCATCGGCCTCCGTGCCTCCGCCTCCGCCTCACTCACTCTTCGACCTTGGCCCGCGCCGCCGCCGATGCCTCAGCCGCGCCAGCCGCGCCAGGAGAGGAGCGCACTCCGTATGCGGCGGCGGCCCTGCTGCACGCAGACGGGCCAAGAGGGCACTCCGGGAGCGGCGGCCTCCAGCAGCAGAGAGAGAAGGAGGCGAGGCCGCAAGGGCGGGAGCAAAGGACGGAGGGACCGTACTCTGGCGCAGCAGCACTTTTGGGCGACGGACGGACGGACTCCGCTGGCCTGGGTGGGCCTCAACGTGCGTTTGGGCTTGGGCCCCCTACCAGGGGGGCGGGGGAGCCAGGGGAGGCGAGAGGAGGCTGCTTGTTGCTCGCGCCCCACCCCGCCACGCCACTCCACGGGGGAGGGGCACACGGGCTTTCTCGCTCTCGTCCCGCCCGCGCGGACGTTGGAGAGGGGCCTCCCCCCGTTGGAGGCTGCTGCGTGGCGGCCCACACCGCGGGTGTCCTTTGTGGCCTTTCTCCTAGTCCTAGCAGTGCCGCCCGCGTGTGTGGAGTGGAGCTCCGAGTGAGTGGCGTGGCGTGGAGTGCACTCTCGCTTTCACTCTGGCTTTCCTCCTTGTCCCTCCTTGGGCCTCAATCCACACACGGACGTGGACAGGGACAGGGCACAGGGCAGGGGAGGACGCTCTCTCTCTCGGCCTCGCTTCCTCTTGGTGCCTCCGCCTCCGCCTTCTTTCTTGCACTTCTTTCGTTGCCTCTTTTCCTCTTTCCGTGCTCCCAACTAGGGAGGACCCAGACGCAGGACCAACGATCACAAATAGATCGATACTAAATTATTAAAATGGTAACTATATTCTGGCAAACACGATGACTAGAATTACTATTTTCAGCTCTGCGCGTGTTGTGCTCATGTATTTTTGCCCATTTAATTTGTCCCGTCTCAATCCTCTTGCACTCCCCCCCGTGCTCCTCCCTATCCTGGCCTTCCCACGTCCGAGGAGTCCAGCTGCTGCTTCCTTCTCCTTCCTTGAAGCGATTGCGGCGTCGGCGGCAGGCCCCTCCCTCCCCCTCCCCCTCCCTCCTTGGCTGCCTTCCTTGCGGAGGGATTTCCGCGGGTCGGGGAGTGCACAAGAAACAGGAGGGGAGAGATAATTTACTAATCGGCATTACTTTAGCCAATAAGTAGGACATATTGCAATTTGTACACCTCACTGAACTGGACAAGCTGAGTGTGGACTGTGGAAGTTTTCCATAATTATCTAGCAAGTAGAGTTGCGCACATTTGTCAAAAAAGTTCTGTTGCAGAATAAATTCAAGTATTCAACAGACTATTTTGTAGGTAGCCCAGGATTCCTGGTGAGAGAGAACATGAAAAGAGCATCCAACCAAAGAAGGAAGGTACCAGGTATAGCATTATTTCCTTTTTTAAACAACAGTTGTTTCAAGTTGCAAGAAAGTGTCAAACCATATGTGGGCGTGGGGGGGGGACGACCCCCCCTGAAGGTCCAAAAACAACCACCCCCTGGTGGACCTCCTTATGTAGTACTGTTCCCCCCCTGGCCAAAAATTTTTTATATACCTGCAAAACTTAAAAAATGCTGTTTTCTGACATTTGAATTTTTTTTCCTTGTTGCCCCTTCTATCCCACCCCTGACAAAAAATTTTGTTCAGGTTACATGCCGTACTCAGAAAAAAGAACACTGGAAAAGTCTTTTGCTTTCAATAGTGTGTGTAAAAGTTGAAAGATATGAACTTTCAAAGCAATAAGTCATTTTTTATTGCAGAGTTTGCCAATGTTACTTGATACATTATCCTTATTCAGTAGCCTAATGAAGCAAAAAAGTAACATATTTTCTTCCCTGATCAACAGCTAAACATGTATATAGCATACATAATTGCCTCAACACAAATATTTTAGCACTTGTTGCAGAAAAAATGTCCTTTTAAATGTAGCTTTCTCCTGGATTCTATTTCTTTCTTTCCAGAGATTTTAGACCACCATCAAGAAAATCTTTTTCAGGATTCTGCCATTTAGTAAAGGTTCAGAAACATCCATTTTTAATTTTATTTTTCATATTTCTCAAACCCTTTTACCCAAATCCTATGACTTTGAAAATAAACAAGGCAATGCTTATTTTGCACAACATAGGGCTGATCCTTCCAAAGGCATACAGACATTCAAGGACATATCTTCCTCCTTCCTTTCGCCCGCATCCCCCTCCCTTCTCTCGCCCCCTGCGTAGCCGCAGCCGCGGGGCTATCGACGGACGGACGGGCTTCCAGTGGCGGCGGACGCACGAACGCACTCACGCTAGTGGTCCAAGCAGTTCGAGCGACTTACTCACCCACATTTTAGCTAGGGATGCATATAGGTCAATAAGGAGCTTTCAAGCCTGGTGCAAGTTCTCATAGTTTGATCTTTTCAAAAGCTTTTGGACCCGTTGGAGGACATCTTGCATGAGAAATAAGAAATTAAAGTAAAGCTTACAACAGCCCGAACGATGTTTGTTGTCTCGATTCAGCTCAGCTCAGGTATGTCTACTTCCCTTTTTTACAGCCGCACAGCGCCACATCGAGGCGAACACAGTGCAAACTGTGCAATGGGCGTGCTGCCGCGATCCCCTCCTGTTCTGTTGGCATCATGCGTTCGTAATACTACGAAAGGTTTGCCTCATGAAAATCAACTTTGTTTCATTTCTAATTCCCTTCGTCATGATTGCATAACTGATTCGTACGATACGCTTATGCTTTCGGCTGTATTCTGAAGGCACAGGGAAGGTAAAGGAGGTTTACTGTGATATGAGTAGGGAAAGGGAAAGTATTGGTATTGTATGTACGAACGATATTTTTTGGTATACCGCCAGATACCACTGACGTGTCGTTTACTACATCGTATTTGCGAATTTTATCGTTTCTGTGCTCAATTTCGCTTAAGACCACTTGATCGATATAAAGAAAATTTTCCTCTTTCCAGTTCACTTCTTGCTTCGCAAGAAACACATACTTCAAATACAGTGCAATAAGTAAAGAAATGTTCTTCCGTCTCCTGCTTTGAAGAACATTTTTGGGTCGTAAACTTTGGTACCATATCAGTACCTTTTCACGCCAATAGGATAAATATTTTTTTTCTTTTACTGAAATCTAGGTTATACAGTAGTAACAGTACTGTACTGTATGTAGCTTGTAAAATGACGTTCTAACAAAAAAAAACAATCTTATCACTTAGCAAAAGCTAACCTTGTCCCTCGTATCATTTCTTGCATTGATGTCATGATGAATTTCTAGAAAGCAGGCTTTTTTGACACATGAAGAGTTGAGCACTGAGTTAGTATTTCTATTATGCATTGAAAACTCCACGGGAATTAAGCAAAAATATTATGGCTTCGTCTTTCAATCGCCTCTCCCTCTTCCGCTCCCGATTCTGATGTCCCCCTCCCCGACCTGCACGCCCTTGTCCGAAGCTGCCTCCCTCTTCTTCCCCGCCTCCTCCGCCTTCTCCTCCCTCCTCCTGTCTGCCAGGTACCTCTGGTAGCGCCTCTCGTCGTGGCACTGCCGACGCTCAGCAAGGAAGAAGGAGGCGCCAGCCGCCGTCAGCAGCACCAAGGAGGCCAGGATGGCGGCCTGTCGGAGCTTGCTGCTGCCTTTGTTGTTGTTGTTGCCGTTGTCGTCGCTGCCGAGGTGGTGGTGCCAGGTGAGGAATAGGGCGAGCGACGCCGCGAAGCAGACGATGGAGGCCACGGAGAGAACCAGCGCCGTGCGGCTGAAGCGAGGGGGCATGTGCTGTGCGGGCGACGAAGCAGCAGGAGGAGGGGGGGAATTTTTGCTCTTCTCGCCCTCGATTGTCTTTTCAGAGCTTTTTTTAACTGAAGCCTGTTCTTCTTCTTCATTGTCGGTCCTGTCCTCGGCTGCGAACCTCTTGGCCCTGGTCCCCTTCGGCTCCTCCTTGGCCCGCTGCCGGTCCCTGGAAGCCTCGCTCATCACCGCGGGGTCGTCCACGTCGTATCCGCCGTCGTCAGAGTCTTCCCCCGCTGCAGCCTCCCTCTCCTCTTCGGAAGTGTCGTCATCGCTCTCGTACTCGGGAAATTTGCCGCCCTTCCGCTGTCTTTCTTTGGACATGGTCGATAATTTCTTTGCATCCGTCATGGCAGGCGCTGGCTGCAGTTGCTGTTTCGTCTTGCCTTAGTTAAGAAAAAGCTTAATATTTTATTTGTCCAACTTGCCCACATTTCCCTCAGCATTTTAAAACAAAATAAAATTTGTGCCTCTTTTGTTGCTCCTTGTTTTATCACAGCTAGACAAAGCGAACATCAATTGCACTGTAGGTAGTACACTATTCTGCACTTTCAGATTTCTACGAAAGCATTAGATGCCGAAATGACGAAATTTCCCCCGTCCGTACCATTGACCTACGTACCAGCCATGTGGGGTAACTAGGCAACACCGAGAATCCAATCCCCCCCTGCTCTCTACGTATGCCCAATCCAGCGCAGGGTGGGGAAAGGACAGACGAAAACAGCAGAGAACTTGGAGATAGGTACACCGGTGGATGATACAGTCGGAGAAGTGATTTTAGAAAGGAAAATACCGTACCAAAAATCAGTCTACCGGTAAGTTCCGGCAAAGTACATACTACAGTCTTCTTTACCTTGGGATTTACAAAAAAGCCTTACTGCTTAGGTAAGGTGGGACTTTTGCGTGTCTACCTCCCTTAAACGTGCAGTGTTCTGCCTATTCCCAAGAAACTCATCCGCACACAACCGAAAAGTCTTGTGCACCGTAAAAGTGAGGCTGTACGGAAGACATGCAAGAGAAAAAGGGGCCGCCACCGACACTCCTCCAATTTGCGAAGGGGGGACGGGAGCTAGGAAAAGCCGAAGTACGTGAAATGTAGGAAAAGTGAGGGAATGAAATCAAAGTTGGAATAACCTGTTCAGTGTTCAATCCACGCCGATTATTGTTCATTGATCGCCGACCATCTACTGACATTTTACTGCCTCAAGTATTATTCTCTCTGAGGCCCTTTTTTATGGCGAGGCACTGATTGATCATTAGCGAAGAGGGTGAGGAGGAGGAAGAGGAAGAAGGCCCAAAAAGCGATCGATTGGCCTTGAATATCCGCCGAGACAAGACAACACTCAACGTCTGACAGGAGTGGCAAAAAGAAAAAAGAAAAGTGAAAGTCAGCGCCAAATAGGAGAAGATCTTTTCTCATCCAGCCATGTTTGGACTAATGTCTTCTTCGTCGCACCGCCGCACGGCGGAATCTCAGGTAGTTGGGGCGGCGGCAAGGAACAAACAAATTAGACAACATCCAGTGCCGCTGGAAGAGGAGGAGCTGTCCGCCTCTTCTCCGACGGCCTCGGCGTCCACCGCGTTGATGACGGCCTGCATCAACAACCTGGAGCACGACGTCAGGGAAATACTAGACAAAAAGGTATGGCGAACGAAATGGTGCACGTACTGAACTTACGCAGGTACCACGTATTTCTTTTTCTGTTTTCCTGAGTTGGTCAACACCAAAGACCACACGATTGCACAAGGGTTTTGAAATGGTTTGTTTTTCACAGCTCAAGTGATGGCGCATGCTCTTTTTGGCTCATTGATTCAGTAGAATGTGTCATTGGACCTATAGCACCCGCATAGGAACCTCTCCAGCATCCTCCTCAGGAAGCTCTTCTTCCTGAGCCTCCTCTGGAAGTCCCTGTTGATCCTGTCCTCCTCCTGGCTGCTTGATGCTGCCCCCCTGCTGGCCCTGTTGCTGGCCGTGGCCATTGCGTTGAGCTGGCTGACCCTGGACCGCACCGCGCGGAGGGTCTCCAGAACTTCCTCGTCGTCCTCGCCCATCACAGCTTCTGTTCGGCTGGCGTCGTCGGAGCTGGCTCTAGAGAAGAGTCGCCTCCTTTGGGGAAAATGCAATTTTATTTTCATGCAACGCGTAATTGCGTGAAACACTGGAATTGCCGAAGGATTACCTTGCGGCTCTAGCCGTGGGCGGGGCTGAAACTGAAGGCTTCAGGGGAGGCGAAAAGGGGCATCTCGAGGTGGGGAACTCTGCCAGCTCGATCTCCTCCTCTCCTCCCCCTCTCCGAGGCCACCGCGACGTCCTCCTCCGCCTTATCCTGTAGTAGCTCCTGTTCCTCTCTATCTCCTCTTCTGCCTTGGCCGCCCCGGAGCCACCGCCGCCGCCCAGCAGCAGAGAGAGTTCGTCCGCGGCGGCTATGGCGGCTTGGCGAGGGGACAGTATTTGCGGCGACGCCTCCATCGATCCCTCCAGAGTCCTCCTTCGCTTCCTTGGCCTTGAGCTGGAGTCCTGTCCTACGAGTAAGAACGGCGTCGGGTCGCTTGTCTTCTTCCTCCTGATGTGGCGCACGTGGCGCATGAACTCCACAGGGTCGTCGGA
>JAAUXU010057516.1_pt1 | contig 18152 bp, 19 predicted proteins | sample 7278151 | NCBI WGS metagenome assembly JAAUXU01 (sample SAMN14350113, study PRJNA611818) | marine sediment metagenome | isolation source: surface marine sediment (1.8m) | place: French Polynesia: Moorea | collected 2018-08 | reverse complement strand
GTTGGACACAATGACCTCAAATTTTTCATGCAAGTTAAGAATACATGTTTATACAAGCCATGTAAGTCTCAATCTAATAGGCCAACAGGTCCAACTTCAGCAGGGCCACCACCATCCGCATCGGCAGAAACACAAACATTTCCGGCCTACCCAGTACTACTTTGGGAGTGCTTAACATTTTTCAGTTTGAGGCCTCCTTCTGCATGAAAATGGCAATTTCCACTGTCAACCTAATTTTTTGACCAGAATTTTATGTTTTGACCTCAATGTGTAATCTCTAATAATCTTCATGGTCAGAATTAACTTCCTTATAACCTTCCCTGGGTAGAGAAACAACTCCATACCAAACTTGATCTCCATCTGTTTGGTGAACTGACTGTGAATAAAGGCAGTAAGCTTTAAAAAAGCACAATTGAGAGGATTTCTTTACTGCTGAGTTTGCCACCTCCTTCTCCTCAGTCAGCTGCTTGTTCTGATATATATGGCTATTCCCCTTTTTTTAAGTGGCGAAATCCTTCAATTGTGTCTGTCAACATGCCTTACCGCAAGACATCCCATGACCAAAACTGTATGGCAATCTGCATCCTCTGCCTCAGAAGAGGAAAAAGGCAGCTCAGTGCTATCCAGGAGAAACTCCTTCAGGAGTATGTCTTCAATTATTGCCATGAATATCAGCATGCACAGCCAGGATCAGTTTGTGGTAACTGCTGGAGGAGTCTTTCCTTGCTCTCTGGATCAAGCCCCTGCCCACTTCCCTCTCATCTGCAGTATGAGGTCATGGTTGCTGATCTGAAGTGCCTCAGAACAATCATAGGGGTAAACACAGATTGCAAATGTGAGTTGTGCCAGATTTGCAGTACCAAGGACTTGAGAAAAGGAGACCATCCTCCCAGCTAGTATGCTCCTGGGCTGGAATCTCAAGGAATTGGGCATCCAAAACTGCATTTCTTGCCTACGTAATCCCCTGTAGTTATTCATTCCTTGTGTCACTCTGAAATTGGAAATGGGAAACCACATGATTGCAGCAAGGCAGCAGCATGAATAAAGAATCTGCAGAAGACTTTGTCTCCTAACACCAAGGAACAATTGCAAGCCACACCCTAATGAATAAAGCTGTAAGCCTCATGTTCAAGAGCTGTAAGCCTGCCACACTATGAGAGTCATCCACTTGAAGTTACTGCTATTGGGTCCACTGCCAAACAATTTTTTCAGTTTGACCTGCTTAAGTGTGACACAATTTTGAACTTGAAGATGAGTTTGAGCCTTAGTGACAAACAGACAATCTGAGCTGCTGCCACACCTTGACAAGAGAAAGGCAATTGCACCTAATCTTAAGTCTCACCTTGTGGCCAGTGGCAAGCTTCTAGAGAACATGTTTGTCCAACAGCAAATGATTTTCTGTAACCATCAGGGAAAATTAAGGAAAACACCTTATCATGTCCTTTGCACAAATGTCAACTTTCTAATTAAACAGGCATGTGGCAAAGATGTCTCCAAGCCCACCTGATCAAAGTTGGAATAGATGGTGGCAGTGGCTTCCTGAAGATTTGTGCCAACATTACATCTTTTGGTCCTTCAACTTCTGCCCAGCTCAATCCTATTTATTCTCCTGTTCAAGTGAAGAAAAAACAAATGTTCCTCAACTCTGGAGTGAAGAAGCCATTCCTCCTGGCTTTGGTTCACAATGTCAGAGAGAACTATGAGAACTTCTGTTCCAATTTCTGTGCCTGTCAAACATCAACTTCAGTTTTGCCATAGAACTAAAGTTACCCAATATTATTTGTGGCATCTAGACCCATTCTTGCATGTGTCCCTGTTGCTACCGTGATGCACCAATTCTCTTCCTGACCTCAATACAACTCAGGACATTAGGCAAGATGAAGTCATCAGAGGAGGCCTACAATGAAGCTGGAAGTGTCAAGAGGATGTCCCAAAAGTTCAAGAATTGCATCAACTTTCCTCTTCTTTGTGATAATGATAATGCAGAAGTCCTTGACCAAGTCCCTCCCTCTGAACTGCACTTGCTCCTTGGTACAACAAACAAGAGTTTTGATGAACTGAACACATCCTGGGGAGATAAAAAAAACCTGTACAAATGGGCCTACAAGCAGTGTATTGCTAGGGCAGACTACAGGGGTGGGAGCATGGAAGGAAACCAGTGCCAAATGGCATTAAAAAAGGCTGCTGCACTGTGCCAAGAACTGCCAGAACATTTCACGAAGTTTGGGTTGGACTGGATCAATTTTCTCAGGTGGTGGAGGGTCATTTCAGTCAGGTTCTCCACTAGGGCTGTAAGCACCTTGAAGTTTGAGCAGGCCTATCTTGACCTTGGCATCTCTGTCACCCCTAAATCCACGTTGTTTTGGAGCATGTGACACAGTTTTGTGACAGAACCTCCTCTCATCTAGACTTGGAAAGTGCTGTGAGAATTCACCATGACTTCTCTAAAACCTGGGAGAGGTATGAGGTTAATTCCAGGATATGGGGTATTCAGAGCAAATTCTTCAAGCTACTGTCAACTGCAACAGCTTTCACCTCTGGAAAATCCACTGAAACATCTATTCAGTGAATTATTGATGTACTGCCATTTTTGTCCTTGCAACTCTAGCTTTCTGCAATACCACATAAACTAAGTTCCCAGGACCTCCTTGATATGCAGTCTTTATGTGCTACAATAATGTCCTAGGATATTATCGCAGTTTGTTTTGAGTTCTCCACAACCTCTAGTTTCAAACTCTGTGGGTCATGTTAAGGGCAGTTTTTTGGGTCGAACTGAAATTTCAGGCATACTTGCACGAGGAGCGTCTTTTTTTATTTTCTATTCACACAAATTGCGATTTAGGCTTAAATGAAAGATGCCGTTCCCACTGATGACGCATCAACATCCAACCTCTTGAACCCTAAATTACAGCCTGTTCGACGGAGTTACAGATGCAATTCGCAGTTTTTTTTTTTCGCGAAATTACTCTCTCCCCCTCCCTTGGATTCCTGTCTTTGCAGTAAAGGGAGTGAGACCGGCATCTGCAGCAATGTACTCTCAGCTATCAAGGAATGTCATCTTTCTTCTGATCCCAAGTGGCAGTTTGTCTCGAACCTCATGACTGCGAAATTTTAAAAAAATGCATCTCGTGCATGCCGCAAGAACTGAGGATCCAAGTATATCACGTTCAGCTTTATATTTTGGCCCCCAGCCCACGCCTTCAGACAATATGCTATGAGGCTGTAAACAGTGCGCAATAAAAAAGGTCAGACACTGAAAATATGCTTATCACTTTTGCTAAGATGCTTCAAATTCCATAAAAGATTATTTGTGCTTGTGCAATGATGACACAAGTCCTTGGACTTGGTCTTGGACCAGCTTGGACTCATCCACTGTTCTTTTGCTACAAACTCCCCTCCATCAGCAGCAACAAAAGAGGTCAGGCGCACATTATAAGCATGATATTTCGAGACCATCTCTAATGAAGAACTAAAAACCAAACTTTGATGTACTTCTACTCCAATATCACCCAATTTCTCCCCACATGGTTGAGCAGACAATATCTGAAAAAAAATAGCTAATATTTTTGTTTTTATTAAATATTGGCATATGTTTCACCTCGCTTCGCATGAAGTTATATCTCCTGAATCACCAGTAGCAGTCATGAGAGGTTTCTCTAAGTTAACCACATTGAGGGAGAAAATGGTCTTCTTGATGTGAGAACAATTGTGGGACACCCTGCTTGAACCAGGTGCACATCCCGGATGAAGCTGAACAAGCGCACCTTGACATTCCCTGACCCCCAACTATGGATTCAGGCCTGCCTGATAGAAATCTTTGGTGTGTTCACAACATCTGAAATGGTCGCAGCTTCTTCTTTACGACGAGGTATTGGTTGTCCTGGAGGCTGCTTTCAAGGCCTGCGTGCTTTGTGCAGATCCTACGTGGAATGCGCAGATGAAAAGTGATGATCAAAGAAGCAGTGGGCAGAGAATTGGAAGCGCATCTGATACTACCATTGGTGTCCACGGAGGATACAACCCCAATATAGTTGCAGGCATCTGGGTTGGCGCAATCAAATGCAGAGATGTGAACAAGTACATTCGCACTAGTCTGACCAGAGCTACATGCCACACTTGAGTCTCCTATTGCTCCTGATGACCATGGCCGTCATCTCTTTTTCTTTGTCTCTTTATTCACTATGACTCCAGACACTGGCTTGTTCTTCACCTGTCACTCAATGCAAACTAAAAGAAAGAGTTCCACAGAGTCCCTTCCAAAGTTACTGATGCAGACCTCCTTGAACCTCTGGAGTATGCAGTCATAGCTACAATGACCGATCTCAGGATGCACCAAAATTACTGATGCATGGATGTCTTCCACTGGCACATACCAAAGGAGGTTGTTTAGTGTCCTCTTGTGGGGATCAGTCTCACTCCTCTTTTCAATTTTGGCTAAGAACTATTGTCAGTGTTCCTAGAATTTATCGCATGAAAGTCATGAGTGACCCACAGATGAGTCCTCTGAACACACTTTGTCCTGAACATCAGTCTTCAGGACCACGAGCCTATTCAGGAGGTCACTCTGCTCAGCATGACTTAGCATTTACCAGAGTGGCCGGTGTTGAGGGCAAGCAAATCCTCTTAAAATTTCTTTGCAAGGCTCCTCTGTCTGCCACCCATGCTCCCAATCGAGGTTCTCTTAATGGTAATGGTTTTACAATGGAATTTAAGTTTTCAGAACACTCACTACATTCCTCCTCTTGTTAGTTGTCTTTTCACTTGTTTTGTTACTACGTTAGAACCCGTACATGCTACATTCTTTCTTGAAAAAATGTGGACCGCCAATCAGGCCAAGACTTCACCAAGGACTGCTGAGTGGTCCCCAGGCCCTGCATAGTCCCAACAACCGCTGCAGGTAGCACTGAACTTGAAGAAGTCCTGGCCGTGGTTGGCATTGCCACAGAGCAGTAATGTTGCTCTCCTCTGACTACGCTGTGTGCTGGTTATGTAGAACAGAGGACCAAAAAGACCAGTCACACCGACATTTGGAGCCGAAAGGAAACGGTCAGCTGGGAGTGGGAATCCATACCAGCAGTCTATGCTGAGGAGGTCTGTTCCACCTTCGGGCCCCGGCTCCTGAGGCCATGGTACAGGGAGGTGGCAGCCACTTTGAGTGCACAAAGTATGTTTTAACCCTTAAACATGATCCTTGTAAACTTGCAAGGACCAAAATGTGTTGTGAAATCAAGTTGTGGCTAAGTTGACAGCAATTTCATGCTCTCTTAATTTATCTCGTTACCGCCAATCATTATTTTAACTAGCTTCACTGGCAGCACGCTGTCATAAGAAGTAGCTCTTGTCATTTCCACAGCCCTCATGGCCACCAACTCTGTTGAAAATGCCATAAGAGGGACGCCGGCAGCACCATCTGCTACAGCAATAATGTGGGCATAACTTCAGATGTCTACGCCAAGAACAAGCTACAAAATGTTGCAAGTGGGTAATGTAATAACCTGCTAACACGTAACCCGCACTTTGTTGCCGAACTAGTATTTTGAAATTTTGGACGTAGTCTCAATTAGCTTTTTCTTCACTCCTGAAGTCTCCCGATATTTGCCAAATGTGTCTTGAGCCGGTAAGACATATCTACAGTCACATATTGAGCGAAAAAGTCACGCGTATTTTTCTTATATTCTCTAGGTGCCACCAGGAAGCAACTGAATGTGCGACAGCTTCGACTTCACCCAGAACAAAAAGTCATAGACTGGACGGTGGATGCGAAGATGAACTTGTCCAAAATCGTCTTAACGCTCTCTTTGTTGTCATCCAACCAGTGGTTTATGTCCTTCGACGATGACAGAGATGTCAACATTCTACTAGCCTGCCAAGTTTATCGCATAACTATGTGGTTGTTGCGATTTTTATAAAAAAAAAAAACCGAAGCAATGAGAAGTTGTTTGCTGCTACACACTTTCCACCTCCAGCAGCAATGCAACAGACGAGGACTTTAACAACATCGGCAAGGTGTTCAAAGCTGCTGAAGGTGGGGAGGTCGCCAAAGGGAGGCCCTGAGCGTACCAGCGAGATGGGGCACCAGCCCACACATACAATTGGTGGAGGCATGCGTACAAGCAGTTCCGACATCGCCTTGAGGCTGTCATACCGCAAGAGGACGCGAAGCTGAATAAAAATGAAGTGACAACTTTAAGTAAGAAAAATTTACTGGACTGGAGCTGGAGCTGAGTGCAAAATGTCAATGTTTTTACATCGTCCCTAACATGCAGTGGTGCCGAGATGTGCGGACCTTGTCTGAGCTACCTAGAGGATATGGCACAGCTAACGGCAACACCGCGACCATGACTGGGACAGAGATTGTGGAAAGTTACCACCCTCATTCCAGCCCAGAGCAGGGAAGAGTGGAGCCTCATCTGTCTGGGAGATGAGGCCAGGGCTATTCAGGACAGTTGCACAAACATTCAACCAACAGCAACATCTTTACAACAATTAAGAAGGTACAGATAAGTCTTTCCGGCATTGACTGGCCATCCAGTCTAGGAGAGGCTTCTATGTCAGCTTCTTTTGAGGAAGCCATCTTTCGTTCCCTCAAATCCTTTCGTTTCTCTATTGCTGAGTCTCCACGTATCCAAAACAGGTCCACAGTAAGGCATCTATGGCACCTAAGCCAAATTACCCTGCTTTTGTCATCAAGTATGTCAGAAATGGAACGTGGTCGGTCTTGTTGGCTTGTGTGGCTTGGAAGGGAACAATGGTCAGAAAAGCAGTGGTTCCCAGAGTAGCTCAAGTTGATAAAAATTGCTTTTCCAGCATTAAAAGCTTTCACTGCCAGAGGACGGAGAGACTCAGGATCTTGGCATACTTGAGCAAGGGAGCAGGAAGCTCACCCTCACAGGATGAGGACCACATTAGCCCCAGAACATAGATTGTGAATGATGGGTGGCCAAGATGCCCATCTTGCTCAGTTAAACAGAGCAATTCAGTACCACCGAACTGCCGACCATGACCAACATAGTTTGGACGTGAATGATCCTGCTGTACGTGCCCAGGACATTAACAAATATCGTGGGTCAAAGGAAAGTCCAGGAGACAATGCAGATACAGCAGAAAACTTATTCAACGGCATCTCCATCAGTTCATGTGGAAGAAAAGGAAGAGGAGTAATGGGGTTTTCTCAGCTTTGGTGTCCTCCATGTCTGAATAGAACACAATTTTCTTATTTCATACATTTGCTGTACTTCTTGCTTTTGTGTTGCTCCTGTTTTGCACTTCTTGTCCTGCGCTTGTTATTTTAATAAATCTGTTACATTCTATGTTTATGGGTCATCTTCACTAGGTGGTTGTTACCAGAGTCAAGCTACTCAGGAGCATTTGGTCACTTCCTTGCTGGCCACAGTGTCAGTAGTGTCTGCTTGCGGCATCACTGTGTCAAGGAATAGATTTGCCGAATTTGGCCATTGTTTAACATTAGCAAGGACTACTCCAATGACGTCGAGATCGGACAATACAAGTCTCATTTTTAACCAAACTGAGGAGGAGTGAGGAGAAATAGATCATCAAAGAATGTGCTTAATCCCTTTGATCTTTGCTTTTGGGGGGATGTACAAGCAGCACTTTTCACGATCACAATAGCAATTGATGCAGGTCAGGTCAAGGAGTGAGTAAGAAGGAGCTTCCCTGAAACTGGATGAAATATGGTGTGTACACACTATTTTTACCAAGAGGTGAGACAACTTTTTGTCTGTGAATGGAAGTCATGCTGGATCAATAGGGTCTCTCAAAGTGAAATTCAAATTAAAAGTGTGTTTGCACTACCTTGTGCTGTTCCTGAGGAGAAAAATTGCTTTGATGGGACATTCGAAATGTCGAATGTGAAAAAGCAACTACTGAATGCAGTCATTAATTTCACTAAAACAATTCACCCAGTCCAGAGTTAGTGACAATTACATGCACAGCCTGAGATTCCAGTGTTGCACTTCTTAAGGAGCTCGAGGATGGGTGAGGTGTGGTTGACTTCAATGCCAGACTTCGTGATGTCCCGGAATTTGGCCAGCCCGTATATCTGTCGAGGAAGTCAATGGAGGCTGTCTCATGGCTATTGATGATGGAACATCTACTCCAACTGATAGTTAACTATACCCTTGACAGCTGGATTTAGACCTTTGATTACCCTGATTGCTTATAGCTGTATATCAACTGCAGAGAAGTCATGGCCCATCTCCCCCTCCCCCCGCCCCCGAGGTCAATGTGTGGGTTGTTGAAAGACATATTTGGTCTCTGAATCCTCCATGAGGTTGCTAGTGTCAAAGTTATGCCTGGAATCTCACACCTTGCTGGGGTACCCCCGTCCAAGCAGAACACTTGAGCATTGGAAACAGTGATGCAACATAATCCTCTGGCAAACAGGGTGGACCAGATGAGGCAGATTATACAAAAGTGATTAGAACAAGTGGACAATGGTCTGAAGTCCCTCATATGTGCAAAAGACCTGCAAGGCAGGCTGTGGCAAGAGGAGGCAGCTGAAGGAGAGCACAGAAAGGTCTTCTTGGGTGCCCTGGAGGACCCAGAGGGTGCCCTTGGACTAAAATTCTTCTGCTAAAGATATGCCTGCAGCCTCTCCCCCCCCCCCCCCCAACACAAAAAATGTTTTATTGGCCTAACATGCTGCTGTCACCTTTTCCGCTTAAGAGGTTAATTGAGACGCACCCTGTACATGGTGCATAAGTCAAATTGTCCATTCTTTATTAACCATGTTGAAGGTCCAATAAATTATCAAGAGGTGCAAAATTGACATCTGACACGTGTAGATAGATCAGTGCTGTGGTTCAACAGCTGAAAAGAAGCAGTTGGAGAATGGCAACACTATCAAAACGAACATTGAATGGAACAACGGCCGAAAGATTTTTGATCAAAGAAGGTGGACATGTCGAAGTTTGCATAGGGTCTATTCTTCGATCCTCTTGCTGCTCTTAATTCGCTCCAGAGGCACTTAATTTGGTGTGGCATCGCGGATAAAGAGGTTCGAGTCACCATGAACCTCTCGGCACCGTTATAGGCCGAGGTCATCAAGAAGTGAGATCCCTCGTCCGTCAAAGGACATCGATCGGTCGTACACACTTAGCCACTGTGCTCAGGTCAGTGTTGGTGTAAGTTATACCGAATGAAAAGTTAAAACAGCAGATGTTTCCGATGTTTCCTGAAAGTTTACGCTCAAAAGTTGCCACTGACAGTTGCGTTCTTTTCCAAGTTGTCCCACTCACATTGACGGGCAGTTTGACTCACGCATCCTGTATAAGGTAGCGGCGACTGCGCACGCACCGGCCCAGCTGCAGAGCAGTTCGGATAGTCACTACACAGCTTCCCGCAAGAATCCAGGAACGTCGAAGCAGCACGCATAAGCGCAGGCCTCACTCAGCATGTGTAGTTAACAGCACTAACATCGAGCCAAAGGTGACAGCGAGCAACCAACATAACTAATGGACCGGAGTCAGAGAAAGAGGGTACATTTTGCATGATAACAAGTGCTCGGCATCTACGTAGTGCACAAGATTGCTACGATGGATAGGAAAGTATCTCCCGGGGGAGCAGGGGAGCATCGCAGCCACTGAGTGCCTGTTTGTGTTGGGGGGGAAGAGGGCAGAGACGAAGTGGAGGAGGCGCATCGAGGCGTCCACATGCAAGGTCAAGGGTGGATGGAGGGGGAAAATGAAAGACCGAGAGGAGAAAGAAGAGTAGCAAGCGATCAATAAAGCAGCACAAGATTGATGAACGCTGCCCACAATGAACGAAGAGAGCGGGGGAAAATGGGAAGGGAAAGCTCCTGTGGGGGAGACCAGCGGGTTTCCTAAACAAATGCATCGCCGTTGTTGAGAAATATGATGAGCTCTTTTCTTGCTGTTGCTCTGGGAGAATTTTTCTTCCTCTCGATAAGAGCAATCGGTTCCGTCTCCTCGCTGACAAGCACATCAACTCGACGAGCTTTGATGTCAGCGCCAACAACAACAGAAAGAAAGAAGATAAAGCAGGGTACGAGATTTTTCTGGCCGAGAGGCGAGGGCGTCGACGACGTTGCTCTTCTCGGGACAATAGTTTCGTCGTGCCGAAAGCCTGCCTAAGCTGCTGCCGCCGGCCACGGTTGAGGCCATCATCAGGAACAGCTAGAGCAAGTACATTACTTATTCGTCCCTGGATAGCAGTGGCAGCAACAGCAGCTTGGGCGAGGGCGCGCGCGCGAGCTCGCGTGAGGCCACGAGTGCCTCCGACATGAAAGAAGGCCTGCTGCCGCTGCTGCTGCTGCTGCTGCTGCTGCTGCTGCTGCCGCCGTCCCTGCTTCTAGCCAAGCTATTCTGCCTAGCAGCCACAGCCAACGCTTTGTACTGCATGGACGTGTACACACGCACGCACGCACGCACGCATGCACACACGCTGGGCCTTTTCTAGGTGGCTGGCTCTCGTGCTCCGGCTTGCTGCCTCTGCAGCCGGTCCCAACACTTGTCAAGTTGTGCAATAGCCTAGTAAGCACGCATACACAGCCTTTGGGTGCGTGCTTGTGCGGGCAAGATCGACTCCAGCTCATTGTCATAATTTGCTCGGCTACAATAAAGTGGGCACTTGACTAAAATATGATGCGATGTTTAAGCGCATTTATCTTCACAATACAGCTGTCAATCGGTTCGTGGCCTCCTCATAAGATCTGTCAGATATTATAAGTGTACCAGGGCTGCACTGAAGGACATCAATGTGAAATCGTGCCTCCTCCTAGCACTCCTCAAGACATTCGCCTTCCCCTCCTTCAAGTTCTTGCCTACGCCTTAGCTGTGCTCCCCTCATCGAGAGTGAGAAGAGCAAGCAAGCGGGTGCCTACTAGGCCAATGAGCGACGACACCGGCCGGCGGGCCCGGGTCACGTGACACCGGGAGTTTCTTTGTTTTCGACAGCTGAGTTTGGCAGTTGGCGCCGGCGAGCGGGCAGCCACTCGCCGGTCGCCCGGTCGCTCCGGTGAACGAGCGCGCGCGGACAAACGTCAAGAGAGAAGAAGAGTGAGAGAAGGCGGGCGGACGAGGGCACCGAGGAGGAGGAGGAGGCATGCCCTCACGTCAGTATGTCCGTGATGATCAGCTGATTCGGGAGTAGCTCATTTTGACAGTTGTTGGCTGCCTTAGTGGTGCGAATGAAAATGAAGCTGCTGCATACGTGTAGAGTGAAATAACACCCAGGATGTCTTCTCACCTCACTGTGATTGGAAGGATGGTGGCCGCAAAGACGTTTCGGACTGAAGTGGACAACGCCGTGAAGAACATATCGAGCGTGAGCTAGCAGTTGGACTACAGCTCCGTGTATCGCAGTCAGTACTACTGTTTGAGAGGTTCTTGTCTCGAATCAAGCCACTTTTTTGCCCCGACCGACCCCTCGCCGGACTACGACGGGCCGAGCCTCCATGAACTGACGAGCTGCTGCAACAGCGAAAATCAAGTAGCGAATCCAGCTCCTCTCTGACTTGTGCAAGAAGAATAAGACGAAGTAGCTTTCGGTAATCCGAACTGTGCGTTCGAGTATGCATGCTTCTCTTTCCTAGACACCCTTGGGAGGTGTTGCGACAGAAGAAAACAGGCATTCCAGATGACCAGCGAAGTGACGACGCTCCCGCCGCCCTCGACAGGCAGCAACTCCAACACTTCGTCCCCCGCTAAGCGTCTGGCCAAGCGCTCCATCTTGGGCACCCGGGTGGCAGCTCCCGGCGACGACGGTCGTTTCTACCCGGCCGTCATCCAAGCCATCAAGACCGCGGGCAGTGAAGTCGGCGACTCCTCCTCGTCGTCGCCCTCCCCCTTCGCCGCCAGTTACGGCAGTCATGCCAACAGCATCTTCTCCGTACGCTTCGAGACCTCTCGTGAGGTGAAAGAATGCCACGAAACAGAGCTCATCGGACCCGGCTTTAGCTCTCTGGCAGGCCGGGAGTTGAGCCCCGGACAGATCTTGTACATCACCCACTGCAACCGGGAGGTCCAGGGATCGGTGCTGCGGCACGACACGAGCCATGATCTTGTCATCGTCAAGATTCCCGTGAGTATTCAGAGCATTAGCGCGATGCCACGTACGCCTACAGTAGAGAGAGAGAGAGAGAAGAAAGGGAAAGCCTGCCAGACTGCGAGCGTGGATGCCATGGAATGTGCACAATACTCTTGGTAGCACTGTACTAGCTATGCAGTGCACAAACTCACGAGCTTTTTATTAAGCTGGAACTTATTCAGCAATATCACAGCTCTGGCTGGCCTCGTCTTTTTGCTCTGTAACGCTCACTGCCAGGGAAGAAAGACGGAGGAAAGCAGAGTTTGGTGCATGCAAGTATGCGAGAAGATAAAATGTGGAGAAAGGAAAAGTGAGGTATAAGTAGCTCAGTACACAGTCGGTCCGAGGAAGAAAGCGAGAAAACTCTCTCTTTCTCGAGATCTTTTGAAGCTGAGCCAACATCCCTCTCATCTCCGTACTCAAAGCCAAATGTCATGACAAACGGCCATTAGGCACTGCACGTGCGTAGGCGTGTGACGAAGTGCGCTGCTGGCAAGAACTGGAATTGGACACTTTGTACATATGAGCACATACTTAAGACGCGGCCCAAATTAATCATGCCTCCCACCAGCAACGACGACAACACTGTCTGGGCTGGGCCCTGGCAGCGCCCTGGCAGCGCAGCGCAGCATGACTTCTTGACAGAAGGCCTGCGCACCCACGCCTGTGATATGGCGGAGTTATTTTCAGTCACATTTTTTCAGCCGCCGAAATCTTTTCATTCTTTTTCTTCTCTCTTTTCCGCGGCCACAAATGTAACACAGTCTGCGTTTTTATCGACTGCAGCCTGCTAAAAGTTCTCCCTTTTTGCGTGAAAGAGCGCACATGTATTGCAACATGCAGCTCTTGCACACGGATACGTCCCTGTACACGTCCGTCCATGTCTGCAGCCGGGGGGAGGAGAGGGAGGGAGGGGGGGCTCACACACACAATGCCAGTACAATTAAAGCCGGACGACCCGATCCCGTCCCTCCCCGGAAGAGCCGGCACCGTCGAGCACGCATGCGCTTTACGATGACCTTCGTCAAGAGCGACACGAAAGAAACCGAGACTGACTGTGTGTATCTCTCAGTTTGTTTGCCTTCAAGATGTCGGCCGTTGCCACGTTAGTAAGCTCCAGCTGTTGCGTAGCGGGATAGCCGGTACCAGCGAAGGCTACGACCCAAGTGTATGCGTAGTCGGAGATGCTCGATGGCGAAGAAGAACGACTGAAAGGTGACATACGTTGAAAAAAAAATAGGGATTTCTGCGGTTTGCAACTTGAATAAAAAGCTCGCTTTCCGAAATAAAACGTTGATCGTCGGATGGATCGTCATTGAGTCCGTTTGTAGCAAATTGGCTGAAATGGCCCACTGGGCTCCTCCAGCATTTGACGTCCAACCTTCTCGGTTCCTCCATTTCACAGTTTGGATACATAAAGACCGGGGAAAACTCGGTTGCCAAAAGAAAAGGAACACCCGGCTTTAAGGTTGATATCCGTATCACGACGATCGAATAGTGTAGCTTTTCAACTTGTGAGTTCTCTTATGCATACACATACTTCGCATGCATTTCTACACACGAGATGTTTGTTTGTTTGCGTGCGTGCGTGCGTGAGTGAGTGCGTGTGACAAAGAAAGAGAGCGAAGTGCGAGGGGCGAAAAAAGGAGGTGGAAATGGGGATGGGCTGACCCAAGAAGAAATGAAAGGGGTTCTAGCTGGCCAAAGAAGAGATGAGTTGGGCAAAAATGTGAAATCTTCGATTGATTCTGACGACGTCATTACTGCTACTGCAAAGAGTCAGGCGACGCCAAATGACTTCCCTAGGAGGGAGAGCCTTAGATGGAGCGAGGACAGGATGAAGGCAGAACTCCCCGAATGTGGTCGCCACCACCCGGTACCGGGTGGCCAGTGTGCCCACCAAGCAGCCCCGCTGCACCGGGGAACACCGAGCTGGCGACACGTGTCCCGGGCCGCAGTTGGCCCGACCGGCCAGTTCGGCCCGGCAGCACTGGAGCCAGGCCCGGTGGCAACTCTGTCGCGTCCCCTCGAATGATCATCAACTGCGAAACGAATGGGGGACAGAGGAGAAACCCGAGGAGGAGCCTAGAGGGAGGCCTAAGCCCCCACTTTTGTGCCAGCAGTAGGTGGGAAATGCGGGATCGTCTTTCGTAATGGAATCGCCAAATTGCCTGACCTCGATTCTCTCTCCACCGCCCGGTACGATAATTGTCGGACATCACGTGGTGGTAAAAGAGGCGAGAAGAAACAGAGAAAAATAGCATCATCGTCCTTGTGTCTGGCCAGCCAATGCATTTCATGAAAAATCCCCTAATGTTAAACTGCAAGCGAAAATTGAATCCTCTTACTTTCTCTCTTTCTCCAGGACGACGGCCCTGAATTAAAAAAGAAGCTGGAGGACGTGCGACTTCTGGAGTCTCGGAAATCCGCTCGGCTCATTGGCCAGAACAACACGGACTTCTCCAAGTTGGCCGACTTTAATATTGTGCACGAGAGGAAGAGACTCACCTCGGAGACCAATTCCGAGACTTCCGCCGCCAGGTAAGGGCCAAGGGCGCAACTGTCGCAACTGGTTATACATTATCCCAGAGTTTAACCGCCGGAATTGGCTACGTGCCGTGCAGTGCAGTGCAGCGCAGCACAAAAGACTGTGCCAGCTGAGGTTATTAAAGCGCAAGGTGGGAGGCCCAGATAAGCTTTATGGTGAGTGCAGATGAGGGACTAAATTAATTATGACTCCGCTGGGCAAAACCGCGAATTGTACCCTGCAAAATTTCCTGCAAACTTAGTGTTAGCTAAGGCAAACTAAGGAGGAAAGTATGTTTGCCTTGTCCTGCTCGTCTGCCCCTGAGCTCTCCCGCCCGCTGCTTGCTCCTGAACGCGGCTGGGGCTGAACCAGCCGTGGCGGACCCGAGGCCTTTCTCTTGGTGTAATCGACTTCTTTCTTGTGGAGGTCGCATAAAAATCTGCCCCCAGCGCGAAATGTTTCTTTTTCTTACGTGACAGAGATTGAAAACATTAACCGAGTTCGCCTCGTCCCAATGTCCAGAGGTGGCAATTTTGGTGTCCAACTTGCTCTTTTTTTTTTTGGCACTTTTAGGCTTTCACTACCAGTGACGCCATTGCAGATTGACATGACACTGATACGTGGCCGGAGACCTAGTTACTTCGCCTGTTGCTAAGTAAACAACAGTCTGTGCATGTGCCAAAACAGTGAAAAAAAAATGGTCGAACAAGTGTTCTCTCATCATTCACCAGTCCTCGATACACTGACTCCTTTTCTTGCTTCAACCAGTGCATACGTACATCTGGCCATAAGCACGAGGAGGCGTCTGCATTGTATCCACATGTGTCACAAAGGCAAAAAAAGGAGAGTATGTGAGAGTACTGACGTCACCTCTGACTCTGTCTCTCTCTCTCTCTCTCGAATTGAAACCAACACTCCTGACGTCTCTGAACGCTAGCGAGGTTTCTCACACGTTATGAACTGTGCATTGCAGAGTCATTGACCCAAGTGGGCGCTACAGTGACGAAATCGGCTGTCAAGAAGTCCCTGGAGAAGCTGACTTCACCTCTCCTTGATGTGACCAGTTTGACGCGATTGAAAATCGTGTGAACGCAGGGGTTTGTGTTAGCTTTTAAATTTTTCCCTGCGGTACCACAAATTACAAGCAGCTACGATGATTACTGGGACGTAGGTGAGCAATTATGCACTAAACTACCTGGTCTCTACCTGCCGCCTCTGGTACAGTAGGTGCGTCGGCACGCAGCCACTGACTTGTTCGTGTACACGCACTGGCGCGCATGCGTATGAGTGCTCAGTGCACACGTGCGATTGTGGAAAGAAGTCGTCCTCGACTATGTGTTCCAAATAAGGTTTTGTTCACGCCATTTGGCAGCCTCCTCCGGTGAAATCGTAGTAGAGCAAGTAATTATCTGCTCCTCTTAATCTCAGCCCCAGCACAAGTAGGTACTAAAAGCTTGGTAGCCACAGCCCCAGTATGAGCTTGTCCCGCCGCGGACACGCAGTACCTGTGCCCGTACCACCTGCCTGCGTGCCTCTAATAAGATCCGTCAATCTCTGGCATGAAAAACAGCTTGCACAACGTGACACAGACATCGTCAGTCCGCAAATTGCTTCGACCCCTTTCAACGTGGGATGCTCGTACGTAGGTGTACGTGCAGTACCGGACGTGCGCCACCTGGCAGTCCGTGTGGAAACGACTTTGCGTCTGCCTCTCTCCTCCGCGCCGAGGGGGTCCCTCTTGCTGACGTCGGCCTCCTCGTTACACCAAAAAAATGTGTGTCTCCTCTTGGTCTGCCTTCCTCGGTCCGACAAGCAGGAAGAGGAAGAGCAGTGCGACGCAGGTAAAACCATTTGACACAAGGCAAGACACAGGCGTGGACGTCACAGGGCAAAACGGAGTAGCAGCAAAAACAGGACGAAGCAACGTTCTTCCACAAGTAGCCGTTAACAGGACGACGACGGCACAGACGTGGGTGCTCGTCAGTCTCAACGTCTTCGTTTCTTGTACATGTGGCCAGTCTTGTGTGCTCCGTTTGGGACGAGTACCAACAGTACTCGAGTACCAACAGCATTCCAAGTCCAGCAAAACAAACTTCCTCCGGGGAGGATATCCATCACTCTCCCGAGCCCTTTGCCTCAACTCACATCTCCGTGCAGTTCTCTTCACCTTATTCCGGACACACACGCTCTACTTTATGTACACACTTTTTTAAGCCACTCTCCAGGACTGCGCAGTAGTGAGATCAGGTTATCACTACTGTTCATATTTCTCAGGACCGTGCAGCACTATCGTAAGAGCAAAGAAGACCCCAACGGTTGGGTTGACTTCATACGATTGGAGTCAGGAAAGGGGGGGGGGGGGCAGAGAATAATGATCCGATTTCAAGAAGCCTTTTTCGCAGTCCCACCGAGAACATGAAACAGCCAACTTAGAAAGATTTCTCAAGTTAGAGATTATTTCGGATTGCCAGGTTGTTTCTAATAGCTATGAGTGCCACAAAAAAGGGACCGGGTAAAGAGAAAAGTCACCCGCAGCAGAGTAGCAAAAAAAACGAGGTCGAAAGAAAGAGTGCAAGAAACACATGTAGATAGGGGAAAGTACGACTAGAAACTTTAGCGAAATGATCGACACAATGATGATGTCTTTTCCATTTCCTCTTTCGTCAGAAGAGGGCGCAGAAATGCAGTGAATCGCAGGGTGCCAAACGTGCCAAATTTCGGTCAGTAACTGGTTTATTCCCGTGTGTAAATAAACAGTTATCAAAGGGGCGAGCAGAGGCACCCATGTAAGGTCACTCACTGCCAGTACATTGTGGCGGAGATCGTCGTTTACGCAATTTCTTTTTACCTCTGAGATGCATGTGGCGGACAACCCTGAATTTATGATCTTCTTCTTACCTGCGCACAAAGGACGACTTCACTTGCAGCACTGTGTGCAGTGCAGTGCAGCGCAGCACTTTATTATACGGCGGCATAGAGTGGAATTAGCAGAAGCCACCTTTGGCAAATTTGTTTGTTTGGGACCACAGTGAGAAAAAAAAGAACTTTTTCTTGCTTGTCCTGTGTCCAGCTGACACTGACACATTCGGTTGTTCGAATAATTTTTCTTATTCCATCTCTTGATTCGGAAAAAAATATTCCAACAAGTTCTTTGTGCCTACCTCTTTGTGCATATCGTGATTTCTCTTCTCTTCCGATTAGAGGTCAGAGAAAGGTGGTTTTTGTCACAAACTGCTCATACCAATGCACGCACTGAATAAAATCTCGGAACAGACAGTGCAATGGTATAATCAGCCTGTGACAAAATAACCTTTGGCTGACCCCTAGACTTCGTCTTTGCGTTTTTGCACTGTTTCTGAACTAAAGCTTGAACCATGCGTGTGTTGTTTCGTTTCTTCTCCTGAAGCAGAATGAGTGTGATTTGTGGCAATAAAAAAGTTCTTTTTGTTCTCCTAATTATTCTCGCTCGAATAATTATTCGAATGGGGCGTGCAATTAGTATTCGAAATTCCTTATTATTACTAGGGGGGGTTGTAGGCAATAGTATTGTGTACGAAGT